>WNFZ01000975.1_pt1 | contig 27637 bp, 34 predicted proteins | sample 5400081 | NCBI WGS metagenome assembly WNFZ01 (sample SAMN13153365, study PRJNA577476) | soil metagenome | isolation source: 80 cm soil or saprolite under grassland replicate 1 | place: USA:California | collected 2016-06-15 | reverse complement strand
CCTAACAGAATTCAAAATATTTCTGACCTTACATCCGGTATCCGCTTTGTAAATCGGAATCCGGGTTCGGGCACGCGTCTCTGGTTTGACCATGAATTAAAGAAAATGGGGATTCCGCCTGATGCGATTCGCGGTTATGGCCAAGTGGTAAAAACGCATAGCGAAGCTGCTGCACTGATCGCCAATGGAAAGGCTGATGCCGCGCTCGGGCTTCAAGCGGCCGCCCGTCAATATGGACTCGACTTTATTCCGCTCTTTGAAGAACGCTATGATCTGATCCTGCCACGCGAACAGGAAAAATCGTTGACCCCGCTATTGGATTATTTACAGACGTTTAACTTCCGTTCTGAACTTAAAATCCTCTCCGGCTACAACACTGCTCACAGCGGTGAACAAATCGCGCTTTAGAGAATATGAAATGAAAAGAGTTGCAATTTCCCTGCTGATCGTTTTTTGCCTATTGATGGCCGCATGTACTTCGCCTGCTACAGCAATGAGCAAAAGTGGTGGTCCGAAAACTCCCCAGGCGCTTCAACCTATAGCCGTATCCGGTGTGTTATTCCAGATCGTTAAAGCTGATGGCGGTAGCGTGGGCATCACAGTAGATAATCTGAAAGCTCTGCCACTTAAGCAAGTGACAGTTGATGGCAAAACGGAAGAAGGACCCAGGCTACTCGATGTACTCGCCCTGGCGGGCGTGACTGAATTTAAGGAAGTTTCGCTCGCCGGCAGTTCTACTCCTACTACGTTGACTCGTGATCAAGTCGACGATAACACCATCCTTGACTTTACCAACCACGGCACAGTTAAGTTGGTGACAACATACATCCCGAAGCCGAACTGGACGAAGGATATTTCAATAATTGAGGTGAAAGAATGAACTTGCTCATCGGTGTTGACGATACTGACAATCTAGAAAGTCGCGGCACGGGCTATCGTGTCCGCCAGTTGATGAACTGGCTGGACGAGAATGGACTTATTACCCCTGAGGGAATCACGCGTCATCAGTTGCTCGTGGATCCCCAGATCCCTTATACGTCTCATAACAGTTCTGCCTGCATGGCTGTGGAAACAGAAAACGCCGACGATGTTTGGGAAGCCTGCCGCGAATATCTTTTGCGCGAAAGCGCCATCGGCTCGGATGCTGGATTGTGCCTCGCTCAATGGGAATTCGTCAGCAAGCAGGTGATGACATTTGGGCGCCGCGCCAAACTTGAAGTGTTGACCATGCGCGAAGCGGAACAGACTGCTGCAAGCTCGGGGATACGGCTTGCGGGTCTCACAGGGACCCGTGGCGGAATCATCGGCGCCTTGGCAGGCGTGGGGCTGCGGCGCGCGGGAGAAGATGGTCGCTTCCTCTGGTTGCCGGGTCTGCGCGAATTAAGCGGTGCCTATCCGGTCGCACAAATTTGTTCGACCAGCCATATTGATCGAGTCTGTACTCTGGAAGGCGTAGACTTGTCTCCCGAAACCCTGGTGGACCTTGGTGAATGGGTGCGTCCCGTTCTACGGAACGGTAAATCAACCTTATTTGTAGAGGAGCAAAATCATGAATGGCACATACTTACAAAAGAACTTATCAAAAACCTCTCCAACTGACTGGGCTTTAAGTTGGTGGGAAGCGCTGCTGTTGATCGGCGGCGGAGTCACCGCGGTTGTCCTGCATCGCGCGTTTGACCTGGCACTCGGTCTACCGGGACATCATGGCATCGAATGGATGGCATTGCTGATCATTGGTCGTATGTCTTCGCGTTTTCGTGGAGCAGGTACATTCACCAGTGTGGGCGCTTCCCTTGCATCGACATTGCCATTCTTACAGGGCGGGAATCCATACGGATGGGTCTTTTATCTGATCCCTGGCCTGGTACTGGATTTAGCCTTTCGATACTTGCCGCGTCTTACCAGCCAACTTTGGTTCCTGGTTTTGCTTGGTGGACTCGCACATGTCACCAAGCCTCTTGGGCAGATCACGATTAATTTGATCACAGGCTGGCCCTTTGGCTCCTTCCGGTTTGGAGTCCTTTATCCGTTTGCCGGTCATCTTCTCTTTGGAATGATCGGTGGTTTGCTGGGTGCACTCGTTGTACTGGGCATTCGCCGGTATTCACAAAAATCTCCACAATAAGGAAAGACTATGAAACTCACCTCACGAAACATTCTCCTCTCTCTGCTGCTTGTTTTTTCTATCCTGTTGACGGCCTGCGGTTCCGCCGCGACGCCGACAGCGGCTCCCGTGACCCAGGCGCCTGCTGTCACACAAGCGCCCGCTACCCAGGCCCCAACTGAGGCTCCGACCCAGGCTGCTGCTGCCGCGCCTGCCAATCCAAATCTCATCCTCGCCACAACAACCTCTACACAGGATTCGGGCTTGCTCGATGTGTTGATCCCCATGTTCGAAGAGCAGAGCGGCTATAAGGTCCAGACCGTTGCGGTGGGATCTGGTCAAGCCATGGAAATGGGACAGCAGGGCAACGCCGATGTTCTGTTAGTCCACTCACCAACAGCCGAAAAACAATTCATGACTGATGGCTGGGGCAAGGAGCGCGCCCTCGTCATGCATAATGACTTCATCATCGTCGGACCAGCTGCTGACCCTGCAAAGATTAAAGGATTAGGACCCGCCGAAGCATTCAAAGCCATTGCAACCTCACAAGCCCTCTTTGTGGCGCGCGCCGATAAATCTGGTACCAGCACCAAGGAATTGGGAATCTGGGCGAAAACCGATGTCGATCCTGCGACCAGCAAACCTACTTGGTACATTGAGACCGGACAGGGCATGGGTGCTTCTTTGACGATTGCCTCAGAAAAGGAAGCCTACACCCTGGCAGATCGAGCGACCTATCTTGCGAACAAAGATAAACTTCAACTCGATATCCTCGTGGAAGGCAATAAGACCCTGCTCAATGTGTATCATGTCATCACGGTCGATCCTGCTAAATGGCCCAAGGTCAACTATGAAGGCGCAACCGCGTTTTACCAGTTCATGACCGATCCTGCCACCCAGGATACGATCGGCAAATTCGGAGTAGATAAATACGGACAACAACTGTTCTTCCCCGATGCGGATAAGACCGATGCTGACCTCGGCTTATAAGCGATCTTGATCAAAGAGAGGGTAGATGCTGTCTACCCTCTTTATCAATAACAGGGCAGCTTTGCATGACTTTCGATCCTGAAATCCCGTCCATTACTTTGCTGTCCCTGCGCGTCTCAGGACTGGCGACAGTGATAAGCTTGCTTATTGGCTTACCACTTGGTACCCTCCTGGCACTTGGAAAATTCCGTGGGAGGAGCTTTTTGCTGAGCCTCATCAATACTGGCATGGCGTTGCCGCCTGTCGTTGTTGGTCTGGCGGTTGCGATGATGTTATGGCGTTCCGGGCCACTGGGCGATTTGCGGTGGATCTACACACCGGTAGCAATTGTCATCGCACAGACGGTGATTGCAGCACCCGTGGTCACCGGGTTAACGGCGGCTGCTTTGCAGCAACTCAATCCACGATTACAACTACAGCTTTATGGTTTGGGCGCTTCGCGGGCACAGATGATCTTGTCCTTGTGGCGGGAAGCGCGCTTGCCTCTTTTGGCCGCAGTGATGGCTGGCTTTGGCTCTGTCATCTCAGAGGTGGGTGCATCCATGATGGTGGGTGGCAACATACGAGGCCAAACACGCGTACTGACCACAGCGATCGTTCTCGAAACGAGCAAAGGCGAATTTGAACAGGCAATCGCTCTCAGCGTACTTCTTCTTATGATTACTTTCTTGATCAACTGGGCATTGACCTGGATACAACAGCGAGGCAAGGAATGACCACGCTCATATCACCGATGAATTCCGACGAAACGAGCGGGGTGACACCTCTGCTCCAACTTTCCAATCTACTTGTACGCCGAGAAGGACAGACTGTACTTGATATCAATTCTCTTTGTGTTGAGAGGGGAGAAGTATTTGCAATCGTTGGTCCAAACGGTGCCGGGAAAAGTACGTTGTTCCTTGTGCTGGCTCGTTTGCTCAAGGCAGATCATGGTCAGGTTCTCTTTAACGGCCGGGTCCCTGAGGCGTTCCCTAACCTCGAATATCGTCGTCGGATAGCTCTGGTGTTGCAGGAATCGCTTTTGATGGATATGTCGGTGTATGAGAATGCCGCGATTGGGTTAAAGTTTAGAGGCGAGGCCAAAGCCAAGATTCAGGAGCGTGTTGACCACTGGCTTGAGCGGCTCGGCATCGCCCATCTTTCAGAACGGCCGGCGCGCAAACTATCCGGTGGCGAGGCGCAGCGAGTTAGTCTGGCGCGAGCATTCGTTCTCCAACCTGATCTCCTGCTTCTCGATGAACCGTTTACATCTCTGGATGCCCCCACTCGCATTCGTCTTCTTGAAGATCTCAAGTCAGTATTGATCGAAACGAAAATGACTACAATCTTTATTACTCATGATTTGCAGGAAGCGCCTAAACTCGCCTCACGCATGGCAGTGATTCTGGATGGCCGCATCGAGCAAATTGGTATTCCTCAGAATGTGTTTGACAAGCCAATGAATGATCGAGTTGCAAATTTCCTGGGACGATAGGTTGTAAACAGAGCCATGTTATACTGCCATTCAAAATTCATGGAGTATCGAATTAGAATTTATTTTTGAAGTTTGATATTGAGCCGCGATCATTCAATTCAACGAGTCCTAAGAAATGAGGCAATTGTTTATGACGATTCAACGTGACTCCCAGGGACGCTTAAATATTGAATCGCCCTTTATGGGCGAATCAATGATGGATAAATCCCTGCTTGCCAGTACCGATACGGGTCCGATCCACCGTTTGATGCCCGATCTTGTGGTTGTCAAAATAGGGGGGCAGAGTATTATCGATCGCGGTCGCCTCGCATTGTTACCCATTCTGGATGAACTGGTCGAGGCGAGGCAGACTCATAAGATTCTGATTACAACCGGCGGCGGGACGCGTGCCCGTCATGCCTATGCCATTGCCACTGACCTTGGAATGCCGACCGGTGTTCTCGCAAAACTGGGCAGCAGCATTAGTGAGCAAAATGCGTTGATGGTCGCGATTTTGCTGAGCCAGCGCGGCGGAATTAAGATCGCTCACGATGACCTCTCAAAGTTGCCCAACTACATGATGCCTGGCATTTTGCCTGTTACTCATGCGATGCCTCCGTATGGCTTGTTTGAGCGTCCACCTTCTTTGGGACGAATTCCTCCCCATCGCACAGACGTTGGCGCGTTTCTGCTAGCTGAAGTAATGGGTGCAGAACGTTGCGTTTTGATCAAGGATGAACAGGGCTTATATACTGCTGACCCAAAGAAAGATTCGAATGCCAAATTCATCTCTGAGATTGAGTTGGATGAATTGCTGACACTCGATCTCAATGACCTTGCCGTTGAGCGCACGATGTTGGAGAGTTTGAAGACGGCGCGTACCGTACGTGAAGTGTTTATCGTCAATGGCCTGGTGCGCAATAATATAAAGCGCGCGTTAAGTGGCGAAAATACTGGCACCCGAATTTTCAGGAAATAGCCACATCCTTAAATGCTGGAGTCTGTGGTCCTAAAAACGTGCCGGGTGTCTTCGCATGTGCCGCAAACGGATTGAGCTACTGTCACACTTCGGACATCGTGCCGGTTTGCTCTGTCCGCTGCCGTGCTCGATTTCCCAAAGATGACCGCAGTCGCTGCACTGCCAGCATTTTGTAGCCACTCGAAACGTTCCACCTTCAATATGCAGCGCTGCCCCCTCGGTTAAGGCTTGAACAACTTTGTAGCGCGCCTCACTCACAATCCGCTGCAACGTGGAACGCGAGACATTCATTTGTTCGGCAGCTTCTTGATGATAGCGTTCTTCCATGTCAACCAGGCGCAAAGCTTCCAGTTCTTCGTGCAACAGCGTGATTGACTTTAGTTGATCGAGTGGCACACCTACTGGTTTAAATATGGCTGGTTTCGGATCATGCCAAACACGTCGTCTTTTGCGAGGTCTAGGCATTGCCTTTTGTCTTGCGTCGAATCGTTCGCTTCTGACGTTTGCCGCCTCCGGAACCTTCCCCGGCGGTCTCGCCAGTACCACGCGGCAGCATTACTACTTCTGCGCCGATAGATTGAGCAATCATATCCAGCTCCGATTTGCGGATGTGGATCTGGAAAAACTTTAGATCGCTGCCTTCTACACCAACCACTGCAAAACGCGGAATTCCTTCTCCTTTGCTGATGCGAGCGCGCTCACGTACAAAGATTTTCGCCATAGGAAACTCCTTCCAACGAGTTATGGGCATATGCCCAAAATTATTATATGTCATTCTGAGGCCGCTTGTCAATTTGAATACTGAACGTCCATAATTTTTTGTTCTGTTATCACCTTCTTCAAGACAATGGATTTCTATTTGCGGAGTAAAATCTAGAAGAGATTCTAGAATGGATAACTCTTCAACGATGCCTGAAAGTACACATGAACAAATCCGGGAACGGGAACACCGTCGCGATATAGCCGAGGGGCTGCGTGGTATTCTCGCAGTTTTGAACTCTGATAAACCACTGGATGCGATTTTGGATTACATCACGTTGTATGCGTCCCGCCTGCTGGAGGCAGACGCCGTTGCAATTTATCGGCTGCAGCCTGAAACGAGTCTGCTCCATATTCAATCCTCGAACGGTTTGAGTGGTGAGTATCTGGCACATTCGACGATCCCACTAGGACAGGGCGCCACGGGGCAGGCGGTGCTCCAAGGTACACCTGTTGCCATCACGAATGTAGCGAATGCCATGGATGTCTTCGTCCAGCCTTTGAGTCCAAACATGCTCAAACTCCTGAAGATCATGTCAAAGTATTTTCGCTCGGAATTATCGGTGCCACTGATTGTTAAACAGGAAATCGTGGGAGCCATGAATCTTTATTATGCCAACCCTCGTGAATTCTTACAGGAAGAGATAGAACTAGCTGTGTCCTTCTGTGACCAAACTGCCCTCGCTATTGAAAATGCACGGCTTCGGGAGCGAGCGCAGGAGGATGCGATTGCCGCGGAGCGGAACCGCATCGCGCGTGAGCTGCATGACTCAGTCACTCAAACGATCTTTTCCGCCAGCCTTATTGCCGAAGTGCTGCCTACGATCTGGACACTGGATCCTGATGAGGCACAACACGGGTTGGATGACCTGCGTAAACTCGCCCGCGGAGCGCTTGCCGAAATGCGTACATTGCTGCTTGAATTGCGACCGATCGGCTTGGGGGAAGTTCGTCTGGAGGATTTGCTTAAACAATTGGCTGAGGGCATTTCAGGTCGTATTCGCGCACAAGTCAATGTTCATATGGAAGGGGAAGCGGTTTTGCCAACGGATGCAAAGCTGGCTTTCTATCGTATTGCACAGGAAGCTCTCAATAATGTGGCCAAGCATTCCGGGGCAGAACGAGTGGATATCGAAATCAAATCCACTGCTGCTCGCTCGCGTAAACGAAAGACAACAGGTCCCGCTCAACAGTTTTTTTCTCAATTTGTTGTCATGTCGATTCGCGATGATGGTCATGGCTTCGATCTCAAATCGGTGATGGGTGAACACCTCGGATTGGGTATTATGCGGGAACGCGCATCGAACATACAAGCCACTTTAACCATACGAAGCAAACCAGGCAAGGGGTCAGAGATTTCCGTTCACTGGCCCAAACTTGAATCAGAATAAGGTGAAAGAGCAAAAATGAAAAAAGGACAAATACGAGTCATTATTGCAGATGATCATGTTATGGTTCGCAGTGGTTTACGTCTCTTTTTATTGGCATTTGAGGATCTAAAGTTGGTCGGAGAAGCCGCTAACGGAGAAGAGGCTGTTCGTCTTTGCCAACGCGAGAAACCTGATGTTGTTCTGATGGATATGGTGATGCCGGTGATGGACGGTGTGCGCGCTACGCAAGAAATCCGCACTAATTTTTCACACACACAGATTATTGGTTTGACCACTTTTTACGAAGCGGAAATGATCCAGAGAATGCTCGATGCCGGGGCAGTGAGTTTTCTCCTGAAAAGTATTTCAGCCACCGAGTTAGCCCGAGCGATTCGCGATGCAAGTGATGGCAAAGCAACGATTTCGCCCGAAATTCAGGATCTGCTCCGAGGTCGGCGCTCTTCTGCAGCTAATGTTTCCAAATATGATCTCTCAGCCCGCGAGAGAGAAGTTCTTTCCTGCATCATGAGCGGTTTGAGTAACGCCGAAATTGCGCAGGAATTGGTCATTAGCCTGTCTACAGCCAAGTTTCATGTCAGCAGAATCCTGGCTAAATTGAATGTTTCCAATCGCGCAGAAGCGGTTTCTCTGGCGCTTCAGCAGGGTTTGGTGAGTATGCCTGCACGCCCAAAGAAGGAGACCTGATCTAGCATGTCCCACTTATCGGAAATCCTAACCATATCATAAGATTTGTGAACGTCTTCTAATTGGGTCTATATGATAAAAGTAGTCGAAATTCATATGACATTGGTGCACTTTGTCAGTTGACAGCAGGTATTGGGGATGATAAAAACCTAGGAACAGTGTGCAGAATGCAACAACTGCAAGTTTCTTGAAGTTTTTACAGGCTGCTTAGTAACCTTTCACGCACGCATAGACTCGAAAGGAAATCATTATGGACGTCCCGCCTGTTTCACATCCTGCCTGGAAAAATATAGTCGCTGGCAAAGATAAACCCCAGTTTGAATTTCTAGCCACGAAATTCCTTCTCGGTTACCTGACACTTCAGATAAAAAGGGATTCATCCCCGCAAATCGTTCAAAAATGTGCACAGGAACTTCATGATATTTTTGTCCGAAATGTGGACCTTATTTCTGTACAGCGAGACCTGATTAAAATCTTCGGGAAGGATACAATGAGCGGATATCTATACGATGTGATTGAAGTCAAATCAAAAATCACCAGAGGTCAAAAATTATTAATTGCTGGGGACGAAAGTCTTCTTAAGTCCTTGCCAGCAGGGAATTGGATCGGTGGCTCTATTCCATACTTTATGACCGAAGATGGCGGTTTGAGCACCCGCCATAAGATCTATGTCACTGAACTACCCGAGACTGTTACCGAGATATCTATTAAAGTTTATGATGCAATAAATCTTGCCGGTATTTATGCTGATGCTCCTCAAAATGGTTTTAGCGTCATCATTATGCCTGCCTCCTCTAAGACCCATCTCGAATTTGCATTGCACGCGCCTCAATATAACGATTTCGGTCATAGTCCTTTGATCGGCTGGATCGCAGGTGTTCATTTGGACGACTTAACCAATGTAACGCCAAAGATCTTTAATGGCCAAACTCAGGCCATGTTAGAAGATGCCGCGGTTGTCGTGCATGTCTCATTGCCGAAATTCCAAGTAGCAGAGATTAACTATATCAACATTTTTGAACAGGGAACTGACGATACAATTACATTTCCGCAGGATGGCTTTAGTGCCTGCGATGCTTATATTAACGGAGTTAAGACTAACTTCGCAGACTATATTACGCAACAGAATCTAGATATGAGACTCCCGCTTGTGGCTGATTACTTTGGAGCCATGGTCAATGTAAGTTTCCAGGGTGTGGATCCTGCAAAACATGAAGTTCGATTCTATGCACCCGTTTTTGCCGGTGTATCTTATAAGCATGCCATGCCCATAAAGGATTATGTTCAACAATTCACTGCAAAAATTCCGATGCATCTGAACAAACATCCCGCCTTCTCATGTAACTGCATACTAAATTACCTCTATTCGGAACTAGAGGGAAAGCGCACTGGAAAAATTACAGGTCCGGCCACCTTTGGCGAGGTGGTTTATCAGTTATTAAATCAAACAATGGCATATCTGACAATTACCGACCTCCCTACGCGCTGAACAAGCCCGCATCATTGAAAAGAAGACAGCCACTTTAAAGTGACTGTCTTTTTTTGTTCTTTATGCTGTCGCGTCTGACCTAGCCTAAAGTATTACAAGTTCATACTCTGCAAACTAATAAACCATTCTTTCGGGCAGTTTGGAGAGAGCCTGCCCGCAGTATATTCATCTTGTATTAATAATCACAATCACAGCATTAACCACAGAGTTGATGTGCTTTGTGGTGCTACTTTCAGCAACTCGGAGGTGAATGAGCGAAACAGATTGGCTTCGATCATTTCGAATGTAATTGCTGTACAAAGTGCCATTCCGCAATGAAGGCTTACGCAGCTTGTACTATACTATACAAAGTACCCAAGCTGTGGGCCTAGCACTAGCTCTCTCTAACCTCATCAACATCAATATAAGGAGTGTTCCTGTGAAAAAGACGCTTGCACTTGCGACGAGTATTGCTTTACTCGCGGGCATTTGGACAATTGTTGTTCTGAAAGTCGGAAGTTTTGGCTCTATCCCGTTTGTTCTATGGCCGACCTTTGTCGGCTGGGCTGCATTCTTTTATCTGGGGGCAAATCTCACTGGAATGCGTAACGGACTCATCCAGCTTTCCACTGGGGCCATTTTGAGCGGCTTGTTCATCTGGCTGTATGCTGCCCTGAAAGTATCGGATCCTAACTTTATTGTGTTGGGAATTTTTGTTTTCATTGTTGCATGGCCCATCACTGCTCTCAGTGGTTTTAATAACCTGTGGGCCGCAGTGCCGGCGGGTTTCTGCGGTGCGGCTTGTTGGTTTGGTGTAAGTGCGATGTTGCCCACCGCCTCTCCCCTGACCGTTACGATCGCCAGCCTGATTCCCATGTTCTGCGGCGAAATTCTGGCGTGGCTTTCCCTGTGGATTGTTGGCGTGCTGATGCCCGAGAAAAGGGTTGCTGCGGCAGCGTAGGTTTGGTGACATCCTTTTGTGAAGTTGATGAAGGTATCTGCTCGTTTCAGATAGGGCAGATACCCTCCCTGAAAGTGGGAAAAGAAAACCGGTTATTTTCGACTTGGGCCCTTGCTGGCGCATATTCTCAGACTATTCCATATCAAATACAAGCTTGGGCTTTTTTGCCAATATACGTTGAACACATCTAGTCGAAAGTATAGTTACTTTAACGAAGCGTTGAAGTAATTCTATGCTTTTAGCTAGACCGCTGTAGCCCTGCTTGTCCTATACTGTCTATTACGTACCAGTCTGTAAATATCAATGATAAAGGTCAATGTGTTTCTATATGGTTCATTGGCACGGTTCGGTGGTGGACGGCATGTGGGTCAAATGAATGTCGAGCTGGAGCCAAATTCCGGCAAAGCTGAACTGTTAAGCCATCTTGAGATCCCAAAGGAAGAACGGGGCTACCTTTTTATTAATGCAGTGCTTTGTGAAGTCCCAGGTCTGGAGACAGGTTGGAATGAGCCGCTCAATGATGGAGATCATATAGGAATTTTCTCCGTGGATCGCTTATGGCCTTATCAATATCGGGATGGGGTCAGGATGTCTGAAGGGTTGCAAATGGCACTCAAGGAACACGGTGCAATGCACCATTCCTATAAATAAATAGAACTGTTAAATGCAAGAAACCTAATCTTTGTTCTCAATATAAGGAGTAATTGCAATGACAAAGAAGATCTTGAGAATCAATATGACTGACCTGTCGGCGACGTATGAAGATGTCCCCGAAAAATGGTCGCGCTGGGCCGGTCGTGGCCTGACGTCAGCAATCGTCTGCGATGAAATTGACCCGCTGTGCCACCCACTCGGGCCTAACAACAAAGTTGTCATCGCTCCAGGCTGGGTAACCGGCTCACCGGCTGCACCCAGCAGTGGACGTACCTCGTTCGGTGGGAAAAGCCCGCTCACCGGCGGCATCAAGGAATCCAACGCAGGTGGGTTGAGCGGACAGATGATCGCCAAGCTTGCGCTGGCGGCAATCATTCTGGAAGGCGCTCCTGCAAAGGGAAAATGGTATACCCTGGTCGTGAGCAAAGACGGGGTCCAATTTGAAGATGCGTCTGACCTGATGGGCAAGGGTATGTATGAGGTCGACGAAATCCTGTGGCAGAAATATCCCAAGACAGCCGTCATCGGCATTGGGCAGGCTGGCGAAATGAAGCTCTCCAACGCCGGCATCTCGGTAAATGACCCTGAAAATAAGCCGGGTCGCTATGCCGGACGCGGCGGCATGGGAGCCGTCATGGGTGCGCGCGGCGTAAAGGCGATGGTCATTGTAGACAAAGGTGGACCCGGAGTGGGGATCGTCAACGAGGAGCTTTTCAAGCAGGGCCGCAGGAAATTGACAGAATCGATCCAGGAACACGGTCTAACAAAAAAGGGCGGGGCATTGAACTCCTTTGGCACAGCTGTCCTGGTCAACCTCCTGAATGAAGCGGGTGGTTTGCCCACTCGTAACTTCAGCGCTGGTCAGTTTGATGGTGCGGCGAAGATCTCCGGCGAGGCGATGGCTGAAATGTGTGAAAAGCGCGGCGGTGAAGGGACGATGGGTCATGGCTGCCATCCTGGTTGTATCATCAAATGCTCTAACATCTATCCTAATGAGTCGGGAGAAGCAATTGTCTCCTGCATCGAGTACGAAACAACGTGGTCAATGGGCGCAAACTGTGGAATCGACGAGTTGGATTTCATCGCCAAGATGACCCGCGAATGCAACGACATTGGTTTGGATACCATCGAGGCTGGGAACACGGTCGCGATTGCAATGGAAGGTGGACTGCTTGAATTCGGGGATGCAGAAGGTGCTCTTCAAACCTTTGATGAAATTCGCAAGGGAACACCGCTGGGTCGTATTCTTGGACAGGGCGTGGAAGCTACAGCCAAGGCGTTCGGTGTGAGCCGCGTGCCTACTGTTAAGCATCAATCCATGCCAGCCTATGAACCACGTGCCGTCAAAGGTATTGGCGTCACATACGCCACCACACCCATGGGCGCAGACCACACCGCTGGCTACACTATTGCACCTGAGATCGCTGGAGTCAGCGGCAAGCTTGACCCATTGTCTGATGAAGGCAAGGCAGAATTGTCGCTCACTTTCCAAGCCGCCACTGCTTTTATTGATAGCTCTGGTTACTGTTTGTTTATTGCCTTCCCCATCCTTGATATTGCGAAGGGCTGGGAGGGAATGGCTGAATCTGTATCGGGCGTTACCGGACAAACCATCACTGGTGCGGATGTCATTCCAGTTGGTAAAGAAATCTTGAAGATGGAACGCCTCTTTAATGAAAAAGCCGGCTTTACCGCAGAAGACGATCGTCCGCCGGAATTCATGCGTGAAGAAAGCTTGCCGCCTCACAACGTCAAGTGGACGATCACGAACAAGCAGCTCGACTCCGTGTATGCCTGGGTGCATGACGGACAGCCTGCCTAATCACGAATCTCACAAGGATACTGGGTCCGGTTCATTACCGGACCCAGAAAGACCTGGCGAATGACTGTTTTTCGGCACATCCTCTGGGGATATGAATTGACATATCCCGATCACTGGACGCATCAATCCGTTCAGGATGCTGAGGCGTTTACCGCGCAAAATGCTGACGGGTTGGATGATAGTCAATTGCTGGTACGTGGTGAATGGAACTGGGAACGTCAGCCGATTGAGCCCCTATGGAATCGTCACATCGGAATGATGGCTGGCATGATCGGAGCCAAACAAGTTGGCTCTGCGCCGTGGAAATTGGGCGATGCAGAAGGACTTGAGGCGGAAATTGTCCTGCCCAAAAAGGACAATCAACGTTTATGGACCGGCATCCTCATGCATGACTTCCGCGTGCTGCACTTCATGGTCACGCATCCAAAGGAAGTCCGCGAGCAATTCGAGCCTGCTGCAACAAATGTTATTTCCAGCCTGCGTTTTCTGAATCGAATTCTCGGAATCAAATCGAGCCGCGAAGGAATTCCATTGCCGCCAGCATATAAAGCTGTAGACCCCACAAGTATCCTGACTGATATTTCTGATCCGGCGAATTGGCATGCTTATTCCGGTCAAAGCGGAATTGGCGCTTTACAAGCTTTCTTTTTGCGTGAAGTGCCTATTCACAATTGGGAAATGGAAGAATATGTGCCATTTCCTAGTTCTTCTGAACTTGGTTTTGCACGGTTTCAACTGCGCAGACGAGATTTGAAAATTACGCTTGGCATCATGCCCTATGACCTATCAGGATCAGGCACGATCACTTCCTCTAGTCCGGCGAATATCGTTATCAAAGTGGCGTAAAGAAAAGGAGACGAACATGCGTGTCACAGTAAAACTTTATGCCACTCTCGTTCGTTTCAAGGATGGCACGCGAGCTGGGAGACCCTTTGAAGTGGAACTGCCCGAGGGTGCTATCGTCCAAGACTTGATTGACCACTTGAAGATTCCCGCAGAAGAGACTCACATCGTTTTTATCAATAGCATCATCGAAGAGACGTATTCGAATCTTAAAGATGGTGACAACGTTGGAATATTTCCTCCCGTTGGAGGTGGATAGATGAACTCAATCACTGTTCATGTCCGTCTGTATGGTGAACTTTCGAGTTATGGCAATTCTAAACATCATACCGATAATCCAGATGATCATTCGAATAATCACGTGAAGCTTGCCTCAGGCATTATGCTCAAGGATCTTCTAGATCACCTACTCGTGTGCACGAAGGAACGCGGCTTTACATTTATCAATGAAAAGATGAGCGCCATGCCCGATGTTCAACCTGATCTCGATTATGTGTTGCAAGATGGTGACCAGATACTTTTTTTCCCATTGAAGATATTGCCGACCCAGCTTCATTTTGACATCGGGATAACGGATAAGATGACGAGAACAGTACGAGCAGACGAAGATTTGAATTTATATTATCTCTACGCATAGCGATAAAGCTGATCCTATGACACTCACTGACCGCTTCGGACGCCCCATTACATACCTACGTATCTCAGTCACCGATCGATGCAATCTTCGCTGTGTGTATTGTCTGCCGGAAAACGGTATTCAGTGGCAGCCACGTGAGAATCTGCTCACAGCGAAGGAGATTGCCTGTATCACGGAAACAGCCGCCCAGGGAGGAGTGAACCGTGTCCGTCTCACAGGCGGCGAACCGCTCGTCCGTCCGGACATTGTCGAAATTGTGGAGCGCATCGCATCCATTCCCGGCATCGAGGAAGTGAGCCTTACTACCAATGCCATGCTTTTGGAAAGACTGGCGCGCCCGTTGGCGAGCGCAGGTTTGAAGCGCGTCAACATTAGTCTCGATACGTTGGATGCAGACAAATTCAAATGGATCACGCGCGGTGGAAACATTGATTGGTTATGGCGCGGGATCGCTGCAGCCGAACGAGCCGGTCTCGCGCCGCTCAAGCTGAATACCGTTGTCGTGAATCGACTCAACGCCGACGAGTTACCCGCACTGGCGCGACTAACCATTGAGAATCCATGGCACGTGCGCTTCATCGAGTTAATGCCGGTTGGCAACGCACAGAATTGGGGAGACGGTTTTCCATCACAGCCTGATCGTTATATCTCAGTGCAGGAAATGCAGTCGCGGCTTTCAATTTTCAACCTTCAACCTGTAATCACGCCAATTGGCAACGGACCCGCACGCACATTTCGTATTCCTGGTGCGTTGGGCACAGTTGGATTTATTTCGCCGCTCGGCGAACATTTTTGTCAAAACTGTAATCGCTTGCGCCTCACCGCAGATGGGTTTCTGCGACCTTGCCTTCTTTTAGATGGTGAAGTCAATGTCCGTGATGCGATACGCGCCGGCGAGCCACTGCTCCCATTCCTCCAACAGGCAGTGGATGCCAAACCCGAGGGGCATGAATTACTGTTACAACATTATCCTGAATCTCGCCGCATGGCACAGATTGGAGGATAGATAAACGGGAATCCATGAATCAGAAGCAACTCATCAAAGCGAATATCGATGAACATGGACGAATGGTATTCCCTCCTGAAATTGCGTCGCGCTTTGGCATCCAGCCCGGGATAGAAGTCTATCTTGATGAAGGCAGTAACGAAATCAGGCTGCTGCGACCAACGACTCAACTTGCCAAAATATACATCGAGATAACCAATCTCTGTAACCTCGATTGCATCACCTGTATGAGAAATGTCTGGGGGGAACCAGCCGGCAAGATGAGCGAGCAGACCTTCGAGCGTATTTTTGAAACATTGAAGGGAATGTCTCCACTACCCACAGTTTTCTTCGGCGGGTATGGAGAACCACTGATTCATCATAAGCTTGTCGAATGGGTCAAACGGATCAAAGCGTTAGGAGCCAAGGTGGAGTTGATCACAAATGGGCTTCTGCTCACAGAACAGCGTTCGCTGCAATTCATCCGCGCCGGTTTGGATGTGTTATGGGTTTCGTTGGATGGCTCCTCCCCGGAAAGTTATGCAGACGTGCGGTTGGGTTCGTCACTTCCAAAAGTCATCGAAAACCTAAAGACGCTGCGCAGGATACGATACAAAGCTACCGATATCGACAACACCAAGCCCAACCTGGGGATTGCCTTTGTCGCCATGAAAAATAACATTGCAGATTTGCCGGACGTTCTGCGATTAGGCGTCAGCCTCGGCGCGAAACAGTTTTCGATCAGCAATGTTCTGGTGCATACACCTGAGCTGCAGGAACAGATTCTTTATAGACGTACGATCTTCAATACTGCCAGGCGCTTGAGCACATCGCTTCCGCTCGTCAACCTGCCGCGCATGGACTCGGACTCATTCACGAAAGATGTGCTTGCCGAAATTTATGCGCGCAAATACCGCTTGGAACTGGCTGGCTATGAATACAACCGGGTAGTGGATAGTTGTCCGTTCATCGAGCAAGGCAGCACTGCGATCCGTTGGGATGGAAGCGTACATCCTTGTTTGCCGCTTTTGCACACCAATCAGGATTACTTTGGAAAACGCTTACGTCATGCGCGGGCATATACCCTCGGCAACGTTCTGGAAAAGGATTTACTGGATATTTGGAACGATAAAAAATATGCGGACCTGCGGCAGCGCATACAGCGCTTCGACTTTTCCCCTTGCACATTTTGCAATGGATGTGAGCTTTCTACGGACAATCAAGAGGATTGTTTGGGCAATACCGATCTTGCTTGTGGCGGATGCCTATGGGCGCAAGGCGTGATCCGTTGTCCATAATAAGAAAATGAAAGGTTAGTCAACAATGAACAACATTACCATTCTATTCTTTGCCACTCTACGCGATCGAGCAGGGACAGGATCCGTCAAAATGGAAATTCCCATTCATACGACTGTAGCCTCTCTACGATGTATTTTGGATCAGAAGTTCCTTTCCTTCAATGGGCTTGCGAATCATTCGTTGGTTGCGATCAATCGAGAATATGTTTTTGATGAATTTGAAATCCCTGGTGGAGCAGAAGTCGCATTATTCCCCGCCGTCTCGGGAGGCTGAGATGAATGATTTCCCAACCATTACTTTAATTACCGAAGATGAACTTGACCTGAACGATTTACTGAAACAGATCACATTGTCATCCGATGGCGCAGTGGCAATGTTCACTGGATTGGTACGCGGCTTTACCAGCCGTGAGAATCCACATGAAACAGACTATCTGGAATACGAAGCGTATCAACCGATGGCGGAAGCCAAGATGAAACAAGTTGCCGATGAAATACGGGCGCGCTGGAACACCATCGAAGGAATTGCCATCGTCCAGCGCATTGGTCGTCTGTATCCTTGCACGCCAACGGTGTTCATTGCCTGTGCATCTCCACATCGTGATACGGGCGTTTTCGAGGCGGCGCGCTATGGCATTGACCGTCTTAAGCAAATTGTCCCCGTTTGGAAAAAGGAAATTGGACCCAATGGCGAGGAATGGGTAGAAGGGGAGCATCTTCCCAAGTTGGGGAAAGTATCCACAACATGATGCCCCAGCACTAAAGCCGAGTTCCATTGCTTTTCAAGTTGTAATAATGATCGAACCGAAACTCTTAGGATAATCTTGTTTATTGGACTTGTGATAACTTTCACAACTTGTGATTTTAGGTTGACTATGTTGAGTTACTGAACGGAGTGATTTATACAATGGAAAATCTCTACTACATTTTTCTTGGTCTTGGTGCAGCATTCTGTGCCTACCGTGCAATGATATCCAAACACCTGTTACCTTCGACGCTTTACTTGGCTTGTGTCAGCGCGCTCGCAACTGTGACGCTCTATTTGCTTGGTGCCCATGAAGTTGCAGTCATCGAACTTAGCGTTGGCGCAGGGCTTGTCACGGTGCTGCTGGTGTATGCGCTCAGTGTCATCGGTGAAGACGTGCTGGATCCGACCTCCATCATTCCCAAGCCTCTCGCATTTTTGCTTGTGGTGGCAATTGGCGCGCTGGTTATCTGGATGGCATACCCGCTGACAATTCATCAGAATGCAAATGGCGCCGTGTTGCTCGCAGATGTACTTTGGAAACAGCGCGCCCTGGATGTTTGGGTTCAAGTTGCGTTGATCTTCTCAGGTGTGATGGGGGTGTTGGGATTGCTTTCTGAGAAAGCCCATCAGCACGAAATACAAATCCGCGAGAACAAAGCAATTGCCATGAATCGCCATGGTTTGCTCACGCAAACCAAAATTCAAATCGAACAGGAGCTTCATGTATGACTCTTAATCCCTTAAATGCTGTGTTGTTTGGAGTTGTGTTGTTGTTGGTTGTGGGCTTTTATGGCTTGCTCATTACACGGAACCTGATCAAGATCGTGCTTGTTTTACAGATCCTTGTGAAGGCTGTGGTGATCGCCCTTGTACTGGCTGGCAAAACCAGCGGACACCTTGGCTTGGGTCAAAGTCTTGCATCAACAGTGATTGTAGCCGATACAGTCGTAGCGGTCGTGGCATTGGCTTTGGCAGTGCAAGTACGCAGGCGCGTGGGTACACTCGACCTGGCGAAGATATCTTCTTTACGAGGCTAACATGGCAGCGATCTTAATTGGACTTGTGATTGGTCTCCCCTGGCTGGGAGCCGTTGCCCTCTGGCGGACGCGGGATGAGAATCCGCGCCTCCAACACACACTCGCAGTTGGATTCAGCATCGCGGCAGCAGTCGCATCCCTGGCTTTGATTCCGTTTGCCTCTGCCGAGACAGCATTCAGCATTCCGATGGGGCGTTTCTTTGGCAACTTAACGTTCACTGCCGATGGTCTTGCTGTCACATTGACTGCGATCGCATGTGTGATTGGTTCACTGGCTGTGGTCTTCTCTGTGGATTACATGCAGGGTGAAGCGCAATTGAGCCGTTATTACGCGTTCGTGCTGCTCTTCATCGGAGCTATGACGGGTTTACTTCTCAGCGGCAACTTACTCTTTATGTTCTTCTTCTGGGAGATTACCGCGCTCTGTTCTTATGCGTTGATCTCCTTCTACAACGATGATCCAAAAGCGGTAGCTGGCGGTATCAAGGCACTCATCATTACACAAGTTGGCGGTGTAGGATTGCTGGCAGGCGCGCTGACAACCTATGCAGTGACCGGCAGTTACCAGGTTGCTGACCTACTTGCCAAAGCTAGGACAATTCCCGCCAGTTTGCTGGCAATCATTGCGTTTGGATTTTTGCTGGCGGCTGCAGCGAAATCGGCGCAATTCCCATTCCATACCTGGCTCCCCGATGCAATGGAAGCGCCAACGCCGATTAGTGCGCTCATCCATGCCGCGACGATGGTTAACGCGGGAGTGTACCTGTTGGCGCGGTTTTATCCAGCATTTGAATCTGTGCCTGGCTGGAAATTCGCTGTGATGATCGTTGGCTTGATCTCCGCGTTGATCGCGGCACTTTCTGCTTTGATTGCAACCGATCTCAAACGTGCGCTCGCTTATTCAACGGTGAGTCAACTTGGTTATATGGTATATGCCATCGGCGCGGGCGGTGTGCTCGCCAGTCAATTCCATTTGCTCAGTCATGCGGTGTTCAAGGCTTTATTGTTCCTTGCAGCGGGTTCCGTTATTCACAGTGTTGGCACGCGCGATATGAGACGCATGGGCAGGCTTGGACAGGAAATGCCGTTCGTACGTAACGTATTCATCGTCGGCGCGTTGGCTCTGGCAGGTGTTCCAATCCTCAATGGTTTTTGGAGCAAGGAATTAATTCTCGAAACGGGTTTGGAAGGTTCTCCGTTTTGGGCATATGCCCTGATGCTGTTCGGTGCCGGGCTCACGGCTTTCTATACCTTCCGTATGGTGTGGCTGGTGTTCTTCGGCAAAGAGCGCGACCAACTTCATGTTCATCCTGCCGGGTCAGCAATGAAAGTTGCGCTTGGCATCCTTGCAGTTGGTACTTTCATCACCTGGCTTTTCTTTGGCGGATTGAGCGGACTCTTATCCACAACTCTGCCGTTCCATGAACTTGAACGCGAGTCTCTGTTTGAAATGGTCACTGCGATCCTTTCCTCACCCGCAACCTGGTTCGCACTATTGGTGGTTGCCATCGGCTCTGGGGTTTCCTGGGTGCGGGTACGCGGTTATGCCCTCTTCGGAGGCGGCTGGCTGCAACCTTTCGTGGACTCCTCCTTCGGCTTTGAGACGCTCAACCGCGTGATGATGGAAGGTGTGTACAAACTTGCCGGTCAACTCAGTCTTACGCAGACAGGCATCTTGAGTTGGAATGTGGTAGGCATTCTCGGCGCGTTTCTAGCTGTTTTGATTTTCCTGATTTGGAGTGCATGAAATGAATTCAACAATCTTTCCGTGGATGATTGCTGTGCCGTTGGGGATTTCGCCGTTTGTCTATTTGGCAGGGCGACTCGGTTCCCATAAGGCGGAATTGAATGGTCGCTCGCTGCTTGTGCGTGGACTGGCATTGCTAACAATGCTGGCGACGTGGGTGCTGTTCGCGCGCAGTTGGATGGAATTCACGTCACAGAATAGAACATTACTTTTCAATCTGGATTCGATTTGGTTGCACGCCGATGGATTAAGTTTCTTATTAGCGGCGATGGTACTGGGCTTGGGGACGTTTGTTGTGCTGTTTTCAGGTCCATACATCGCCGGTGAAGTGGGCGAGGAAAAATACTACGCCATGCTGTTAGCGATCGTGGGAATCATGATTGGCTTGGGATCCGCCCACGACTTGTTCAATTTATGGATGTGGTTCGAGGCGATGGCAGTTTCTTCCTATTTGCTGGTTGCATTTTACCGTGAGCGTCCTGCTTCCCTTGAGGCTGGGATGAAATATCTTGTGCAGAGTGCGACCGGATCGGTACTGGTTTTATTAGGTATCGCCTTAGTGCTCGGCAACGCCGGTACGCTGGACATGGATCAAATTCGCTTGGTAGTCGCTTCTGCTTCCTCAGCTCCTCTTGGGCTTTTGTTGGCGGGCGCGCTTTTCATCATCGGCTTTGGTGTGAAAGTTGCTTTTGTTCCTTTGCATACTTGGTTACCCGATGCACACTCGCAGGCTCCCAGTGGGATCAGCGCCATGCTTTCCGGTGTGGTGATCGAAGCAGGTTTGGTCGCCATGCTACGCGCGCTTTCTACGCTCAGCGGATTTTCTGTTTCGTGGGGCACGCTCCTGCTTGCCTTCGGCGCGTTGAATATGTTTTTCGGGAACCTGATGGCGTTGCGGCAAACACAAATCAAACGGATGCTGGCGTATTCGAGTTTGAGCCATATTGGTTATATTTTGATTGGTCTGGGAATTGCCTTGTTCAATGGGAGCCCCGCCGGCGCGCAAGGTGCGGCGTTCCATCTCTTCAACCACATGGTCATGAAAGGACTCGCCTTTCTCGCGGTCGGCGCGTTCATGTTTGTCCTGCTAGATCAAAATGGAATCCACCGTCCGCTGGAAGTGAAGGATCTGGCAGGCGCGGCGCGCAAATATCCGCTGGCAGCATTAGCTCTCAGTATTGCTTTACTGGCTTTAGGAGGATTCCCTCCCCTGGCTGGTTTTATGTCCAAATGGCAGATCTTTGTGGCTGGTTTCCAAGGGTCCAATCCCTGGTTGATGGGCCTGGTCATTTTCGCAGCGTTGAATAGCGTTCTGTCGCTGGCTTATTACACGCCCATTGTCAACATGATGTATCGCCGGATGATGGGAGAAGTGGTACAACGTGGCGCTCGCATTCCGCTTGCAATGAACATTCCATTGGTGATCTTTGCGCTGGCAATCGTCTTGATTGGTTTCGTGCCTTCGCTGATGAATTGGTTAACAGAACCAGCCGCGCAAGCGTTTCTGGCTATGTTTGGAAAATAACGATATTCCGTCCTGAGCGGAGCGTAGCACAGTCGAAGGACATTTGTAACGGCGCTTCGACTTCGTGGCGCTAAGGCGCCACTCGACTCAGCGCGGATAAAGGAGCATTCAATGGCAAATCTACTTTTATCCCCGCTGTTTGCCTTCATGATTTATGGCGCATTGGTTGGGATTCTTTCTCTGGTTAGCAAGGCGATTTCGATGCGCGGTAAGACAAGTCAAGTCAAGACCAGTGCGTATGCCAGTGGTGAAGAACATGATACGGAGCCAGCCGCGCCGGGTTATCGTCCGTTTTTTGTTGCGGCATTATTCTTCGCAGTCTTGCATCTCGGCGTGTTGATGTTGGGCACCAGCGGCTTGGCTCCGGTCAGTCTTGTTTATCTGGGCGGATTGATGCTTGCTTTGCTGGCGCTCATCCTAGGCTAGGAGTCTGATATGAACACCTCACAAAATTATGTCAATCAGTTGATTGAAAAAATCAGCACATGGTCGCGTGTGAACTCACCGTGGGCGATTCACTTTAACAGTGGTTCCTGTAACGGTTGCGACATTGAAATCCTGGCAACATTAACACCGCGTTATGACGTTGAAAGATTCGGAATCAAATTACGCGGTAGCCCGCGCCATGCAGACGTATTGATCTGTACGGGACCTGTTACGCGTCAGGCGCGGGAACGATTGATGCGCACCTACGAACAAATGCCGGAACCGAAATTTGTTGTTGCGGTCGGTTCCTGTGGAATTTCCGGTGGCGTATTTCAGGGTTGTTACAACGTGGTCGGTCATATCGATGAGGTGTTGCCTGTCGACGCTTTTATTCCTGGCTGTCCACCCCGCCCGGAAGCCATTATTGATGGCATTGTGAAATTACTTGTACATATTCAAAATGGAACACGTCCGGCGATGATGATCACGCCCTGCGTTCAGGAGGCTCCATGACGACCGAAACTTATCTTCAACGTGCGGGAGAAATCCTAGCACCGTTTGCGAAGGGAACAAATAATCCCGAAACGAATCGCCTGGATGTTCAAATAGCTGCTAACGACCTCCCCGCTGCCGCGTCCGCTTTGACGGATGCTTCATGGGGGTATCTGGCAGCGATCACCGGCATGGACCTCGGTGCGGAAGCGAATGAACTGGAAGCGCTGTATCACTTCTGTGAAGGCGCGGCAGTGACCACTCTACGAATTCGTTTACCACGCGAGGGCTGTCCAGAAATCCCATCAGTCAGTGAGAAAATTCCGGTGGCATCGTTCTTCGAGCGTGAACTAAGCGAGATGCTTGGTGTAACCGTTATTGACACGCCGGATCCATCCCATCTCTTTTTACCAGATGATTGGCCCGCGGATGTATATCCATTGCGCCAGGGTTTTAAGCCAGAGCAGGCGGCTCCTGTGAAAGACACCAAACCTCCAGAACCGGGTCAGGCGGGAAAAAAGTTTATCGTCCCAATCGGACCGCAACATCCCGCGCTGAAAGAGCCAGGTCACTTTGAATTTACTGTCGATGGCGAAATCATTACCGGCGCTCGAATGCGACTGGGATATGTTCATCGCGGCATCGAAAAAGCAACGGAAGAACGAAACTGGATTCAGAACTTATATCTGCTGGAACGTATTTGTGGGATCTGCTCGCACACGCATACTAGCGCCTATAGTCAGGGCGTTGAAAAACTAGCGCAAGTGGAAGTGCCGCAGCGCGCCCTTGCCATTCGCGAATTAGTCGCTGGTCTTGAACGTATTCATAGCCATTTGCTCTGGTTGGGCGTGGTGGCTCATGAAGCTGGGTTCGACACGCTCTTCATGTATTCCTGGCGCGACCGCGAAACGGTCATGAATTTGCTGGAGGAATTAACCGGTAATCGTGTCAATTACTCCATCTGTTCATTAGGTGGTGTCAAGCATGATATTGGTGCCGAACAGTCCGCCTCAATTCACAAGGCGCTGGATTATTTGGAGGAACGTATTCGCTACTATCTTGATGTCGTCACAACGGATACGACATTTCTACAACGCACGCGTGGAGTGGGCACAATGACTCTCGAGGAGGCGAAACGTTTCGGCGCGCTTGGTCCCACTGCGCGTGCTTGCGGAGTCAACCGGGATGTTCGGTTGGATGCGCCATACGGAGCCTATAAACACTTCCCGGTCAGTATCATCACGGACGACCGCGGCGATCTGGAAGCGCGTTTCGTTGTCCGTATGAAGGAACTGCTGGTAACCTGTTTCACGATTCGTACCATTGTGGATAACATGCCGGTGGGTGAGATCATAACGAAGTTCCCTCGCAAAATTCCGGCAGGCGAGACCGTCAGCCGGGTGGAAGCGCCGCGTGGCGAAGCCTTCTATTACATCAAGAGCGCTGGTGGCGAAAGCCCGGTCCGTCTGCATATCCGCACACCCAGCCTGTGCAACTGGACGTCTGTCATCAATAAAGCGGTTGGGCATCAACTTGCCGATGCACCGATGCTGATCGCCGGTATGGATCCATGCTTCTCCTGCAACGATCGTATGGTGACTGTCCGTAAGAAGAATGACTCGACTACGTTGACGTGGTCGGAACTGCGCGAATACGGCATTAAAAAATATGGACAAAGATAATAAGGATCACTAACGAGATGACACCCTTTACTGCTCTTCTCTCCATTATGTTTTTCCCAGCGGGCATCAGCCTCATCTTAAGTGGAATGTTCTACGAATGGGTGGATCGCAAACTGGTCGCACGCTTCCAGAATCGCATTGGTCCGCGTTGGTATCAACCACTGGCAGATACCATCAAACTGCTGACGAAAGAGGAGATCAAACCGCAAGGTCTGAATTATTTGCTTTTCTATGGCCTGCCCATTGTCGCACTGACCGGTGCACTGACTGCTGCGCTCTATTCACCCATTCTTGGCTTGGTTCCAACCTATTCCTTCCCAGGCGATCTCATCGTCACGCTTTACATGTTATCTCTATTGACGATGTGTATGGGCCTCGCCGGCTGGAATGGTTCGAGTCGTTTCTCTTTGATCGGTGCAACCCGCTCGTTAACTCAACTCTTTGCCTATGAAGCGCCTTTCCTGCTCGCTCTGCTGGGACCCGCTATCGTGGCAGGTTCCTGGATGATCAAGGATGTCAGCGCGTACGCGGAACATCATTGGATGATCCTTTCACAGCCTGTTGGCTTCTTCATTGCATTGATTGGATTGATGGGCAAGCTGGAACTGCCACCGTTCGACGCCCCGGAAGCAGAAACCGAAATTGTCGCTGGTGCACTGACTGAATACTCGGGTCGTGGCTTGGCTTTATTCCACATTGGCAGATCGGTCGAGTTGGTGGTTGCCGTAAGCCTTGTCACAGCTTTCTATTTGGGTGGGATTGGAAATCCACTCCTCTTTGTTGTCAAAACACTGGTTATCGTGCTCTTGATGGCAATGCTGCAAGCCATGCTGACTCGCCTGCGCATTGACCAGACCGTTGGCATGTGGTGGCGTTTCGGAGCCTTAGTTGCTCTTCTCCAGATTCTGATTCTCGTTCTCCTGAAAGGATGGCTGGCATGAAAATCGGTTCCATGTTCAAAGATATTTTGACCTCATTCTTCTCAGCCCCTGTCACAGAAAACTATCCCTTTGACAAACCTGAAACCGCAGAACGTTTCCGCGGAAAACTTTTTTTTGATCCATCCAAATGTACAGGCTGTAATTTGTGCTCGAAAGATTGTCCTGCGAATGCACTCGAAATCGTGATCCTTGACCGCGCTGCGAAACGATTCGTTGCCCGCTATAATGTGGATCGCTGTATTTACTGCGCCCAGTGCGTTCAATCGTGCAAATTCAAATGCCTCGGCATGTCAAAGGATGATTGGGAACTGGCTGCACTGCATAAAGAGCTCTTTAAGGTCAACTATGGAAGGGAGGCTGACATTGCCACTCTCCTGGAAAGACTCGCTCTACCAAAAACCGAATCAGTTCAAAAGGCATGATTCGAAGGTGCTCTCACGAATCTGCCCGATTGGAATTGGGAATGATCTACGCCGAGATGACTCTGCAGGGTTGAGCATGACACTGTGTTGATTAGTGGGGTATAAGTCTGGTATACAGCTACAAATTTAGACCCGCTTGGAATATGACCACTAAATAGAGAATAAACATCAATAAGCGAACACCCCAATCATAGGGGTGTTTTCGTTTAGCCGTTCCGATAAGTGTTCATGCTGCAAGGTGTCACTACTTACGTCGCGATTCAGGTGATGCACAAAAAGGCTGCGGGAGTGCGCCCGCAATGAGCTAATTCTCGTCAACAGGAAGCACTGCTTAGCTAAAGGACATGGATATAGTGAGGATAACATTCATATTTCTCCTTTCGAATGAAGTGTTATTGACCAACCGGCCGCATCACCACGGCCGGTTAGTTGAGAAAAGCAGAACATGAGTGTTTATGGCGTCATGTGGGCGCAGATTGCATATACCGCGAGATCCACTACCTCCTCGTTCTCGTTTAAAGTAAGGAGCCACCAGCTATTATTATGCTGGTAATTAGAGAAGCTGTCTGTCACACTAACCCCATATGCTCCCTGGGTTCCACCTGATATGGCAAAGTCACCCTCATCACATTCGATAATAGTACTCTGCACCGTAATGGGAGGAATTGAGGCTGCGGCTTCCCTCCTGTAAATGTTGAGCACTCCCAAGGCGGTCCCGGTATTACCTTGCAGTACTTCCGGACCCATCGGGCCAACATCACCCGTATCGCCCTTGTCACCTTTGGGGCCCGGAATACTCCAATCCAACGCAGTCTCTTTGTTGGCGTCGCAGGCGGTCGCTGCATTGACAATGCGTGCTGCACCACTGCGATTATTCACACAGGCATGGATCAACGTCACATCACCTCCGTGCGCGCTGACGAACATCACGCTGCTAATACTCAGCAAAACAACTAACAGGATGACAATGAGAAAACGATAGAATTTAAGTTTGGTTTGGTCTAATATGATGACTCTCCTTTGGTATGTTTTAAAATTGCGCTACTTATGGGTCGAACCTTCGCAAGGCTCATGTTCGACCCAATTGACCGAAGCGCGTTACTAGGGTTCCGACTTCTCTGGCGGACTCCAAGTCTTGATATCTTCAGTCGTTCTTAGGATCCGTGGGCGCCCGGCTACTCGTGTCTCATCTATAAAATGTTGTTCCCAGATCTGGTCATCCCGCTTTTCATTCGCCTTTGACTCTCGGGCTTTATCAATTGTCGCCCAATCGGGAATCTCCCACCACTCTTCGCAATCAAAGTCTCCAAAACCATTGACCGTCCAATAGGTTCCCTCATACTTTATACCAAGTTCCTGCTCGACATCAGCGGTCAGCGACTTGGCCTCCGATGAAAGCAGCCATTGTTGGTAAGCTGATCTCTTGCCCGATTGGAGATTGAAACTATTTATCCAAAACATGATCTTTCTCCTTTTGAATGAATGGATTCTTATTGATTTACTGACCGCGTCGCGACGACCGGTTTGTTGTATAAGCCAATATCAATGATCGCATTGGCTTATGAACTCGTAGCCGAGACCATTGTTTC
>WNFZ01001981.1_pt1 | contig 27651 bp, 23 predicted proteins | sample 5400081 | NCBI WGS metagenome assembly WNFZ01 (sample SAMN13153365, study PRJNA577476) | soil metagenome | isolation source: 80 cm soil or saprolite under grassland replicate 1 | place: USA:California | collected 2016-06-15 | reverse complement strand
CAAACTATCCTGTTCGGGGAGCGACATAGTGAAGCCACCCATTTGCCCGCGCGGGATGATCGTGATCTTGTAGACCGGATCGGAATGTGGCGTTTCGTGCATGACGACTGCGTGACCGGCTTCATGATAAGCAATCGTGCGACGCTCGACCTCTTTCATCACGCGACTCTTTTGCTGCACACCACCTGTAAGAGATTTCTCCACCGCTTCTTGAAAATCTTGGATTGTGATTGCTTCGTGTCCACCGCGCACTGCCAAGATAGCGGCTTCGTTTACGATGTTAGCAAGATCTGCACCCACTAGCCCCGGAGTTGATTTGGCTACATCCAGCAGATTTACATCGGATGCCAAGCGACGATCCTTGACGTGCACTTCAAGGATTGCTAGGCGGCCTTTCACATCGGGGCGTAAAACGTTGACATGCCGGTCAAAGCGACCGGGTCGGGTCAGAGCCGGATCCAGCACATCCACCCGATTAGTCGCGCCTAGCACCACAACTCCATCAGCAGCTGCAAATCCATCCATCTCAACTAATAACTGATTAAGGGTTTGGTCCTGTTCCATTTCACCGCCTCCACCACCAGCATTCCGTTTTCGTCCGGCTGCATCGATCTCATCAATGAAAACAATGCATGGAGCTTTTGCGCGTGCTTTCTTGAAGAGTGAACGGACACGGCTCGCACCAACCCCAACGAATATCTCTACGAATTCAGAACCAGAAGTGGTGAAGAAAGGCACACCCGCTTCACCGGCGATTGCCTTTGCCAACAGAGTCTTTCCCGTACCTGGATCACCTACCAGCAGTACGCCACGCGGCATACGCGCTCCCATACGTTGATACATCTCACCATTCTTAAGGAAAGTGACAATATCAATAAGTTCCTCGCGACTTTCATCTATCCCCGCGACATCCTTAAAGGTGGTGTTGGGAATATCTCCTTCTGTATATTTCTTGCGGATGCCTGCCATCGCACCACCATTGAGTCGAAGCATGGCGAATCCCAACAAGCCAATCATTGCAACGCTTACAAAGACATTGATGACTCGATCGCCGCTCATCGTTTTGTTCTCTACGAGTTCATACTCTAATTTCGCCATCTGACTTTCGCTCACTCCCAGATACTTCATCTGTTCTACGAAAGGAGCAGTTGTGTCGCGCCGCGTTGTGCTCTGCGACTTGTCCTGATAGTAAATCGTTAAAAGGCCGCTCTCAGGAGAGTCTTCTATTCTTACTACTTGTCCGGCTGAAATGGCATCCGCCACTTGACTCAGTGGAATGGGTTTTTCCTCAGGCTTTGATCTATAAAGCAAAACGCCTGAGACGATTACCCCGGTCAATAGCAGGGCCAGAGTCATTTTTCCATATTTGTGTTTTTTGAAGAAGTCTAAGATTTGGGTGACTGATTGTTTCATGGTGCCTCGATGTCCATTCACGGACGCATATAAATTCTCCCCATGTTACCGTGTTAATAGGAGTTTGGGGTTTTCACTTTTATTAGTATAATTAACGAGAAAATAGAGTCCAAGATTTAGAAATAACCTAACAAAATAATGCTGCGCGCCATTCTTTCTATAGTGCCAAGTTCTTCTCTTAATAATATCTTGATTCTGATGTATGACAAGTTAGCAATTATTAACCGCATCCATTAAACGAGGATGAAAACATATTAAGATTTCTGTACGATAATCATGACGAAAACTATACGGATTGGTTACTCTTTCGGAGGAAGGCTCACTTCATAAAGAAATAAATCCGTTCGCCTGTAAAAAGACGTTGTTTGGGATGCCATGGAAATAAAATGGTCACAGCGAACTCAATAGGTTGAGCCGTGGGCGATGGCAGGTCAAGCCACTGTGATTGATACGTGGCAGTAGCAAATGCTTCTTCGAAGACGCCTTGTGGCCCGATGACAATATTTTGCAGATCAAAATGAATATCTGGAAATGCAGTCAATAGTTGTTGATAGAACTGAGTCGCACCTGATTTCCGATGCCAGCTTGTTCCAGTGTTCACCACTGTGTAAATACAATCCTCGGTAAGGGTTGCCATCAAACCGGGGATGTCATGAGCGTCCTCAGCCAGGGAATGCGCAACCCATAATTGACGGATCGCACGATATTCGTCCGGGTCTACTCTTCGGCGAATGGACTCGACGACAGCAGTGCGCAGATTCGGCTGCATATGATTTTCCTTTCATACAGATGAAAATTGTTTGAACGACTAAACCATCGCTCTTGCGAATCGAAAACTATTTTTATAATTCGATTGCTTCCAAAATATTTTACATCATCCCGAATGGGTTAAGAACATTCTATTATTAATAGATGTAATCTCTTCTAATATAAATTTCATGTAGAGCGTGGCAGCTCTTGCTATACTATTCGCGCCCCCAAACTTCTCCTAGACAAGGAGGTGATGCTAAATATCAAAGTATCTGTACGAGACCAACCAACTGCGTAATATCTTTAGTTCTGAGGAGATGAAATGAAAGTTCGTATGATGTTTACAACGTTCGTGATACTTATGTTGCTGGCAGGAGTAGCCGTGCAACCCAGCGCGGCTGCTCAAGTTCAATATGATATCACTACGCTCGCTGGCAAGGTGGCTTCACTCAACGGAACCGCTGGATTGCAGACCCGCTTCTCAGCCCTTATCGAGGCAGAGGCTGAAGAAGGGGAACCTAACCTGGCGCCGAGTGCACCTATCACTCCCAGCTTTGTTTTATCGAGCCCACTAGATGGCAATACGATTGCGGGACCCGCTGTACTGGTCAATCAAGATACGGCTGCCGCACCGCAAAATGAAACTGCTATTGCTGTTGATCCCAATAATCCCAACCGTGTTGTAGCTGGGGCGAATGACTATGTAACTCGCACATGGACATGTAATGTCAATGGTACACCATGCAGCGGTTTGGGTGATGCGTATTCGGGTACGTATTTCTCTAATGATGGCGGTCACACTTGGTGCTGCAATAGCAGTGATCCGGCTCATCTCGGCACACTCATCCCTGGCGTGACGCGTTTATCTGGTGGTCAGTATGATGCTGGTGGTGATCCTGCCTTAGCCTTTGATAGTCAGGGGAATGTATATTATGCAGGGCTCGGATTCAATCGCACCTCTGCGCCGAATACTGTGGCTGTCAACAAGGGCACCTTCGATGGGAGCGGAACCCTCACTTGGGGACCACCCACATTTATCAACCAGACGACTAGTCCAACAATACTCAATGATAAAGAATGGATCGGGGCCGACTGGCATGTTTCCAGCCCCTACAAGGATCGCGTGTATGTTAGTTGGACGCGCTATCTCTTTAACCCCTCTAATGGGAGCTATGTCCAATCGCCGATTTTCTTCGTTTACTCCACAGATGGCGGCGCGACTTTTAGCACTCCGCAAAATATCTCCGGGAAAGTGCTTTACGATCAGGGTTCGCGACCAATTGTCGGCTACGATGGAACGGTGTACGTCATCTTCGAGGGAGCAAGCCGCTTAGCCACGCTCGATAGCACATACATCGTCAAATCCACAGATGGTGGCGTGACCTTCAGTAAGCCCATTGCAATCTCGCAACTGCAAGATGTTATTCCATTGGCAAATGCTGCATTCCGCAATGATAGCTTCCCAGCTGGCGATATTGCACCGAATGGGAACCTGTACGTCGCGTGGACAACACTTCTGAGTGATAGCGGCGGCCTTTGCCCAACACAGACAAATACTGGTTGTCATGCTGTGACGGTTTATAGCAAGTCAACCGATGGCGCCGCGACCTGGAGCGCGCCTGTGCCGATCTTCCCATCGCTCGACGCATCCACTCGTACACCCGAAGGCTACCCGGTAACTCAACCGGATGGTAGCACGCTCAATGCGCCAGCTGCGCGCCGTGTCGATACGCAATGGCCAGGTGTGGCTGTTTCGCCCTCAGGCGTGGTCTATATGTCAGCTTACGGCGCTGATTTTGTCTCTCCCTGGCAGACCTGCGCGAGTGGTCCGGTACCTCCGGTGGGCCGCATTACCTGCGATACACTAGGCAACTATATTGACAATGCCCGGTTAAACTACTTTGTAACCAAAATCGGTACCGCGACAGAGCAAAAGGTGAGCACCCATCCGATCAACACGCGCAATGGATTCGGCGGTGGCTTCATCGGTGATTACACTGCTCTGGCCGTTGGGTCAGACAATGCATTCCATGCTTTCTGGACCGACACGAACAACAAGCAGACCGTAGTCTGGTTCTATGGCTTTGAGTTTGTACCGACAATCATCAACCAGGAAGATGTGGTTACTGCTTCCGGTACGATACCGTAATTCTTGGCAATCTTGAGATAACTAGCTCAAGATACAATCGAATAGAGTTTGAAAATAAGGGTCAAGCGCTCGGCTTGACCCTTTATCAATTAAAGATTTGTTTGTCAAATGTAAAATTTATTTACCGCGTTAACTTTCCAACGCTCTCTTAAGTCGCTCGGCATCGCCTTCGAGTTGACTCTGTAACTGTTTCTGCACCATGCCCTCAGCCAGTTTAAAGAATCCACCCGGCTCTCCTTGGGCAAGCACATTAATTTTTGTTCCATTCCCTGAAGGTTCAAATGTCATACTGATTTCAAAGGGAAGTGGACCCGAGACTACTTTCTCAACAAATTTCTTATTAGGCTCGAAGGCGGTCACTTCCAGCTTCGAGTTCATGTCCCGGCCCAAGAACTTGCGGACGTCTGTCATTTGTGTTCCAACCCCCATCGGACCGGAAGATGTCATGCGCGATTCAACCAAACCTTCCTGCCAGCGTGGATTATTGGCTGGATCCGTAACAAAGCTGAATACCTCTTCAACGGGGCGATTGACAATTTTGGAAAGCTCAACTTTAACCATGAGAGACTCCTTTCGCAAATAAGCTAGTTCGACCTTAATTACTATACAATAATCAACTAGCAAATTCAAGAGAGTATTGTATTTCAATCAGAGGTCCCAACGCCGAGGATGACGTGAGCAATAGAGAATCTTTCTAACGGACTTTTCATATTCCTGAATAGAATCTTCGTATACTAAATGATATGAGCTTCTTTATCGGTTGTCCTATTTGGTCGTTCAAGGGTTGGGTAGGCAATTTTTATCCTGAAGGCACGAAGCCATCTGAATTTTTGCGCGAGTATACGCGGCGATTAACGACTGTTGAAGGCAATACAACTTTTTATGCTGTCCCCGCCCAAAAAACATTAGAGGGCTGGATGGAAGAAATGCCTCCAACCTTTCGCTTTTGCCCCAAGGTGCCGAAAGCGATTAGCCATGAAGGCAAGTTAATGGATAACGTTGAACGGGCGAATGAATTTATCGACATCATGCAACAATTGGGAACACGGCTTGGAGCGATGTTCCTGCAACTTCCACCTCGTTATTCTCCGAAACTGTTCGGCGATCTGGCAGCGTTTCTCGCCGTTTGGCCGCCTGAGGTGTGTCTCGCGGTAGAAGTCCGTCATTTGGACTGGTTTGATTCGCCTCATGATGAGTCCCTGAACCAGTTGCTTTCTGAGCACAACATGGCGCGTGTGACAATTGACACGCGTCCAATCCGCGACCTGAATGGAGATGGGATTTTAGCAGGATCTGTTTATCAGAGTTTGCTCGAAGCCCGAGAGCGCAAACCAGATGTCCCTGTCGTTCCAAAGCGTACATCAGACTTTATTTTTGTTCGCTACATTGGTCATCCAGATATCGAGATTAATAGTCCTTATCTTAAAGAGTGGGCAGATTATTTCATTTCGCAATTACGAGATGATGCGGATGTTTATATGTTTTGTCACTCGCCCAATAATCTGGCAGCGCCGTGGTTGTGTCGAAAGATTTATGCACAGGTTGAGAAACAGATTGCTCTCCCGCCATTGCCGTGGAATGAAGTGGATAGTGAAAATTTCGAACAGGGACAATTATTTTAGATTGTGTTAATCCTCAATCTACAAAGCCTTGCGAAGGTTTTTTGAACAGACATAACATGGTTATAAGGAGCCTTCGCAAGGCTTAAGCTATAAATTGTGTTAATCCCCGATCTCCTTCAGAAATATTTCAACCAATTGTGGATCAAAGTATTTTCCACTTTGTTCACGGATGTATTCCAATGCTTTTTCCTTGGGCCAACCTTGGCGATAGGGCCGGTTGGTTGTGATCGCATCCCAAATATCTACAATCGTGAAAAGACGAGCTTCAAGTGGAATCTGTGTGCCCGATAATCCGCGTGGATAACCCGTGCCATCCCATTTTTCATGGTGACAATGAGGGATATTCAATGCATCTCTCAGATAAGCGATAGGCTCGAGCATGTCGTAAGCCAGTTGAGGATGTTGTCTCATGATTTTCTGTTCCTCCTCAGAAAGCTCTTCAGGTTTATAGAGGATGTAATCTGGTATGCCCATTTTTCCGATGTCATGCAGGAGGGCGCCGCGTCTGATCAGAATCAAGCGTTCCTCGCTTAAGCCCATTTTGCGCGCGAGTTTAAGGGTCATATCTGTAACGCGTTGGGTGTGACCCTCTGTCTCCTTATCACGCAGATCCAATGCGCGCGACCAGCCTTCAATAGTAGCATCATAGGCAATAGCAAGTTCAAAATTAGAGCGTTGCAAATCTTGAAATAATATTGAATTCTCAATCGCAATCGCGGTTTGCCCACCCAGCGTTTCAAGAAAATCCAGCCATTCATGGTTGGGGTTCAAGCGTGTGCGATTAAAGATCTCCAATACGCCTTTTACTTCTCCTTTTGTAATCAATGGAACCGCGAAATACGAAATAAATTCTTCATTGGCGAGCAACTGTGCACGTATAAATTTCCCGTCTATTTTCATCAAGTCGGGAACCTCAATGATACGCCGCTCTATGACTGCCCGTCCGGCGTTGCCTTCCCCGATACGCACACTGCTCGCTTCAATATTTGGTGTGTAGAAACCCTGTCCAGCTACATATTCCAATCTGCTGCTAGAGGGTTCTACAAGCAAAATAGAAGCCGCATCCACTTCAAGTTGTTTGATGACCTCGTTTATCAATATCTTGAGGGTAATCTGCAAGTCAAAAACACTGCTGATGGTAAGATCAATTGACCGAAGCGCAGCTAGTCGCTCCAATTGTTTGATAGTTTGTTCATGGAGGAACATACGGTGAATTGAGTTTCCCCCAATCTCCGCCAAGGTATTTATGATACGTATCTCTCCGGTCGTAAGCTTACGTGGCAGTGTCACATTGATAAACATTACCCCGACAATATTTTCCTCAGTATGCAGAGGCACGCAAGCCCCACCGACGCCTTCCGGAATTTGGTTACGGTTTTCTTCCGTCACATGCTCATCATTGATGAACTCGTCTGCTACAATTGCCTCCCCAAGCTGGACTACCAATCCTGGTATCCCTTCCCCAAGTTTGTAAGAAGAACCGATATATTCATCGTTCCAACCCTGCTGGATTTTTAATTCGACCATATTGCTTGTGGGATCATATAACCAGATACTTCCCGCCTCTGCTTCAATGAGCATTAAAGCTTGTCCTAGCAGGCGAGAGAGCATTTCATCGAATGTTTTTGCGGTGCGTAATCTAGAACTGATCGAGGCAATTGCCTCGAGTTCACGCTCGCGATCCCTCCGTTCGCGGCGTACTTCAGCTTCCTTCAATTCGCGCTGGATCGCAGGGACCAATCGCGCAAAATTTCCTTTGATAATAAAATCGTGTGCCCCAGCTTTCAATGCGTTGACTGCACTCTCCTCCCCAATGGTGCCGGAGACAATAATAAATGGGAGGTCATATCCACTTTTTTTAAGTAGTTCAAGGGCGTTGGGCGCGCTGAAGCGTGGCAGGGAAAAATCACAGATGATCAAGTCCCATGCCTGGTGCGCGAGCGCCGTCCGCATGGCATCGGCTGTTTCTACACGTTCAAAGTCAACTTCGTATCCACTTTGCTCGATTTCTCGTAATACCAAGCGGGCATCATCTTCAGAGTCTTCGATGAGTAGGATCCGTAAGGAAGTTCCCATTTAGCTTGTCATTTGGGTGGGGCCTCATTCAATGTTTCTGAACATACGAATTCGCGCCCAGGCTATAGCCGTTCAGACGGTCTTGTTCTTCCTTTGATGAAGTGAGGATCACAACGGGGAGGAGGCGCGTGTTGTCATTCGCACGAATACGGCGCAGCACTTCCAGCCCGTCTAGCTTGGGAAGTTTCAGATCCAATAATACGACTTGGGGTGTATCGCGCGGATCACGATCAGCGTAAACGCCGGTGCAGAATAGAAAATCCAAAGCTTCAGCACCATCTCGCACTACCTTAAGTTCATTTCCAATATTATTTTTTTTTGAGTGCTCTCAATGTAAGCGCCTCATCATCTGGATTGTCTTCCACAAGCAGAATCATTTTACGGTCCATCTTTTTCTCCATTACAAGGTAAAGTAAAAAGTAGCTCCCTTTCCTTCGGAGCTTTCTGCCCATATATGCCCACCATGGATGGAAATGATCCTGTGGACAGTCGCCAAGCCAACGCCAGTACCAGGGAAGTCACTGATCGAATGCAGGCGCTGAAAAACGCCAAACAACTTATCTGCATAAGCCATATCAAATCCAGCGCCATTGTCACGCACGTAAAATGTTCGCTCTTTTACATGGTTTTTCTGACCGAACTCGACGACCGTCTGTTCCTGTTTGGATGTGAATTTCCAGGCATTGCTCAACAGATTTTCCAATACGATATGCATAAGATGTGGATCAGCTTCCACCATCAGATCTGGCATGATCGAAAATGTGACTTGTCGATCCGGTTGGCTTTCCTGCAAGGATTGTACAATTTCTTCAGCCATTTTGCTCAAGTTGATGAACCTAGGCTGTACAGCCGTGCGCGTGACGCGGGATAGATTAAGCAAATCATCAATCAAGGTTGCCATGCGTTGGGCCGCAGCCCGCACCCGGCCAAGATAGCCGCGCGCCTCGGCCGGGAGTTGTTCACCGTAATCTTCCAACACGACGTGGCTAAATCCATCAATGCTCCGCAGAGGAGCACGCAGATCATGCGAAACAGAATAACTGAATGCTTCCAGTTCCTTGTTGGCAGCTTCCAGTTGAGCAGCGCGCTGTTTTAGATCTTCATTAAGTTTTTGGACATCTGCCTCGATTTGCTTGCGTTCTGTCACATCTCGAATTACCGCGCTCACCAGAAGCCCATGCTCAGTTTCAAGCGGACTCAGACTAATCTCAACCGGAAATTCGGTGCCATTTTTCCGCAAGCCAAACAAATCCAATCCCATACCCATCGGACGTACAGGATGTTCAACATAGTAACCCTCGCGGTGTTTGATATGTTTTTTGCGCAAGCGCTTCGGCACCAGGACCTCAACAGGCTGGCCCACGATTTCAGCGCGGTCATAGCCGAACAATTTTTCCGTTTGCCAGTTGATCAGTTGAATCACACTCTGTCGATCCACAACCACCATCGCATCCGGAGCGGATTCGAGCAAGCCTCGGAATTGTGCTTCAGCGCGCTTGCGTTCACTGATGTCACGAATCGCAGCAATGATTAAATTATCCTCCTCAGTTTCCATTGGGCTCAAGCTGATCTCAACCGGGAATTCGGTTTCATCCTTGCGAAGAGCATAAAGTTCAAGTTCAGCGCCCATTGGTCGCACGCGCGGATTCTTCTTGTATTGTGTGCGATGGAACGGATGGATATCTCTGAATCGTGTTGGTACTAAGACCTCGACGTGCTTGCCCAAAAGCTCATCGCGTGTGTAACCGAAAAGTTTTTCCGTTTGCGCATTGACCATGATGATCGTTCCCTCCTGGTCAACGATCACCATACTGTCCGGCGCCGCTTCAAGCAGTCCGCGAAATCTCTTCTCGCTTTGTATCTGCTGGATCGCATCGCGTATTGCCTCCTCTTGTTGACGGATCAATTGCTGCTTGGTCTCAAGGTAGGTGTCACCTATAACACTCATAGCGGTATCGAGCAAGTTATCCATACCGTTAATCGCGGAGAGCAAACGCTCGGGTTCCTCGCCCAAGGCATGCAGCAAGTATGGCGTCATGTATTTACGAAACGCGCCAACGATTTCAAACCAGGCATGAAAGCTCAAACCTGCCTGGGCGTAGCCCATCCCCTGGCGCTGCAAATTTTTCAGATATGGTCCCCAATCATCATAAAAAATTGCATTCCGTTGGATTTCCTGATTCCTGGCTTGCTCTTCGGCTGTAGGTTGTGAAGCTGCATTTTGTAGGATGTATTTAAATTCAGGGTGCTGGCTTGCCATCTTTAGCAGTTGGGCCGTGATCTCATCCCGATGGGCTTCATACACATTCCAATAATCGTGCAATCCTTGCTTTTCTTCAGGAGTGAGCTTGGGAATCGTAAGTTTAGGCAACGACGCGTTCATTTGTTTATTATCCGTTTTTGTATCTTTGCAAAATCATCCTCAGCCACGCGTTGAACTGCCCCAATATTTGTTAGGTATTTCATCTTGAGAGAATAAAAGGCTGGATCCTTTTCGATTCGCATCTCTGAAAGAACCTTTAGATTTTGTCTTATATTTTGCTGAATTCGTTTCCCCCATGAATCAGCTTATTGGCACTTAAATACAACCATCTCAGCCTTCCACAGCCTGCATTCTGACTCATGAAGTTGTAGGGTCTTGAGCAAAAAGTTCAGCGAGAATTTCTAAAATAAAAATCGGATAAGACTTATCCTATTTGTAGCACTATACAACTTTACCTAAAAAAAATCAAGGGTACTTGAGCAAAAAATAAGTTACGTACCGTCCCGAAGGCGATGCCTTGACTGTAGCTCTGCCCGATAGGGTGTGGCGCCACATGTCGAAGGGTTCGGACGACTGAACAATACTGTTCAAGGAATCCTCACCTGCACTGCACCACACCTGCGCAGGCGGGTGATGCCAGGGAACGCACGATTTGCTATGAAATGCTAAGCATTTCAAAATTCAAAAATCGGGTGCAAGTGTTGGGACGTTCCGTTAAAAATGTTTCTCGATTCCCCCAAATCCGTATTGCTTATTTTTCTCAGCCATTTTGATGAAATAACGTAAACGTTTCTTAAATTCCTCAGGTCTTTTTCTCGCTCCATCGATAAACCCAATTCGAATCCGCTTATAGGCGTCAGAAAACTTCTGGAAGTTTTTCCAGGCCTCCTTATTTGCTTTGACCGCTTTCAGAATGTCCTTTGGCATCTCAAATTTCTCTTCTGAAAGATCTCCGAGCGTTTCCCGTACCTCCTTGATTACCTTGCGCTGTTTGACCAGCGCTCTCAACCTTTCCTTGTTAGCAGGTGAATATTTGCTTTTTGGTTTTCTGGGCGAGAATCTTTGAGCAGTCCGTGTTTTGTCAAGCGTTTTGACGATGCTGTCGATCCAACCAAAGCAGAGAGCTTCCTCCACCGCATCGTTATATGGAATGCGCGGTTTACCTGTCTCCTTTTTGTCGTAGACCAGCCAGATTTCTTTTTCGGTCTTGTAGTGTCCGCGGAGCCACTTGCGCCAGTCTTTGCGATTTGTTACATGTAAAGTCTTTGTGATTTCCATTTTGGGAAAGAAATATTTTCGGTCATTCTGGACGATAAGGCGCTTCCGTTTCAATGTTGCCGACATACTCTGGCAGGTTGTTATGTCCGAGCATCTGACGAATCGCCTGGATCTCGCCAATGTGATACCAATAATGATAAGTAACACGCCGTAGAGCCGATCCAATCGTTTGACCGACCGCTTTTCCATTGAGCAGCAGATCTTTTTGCAATATCTCTGTCGTCAACGTTTCGAGAAAAGGATCGGCAGCTTTCGTCACGGTATGCCATGTCTCAAGCATCTCTCTGAATGACGGGGTATTCATTGGCGCGCCGTATGCAAACAGTTCGTTCAGCTTTGGGAACAGGATGATATTTTGCGATCTTGTCAGCCAGCTACGTTGTTCGTGCCAAGCGAGATGTCCCACTGTCCAACTGATGCAGTTCATCGGTCCGAAATGACACGCTCCATCTTCTTCAGAAACGCCTTCGAGGCCGCGCAGCCATTCGCTGCGTGTGAAGTGGAATTGATCAACAAGCGGATGTGACATGATCTTCTCCTCAACTTTTACAATAAACTGTACGAATGTTCTAATTATACAACGCTCCGTTTAGAGTGTCACTGATTTACGCTTCACCTCTAAGACCACGATCTTCGTTGAGTGGTTGAATGGCGATGGATCAGTGATGGGGTTGCCGGCGCGCGTTTGGGGATAACCGGTGAAATCTTCTGGAACGGGAATCAGTTCCTTGATTTTCAAATATCCATCTTTGCACAGTTCTTCGAGAGTCTCGATATACTCTTTTCCGCTGACGTAAAGCGCATTGTTGATCGTGATTAAATAGCCACCATCATTCACCAATGGACGGACTTTGTTGATCAGCCGCGCGCTCTCATTAACTTGATCTACTCTGCCTTTTGAAGTGGTGGAAAAGAACGGCGGATCAATGATCACACAATCAAATGCTTCATTGGCGCGTTTAAGTTTAGCTACTAGTGTGAAGAAATCCGCGGCGATAAAATCTTGTTTGTGTGTGGGGAAGCTGTTTAGTGTATAGGAAGTTTTTGCCACATTGAGAAAGTGATGATTGAGGTCATGTTGCACAACGCGTCTCGCACCACCTGCCAATGCCGCGACTCCTAAACTCCCTGTGTATGCGAATGTGTTGAGAACCGTTTTATCTTGCATGTGTTCAATCAGCCACTTGCGGAGATTGCGAGTGTCGAGATAGAGGCTTGCATCGCGGTTCATCATCAGGCGAATGGCATACCAGACGTCGTGTTCTTTTATCTTGGTGTCAGGCTTTTCACCGAAAAGGAGTTGTCCGCGCTTTTCTTCTCCTGATGTCGCATTTCTGGTTTTTACAATTCCAGCGCGTAGCCAAGTAAGTTTAGCTCCTAGAAATTGCTGTGTCTGTTCGACGAGCATTTTGCCTTGTGCTGGAGTATCGGCATAGTTGTGAATCACAAGCGTGGAGGCATATAGATCGACAACAAGATTGGGTTCTCCCTCATTGAATCCATTAAAAAGACGAAACGCGGTTTCATGCTTCACATCGAATAATGAAGTTCGCGCCTCAATCGCTTTTTCAAGCAAAGACGAGATGGGTGGGGTCATCGTGAAATTTTTCGCTTGATCCACAGGGTTTCATTCAAATGCAAGAAATTATGTTGCCTGGGTGGCATCAGTAGTAAACCCGCAATGGTGCGTTTACTCCAATAGTTCAAGATCTCAATCGCCTCCGTTCTTTACTTTTTATAAGCTTAGGGGATCTACTTTCTGCTTTCAGTTGCCTGACAATCTCGCGGCTGAATGGCATGGTGTAACTTTTGTCACAGTGCTGTGATGTAAGAATTTGAACGGTCTGGCGTCCAGAAATTGGAATTGTTTATCGCATTAAGAACGAATAAGAGTTTTACTCTTGCATTGTACCCTTAACTTTTTTGGGGTACACTCTTTTGATGAAATCGTTTAATAATTTATGAGGTGATTTATGTCCACGACTGAGTTAGCCCCGCAAGGCACAGACAACAAGCTTGCGAAGTTGCGTGATGAGGATCAGGCAAAGAAGACACGCGCGGCGTATACCGCTAGAGCCTCCAGCGATTTCTATGGTGGGGTTGGCTGGCTTGTCGGATTGTTCATTACTCTTTTTGTCTCAATCCCCGTTATTTGGTTTTTGATTGCCAACGTATCACGCTCCACTGGTCAACAGATTTTGATCTATGGAATCGCGGTTGCCTGGTGGTTAAATCCGCTTTCGCTTGGTGCGCTCGGCTACATATTCAGTAATCTCCGTTCCTGGCGTTTCTGGACGTTTGTAGCTTTGTTTATGTGGGCGGGAGTAAATTTTCTGGTTTCGTCGGCTATCGTATCTGATACCGCGCGTATCATGACCATCAATGGCTTGATCATCCTTTTTTACATCCTGCTTGGACTGCTATTCCTATACATTCAACTGCGCGTCTTTATCTGGGCGGCTGCGGGGAAACCTGGACGCTTCTTTTTCGGGATTATGGGCTGGGCCGCATTCAATGGATTGATCTACTGGGCGATCATTAGCCCCGAAGTTCTGAATATCATTCTCGTTGGGCTGAGTTTCGCGCTGCGCATCCTCTTTGCGATCTCATTCGTTGTCATTCAATTCGTAGCGATCTTCTGGTTTATGGCTCGTTCGCGTGTTGAGATTATTCGCCCCGGCGATCCCAAATCATTAACCTTTGACGATTACAAGGGTCAGCCAAATCTCCTGAAAATGGTGCGCCAATGGATATCTCTGCTCTCGGATAGAACCCAGTTTCAGAAGATGGGTGGTCAGTTCATCAATGGTCTGTTGCTTTATGGTGAACCTGGCACCGGCAAGACTTTGCTCGCAAAATGTATGGCCGGCGAAGCAGGGATTGCATTTATCTCCATTGAAGGCTCCGGCTTCCGCGCTATGTTCATCGGTGTGGATGTGCTCAAGATGGTACGCTTTATCAGCCAGGCACGCAAACTGGCGCGTGAGTATGGAGCGTGTATTGCGGACATTGATGAAATCGACGCAGTGGGAATGTCGCGCGGCGGCGTGATGGGCGGTCAGGCGGGGATGATGGGTGGCATGGGCGGTATGATGGGCGGTGGCACAGGGGCGCTCACCCGCCTGCTTTATGAGATGGATGGTATCAACGAGTTATCGCGCTGGGAGAAGTTGCGCGCCCGCTGGTATCAACTCCGCAAGAAGCCACTTCCTCCGCGCGATTGGCATATACTCTTTATGGGTTCAACCAACCGACCCGATGTGCTCGACCCCGCATTAACTCGCCCTGGTCGTTTTGACCGCACCGTGGTTGTAAACAAGCCCGACCGCGGAGGTCGCCGCGAGATGGTGAAATACTATCTCAACAAAATCAGAACCGATGAGACTGTGGATATTGAGGCAATTGTCAGTGATACAGCCTGGGCGACGCCGGCCAGGATCATGTCTGCCATTACCAAGGATTCTGTTCGCCTGGCACTATTTGATGATCGTGACCGGGTGGCACAACGCGATATTGAGCTGGCGTTCCAGGAACAGGCAATGGGTCTGGAAAACCCAATTGAAGAAATGCAGGAAGACCAGCGCAGGCAGGTGGCTTATCATGAAGCAGGGCACGCGATCGTTCAATACCATCTTCGCCCGGACGAACGAATTGTGCGTGTGAGTATTGTCCGCCGTTCTGATGCACTGGGATATGTATTACCCGTGTCAAATTACGATATTTATGCCCTGCCGTTGCGGACTTTTGTTGCAGATATTCTTGTTTCGATGGCTGGTCATGTGGCAACCAAGTTGTTCCTCGGTGAATATTGGACCGGTGCAACTGGCGATTTCCAAAATGTTCGAGGGCGTTTGTGGCAGTTGGCGCACTATGGTTATTTCGGTCCCCCGTTGGATCGTGATGATGCGGGAACAAAACTTATGGATAAGAGAACTGACGTGATTGAAGTCTTCTGGGGAAAACTCGAAGAGCAGACCGAGCAAGTCCTGGCGAAGCATGCTGTCGAAGTGCACGCAGTTGCACAGGCATTGTTGGAAAGGAACGATTTGACTGGTAAACAATGTATTGAGGTCATTCGCGCCGCCGCTTCCAGCGATGAGGTTGATGACAGCGAATTGTTGTTGAAAGCCCTTGTGGAAGATACCATTGTAAATACTAAAAATGGCAATGGAAAATCGCAAGAGAGGGCTAAAGCGAAACCAAAGACGAAGTCGAAGGCAAAAGCGAAAGTTGAGTAGAACAAAACTGGCTGAGATGAAAATCCCAGCCAGTTTTATTTGTATGGCAGGTTACAAACCCGCCAAAATTTGTGAGGCTAAAAATCTGACTACTTCCACGACCAAAATGCCAAATATCCTTCCGCAAGGAGACGTGGTTCTAATTTGCCTGAGGCTGCCACAACAGCAATGCCCGGATTGCCTGAGTTATCCAAGAAGGACAGGACAAGATTGTTATTATCCGGTGACCAGATTGTGACCGATTGATGATACTGATCGAAATAGGGGAGCATACTCAAGAATTGCTGGGTAGGGCGGTAGGTAAACAACTTCCGGCTTTCCCCGCTAGTCACATCCAGCACATGTAGTTCAAGTACATACTGTGGAGAAGAGGCTGTTGAGCCGCCCGATGAGTCGCCATTTGCTTGCTGGAGAATGAAATATGCAATTTCTTTTCCACTGGGTGACCAGAAGAAAGCAATGATGTTTGCATCTTCCACAGTTTCTTTATTTGTTTCCAAATCAACAACATGTAATGAGCCAATTGTGCCTGCATCTAGAGCCTGTAAACCATCCAGATAGGCGAGCCGCGTGCTATCGCTGGACCAGGCGAACGCAGTCTTGCTCGTGAATCTGCCAATCCTTTTTAGGTTCTCACCTGCAGCATCCGTAATGACGATCTCTTTGTCTTTATCAGATGCACGCGCCAGGGCAATGTGGCTTCCGTCTGGCGACCAGGCCGGAGCTTGAAACGAAGCGGACGTCGAAGCCAAATCCAGGCCTTGCTCCGTTATAGTTGTTGAGTCCACGTTTAGAAATGCAATATGATCAGGCTCCGAGGTGACAGCTCCACCTGCATGGACGATCATTACGTGCCCATTTGGAGCCCAAGACCAGTAATAGGGTGAACCCGTGTCGAGAATCGTTCGCTCACCACCTTGCGAAGGCACACTTTGCAGGATGATGTTCTGACCTGAAACATTGGTGGAGATGAAGCTTACATTCGCATTGTCTGGCGACCAGTTAAGATAAATTGGGCGTTCATTGTCACTCGTATAAATTTCATTCACGGATTTATTATCCACGTTGGCAACTAACACTTTTGATTTGGTTTGTGTACCATTCGCGCTTACACTGATGAATGCGAGTTGGCTTCCATCGAGCGACCAGGTTGGGTATTGATATAAAAGCAGTGGGTCGCTCCCATTTTGCGGGATGACCGCATCGTCTGTCAATTGAGTGGGCTTCCTACCACCCTGATCTGTAACATATATGTTTCCGTCTGCACCCAGATATGCGATTAAACCCGATTTGCGTTCAAGTACTGAAAGCAAGGGACTTTGTGGCACCTGCACATTTTGAGGCAGGCAGGAGGTGATCAATATGGCACTAAGAGCAAAAACAAATAATTTTTTCATTTCTGTCCATCCAGGTATTTAATCGCTCGATCTAAGACCGGATCATTATCTGGGAGGACTTCATCCCAGCCTGCCTGAATTGAAACATCCGGAGTGACGCCTGTCGTTCCGATTTCATTACCATTCGGCAAAACAAAGGAGGTCGTTTCAATGAATGCCTGTGAGCCGTCCGGTAGATAAAAGGAGGAGGTCGTTTCTACAGAACCTGGTGTTGCCTCGCCCATCACAGTTGCCCTCTTATGCATCTGCAGGCTGGCGGCGAAGATTTCCGGAAAACCAGTTGTATTCTGACCAACCAAAACAACCAAAGGTACCTTCTGTGAGCTGAAGACATCCTGTCCCTTGACCTGGACCAACTGCTTTTCACTGCGGTTATAAAATTCTCCCATAGCCCCGCTATTAAATATAGTGTACAGGTCTTCGAGGGGCCAGCCTCGTGAGGAACTTGCAACCCGTAGATCAAGGATCAATCCCTCTAATTTCCGATTCGTTGTCAATGTTTGAAGGCCTTGCGTCACATCTTGCGTCAGCGCCTCATACCCAACGGGAGGGAAAAGTAGATAACCATAGTTTGTCCCCTCGATATTATAGGCTTCGAGTTTCCCGGTGCTAGTTAATTTTCCGCGCTTGACCTGAATGGAGTGCTCCGAACTGCCCGGACTCTGGATGCTGAGCGTGACTGAACTACCAGCTGGTCCACGGACCCGGTCTACAGCAGTAATCCCTTCTTTCAAAAGGATTGGTTTCCCATCAATTCCAAAAATACTATCGTGTGCCTTTAAGCCCGCCTTGTCGGCTGGCGAACCCTTGATTACAGACAGCAAAACGATATGTGGTTCAGGCTCTTTATCAAATCCAACAAATGCACCGATGCCTTCATAAGTGGATGCATCAACTGTGTCATTTTCAATCCGTTCTGCCCGCGATTCATAAAGCAGGCTTCCCTCGGGGAGGTTGGTTTCCAACTCCTTGATCAGATCATTAAATTCCTTAGATGTCATCCCTGTTTTGATACGTTCCAGATATTTATCATGCAAACCCTCCCAATCCACATTTGCTGTTTTAAAATAAATGTAATTATCCTCTAAATCCTTCCATAACGCTTCGAAGGTCTTTGTCTGCTGTTCCTGAGGAGATGCTTTGGGACCGAACTCTCCTGTTACAGGTTCTTTCTCTAGCGGAATCAGTCCGATACACGCAGATAGAATGAAACTCAAAATCAAGAGCAGTGATGTGGGATAAATCGCTTTCTTATTCATTTGTTTGCCTCTTTCAATAAAACGCAAATCACAACAAAATATCAAAAAATAATAATTTCCCGTGATTAAACTGTAGACTTCACTATAGCGTGTGTCCTTACAGGAATTCCGCCCATTGTACTGCTTTTATATTAAAAAACGATTATGCTTTCCGAATGTTCTTTGGATTCAACACAGAAATCAGTCGTGTTCCTTTTCCAAGCATGGCTGCTGCTTGATCGTTCAGTTCCACCCAATAGAAACTGCGGTGTTGAGTATAAGGATCAACGCGCACAACTGTCCCATCGAACCAGCCTTCACTTCCCCAAATCTTAGCGTCAAGAAAAATCTGAACGCGGTCACCGATCTTGATTTCCTCTGCCATATCTTTATTTGCGACGATTTGCCCAAACTATCAGACTAATTCCAATCACAACCATGATTCCACCGATGATCGCCCATTTCGGATCACCTGTCATATAACTGCCTGGAAGGATATTGATTCCCTGTAGAAAAAAGGTTCCGCCAGCTAGGATCAGCAAAATGCCAATAATGTTCAAAAGAGTTTTCATTTCATCTCACCTAATCGTTTGTGTGATTATACCGAACCCCTCAACGTTGGCGCGGCGCGAGTTATCGTCAATGCATTATGGTATAATAGAACACCCGTTCCTATTTTCTTTTCACACAATTAACTATGGATTTTAAACTTCAAGCACCCTTTCAACCGATGGGCGACCAGCCCGAAGCCATCCGCGCGCTCGTGGATGGAATCAACTCTGGGAAAGAGCATCAGGTCTTGCTTGGTGCAACAGGTACAGGCAAGACGTTCACCATGGCGTCTGTAATTCAAGAATTACAGAAACCTGCACTCGTGATGGCGCACAACAAGACTCTCGCAGCCCAGTTATATGCTGAGTTCAAGGAGTTCTTCCCAGAGAATGCAGTCTCTTATTTTGTCTCCTACTATGATTACTATCAACCTGAAGCCTATGTACCGCGTCATGATCTCTACATCGAAAAAGAGACCGAGATCAATGAGGAGATCGAGCGTCTGCGCCTCGCTGCAACGACCGCGCTTGTTTCTCGCCGTGATGTAATTATTGTTGCATCAGTGTCTTGTATTTATGGGTTAGGTTCGCCAGAGGAGTTTGGCAAAGGCACAGTCATCTTACAAGTTGGACAGTTGTATCGTCGGAATGCTTTACTCCGACAATTGATCGAATCACAGTACCAACGCAATGACATGGAACTGCGCCCCGGCACCTTCCGTGTACGCGGCGACACGCTAGAGATCATCCCGGCGTATGAAGATAAAAAGGGTTTTCGTATCACGTTCTTCGGCGATGAAGTGGAACGTATTATGCAGTTCAATCCATTAACCGGTGAAGTCTTCGCCGAGCCAAGTGAAGTATCAATCTACCCTGCCAAGCAATACCTTACTGACGCTGACCGGTTGAAAGAAGCCATCCGCAACATCGAAGCTGAATTGGAAGAACGTCTTGCGTTCTTCAAAGAACAGGGGAAATATCTTGAAGCACAGCGACTTGAACAACGGACACGTTATGACCTAGAGATGTTGAAAGAAGTTGGTTATTGCTCAGGTGTCGAAAACTATTCACGTCATCTGGATGGTCGTGCTCCGGGTACACATCCCTGGACGATGATCGACTTTTTGCCAAGCGATTATCTGCTTGTGATCGATGAGAGTCACATGTCCATCCCACAGATCCGTGGCATGTATAACGGTGATCGCGCTCGCAAAGAAACCCTCGTCGAGTATGGATTCCGTTTGCCAAGCGCGGTGGATAACCGTCCGTTGAAGTTCGATGAATTCGAGCAGGTGATGGGACACACGATTTACACGTCCGCGACGCCGGGACCGTATGAGATGAATAAAGCGGACCAGATTGTAGAGCAGATCATTCGCCCGACAGGCCTCGTTGATCCTGAAGTGGAAGTGCGTCCTACCACAGGTCAGGTGGATAATCTGGTTGGAGAGATCGGGCAGCGAGTAGAAAGAGGCGAGCGTGTACTTATCACCACGCTCACAAAACGGATGGCTGAAGATCTATCCGAGTACTTGCAGGAACTGGGGATGAAAGTCCATTATTTACACTCGGAGGTGGAAACATTGGAACGCGTGGGTATTCTGCGTGATTTGCGTCTGGGTGTGTTTGATGTGCTGGTGGGCATTAATCTTTTACGTGAAGGGCTCGACTTGCCCGAAGTATCATTGGTTGCGATTCTGGACGCGGACAAGGAAGGTTTCCTACGTTCGGGTACAGCTCTGATCCAGACCATCGGACGCGCGGCCCGTCATGTCAGTGGACGCGTGATCATGTATGCTGACCGACTGACTGACTCAATGAAGTTCGCAATCGATGAGACGAACCGACGCCGCGCAAAGCAGGTCAAATATAACGAAGAGAACGGCATTGTGCCGATTAGTATTCATAAAGCGATCCACGACCTGACCGAAGAATTCTCTGCGAAGGCAGTAAGCGAAATGAGGGGCGAATACAAGACCAAGAGCGTCGGCGATATGCCGCGCAATGAATTGCAGAAGATCATCAATGAGATGGAAAAGCAAATGAAGGAAGCGGCCAAGAACCTTGAATTCGAAAGAGCCGCTGCTTTACGTGATGAGTTGTATGAATTGAAAGCCCTGCTTGCAGAAGATGAAAAATTGAAGCCGTGGGAGAGGATCAAGTTGCTGGCGGGGGAGGAGTAGGTTGAGAGAGATTAGAGAATTGGAGATTCGTAATTAGCAAGTGGTAATTGTGTGAGCAGCCAAGAGAACAGCGGATATCGTGAAAAATGTTCCGCTGTTTTTGATTCAATGAAAGTGATGGATTACTATTCGTGATTCATAAGTACTTTTCGAGCCACGTTAAAGGACAAACGTAAACATCGTTGGATCCGGTACTGTTTCGATGCCGCTGGTCGATTTGTACATAGCCATCGCTGCTATATTTGCGCGATCTGTAAGTACCCACGCTTCAATGCAACCTGATTGCTTTGCATGAGCCAACAGGGACTGCAAGAGACTCTTACCAATTCCCTGTCGCTGGTGCGTTGGAGCTACTCCAATTTCGTTGATCCAAAGCTCAGGTGCGGGTTTATCTGGGTGCAGATAGATAACCGCGCTTACAAATCCAACAACAAGATTATTATCCAACGCAACTACCAGGCGATGGCGAGGGTCATCGAGAAATTCCTGTGCAGCCGACTCTACAATTGGATCGTCAAAAACGTCTATGGCGATATTGTTGAGGTAATGAGAATCCGTCGAACCGAGAAGTTTAATTTCAAGCATAAATTATTAGCTACCGATCTTATCAATCCAAGCTGACACGCGCCTATTTATTAAGATATGGAATCAGTGAGAATCCCAATAATGTCGGTAGCCAAAAAGATAGCAATCGATATGCCAGGATGACTACGACTAAAACTGCGTTAGGAACACCAAAGCCCCCGTATAAAACAGCCATCGTGCCTTCAACGATGCCCAAGCCACCAGGTAGAATGCCAACCTTGCCAAATAATAATGGCAAACCATAACCCACGAATAACACGCTCAGGCTAACTGAATGACCAAAAGCGCCAAAGAGAATGTATAAGGTGAGCATGTCAAACCCGATATTGAGGCTGGCGCCCGTTAAAGGCTTAATCCAACCGCCAGTACGCAAACGACCCCAGGCATCAAACAACTGCTTGATTGCAGACTCGGATTTTTCTGAGTTGTATGAGCGATGTCTGAATGCTGCCCATCTTTGGCCAATAGAGTGAGTAATGTGGGTAAGCTGGGCTCGATTACGTAGCGCCCACGCGAGCGCCACAAAAATAGATAGGAAGAGTAGCGCAACAGCTGCAAAGAATAGAGCTTGTAATCTTGAAAGCTCGTGATTGATAAGTAAGAACATGAGGCCGAAGAGCGATGAGACGAGCAGAACTAGATTGTTGAATACATAAGGCAAAGTTCCTGCAAGGCTGGCTCCCTGAACGTTCACTCCAACACGATGCATCCACCGAAACGTCATAGCGAATGCCGTGACCGAGCCACCCACCAATAGACTGACACTATTCGCGGCCAATGTGACCAGCGCCCCTTGAAATATCGTGATCCGCTGCTTTACCATGCCGACACTGGCTTGCATCAGATATCCGCTCCCCCAGTAACTCGCTATCTGTATTCCCAATGCCAATGCAACAAATATAGGCGACATTTGACGAATCACTTTCAGCGAATCTTGTAACGAGGCAAGTTGTGGTGCTAATAGATAAATCGCCAGCCCCAATAGCACCAAAGTCAAAACGTGGGGAATCGATTTTGATATCAGGACTTGCACTCGTTTGTGCATAAATTTTTTAGCAGATTTCCTTGTTTCACTCGAACAACTTTGGCTGGTCTTTCCCTTTTTCGCCTTCTTGAAATTCAACTCACCGCGTATATGCTCGCGCTGAACAATGGAATTGTTGTCATATAAGTATACCAACGCTTTCACATTCTTCGATCTCGCCGGGCCAAAGGGATCAGCAATAAACTTATCATCAAAGCAGACCCGCAAGGCAGGTTTGGGCTTGACTTTTCAACCTCACTTTCAGCCTGCACGTTGACCGTTCCGCTGCGTGTCTGGATTTGCCAGGTAAGCTTGTTTCCCTCAGCATGAGTTGCATTGTGATTTGTCGGTGTTCCAGGCAGGATGACAGTCCATGTGATGGCAGCAAAGCCGGAAAAATTAGAGGTCTCGGATAGCGTGTCAATTTCTATGTCGTAATAAAAATTGCCATCGGAGATCTCAAGGTGGTTCACGCGAATCCCTTTCTTTTGCTCGTAGAGGGAGCTAAGTTCCTTTAGATTATCGAATGGTACTTCTGTAACGCACCAGGTTTTATCTCCACGGAGTTCTTCGGTGATGGTCACACCGAGTGGAGCTTGAGACGTATTGCAGAAATCTTTGTTCCCATTCGACCGTTTTTCCAGGTCTTGTCTTTCTTGCGCGGTAAACCCAACAGCACTTCGCAGCGTGCCCGAGCCATTTCCGTGGACTTCGGTAACTCCTTCGAACTTGCAAGCAGTCAGGATCAAGGAGCTTAGGATACAAATCATCAGGTTTTTGAGCTTCATGACAACTCCTCATCATTTCTAACACCAACATCTGCAATTTGTTATTTCAATAAACGTGTCAGGGCATGACTGGGTCAGGGCGTGTAAGAATATTCATCCACACGGAAATCAGAATTGGCATTCAATTGCTTTAGCAAATTCTTCTTAAACCAGGCGACGAGCGCATATTTATTATTTGTTTTAACGCTCACTTTTGCATAAGTATATAGTTCCAAAAAACGCGGTTGGTCGAACAATCCCTTGAAACCCTCCTTGTTTTCCCAGCTTTCCTTAATTTCAGATTCGCTATATTGCCAATTTTTTTCAATTTCGGTTACGGGCCAAACAATATCTGGCTGCAACTGATAAAACGTCGGGATATCGAATGCAGCATGGTTCTTGATTCCCTTTCGATCTCCGTGATTATGAGCCATAAGGGTGTTGTTCAAGCCCATAAGGTCCACGATTTCACCATTGTAGGAATACTTGATCCCACCAGAAGTGACCACACCGAGGCTGGGCAATTTGGGCAAAGGTGAGAATAGTTCCTGAATAAATGCGCCATTTTTCCTACCATAATCGGCTGCATTGAAATCGATTTTGATCTCCGAATTAATAGAGTTCCATAGGTAGAGCTGGGTGGGAAAGAAAAGCAGCACTGCCATTAAAGGGGAAACAAGTCTGAAAACTCTAGAACTTAATTGAGGTGTTTTAGAGAACTCACTTTGTTTTATATATTTCGGCAGGATACGGTTTACAAAATAAAACAGGCACAAAATTTCGATTGGGTAAATATTCTGATAAATACGAAAGGAGCCAAAATGATCACCACCTGTGATTAAGGGTTCCAGGAGGCCAGTCACGGTAATCAACGGGAGAAAGAAGGAACCGTCATTTGGGATCTGTTTCGAGAAAATTCTAGTTACAGTATAGCTGCCAGATAGAACAGCAGCGATCACGCTTAGCAAAACAATAGGATCTGAAATGAGATATTTGGAAAGATAGATGATGCCTTGTTGCAAGTTATAAGCAAATGAAGGTGATACTTTTGCATAATAAGTATTCGGGAAAAGATATCCAAAATACTGAAGCCGAAACAAGGTGAGAAGTACCACAGAAACTGTGGTAACAACAATCGCTGGAGCTAAATTCCTTAGAGCAATGATAATGCTTTGGTTTGCAGACACTTCGCGAATAAATAGTATTCCCATGAAAATAGCTACCCACAAAATTGATTCTGGCCTGGTCAGTATCAATAAAATCGAAAGAGGCATAAAACCAAAATTTGTCCCTCGACGAGAAGGATGATCTTTAATCACGAAAATGGTTGTAACAAGCAACACAGTACTCCAAAGACCATTCTCCATTAATGTGATCGTGTTCCAGACGATATATCTGGGCGAGGTAAAAAGTAGAATTAAAAACACTATCATGTAGATGAGCCTGCTCTGCTGACTTTGCTCTTTGCTTAAAAACTCATCTTGTAGATAGGTAAGAGCGATTGCAATTCCTAGGCTGAGCATGACAATATTGGTCATTAATAGAACTAACTCTGGATGAGCTGACCATTTAAAAGCCAGCGCAGATAGAAGTGTCCACAAAAGGGATGTAAAGCCTTCTACTCTCTCGCCACCCACGTTATAGACGAAACCATGCCCGTTCGCTAAGTTCCGCGCATAAACAAAGTAAATATTTGCATCGTCAATGCCAGTGAGGGGATAATCCAATTTGGCAAATACTAAGAACGATACTAAACTACAAAGGAAAAGTGTCAATAAAAAATTGGAGGCGAGACGTCGCATAAACGGTCTTGGATGATGATATAAAAGAGTTCCCGCAGTTTACACGGGTTAATTTCATTGGGATGATATGCACCAATTTAGATAAACGTTGCAATCTCCTCCAGAGGTTTCTTCTTTATTTCGGGCACTTGCGCGCCTTCGGCAGGATACCCTACCACCAAAATTAAGAACGGCTTTGCATCTGGCGGCATATGCAGAATACCGTTCAAGAATCCCATCGGACTGGGTGTATGCGTGAGTGAGACTAATCCCGCGTTGTGGGCGGCAGCAATCAAGAAACCTGCGGCAATTCCAACAGATTCATTCATATAGTAGGTTCTTATGCGACGTCCATCGGGTAAGTAGCTATGGCTTTTTCCGAAGATTACGATTAAATAGGGAGCAATTTCGAGGAATGGCTTGTGCTCATCTGTGCCAATGACCGACAGCGCATCCAACCATTCCTGTGGCGCACGGCGATGGTAGAACTCTTTTTCTTCCTGTTCGGCCGCGATGCGGATTTCATGTTTAACTTGAGGGTCGCTGACCACGACAAACTGCCAGGGTTGTAAGTTAGCTCCACTGGGAGCTGACCCTGCAACGAGCATACATTCTTCGATGATCTCACGTGGCACGGGACGAGTTGAAAAATCTCGCACGGTGCGGCGTCTCTGCATGTGCTTGCGAAAATCAATGGCACGTTGTTTCATTTCTTCAACGGGATATTCAATGTGAGAAGATAAAGGTTGAAAGATTGCTTTTGACATGAACATTCCTTTTTCAAAAGTAGGGCGGGATGATATCCTGCCATAGGCTCAATTTAGCGGGACGCTTCGCGCATCCCGCCCTACGACCAATTGTAATCCGAGTTTGGAATCAAAGTTTGACATGGAACTTGTGGGATCGTTCCTTGAGAAACAGACTCGATCCGGTTCAGCCATGTTTAAAAGATTATAACTCGCAGAATGGAGCTTATTCCCTGTTTTCTTCCAACGGAATCAATAGAATTGGAATGTGTGCTCGTCGCGCTACGTTGGGTGCAACACTGCGTGCCCAAAAGGCGGCTGCGCCAGCTTTGCGATGTGTAGTCAGCACGATCAAATCTACATTGAGTTTCTCGGAGATGTTCACGATCTCTGTTACGGGGTCACCGCGTGCAACTTCGGCCGTCACTCGAAAGCCTGCTTGCTTCAATTCATCTAAATGTTCCTGTAAATCTTCTGCTGCATTTTCGACGCTTATATCCAACAGAGCGGAAGTGGTTGCCGGCAGTAGACTGCTAGCTGCCGCCGCTTCACCAGTTACGGTGCTAAATGTTGGAATCACTGTTATCAAATGAATGTTGGATTTGAATGCACTTGCCAATTCTTGTGTAACTGGCAGGCTATCATCATGAACGGGACCGCTATCCAATGGGACAAGGATCTTCTCTAGCTTAAAAGTTGAAGGAGCATTAACGTTGGGTTTGACAAGCAGGAGGGGTGTCATTCCCTGTGCAACTACTTGTTGGGCGATGCTGCCATATAACAATTCACGGACTCCACTACGGCCATGCGTACACATCACAATCAGGTCTGGTTGGAACTCAGTCATAGCATGTTCCACAATGCTACCTGAGACATCTTTCACTGCAGCGGTATGCACATGCAGATCAACCTTTACCTCATCTGGAAAGTCGCGCTTTGCAACTTTCGCAAGATAGGCTGAAGCTTCATCAGCTTGTGTGATATGACGGTCTTTGTGGACCTCTTGAGGTGCATCCTGTTCGAGGATATGAAGCAGGGTGACAGGAGCGTTCAATGTTCCTGCTAATGAGGCTGCAGCAGGAATCGCTGCCTCTGCCAGTTTTGAACCATCCAAGGGGACAAGAATGTGTTTGAACATGCTAACCTCCCAGGGCGATTTGATAAAGCAAGAAAAGATTCAAGGCAACAATCAAACCGGCCACAATACTAGCCAACACAGTGGTGGAACGTTGATTGACTAATTCACCCATCACGTCGCGGCGTCGGGTGAACATGACCAGCGGGATGATGGCAAATGGTAATCCAAAACTCAACACCACTTGGCTGAGAACAAGTGTACGCGTGGGATCAAGACCAAGTGCGATCACAATGATCGGCGGCGTCATCGTAACTGCCCGCCGAACCCAGATTGGGATCTTGCGATGGATAAATCCTTGCATGATCACCTGCCCGGCCATCGTACCCACCGTGGAAGAGGAAATCCCAGAAGCCAGAAGTGAAATGGCAAACACAGTACTGGCCGCTGAGCCAAGTAAAGGTGTAAGGGTGCGATAGGCTTCCTCGATAGTGCCAATTTGGGTGAGTCCTTGT
>WNFZ01006763.1_pt1 | contig 27667 bp, 31 predicted proteins | sample 5400081 | NCBI WGS metagenome assembly WNFZ01 (sample SAMN13153365, study PRJNA577476) | soil metagenome | isolation source: 80 cm soil or saprolite under grassland replicate 1 | place: USA:California | collected 2016-06-15 | reverse complement strand
TTTTTGCGATCGGTTCGGTTTTGGGCTGGGAGACATTCTATCAAAATTATACGGGATCATGATAGCTCGGTGGTTGAGTAGTCCCGCGTAATTTTCACGGGAGGTATCGAAACCACTTTACAAGCAATCTTATGTTTGCGCAATACCTGTTGGTTTCGATAGTGCGGATGAACACCGCAAACTCAACCAACGGCGCAGCTACAAATCAGGAGAAAGAAAATATGAACCTTAAACTCTGGTGGTTCGCACTGCAAAAACCTGTCAAAGAACATGATAAGAAAGTATGGGATTCTTTTGACGTGATTGCGAAGTGGTTGATTTCGACGCGCGCTACGGTTACGCAACTGACGCTGATGGCTGGTGTGATTGCAGGTCTGCTTGCGTTCCGTGATGGTTACTTTGACTTATTGCCTTGGCTCGCCATGACCCTAGGAATCTATTTTGCGCACTCTGCGGAGAATCTTGTCAACGACTACATTGACTTCACCCGCGGCATTGATGAAGACAATTATTATCGAGGACAATATGGTATCCATCCACTTGTACACAAGTTCTGGACAAAGCAAGATTGGACGCGCTGGTTCCTTACAGCGGGCGCAATTGCCGTATTGTGCGGCTTGTTCATTTTGTTTTATACCAACTTCTCCCCCATCGTAATTGGCTTGTTTATCTTTGGCATCGCGATTCTGCCGACCTATGCATGGCCGCTCAAATATTTGGGGTTGGGTGAGATTTTGATCTTTCTCAACTGGGGAATGGTATTGATCCCCGGCATTTATTCCATCCTTGCGGGCGAAATCCCAGCGAACCTTCCACTGATCGTGATGGCTGGCATGGCATTCGGGTTTGGATTCGGCAGCTTCAACTGGGGCAAGCACATTGACAAGATTGAAGCGGACAAAAAGAAAGGCGTTGGCTCTCTTCCTGTACGATTAGGGGAACGCGCGGCACGCATGGTCAACATTTTCACGATTCTGCTTTCCTACATACTCGTACTTTATCTCGTATTTGTCGCCCGTTTCTTTTCACCAACCGTGTTGCTCGTTTTTCTTGCGGCGGGCCGTGGCTGGAATGTGATCAAGCTGCTCAGCCAACCACGCCCTAAAGAGGCTCCTCCCGGATTCGACTTGTGGCCACGTTGGTTTTCTACTCCGCAGTTGCGGCATATTCGTCTCTTTGGTGGTTTGTATATTCTGGGCATACTTCTGGATATCGTTTTGCGAATGTACATTCCACGCTTCTGGCAATAACTAAAGGAGTCTTATGAAAATCGCAATTACTGGTGGAACCGGTTTTATCGGAAGACACTTGGCGCATGATCTCGTTTCACGTGGTCATGAAGTCATCGTCATTGCGCGCGGACAATACATGCGAAACACGCAACCTGTTGAGGGAGCAACTTTCGTAGCGCAAGATATCAATGCGACAGATAAACTATATGAAGTTTTTCGAGGATGTGACGCCGTGGTGCATTGTGCTGGCACAAGTATTGAAGATAGCAAACAGACCTTTCAGAGATTGCATGTGGAAGGAACACGTTCGGCGGTGATTGCGGCAGAACGCGCCGTTGTGAAAAAGTTTGTTCTGGTCAGTTACCTCAACGTGCGCCCCAATGTGAAATCGGAATATCACACCTCGAAATGGCAGGGCGAGGAAATTGTGCGTTCATCGAAATTGAATTTCACGATTCTTAAAGCGGGTCTGGTCTACGGCCAAGGGGATCATCTGCTCAATAATCTGAGCAATCTCTTTCGCAAGATTCCGATCTTCGCCGCAGTTGGATTGAGGGAGAAGTCTGTACGCCTGGTTGCCGTGGAAGACTTGGTGGATGTGATTCGCGCCTCGTTGGATGAAGACCGATTCGCGCGTCAAACCATAGCCGTTCTTGGACCCGAAGAATTTCCCTTCAGCCAAGCCGCGCGGCGGATCGCTAAAGCCATGCGAGAGCCGCTCATCATTTTACCTTTCCCTGTTTTCTTTCACCGCATCCTGGCATCTTTCTCAGAGCGCTTTATGCCAAAGCCTTTAATTACAAAATCCCAGGTTCAGATGCTTGCCGATGGAATTAGTCAACCCACGCCAGAGAGCAAGCCGCTACCTGATGATTTGCAGCCAAAAACTTTATTTACACAAGAACAAATACGGAAGGGGTTGCCAAGATAGTGTAGAGGGCGACCCTTCTGGCTCGTTGAGATTACTGAATCGTGCTGAGCGGGTCGCCCCTACTTATTGGATTATAAATAAACGGGCAAAGATTTCAATCCGCGAAAGATGGGATGTTCCTGCCATTCCAAGGATTCAGTTGCAAGGCTTAGCTTCGGAAAACGGCGCAGGATGGTTTCAAAGACAATTTCCGCCTCCAACCTGACAAGTGGCGCGCCAATGCAGAAGTGGATTCCTACACCGAAACCGAGATGACGTCCTTCGTTGCGGGTGATGTCGAAGCGATTAGGGTTGGAAAAACGTTCAGGGTCGCGATTTGCAGAACCGAGAATCGTGTTTACCAGATCCCCTTTACGAATTTGCTTCCCTTTGATGTTCGCATCTTCTAATACGGAACGATATGTGATTTGGACGGGATTATCGTAGCGAAGCATTTCTTCAATCGATGGTGCAAGTAAGGAAGGTTGTGCTTGTAATTTTCTCAATTGATCCGGGTGTTGTAATAACGCAAGAAGCCCATTCCCGATTAGGTGTGTTGTTGTCTCATGTCCGGTACTGAGGAGGATGTTGATGTTGGCGACCAACTCTTCCTCCGTCAACGGGGATGACGCGTACGCATCTTGTTCACGAATCAACTCTGCTGTAGCCTGAAGCGGGGATGAGTCATGAGGATGGGGACAAGCCAGATGATCATCTGCAGTGACAGATAGCAGCGCAGTCAGCAAATCATCTTGTGGGTACGCGCTGCGTTTGCGGCTCAGATCTTTTACATAGTCTGTCATTTCACTCAAGCTTTGCGAAGCGCGCTCCAGCAGATCAGAGGACTTGTTTCGTACTGTACCCAAAATGGCGAATAAATCATCCGACCATTTCTTAAAGCGGGCGCGATCATTTGCAGGAAGACCGAGCAATTCAGCAATGACCATCACCGGCAAAGGATAAGCCAGATCGCGAATCACATCTGTTTCATTTTTGGCTTGCGCAGCATCTAGTAATTCATCCACAATCTCTTGAATGGTTGGTCGCAATCGTTCCACGCGACGTGGTGTGAAGGCGTGATTCATTAAACCACGTAGATGCGTGTGATAAGGTGGGTCTGCGTAAAAAACTGTTTTGGAAAAGGATTGATACACAGGTTCGGCAATTTGCTGCTCGGATTCTGATAATCGTTGAAAGCCGCGCATCAGTCCTTGGGCACGTGAGAACCGTTCATCTGTGTACAGGGAATCAATATCTGCATAACGAGTGAGAACCCAGAAACCTAATTCTTCATCCCAACGGATGGGGTCTTGATTGCGAAGTTGTTCGTAGAACGGATATGGATTGGCACGAATCTCTTCCCGCTGTAAATTCAATAGACTAAACACATTATTTTTGGAAGCTCCCATTAAACAACTCCTTCGAGCAGGAGAGATTATACTACCTACTTGTGAAATTGGATACAAACAATCCTAATTAGGGTTAAATAAAAAGAGCAGGAAATCATTTCCTGCTCTTTGTCGTTGAAAAAAGTTAACTCCAATACATTTGGATTAGTTTAGCTGTGAATGGAATGACTCTCAGAAACACATCGATCAACAAACCAAACATAAAGAGCGAACCGAATTTTCGATTGTTGACGAACGCGTAGCCTACAAAATACAAGGGCCAACCAATCTGCCCTTCAGGACGAGTCTTGGGTTTTGGTTTCAAGAACTGTGGATAGATTTGCAGAAAAGTAGGCAAGGCGAAAAATACGATCAACATCACGGGCGTAAAGAATTTTGCAACGATCAAATATAAAGTAAAAAGATAGGGAGCGACCATCATCGCAAGTACTGCATAGCGCGATACTCTTTCTCCAATGACAACCGGCAGCGTATGAATGCCCTTTGCCGTATCCATATCAAGCTTGTCAATGTGCTTGCCAAAGATCACGGTGGTGACGCCCAATACATAGGGAAGGCTGGCAATCACAACGAACCAATTCCACACATGTGTAAGAACAAAGTAACCGCCGCCAATCATCAAGGGGCCCCAAACAATTAGCACAGCGACTTCACCCAGCGCCATACCTTTGAGGGGCCAGGTGTAGAACAACAAGAAGAAAGCGCCAAGACCTAGCAGAATCCAGGTGGTGGTGCTGAAACCCGTATACCAAATCAGGTAAAGACCAAACGCCAGAGCAATCAAGCCAGTCACAGCAAAATAAGTAAGATGCTGCCGCTGAGTCATCAATCCACTGGCGATGGGTTGCGCGCCGTAAATGTTGCGGTAATAATTGTCCTTATCTACGCCACGGACGTAGTCTGTGTAGTCGTTGAAGATGTTGTTCGCGGCGTGAGCGAGGATCAAACCGATTGCAAGCGCGAGCCAGGGCAGGAAACTGAATGCTCCCTCGCGCCAGGCAAAAAGTCCCGCGAGAGCCGCAGAGATAAAAGTCATCACAAGCACCGCGGCACGAGTGGAGATCAACCATTTTGAGATTACATCCAATCCATCCCACTCTGTTTTTGAAACTTCAGGAATCACGTTGAGCGCCTTGCGCCACATTGCAAAATTCATAGCTCGTCTCCTTTTGACGGTTTTTGGATAAATTATATCCAGAATGTTTTCTATTCGCCTTGACATTTGTCAGTGAGATTCTGGAGAATCATCACGAGTTGCTTTTTTCTCTGGTTGCAGACTAAATAGGAATGTTGCGCCCTTCCCTGCTTCACTCTCGACCCAGATCCTGCCTCCATGATATTCAACAATCCGCTTCACGAGTGCCAATCCGATGCCTGTTCCCTCAACTTTGGGGTCCAACTTGTTGAATAGTCCAAAGATCCGCTCGTGGTGTTCAGGAGCGATCCCAATGCCGTTGTCACGCACAAAGAAAATTGGTTTTCCATTCTCAAACCCCTTACTACCGATCTCGATGCGCGGCTTTGGCTGATCCCCCATATATTTGGCAGCGTTATCAATCAAATTTTGAACAAGCTCCAGCAATCGCTTTGAGTCCCCGTACACATATGGCAGATTGGGTTCGACATATACCTGAACCCCGCGTTCGCGCAGACGCCCCTCGGTAAGCTCCAGCGCTTCAGTCACCAACGCATCAAATGAGACAACTTCCGATTCGTTCATCATACGTCCGATCCGTGAGAGATCTAAAAGATCCTTCAACAGATCCTGCATTTTGAAAGCGGCGCGATAAATCCGTTCCATGTCCTTTTGCAAAGCTTCAGCGTTGCCGGTCTGAAAATCATCTTCAACGTAACCCAGAAAACCAACAATGGTCACGAGGGGAGATTTCAAGTCATGTGATACCGTATAAACGAAACGCTCAAGTTCAGCATTCTTTGCCCCAAGTTCAGCAAGCAAACGTTCACGTTCAGTTTCTGATGCTTTTCGGTCGGTGATATCCTCGATCGTTCCTTCATAATAAATAGTTTTTCCAGTAGCATCTTTTACAGCATGTGCATTGCTTGAAATCCAAATGATGGAACCATCTTTTCTGCGATGCGTAGCTTCAAAGCCATGAATTGCACTTGTCGTTTCAAGAGTTTGAATAAACCTCTCTCGGTCTGATAGATGAGTATAAATCTGCTCGGGGATCGCGGAAATGGATTCAATGAATTCTTCGGGCGTGTCATAACCATAGATTCGAGCCATGGCTGTGTTTGTGTTTAAGAATTTGCCATCGGGCGTACTTTGGAATATTCCATGTGCGGAGTTCTCAACAATATTCCGATAATTTTCTTCTGCCTGGCGCAGGGCTTCCTCGGCGCGTTTCCGATCTGTAATATCCACAACGGTGCCAGCCATGCGGACAGGCTCACCTGCGCTATTACGATACACATTACCACGTCCTTCGAGCCAGTGAATCTCGCCATTCGACAAGCAAATGCGATGTTCTACCAAGTAAGTAAAATCCTTTTGTTCCAGTGCGCGCTGGATTGTAGTCTGAACATACGGGAGATCTTCGGGGTGAATAATAGATAAATATGTGGAATATTGTCCATCAAATTCACCGCTTTTCATGCCAAAGATCGCCTCGATCTTTTCGGACCAGTCAACCGTTCCTGTTTCGATATCCCAGCTCCATGTCCCCATCTTTGCTGCGTCTAAGGCAAATCGAAGGCGCTCCTCACTTTCGCGCAATTCTGACTGACGCTCTTTTTCGATCTGGTCTCGAGACCACATGGATATGAGCATCAGCACACCGCAAAACACCATGGTGGAAAGTGGGCCAATAATCGTGGAAATCCCTGCGAATGCATGCGGCGCGAAATACGGCATCGCCAAGATCATCGCAATGCCGGCAAGGATAAAAACAACAGCAGATTGTAAAGAAAGTAAAATCCCTCCAAAGATCAAGCCGGGAATCAAGTAGTATAGTGTGAGTAATGGATTGAAAGCTTCGCCAGATACAATATTTGCAAAGATGACAATGGGAAACATTGCAATGGTCAGGGATGAAGCTATGCCATATTGCCCTATTTTGTTCAACAGATACGAAGTGAACAAAAATACATATCCATACCACGGCGGAATATAGCCAGGGATTGTTAAGAAAAACGCAATATCAACCCCGGCAAATCCAAGAATAAATATCAATAGGAAGATATTAAGAAGTCGTGACCTGTCTCTATAATGCGCTTGACCAATGCAAGACCTACTCCCGTGCCTTCGCTGCGTGCATCCAGTTTATTGAAGAGACCGAAAATATTCTCCTGAAATTCATGCGCAATGCCAATGCCATTATCACGAACATAAAAAATCGTCATGCCATTCCGAACACCGCGCTGACCGATCTCGATCCGGGGAGACGGCTGATTGCCCATAAATTTGGCAGCATTGTCGATCAGGTTTTGTATGACCTCCACCAGGCGCTGGTAATCACCAAGAACAGATGGGAGATTTGGTGCCACGCTCACAGAAATATTGCCCTGTGAAATTCTGCCATGCAAAAGCTCCAACACTTCTGCGATGAGATCATTGAACCGAATATCTCTTGGTTCATTAACCAGCCTTCCGACACGGGATAACTCCAGCAGATCACTCAACAGCTTCTGCATTTTTTCAGTAGCACCTGTAATGCGCTGGATATCCGAATCTAAGCGGACAAGGTTACCACTTCGACTATCTTCTCTTAAAAAGCCAAGAAAGCCGCGGATGGTAATCAGAGGCGATTTGAGATCATGGGAGACTGTATAGGTAAATCGTTCCAGTTCCGCATTCTTGCTTTCTAATTCGGCGATCAGTTTTTCGCGCTCCGCTTCAATCCATTTTTGAAGGGATATATCACGCACCATGGCCAACACCGTATCCTCTCCCAGAGGAGTAATACGCGCCTCGAAACTCTTGCCTTTTCCACCCTGAACAAGCTCATACTGAAATGCATGGACGTGACCCGACTCAAGCGCACGTTTGATGGCGAAATTGGTTTGATCTGCCACTCCTGGTAGGACCTCTGCAATTGTTTTGCCGAGAAACTGTTCTGGTGGGTAAAGCGGCTCGTTGGTCTCAGAAGGGATAAATTGAAGGATGGTGCCATCCCGCCTGAACTCAAAGATCATATCAGGAATGGAATTCAAAATTGCACGGATGCGAGATTCACTGCGACGCAAGGCATCCTCGGCATTTTTTAGAGCAGTAATATCCAATTGGGTTCCCCATAAACCGACAAGATAATGATCCTTGATAACGCCAATAGCATTATTTAAGAAATAAACGATCTCGCCATAGCGAGTGACTTCTTTGGTTTCGCGGTTCCCAGAGCGGTAATTTTCGCGGACAAGCTTTAATGTTGCCTGATAGTTAATCGGGTCAAGAGATTGACCGATCTCTCTGTCAAACAAACGGGCCCCATACATCTCCGAGTTGGCACTGTATCCGTACATTTGAGCCAGGGCATTATTGCACTCTGCAATGTAGCCACGTTTATAGATCAAATCCACTTGTTCTTCAGCAGGCAAATCGATTGAGATTGGTTCATCAAACGCCAGATACCAAATTCCCTCTATGCTCTGCTCGACAAAATTACGATATTTCTCCTCGCTGGCTTGTAACGCCTGTTGGGCTTGGCGCTGCTCAGTGATGTCATGGAACATCGAAAGGATTACCGGTTCATTCTCAACATCAATCAATTCATAGGATGCGAGTGTAATATGTTCCTCGCCCGAACGACTTGTAAGCCTATATGTCGGATTATGAAGTGACTTTTTCTCCTTAATTCTTTTGACGAATTTTGCGCGCTCAGAAGCATGATTCCAGAACCCAAAGTCAACTGTGGTCTTACCAATTGCAGATTCCCGATCGTAACCGATCAATTTCAAGTACGCCTCATTGGCATCCATCAGGCGACCCTCGCGCAGAGAGGTGATTGAAATCGCGACGGGACTCACATGAAATACCTTGCGAAATTTTTCCTCCCCAATTCGTACCACTTCCATGGAATGTCTTACATGATTAACAACCAAATAAGCAAATAGAATCAAAAGCGTGAATATGGCGGTTAAATCTCTCGCCATCAGCAGTGGAGAGTCAAAATGAGAAGTCCGTAAACCTAAAGATTCGGTAACTGCAAAGACCCATATGGACACAATACTTAGAACAGAAAGGACAATGAAAATGGTCCAGTTAGTGACGAGAGCCGCTACAAGAATAATGAGTACATACACATAAACCGCTGCATCGCGCAGACCGTTTGCACTCCAGGCCTGATAAGTGATCACAATCCAAGATACCGTTACCAAGATGATCGCAGCCGAATCTACATATCCCCGCCGTACCATGAAAAGCAGAATGAATTGCAAGCCTAACAAGCTCATCAAAACAAGCAAGGTTGGGCTTGCCAAAGTCTTCACGTCCCAGAAGCGAAGGATAATGATGAACGCATCCACAACGATCACACTGAAGATGATGGCTCTCAAGAATCTGGAAAGCGTCTCCCGGCGTTCCAAGCCAAAGAGTGGTTGAAAGGCCTGACGAATGGGCTCGAAGTTCATGTTGAGCAGTATAACATGGCGACTCAAGAAGGAAATTGAAGATGTTATACACGTACAAAAACCGGTTTTCTGCTACGGAAATGCTCTTTCATAGGCCGCGATGATGTGATCCCACACAGGATTCATTTCATACTCAATCGTTTGAAACTCAGGATACTTCTCGAACCAGGCCAGCGTCCGTCGCAGTCCATCCGCCCAATCCACTTCGCAAACAAAATCGGGAACAAAGCGTTTGATCTTGCTGTTATCGAACACCACGCTGTTAGATTTATCGCCGATCAGGCCCCCCTCTGCCTCCGACCAATACTTGGCGATCAAATCAGATGGGATGTGGATTACGTTCGGTTCCAAGCCGAGGGCTTGATACACTTCGAGGTAAATTTGATCCCAGCTGAGAACTTGATCCGACGTTATTTGAAATGCCTCGCCAATGGCCTTTTCATTTCCTAACAAACCAACCAAACCTTTGGCAAAATCCGCGTTCCACGTCAGCACCCAAAGCGACGTACCATCGCCGGGAATGATCAATTTTCGTCCGCGCTTTATGCGATCAATGTTTGTCCACGGATGAGTCCAACTGCCTACTGCAAACGGAATCTGCGTCGGTCCATAAGTATGCGAGGGGCGAATAATCGTGGTCGGAAAGCCTTCGTCGCGATAGACTTGCATGAGCCTATTTTCGCAGGCGATTTTATTTCGTGAATATTGCCAGTATGGATTTGCGAGCGGCGTTTCTTCAGTGATCAAATAGTTCCTGACAGGTTTTTGATAAGCAGATGCAGAACTAATAAAGACGAAGTGATTCGTCTTCTCACGAAAGAGACGGATGTCACGTTCAATGTCGTTCGTGGTATAGGCAATAAAGTCCACTACTGCGTCGAAATGGTGTTCTTCGAAAAGCGTCGCGAGGGCTGCTTCGTCAGCGTAGATATTGGCTTGCAAAATGGTGGATCCTTTGGGCGCTGAATACTTCGTGGAAACGGCGCGATTCAAAATAAATAATTCGTGTCCACGCCCAATCGCAAGAGCTGAGCAGGCGGAACTGATAAGTCCGGTCCCGCCGATAAAGAGGAGTTTCATTAGCCTTCTCCCATTTCAGGAATCGGTTCGACAGGCACATGGTGAGCAAGGAAGCTCTCCACCCAGAAGATGATGAGTGCAACCCATACGATTCCAAAACCGATCAGATGTGATTGATCAAACGGTTCCTTGTAAAGAAACACGCCGATGAGAAATTGAATAGTTGGGGCGATATACTGCAAGAGACCAACAACGGAAAGCGGAATTTGTTTCGCGGCCGAGGCAAACATGAGCAGCGGAATGGTCGTCACTGCGCCTGCGCCGATAAGCAAAGTTGTTGTCGATGTGCTTTCGTGGAGAAATGCGCCTGTGCCGTTAAGCTCTACAACAAGGAGATAGATCAAGGCAATTGGAAAGACGATGCCAGTTTCGAGAGTCAATCCATACAATGAACCGAGCGGAGCAAGTTTTTTGACGAAGCCATAAAAGCCAAAGGAAAATGCAAGCGAGAGCGCGATCCACGGCAAGCGACCGTAGACAACAGTGAGATAGATCACACCAGCCGCGGCGATGGCAACGGGAATCCATTGCGTCGAGCGAAGCCGTTCACGCAAAAAGATAACGCCTAGCAAAACGCTGAGTAGCGGGTTGATGAAATAACCAAGGCTGGTTTCAACAATAAAGCCCGCATTGACTCCCCAAACGTAGACAAGCCAATTGATCGTAAGGAGAACACTGGCAATGGCATAAATACCGATGATCTTTGGGGTGAGCGCAGCAGAGCGGAAATCTTTCCATTGTCTGGTGAGGAGAATAATAATGATCAGGAGGATAAATGACCAACTGATCCGATGCCCAATGACCTGAAATGCGGAGACCTGGTGCAAGAACTTCCAGTAGATAGGAAAGAATCCCCAGAGCGCGTACGCGGCAATACCGTTTAAGATGCCTTTGTTCATGAAACTCCTTTAATCAGATTTGAACCGCAGATGAACATGAAAGAAACAATTGGGATTTGAAAAACAGAATTAACTCTGTTCTGCCAACCTTACGAGAGTTTATGTTCTTTGGGCAAACCTCGTAAGGTTCTATTAGAATGTATTGATTGGCTGACGTCCTGCGTACCCCGCGTCAACCTCGTGCCAAAAGGCAATATCTGCCTCTCCATATTGCCAGCACAAATATACTTCACGCCCATCTCGTAATGCAGGGAAATCCATTAAACCGATGTTGATGTCCTTGATCAGGATACCCGTATCCTGGATGCGATGGACGAGCGCATCCAATTTCTCAAAATCTTGAACCATCTGGCTCAATGTGCGGTTGCCGCCATTCCCGACAGACTTTTCGATAGCAGTCCATGCTTCTGGTTGGTTCTCAAGAATTTTTTGGCGAATCTTCTGAACTTCATCCATGAGCGGACGGATGATATTCAATGTCTCGTTGGCTTGTTGAAGAGTAAAGTATTGGGGCATAGGGAAAGTATACACGGAATCGCCGCTTGTTTAGGAAAACCCTACAGTCGTCGCCTTGCCCAGCATGTTACATTCATATATACTGCGGAAGTATGAGTACGGCAATGTTGACAGATGAATTGCTTACCTACCTCTTCGATGGACAGTCACATATCCTGATTACACCAATGGCAACGTGGCTGGCATCCTCGCGTCGTTTTACCAACTTTGTCACAACCTTTCGCGATAAAATCCGCAAGAAACTGCGCACCACTCAAGAACAGGAAACTCTATACGATCTGCGACTTGAATTGGAAACGGCTTATTTGCTGCTGCGGGAACGAGCCTTCAGTCTGGTATATGAACCGCAAGATTGCGGACAAGAACGGTGTCCTGATTTCGCCGTCACCTTTACGACCAGCCTCATTTTCATGGTTGAGGTCACACGGCTGCGGACAATCCAAAAAATAACATCGGGCTCTACTCCGTCGCAACAGGAAAACAGCCTCAAATTCTCGCTCGCAGCTGAGAATCTGGCAGATACAATCTGCAGCAAATTAAAGCAATTATCGCCTCAACGCAGTAATGTTCTCATCATCGGTGTTGATATCCCGTATCAGAGCCAAAGTGATCTCCAAGCAGCGCTGCTTCGCGTGCAACAACGTGTAGAACGGAATGACTCAGCTTTTCTGCAACGCTATCGGTTTCGAGATCGAGCCGATTTCTTCCGTTACTATCATCGATTAAGTGAAGTCCTCGTGCGTGGGTCACAATGGCAAGCAGATGAAGCGGTAGTAGTCTGGATTAATCCACAGACAAAACATCCGTTACCAAGTAAGGTGCGAAACACTCTCTATCATAGTCACACGATATAGAATTTGGATTGCTAACAAAACCCTCTTAAAAGTGTATGATTGACAGGAGAATAGATCATGAAAACAAAATGGATCAACAGTACATTGATAAGGCAGCCAAGTGCTTTTCTTCCGCTAGTGATGTCGCTTGCCGCGCTAGGCTTGGTTCTCGGTCACGCGGCAGTTTTTGGAGTTGTCCATGAAGCGGACGAGGGCGCCGCTGCTCATATTTGGCAAATACTTATGGCTTTGCAAGTACCGATCCTGGCCTACTTCATGCTCAAATGGTTGCCGACGAAACCTAGACAGACATTGCAGATACTCCTGCTGCAAGCCGCTACTTGGCTGGCCAACTTTGCCGCAGTCTATTGGCTTACTTAGCCTTTGATGCACTTTCTGCTAAAGGAGGTATCCTCGATATGAGTCCAGCTCGCATGTCAAAGTTAGAAACGGCAATGCGCATTGTCCTTGCGTTCAATGAGGCATTCAACCGCCATGATGTAGCAGGGATGATGCAACTGATGAGCGATGATTGTGTCTTTGAAAACACAGATCCGGCTCCTGACGGTACTACGCATTCAGGGAAGAAAGTAGTCACTCAGTTTTGGCAGGACTTCTTCCACGAGTCACCACACGCCCATATCGACATCGAGGAGATTTTTAGCCTGGGAAATCGCTGCATTATGCGTTGGAGATATAACTGGGAAGACGTAGAAGGGAAAAAAGGACACGTTCGAGGAGTCGATATATTCCGCGTGGAAGATGGTCTCATCTCTGAAAAGTTTTCTTATGTTAAGGGATAGGGTAAATACGAAATATGAAACTAACTCTCCAATGGATTTCAATATAGCTTCGCTTTCAAATAGCAATTCCTTTTCCTTGCTCACTCTGAATTGTTTTGCACTATGGTTGCCAGCTACGAAGCGCCGATTGTTGGCATTAGCTCAAGAATTAGAGTGGAGCTCTTATCAAGTAGTTTGCTTGCAAGAAATCCAGCTTCATCAGTATCAAGAATTGCTGGTTAAAGCATGCCCCAGTTACTCCTATCCGCTTTATGAATGCTATTTTCATTGTCCCAAGGGCGGCTTATTGAGCCTATCTCGTTTACCGGTAACGAGCAAATTTTTTGAGCCATATCAGGAACGAGGTCTTTGGTATACGCCCATGCTCCTGGACAAATTGTTTTACAAAGGAATGTTGGTTTCAAAGCTCGTATGGGCAGATATTTCGGTAGTGATTATCAACACACATCTTTTAGCAAATTACATCGGGGATTGGGATCGGCGTGGAATGTATGCACGGGTGGAAGAAAAGCAATTAATGCAATTGGCAAATGTAGTGCGCAATCAACCAACAGATTCCCTAATTATTGTGGTCGGCGATTTCAATGTTCCGCGTGGTAGCAAACTCTATGATAATTTTCTCGCAAGGTCAGGCCTAACGGATCCACTCGCAAAAGATACGCGACCCACACTTCGTACTCCAGTAGGAGTACCTTCTCGGTATTCTTTGTCAATCGACTATGTACTGTTTCGAATGCCTAATTCGCACTCGCTTAGAATAGATTGTGATCTTACTTTTTCAAGCAAGCACTGGATCGGTGGCCGGCAGCAGGGTTATTTGTCAGATCATAATGGGATCGAAATCCGCATTACAGCAACATAAAAGCTTATCCTGCTAATACAGCTTGATAGCCTTTTTTCTTCACCGCAGTGACGATCTGCTCGTCAGTGAGTCTCGTTTCGTCGTAAATGATCACCATTTCCAATTTGTGATAGCTGGCATTGATCTCTTTGACGCCCTCCAGGCTATCTTCTAGCGATTCGAGTTTCATCGCACAATTCGTGCAGGACATATCAGGAATTTTGAAGGTTTTTTTGATCATAGGTTTTCTCCATAATTACTCAAATATAATCCGTCCCGTATACATTCCCATGGAGCAAGTGAAATAGAGAGTACTCCCCTTTTCTTGGGCGGGTACGCTGACTTGAACGGTCCCGGTATCGGGAAGTAATTGATAGAAACCGAGCGCGGGGATGACGAAGTCGCGTGAGCAAGAATATGTTTTATTTGTGACAAGATTCAATGTGATGTCTTTTCCAGCTGACGCTTTAAGCGTATGCGGGAAGTAACCATCGTTCTCCACTTGTAGGAGAAGAATTCCGTTCGCCGCGATAGGTTGCGCTAATTCCGCTTCAGAGACAGATTGGCTATTTGATGGGCGCAGGCCGCCGGTCAGATTTTGAAGCGAGAGAGGCGAACCGAGAACGTTCAACCCACCATTCATCGTCACCAGTCCCAGGATCAAAACAACGACTGCCACAAATCGCATGAAGAATTTTTCAAGCCCCGCGCCGAGTTCTGTCGTCAGATAAGCAACGACAAAGAAAACAGGACTTGTACCAAGTATGAAGGCGAACATAAGCGCCGCACCGATGACAATACTCCCCGTCCCCAGCGCGGCTGCCATCATCGCCTGCGTGACACCGCAAGGAATGAAGACGGTCAGCGCGCCGAGGAAGATGGGAGTAAAAGTATCGGTGCCTTTGGCGGTTCGACGGATATAACGGGTGATCAATTTTGGCGGCTCGATCGAGAAATAACGAAAGATCGGATGAATATTGAACATACGGAGCGCGTTGCCGACCATGAAGATGCCAATCGCGATCATAAGGAACGCACGCACTGTAGGGCTAAGTGTGAGATAGGAACCGAGCAAGCCAAGCAGAGCACCGAGTAATGTATACGCTACGAGTTTTGCAATCAGGAATAAGAAGATTGGCAATGCCGAACTGGAACGTACAGGCACTTGGGATTTCGATCTTGTGTGCGTCTTTCTGTACGCCGCTTGCTCAACGTAATCCTGTTCAATCTGATGCGCTAGTGAACTCGCCAACAAACCACCTTGCACGGCGAGACAACTCAACCCGCCTGTGGTTAAACCGGTCACGAAGGCAACGATCAACTGACTCATTGTTCCCGTGTTGTTCGCAATATTAATAGAGTTAGGATTGGATTGAAGAACTGCCAGCCCGATTGCAACGGCGACAAATACGATTCCGAGCATGATGAGAATAACAGGATCAACCGGTGGTTTTTGATTTTTCGACATTCGACCTCAATAATGTAAGGTGACCCTTCAGGAGAAATAAAGCGTCATTACTATCCGGGTGAGTCGCCCCTCGGCTTAAATGTTTTGTCTTCGCAGTCGCAGGCTATTCGTCACAACGAATACACTGCTAAATGCCATCGCGCCCGCGGCAAGCATCGGGTTCAAATATCCTAGTGCTGCCGCGGGGATGAGCACCACGTTGTAGAAAAATGCCCAGAATAGGTTTTGTTTAATCGTGCCAAGCGTCTTGCGGGAGAGGTTAATCGCGCGTGATACACCGCGCAGGTCGCCGCTCATCAGCGTCACAGGTGCGGCAGCCATCGCCACATCTGTACCTGTGCCAATCGCGAGTCCAACATCTGCTTGCGCAAGAGCAGGCGCGTCGTTTACACCATCGCCAACCATCGCAACAACCTTTTCGCCCGATTGCAATTTCTTCACTTCCGCCGATTTGCCTTCCGGCAACACTTCCGCCAGTACCGTATCCACACCAACTTGCTTCGCAATCGCTTCAGCGGTTTTCTGATTATCGCCTGTGATCATCGCGACACGCAAACCCATGCGATGCAAATCTTCGATAGCATCCTTCGAACTGTCCTTGATCGTATCCGCAACCGCGATTACGCCAGCGGCTTGATCATCAATCGCAACGATCATCGCCGTCTTTGCTTCGGATTGGAGGCGCGCCACTTCAGATTCAAGACTCCCCAGTTGGATTCCGCGTGCTTCGAACATTCGCTTGTTCCCAACCATCACGCTTCTTCCTTCGACTTCAGCCTGCACGCCGTGACCCGCCTCCGCTTTAAACCCAGCCGGTTCCGATAAACTTAATCCGCGCGTGGTTGCCTCTGCCCAGATCGCTTCTCCAAGTGGATGTTCACTTCCTTTTTCAACAGAAGCTGCTAAACACAGTAGTTCGTCATTGCTAATTTGTAATTGGGGATTGGTAATTATATCTGTTACCGCAGGTTGTCCTTTTGTGATGGTTCCCGTTTTATCCAGAACGACAACAGAGACCTTTCCAGCGCGTTCGAGGGCTTCACTATTGCGGAAAAGGATGCCCACTTCTGCGCCCTTGCCTGTGCCAACCATGATAGCCGTAGGAGTAGCAAGTCCCATCGCACAAGGACAGGCAATCACTAACACCGCAACTGCCCTGTGCATCTTCCACCAGTTTGATGATCTGTGCAAGCGCGGTTTCTTTGCCAACTTTTGTTGCTTCAAACTTCAACATGCCGAGCTTGTTTAACGTCGCGCCGATCACCGCGTCACCGGGCTTCTTTTCGACAGGCAACGATTCACCGGTTAACATGGATTCGTCAATCGCACTGCGTCCATCAATTACAACACCATCAACGGGAATGGTCTCACCAGGTTTCACGAGAACTACGTCACCCACACGGACATCGTCCGCTGGAACTTCGACTTCGATTCCCGAGCGAACAACGCGTGCAGTCTTGGCGCGTAATCCCATCAGCTTCTTGATCGCCTCTGAAGTACGTCCCTTGGCGCGTGCTTCGAAGAATTTACCAAGCTTGATGAGGGTAATAATGACCGCGGCAGTTTCATAGTACACATGCCCAGAGAGAAAACCGAACGTGATAGGTAATGAATAGAGGAACGCAGCGGAGGAGCCCATCACGATAAGGACATCCATGTTTGCGGATTTGTTGCGCAACGCCTTGTAGGCACCAACATAATATTGCCAGCCCACATAAAATTGAACAGGTGTGGCAAGCGCGAGCATCAGCCAGTTCGTCCATGGGGCACAGCATCTTCCGCTTCCCCACCAAGTTCCACAGCTTCAAAGCCAGCCGATGCCACAGCCCGGCGAAGTTCTGCCTGCGTAACGATGGTTGGCACATATTTGACACGCGCTTTTTCCGTTGTGTAATTTACCTGTGCTTCCAGAACACCTTCGAGGCTCGTCAATGATTTTTCCAAACGACGTGCATCATTATCATCGGCGAGGCGCTTGATAATGAGATCTGCTTCACCGGTAGCAACGCCATATCCCGCCCGGTTGACGCGGGCGATCACATCGCTGAGTTGCAGCTTCGAAGGTTCAAAATCGACAGTGGCGCGTTCGGAAGAAAGATTCACAACCGCGCTCTGAACGCCATCCAATTTCTTGAGGTTGCGCTCCACTGTGGCGACACAGTTGGCGCAGGTCATGCCTGTGATCGGAAGAGTTAATTGTTTCGTATTGCTCATTTCATATCCACGGACCTGACATGTCAGGTCTTAACATTACAAACTCATCAAACCTTCTACGGGATAGTCAATTTCAGCCAGCAAGTCCTTAATGACTTGTTCGTTGGCTGGCGCATCAAATGTAATGACAACTTTCTTGTTGGCTTCATCAGCCTTTACAGATTGAACGCCTTTTAATTCACCGACTTCCATTTCGATAGTATGTGTACAATGCCCGCAATGAATGGCAGGAACGTTATAAGTTACTGTGGTCATGCTTATTTCTCCTTAGATTTATGATTTCGTGTCGCAATGTAATATCTTATGCTACACTTTCGTTGACATATCAAAGACTTCGGTAATTTCCTTGAGGACGCGCTCGCGTTCTTTTCTGTCATTGCCTTGAATGGCGGTGATGACGCAGGAGTTCAGATGATCTTCCAGAATCTTGGAGCTGACTTTGTTTAAAGCCGCTTCTACCGCCTGGATCTGGCGGATCACGTCAATGCAATAGGCATCTTCCTCCACCATACGGATGACGCCACGCAGGTGTCCTTCAACGGTCTTAAGTCTTCGGATTGTGCTATCATTTTCCATGGGTACCTCTTATGTAGAGACAAAACCTATCTGCCGGTTCTTACCCCCCCCGGGGGGGTGGGGCATAGCAAATGATACTTTTAACCATGCTTCATGTCAACTTGAACCTGTCACAAATATGCAGGAAGTTTGTCATATTTGTTTAGATTGTTTTACCGCCTGTCTCACGCATGTTCTTCATGCGTAAGTAAACTTTTTACCTAGATTTGCAGGTTGAAGTTTACTAAATTATGCGGTACTCTGTAATCGGGGTACAATGCAAACATGAGTATTGACCCCATAAAGCTTCGACAGGTCAGTGTTTTCCAAAATGCATCTGATGATGATTTAAAGTTAATTGCCCAACATTCCATAGAAAGATCCATTGAAGAAGGAGAATTCTTCTTCTTCCAAGGTGATCCTGCTGTTTATTTATATATTCTGATCTCAGGGCGCGCCAAACTCTTGCAAACAAATCCATCTGGTCAACAGGTCAATTTGCGGACGATCAGCGAATGGCAGTTGTTTGGCGCCTTGGGTGCTGTCCGTGAGAATGCTACTTACCCCGCCACCGCACAGGCCTTGGAACAAAGTACAGTTCTTGCCGTCAAGAGCGATTATCTACATGAGTTAATGCAAACACGTCCGTATTTGTCCTTCGACCTGATGAAGTTGATGACAACGTACATTCAAGAGATGCAGGAACGCTACCGAGAACTTGCCACTGAGAAAGTGGAGCGACGCATCGCCCGCGCTCTGTTACGACTCGCCGCGCAAATGGGAACCAAAATGGATAATGGCATCGAGCTATCGTTCACGCGGCAGGATTTGGCGGAAATGTCGGGGACCACGCTGTACACTGTCAGCCGCGTGCTGTCAGAGTGGGAGAGACAGGGGTTGGTGGAGGCGGGCCGCGAGCGCCTCCTGATCCGAAATCCACATGGTCTGGTAAGCATCGCTGAAGAGTTGAACTCGTAACGAGCTTGAATCAGGACTTTGAAGGCACGCGTTCTCGCGTGCTTTTTGTTTTCGTAATTTGCGCTAGCGCAAAGAGGGATTTTTCACAAGGGTGTATCTTTGGGGCAATGGACACAAAAATTCTCCACGCTCAACTAACCGTTGAAGATATTTTGAAGAAATGGCCCACAGCATTCTCGATCTTCCGAAGCAGGAATACAGCCTGTATTGGGTGCCTTTTGCAGCGATTTTGCACCCTCCAGGACGTTGCAGAAACTTATCAAGTTGAGCTACAGGATCTAACAAATGACTTGGAACAATGTGTCAAAGACTATTATCAATCCCAAAGGAGCACCCAATGAAACTCTCGTTCAAACTTTTTAGTCTGTTGATGGCGGTCTCAGTTCTGATCTCTGCCTGCAGCAGCGCAACAAAAAATGGAACTACTCTGAACCCCGAAGGCAAAACCGTGGAATATTCGCTCAAGACAGGAATGATGGATGGCCAGATGGCGTTCATCGGTGTCGGTGGCGGTATTGACGGCGTCACGGATCCAACCCTGAGCGCGAACGTTGGCGATACACTAAAAATCAACTTAACCAGCGGCGATGGTGTGGAACACAATATTGGATTCCCAGATTTCAACGTCGCATCGGATCACGTGGTAGGTCAGGGATCAAGCACGACATTCTCATTCCTTGTTGACAAAGGCGGATCCTTCTCATACAACTGCGTGATTGCTGGACATCGTGAAGCGGGCATGGAAGGGAAATTGGATGTGACTGGGCAAAGCATGTCTATGGCTTCAAGCAATAATCAAGCTGCATCTTCTCCGACGAATGCAAGTGTTTCCGCCGCCCCGGCTTCCCCCACTACCGGAGAGGATATTTCGCGCGATCCAACGGATCTACCTGCACAAATTCCCACTCGCGAACCAACAACCGTACGAATTGATCTTGAAGCAGTGGAAGTCATTGGGCAGCTGGCAGACGGTACAACATTCCCCTATTGGACGTTCAATGGCAAAGTCCCTGGTCCATTCTTCCGCGTGCGTGTTGGCGATACTGTTGAAGTTCATTTGAAGAATAATATCAGCAGCACCATGGCGCACTCGGTGGATTTCCACGCGGTGACAGGTCCCGGTGGCGGCGCTGTCTTCACCAGTTCCAATCCTGGTCAAGAGACCATGTTCACGTTCAAGGCGTTGGTCCCCGGTTTATATGTTTATCATTGTGCTACGCCAATGGTCGCGGAACACATTTCGAACGGCATGTATGGCATGATCCTTGTAGAACCGGAAAGCGGATTGCCTAAAGTGGATCGCGAATTCTATGTGATGCAAGGCGAGATTTACACGACTGGCAAGTTTGGTGACAAAGGAATGCAGCAGCCAGATACAGATAAGTTGCTCAATGAAACCCCGGATTATTATGTGTTGAACGGCGAAGTCGGTGCGCTGACAGCTAATCACCCGCTGAAAGCTAGCGTCGGGGAGACAGTGCGCATCTTCTTCGGTGTCGGTGGTCCAAACAAAATATCGTCCTTCCATATGATCGGTGAGATCTTTGATCGAGTCTACAATCTTGGTTCTACCGATACTCCTCCAATGACGGACGTACAAACCACATTGGTTCCTCCTGGAGGAGCAACGGTTGTCGAAGTCCAACTTCAAGTGCCGGGTCGTTACATCCTTGTCGATCATGCTCTCTCTCGTTTGCAACGCGGCTTGGCTGGTTTCCTGATCGTAGATGGACCCAGCGCTCCCGAAATTTTCGATGGGACACCAATGCCTGGCAGTGGTCACTAACATAGAACAGAATCAAAAGAGCCCCGCAAAGATGCAGGGCTCTTTGATTTCTTTTGATTATTGATTCATCAGCTTTTGATTTAGATCTTGGACAAATTGCAGCAATAACTTTTGAGCTTCTGGCGATGTAAGCTGTTCAGCCCCGATTCCGATCAGCTTCAAATTGACGGTCATACGATCTGCCACACCTGCAGGATCGGAGGCATCAATGTTCACTACACCATATTTTGTTACCCACTCATTTAAGGTAGCAATCTCTGCAGGGGAGACAAGATCCGTCAGTCGTTTTTCTACAATGTCAGCCTTTTTGCATGAAGTTGCTTGTACCTCACCCGAGAGGTAAATGGTCATGCTATCGCAAAAGCCGGCTATTCCACCACTACGTTTCCAAGTCAGGGCAACAGTTGCTGGGACGATCACACTTGCATCTTGATTCGTATGATATTCCACCTGCTTGCCATTTGCTTCAAGAATCACACGAAAGCCAGACGTGACAACTTGCGAACAGACAATGCCTTCTGTTGAAACGCCCAAACAACTATCCGGCCAATCTACAACCTCCGTGGAAACCAACTTGATTTTGTCAGGTGTGATACCCAGGTTTTGGGCAAGAGTTGAGACCGCAATACGTTGCGCCGGTGTTAGATCTGTGCTGATGTGAGTAGCCTGTCCCTCAATCACAGAGGGGCCACTTGTTGCCTGCGCTTGCGGCGCACAAGCGCTGATCAACAAAATCATTAAGGTAATACTAGTAATACTTATTAAAACTTGTTTCATCTTCGCTCCTTTACCCTTAAAACGTCCATAATATCAATTTGTTCCGAAAAACTGTATAATCGGCGCATGAAACGTTTCTTAAATATTTTTATTATATTGATATTATCATCATGCTCTATCCCCTCCAAAACATCCCCACCAAGTTTACCTGTTGAAGATGCTGTTGCCACCACATTGGCATCCTTGGCAACGAACACACCGGCACGTGTCCCTACAATTCTCCCTTCCGCCACACCTTTCGATTTGAAGGGGTTATTTTGCGAATATCAGTTCTGTATTGGTCATCCATTGGATATGGCATTCTATGATGTTAGCGCGCAGCAGAACGCCGGTTCGCCAAGCACCTATAGCCAGGGCATTCTTGCCGCATACAACGCCAACCTTTTTATTCAAATGATGTGGCAGATCGCACCCGGTGCAGCAGATCCGCAGTTTCTTCTTGATCTGATCGTTGATTCGAAAGTGGATGCCCGTGTGGGGAGTCCGGAAATAAAGCTGATCCGCGATATGAACGTGATTTACACTCCGATCACAACGACCGCGACACCTGTCCTGCCCTATGGTGGCGCGGCAGCCTGGACATGCGGCGACCGTGTCTTCGCCTGGAAAGTCTATACACCCGACCAAACATCTGCGCCCGGCCTGTTTGAAGCAGCTCTTGATCGCTTCAACTGTAATAAATGATAAAATCGCTTAAGACACCACGCGGCACAATTGTGATTCGCCAATGCAGCATGGCGGACGTTCCGAGCTTTCGTGAACTGCGGCTCGAGGCGTTGCAGGATAGTCCCACAGCATTTAGCATGGATTACCAACGTTCCTTTAATTATCCATTGAAACATTGGGAAGATAGCTTGGCAATGGATGACAACGAATCAGCGATATTCTTTGCTGAACACGATCATCGACTGATTGGAATGACCGGAATCGCCCGTGGACGTTGCCCAAAAACTCGACATGGGGCAGACATTTGGGGCGTCTTTGTTACATCTTCTTGGCGAGGTTTGCATATCGCGGAAGAATTAATCCATGCCTGCATAGACTGGGCTAAGGCACATGAAATCAATATTTTGCGCTTGGCGGTGGTTGCCACAAACAAGTCAGCAATTCGCTGCTATGAACGCTGTGGGTTCACTACCTATGGCATGGAACCACGTTCTCTATATTATGAGGGAAAATATTATGATGAATATCTGATGTCCGTCTCTTTGGATAAGTAGCAAAGAGGATGCGGACTATAAACCCTGTTTCTTGGCGTCATTCCACAGGGCATCCATCTCTTCCAGAGATAGTTCCGATAAATTCCGCGATTGCTTTTTCGCGCCCTGTTCCACATATGCAAAACGCTTCTTGAATTTCCTATTCGTGCCGCGTAGCGCGGACTCGGCATCCACTTTTTTCCAGCGCGCTAGATTGACTAAGGCGAAGAACAAATCTCCAATTTCAGAGGCAAGTTCGAAATCAGTTTCGGCGTTTTTGATCTCTTCAATCTCTTCTTTCACTTTATCTAAAACACCTTCGATCTCCGGCCAGTCAAAACCGACGCGGGCTGCGCGATCCTGATATTCCTGTGCCTGTTCGAGGGCAGGAATGGCAATCGCGACGCCATCCAACAATCCTTTCTCCTGTTTCTTATCCTTGCGTTCCTGCTCTTTTAATTTTTCCCAATTCGCCAAGACACCATCTACACCTTCCAATTTTAGCTCGCCAAACACATGCGGATGTCGGCGCACGATCTTGGAATAAATTCCCTGCACGACTTGGTTGACATTAAACTGGCCCTCTTCATTGGCAATCTGCGATTGCAAAACAATCTGCAATAACAAATCACCAAATTCTTCACGCATATCGGCAAAATCACCGGAATCGATAGCAGTAATTGCTTCATACGCTTCTTCCAACAAATGTTTGCGAAGCGATTCGTGAGTCTGCTCCCTGTCCCAAGGACAACCATTGGGTGCGCGCAGATGAGCGACAATCTCAGCAAATGATTCGAACGATGTACCCTCACTTAGCGCAGGAACATAGATGCAAGTATTTTCTGAAAAATCATCACCGCCCATCGCTTCAATGCTTTCCTCCTTTTGTTTTCCACTTTCTATGAAATAAACCACGTGCTCTTTTGGATACGTCGTCAACAAAATATTTTTCAATTGCAAGAAGATGGCTTGAGAGTTGACATTTGTAAATAGAACTGGCACGTCGGGTGGATATGGCGGAACATGCGCGTCGGAAAGAGTCGCTGCTTCGAGCAGAATCAACTTCGGCGGCGGAGGGACGCGAAGTATGTCAAATACAGAGGTCAAAAGGGAAAAATCCATAACGTCTCCTTGTTAAAACGAAAAACGTAATCCGTAAATTGTATCTTACGAATTACGCATTTCGAATTAAGTTTTTATTTGTAGAAAATTAGCGTTTGGTGTAAGTAGGAGCCTTACGTGCCTTCTTGAGACCTGGTTTCTTACGCTCTTTCACGCGGGCATCGCGGGTGAGCAAACCATTCTTGCGAAGCGCAGAGGTCCAATCGCCATTCAACAGAACAAGCGCGCGAGCAAGTCCTAAGCGGACTGCCTCGGTTTGACCTGTGGTGCCGCCGCCGTTTACTTTGACGGTAATGTCATACTTGTTTGCATCCTGACCCACTGCTCCGAATGCACGCAGGATGTCATTCAGGTCGCCAAGGCGGGGGAAATAAACTGAGGCTTCCTTCTCATTCACGGTGAAGGCGCCGGAGCCACCTACCAGGCGAACACGCGCGGTGCTTTCCTTGCGACGACCAACTGCTTCATAATACTGTGCCATATCTTCTTTCCTCTTTCTTCATTTCACTCTTGTGGAGTGGCCAACGGCTCTGGATGATTGGTGCCATGGGGGTGGTTTGGTCCAGCATAGATCTTCAAACGCTTGAGCAGCGCGCGTCCCATGCGATTGTGCGGCAACATGCCCCACACTGCGGCATGCAGCACGCGATCAGGATGTTGCTTCAGCTGATCACGTAGAGAGATCGCTTTGTAGCCACCAGGATAACCCGAATGGCGGTGATACATTTTGGTATCCATTTTTGTGCTGGTCTTGGTACCGGTCACAGTAACGCGTTCGGCATTGATCACCACAACGTAATCACCCATCTCCACGCCGGGCGTGAAGGTTGGTTTATGTTTTCCAAGCAGGACATGCGCAATACGTGTGGCAATGCGTCCCAAGGTTTCACCATTGGCGTCTACCAGCACCCATTTGCGTTCGATTTCGCTAGCTTTCGGATAGTACGACTTGTACACTTTCTGATTCTCCGTTTCTTATCTTCTTATTGACCAATTGACTCTCTGGACGGGTATGTCACTTCAACCAACGTCAGCCCATGTGCGGGAGCTAATCCTGCGGGAAGCTCGGTTCGCTTCTCAGCCGATACCTGCTCTACTAAAGAGCGGGCGATTACTTCCGCTGGAAACTTTCCCTGCGCAACTGCCACCTGCACAAAAACCAGTCGTCGTACCATTCGATACAAAAATGCATCGGCTCGTACTTCGAAATGCCATTCGTCTTCTTCGGCTTGCATCCATTCGGCGTTCATCACGGTCCGCACGGTTGAGCCTCGGGGAGTGGTCGGGGAACCGAAGGCTGAAAAATCGTGTGTTCCGAGAAAAAGCCTTTCTGAACTTGCAAGAAGTTCGCTGTTGATTTCGGGCCAAATACGCCAGGCAAAGCGCTCGCGGATTGGGTGGCGCCGTGGCTGACAAAACAACCTATAGCGATAGCAGCGAGAGGTGGCGTCAAAGCGTGGATGAAAGTCTGCATTTACCATGCAAACTTTGTGCACTGCCATATCCGCGGGCAGCGTGGCATTCAACGCTCGGATGAGATCATTGTCAGAGTGTGACCAGTCAAAATCAAATGCAACAATCTGACCTGTCGCGTGAACGCCTGTATCCGTCCGCCCGGACATCAAAACCGAGCGTCCTGTCCATCCTAACTTATACAGGGCTTTTTCCAACTCGCCCTGCACCGTTCGTTTGTTCGTCTGCCGCTGACTTCCGAAAAAGTCCGTGCCGTCGTAGGCAAGAGTCAATTGGTAACGTACCATTGTAGCTTTCAGCTTGCAGCAAAGAGCTATCAGCCGAATGCTGAAAAACCTATTCTTCGACTAATTCCAAAATTACCATTTCAGCCGAATCACCCATGCGGGGTCCGAGCTTGAGGATACGGGTGTATCCACCATTGCGAGTGGCAAAACGAGGCGCGATCTCGTCAAATAAACGTTTAATCACCTGATTATCACCAAGTTTGGATATCGCCAAACGACGGGCATTCACCTTCTGCACATCATCACCGGACGCGCTGTTGCGTGCAATTGTGATGAGGCGCTCTGCATCACCACGGATCGCATTGGCTTTGGCGCGCGTAGTTTGAATACGCTCGTGTATAAAAAATTGCTTGATAAGGTTCCGGCGGAGAGCTACGCGCGCACCGCTCGTCCTTCCAAGTCTGTAACCTGATACTGAATGTCGCATTGCTAATTACTCCGCAGTACTTGTTTCGTCTTTCATGTAGCCCTTCTCGCGCATCTTCTGACGCAGCTCATCAAGGCTTTTCTCGCCAAAATTGCGGATGGACATGACTGCTGTCTCGCCTTTTTCGAGCAGGTCGAGAACATCACCGACTGTGGTAATTCCCGTGCGCTTGAGAGAATTGAAGACACGCACAGAAAGGTCAAGGGCCTCCACAGGAGTGTCAGCCAGTTCACTGGTCAGGCGGCTACCACCCACCTCTTTTTCCATCGGGATGGTGAGAGTCTCTTCAGACACACCGGCGATGAAACGCAAGTGATCAATGACAAGTTTCGCTGCGGTGCTGAGTGCACGTTCTGGGGAAATCGTTCCATCCGTCCAAATCTCCAGGATGAGCTTGTCATAATTCGTACTCTGACCCACGCGGGCAGAAGTTACTTCCCAGTTCACACGCTTGACAGGGCTGTAGATCGCGTCAATCGGCAATTCACCAATGGGCATGTGCCCACTGCGTTCGTTGGCAGGAGAATACCCGCGTCCACGCTCGACCGTGAATTCAAGATCAAGCTTGGTCTTGGCATTATCCACTGTGAACAGATAGAGCTCAGGGTTGACAACCTCTACTTCAGCGGGCGTGATAATATCCGCTGCAGTAACGGTTCCTTCGCCACGTACTTCTAGGTGCATACGAGTGGTATCGACACCATCCAATTTGAGGCGCAATTGTTTTACCTGCAACGTCACTTGGATGACATCTTCGCGCACACCTGGAACTTCACTGAATTCATGTAAGACATCCGCGATACGAATCGATGTGACAGCCGCGCCTTCCAAAGAAGAAAGCAACACGCGGCGCAGCGCGTTGCCGAGCGTTACACCATACCCACGCTCCAGGGGGCTGATTACAAATTTGCCATAATTCCGAGCCTCAGCCTCGCGCTCGATTTTCGGCATAACCATATTCGTGATACTCGTCACGGTTCACCTCTCCCTGTAATAAACAGTAGAAACGTTGCCGACTGGATTCCAATCGGCGTTAGCAAAAGCAACTACTACCGTGAGTAGTATTCTACAATCAACTGTTCGTTCAGGATGCCATCGATCTCGGCGCGCTCGGGGAGGCGCTGAATGGTACCTGACAGTTGTGTGGTGTCGCGATTCAACCAGCTTGGCGAAGTGCGGACATCCGCCATATCACCAAGAACTTTGAAATATTCCAACCCCCGTGACCCATCTCGCACGGCCACAATATCACCTTCGCGCAGAAGCATGGAG
>WNFZ01001669.1_pt1 | contig 27717 bp, 28 predicted proteins | sample 5400081 | NCBI WGS metagenome assembly WNFZ01 (sample SAMN13153365, study PRJNA577476) | soil metagenome | isolation source: 80 cm soil or saprolite under grassland replicate 1 | place: USA:California | collected 2016-06-15 | reverse complement strand
CATCGGCGCCCGCGGCGAGCTGCACGGGCGGCCCGTGACGATCTGGAAGGCCCGCGTGCAAGACGGCAAGTTCGAGCCCGTCGAGGTCCAGCCGGACGGCCGCCGGCGCATGACCTACGACGAGTTCCTGCGCGGTCTCCGGTGACCGCGCGCGGCGCGGCATACGAGGTCGTGCGGCGCGTCTTCGAAGAGGACGCGTATGCCGATCGCGTACTGCGAAGCGCCGCGGCGCAGCTCGACACGCGCGACCACGGGCTCGCGCAACGATTGGCCTTCGGAACGGTGCAGCGCGTCCGCACGCTGGATCACGCGATCGAGACGCTCGGAAAGCGTCCCGTCCGCAAGCTCGACCCGCCGGTGCGCGCGGCCTTGCGTCTCGGGGCTTACCAGCTCGGCTTCACTGACGTGCCGCCGCACGCGGCCGTGAACGAGACTGTCGAGCTCGTTCGCACCGCGGGGCTCGAGCGTGCGGTGGCCTTCACCAACGCGGTCATGCGCAGACTTGGCAAGGGCCTCGAAGGGCTGCTGGCGTCACTACCCGAGGGGACTGCGACCGAGGCTGCTCTCAAGCACTCCTACCCGGACTGGGTTGCGGAGCTCTGGTGGCTCGAGCTCGGGAAGGAGGGCGCGCTCGCGCTCATGCGCGCGCAGAACGAGCCGCCGGAGCGTGTCGTCCGCCGGAACAGGCGCAAGCCCGGCAACGTCGTCGGTCGACCCGACCCCGACCTCCCCGATGCGCTGCACGTCGACCGAGTCGACGCGGAGGCGCTGGCCGCAGGCCTCGTGTGGCCGCAGAGCCGCGGCTCGCAGTTGGCCGGCATTGCCGTCGGCTCTCGGGAGGGCGAGCGCACGCTCGATCTGTGTGCAGCGCCCGGGGGCAAGGCGACCCAACTCGAGGGGGAAGTGGTCGCCGTCGAGCTCCATGCTGGTCGCGCGCGCGAGTTGGAGGAGAACTGCCGCCTCCTCGGCGCCGACAACGTCGCGGTGATCAATGCGGATGCAACCCAGCTGCCGCCGGAGCTCACCGGGTTCGACCATGTGCTCGTGGACGCTCCATGTTCGGGGCTCGGCGTTCTGGCGGCGCGGCCGGACCTGCGCTGGCGAGCGCGGCCGCTGCCGGAGCTCCAGCAGCAGCTCCTCCAGGTGGGCGCCGAACGCGTGCGCCCGGGTGGGTCGATCATCTATGCCGTGTGCACGATCAACTCGGAGGAGAATGAGGCCATCGTCGATGCCTCGGGCCTCCGGGTCGAGCCGCTTGGGGACGAATGGCCGCAGTTCCGTCACCCGGGACGTCCCGAGTTCCTCCTCATGCTGCCGCACCTCCACGCCACCTCGGGCTTCTTCATTGCCCGCTTGTCGACCTAGAGGCGGGTTCGCGGCGAGCTTCGCGACCGTTGCAATCAGAGCGGCGGGGGTTAGACGGCCGCACGGGCAGAGCCCATGCGACGCCGCCAAGTCGGCGCCTAGACTCCGCGCGTGGCGTGGAACGATTGGATCCGAACGGTCGAGGTCGAGCCGTCGCTCTACGCGGCGGACTTCGCGCACCTCGGCGAGCAGATCGAGATCTTGATGCACGCGGGCGTGAAGATCTTTCATTTCGACACGGGTGACGGACACTTCGTCGAGCCGATCACCATCGGGCCGATCGTGCTGGAGTCGATCTCGCAGGCGATTCACGCCGCGGGCGGGGTAATCGACTGCCACCTGATGACCGAGCATCCGGAAAAGCACTTCGCGGCATTCGCGAAGGCCGGCGGCGACAGCGTGACGGTTCACTACGAAGCCTGCGAAGACCTACCCGCCGTCGCGCAGGCGGCGCGGGCGCAGAAGCTCCAGTTCGGCCTTGCGTTCAAGCCCGAGACGAGCGCCTCCTCTGCCGCTCACGCGGCGATCTCCTCCGGCGCCAACATTCTCCTCTGCATGAGCATCGAGCCCGGTTACTCCGGCCAGGAATTCATGCCGGAGGCGCTCGATCGCATTCGGACGGCACGCGCAATCTTGCCGCCGGAAGTGCACATCCAGGTCGACGGCGGCATCGGCCCGGACAACATCCGCGGGGTGCGCGAGGCCGGGGCGAGCCTGTTCGTCGCCGGATCGTCGATCTTCGCCCACGAGGATCTGCCACAGGCCTACCGGCGGCTGGTACAAGAGCTCGGGTGAACATGGAAAGAGCGCTCGAGCTCGCGGAGCGAGGGCGCGGAACCACGTATCCGAATCCGGTCGTCGGGGCGGTCGTCGTCCGCGACGGTGAGGTCATCGGCGAGGGCTGGCACGAACGCAAGGGCGGACCGCATGCCGAAATCGTGGCGCTCGACGCCGCCGGCCGGCGCGCGCGCGGAGCGACGCTCTATCTGACGATGGAGCCGTGCGCGCACCACGGCTCGACGCCGCCGTGCACGGAGGCCGTTCTCACCGCCGGAGTCCGGAGGGTCGTTGCGGGCTCGATGGACCCGAATCCGGAGGCGGGCGGAGGCCTGGAGGTGCTCAGGGAGGCGGGTGTCGACGTCGAGCTCACAGATTCCTTTACGGCGCGGACGCAGAACGAGGCCTGGCGAGTGTGGGTGCGCGAGCGACGGCCATTCGTGATCCTGAAGCTCGCGTTGACGCTCGACGGTCGCGTTGCGATGCCGGGCTCGCCCTGGGTGACCGGCGAGGAATCAAGGCGGCGTGTGCACGAGCTACGCGCGCAGGTCGATGCCGTCGCCGTCGGGATGGGCACCGTGCGGGCGGACGATCCGGAGCTGACAGCGCGCGCCGTGGAGGTGACGCGTCAACCGCGACGGCTCGCATTCGGACGCGGCCCGCTGCCGGCAGGCTCCGGGCTCGAGCTGCTGCGCGGCTCGCTGGAGAAAGAGCTCGCGGCGCTCGCGGCTGAGGGCGTGCAGTCACTTCTGCTCGAAGGAGGACCCACCCTCGCTGGGAGTTTCCTGCGAGCCGACGTCGTCGACAAGCTGCTGCTCTTCTTCGCGCCGCGGGTAGCCGGAAACGGGCCGGCGTTTGCGCCCGATCTCCCGATGCCGCTCGAGCTCGGACGTTTGAACGCAGAGCCCGTAGGTGACGACCTGCTGCTGACCGCCTATGTCCATGAGCCCTGACGCCCGAGTCGTGCTCGGCACCGAGGCGGCCGGACCGGCGACAATTCGACCGTGTTCACGGGGATCGTGCAAGAACGTGGGCGGGTGGCCTCGTTCGACGACGGGCGGCTGGTCGTCGAGACCGGCCTCACGGCCGGGATCGGAGATTCGATCGCCGTCGACGGTGTCTGCCTGACCGTTGCCGAGAAACGGGACGGGCAGCTGGCGTTCGATGTCATGCGCGAGACGCTGGCGCGCGCCAAGCCGTTCGGAAGCGAGGTGAACCTGGAGCCTGCGCTGCGGGCGGGCGACCCACTCGGCGGCCATTACGTCCAGGGGCACGTGGACGGCGTCGGCAGCGTGCGTTCGGTCGAACCGGAAGGGGAGGGGAGGCGCGTCTGGATCGACGCCGACGCCGCTCTGCTCCGATATCTGGTGGACAAGGGATCCGTGACCGTTGAAGGAGTCTCCTTGACGATTGCAGGGCTGGACGACCGAGGCTTCGCGGTCGCGCTGGTTCAGCACACGCTCGAAGTGACGACGCTCGGCGGCCTCGCGCCGGGCGACAGGGTCAATCTGGAAACGGATGTCCTGGCGAAATATGTCGAGCGGCTCCTGTACCCGGATACGATCTGAACTGATGCAGGTCGAGAAGCGCAGCGAGTTCGCCACCATCGAAGAGGCGATCGAGGACGTCCGCGAGGGCAAGTTCGTGGTCGTCGTCGACGCGGCAGATCGCGAGAACGAGGGCGATCTCACGATTGCGGCCCAGTTCGCCACTCCAGAGGCAGTCAACTTCATGACCAAGGAGGGGCGCGGACTCATCTGCCTGTGCCTGACGGAGGAGCGCTGCGACGAGCTGGGACTGCGTCAGATGACGGAGCGAAACGAGACGCCGTACGGCACCGCCTTCACTGTCTCCGTGGAGGCCCGCGAGGGTGTGACGACGGGGATCTCTGCCCCGGATCGCTCGCGCACGATCCAGGTTGCGATCGATCCCAAGGCGCGCGGGGAGGATCTCGTCCAGCCCGGGCACGTTTTCCCGCTGCGCGCCCGCGAGGGCGGCGTCCTGATGCGTGCCGGCCAGACCGAGGCCGCGGTCGATCTCGCGCGGCTGGCCGGTCTGATTCCGGCCGGTGTCGTCTGCGAGATCATGAACGAGGACGGGACGATGGCACGCGTTCCGGATCTGATCCCCTATTGCGAGCGCCACGGGTTGAAGGTCGTCACCGTCGCCGATCTGATCGAGTACCGCCGTCGACACGAGCAGCTCGTCGAGAGAACGACCACCGTGCAGCTACCGACCGCATACGGCGACTTCATGGCGGCCGCGTTCCGCGAGAAGCTGACGGGCAAGCATCACCTCGCGCTCGTCAAGGGCGAGGTCGAGGGTCAGCAGAACGTGCTCGTGCGCGTGCACTCCGAATGTCTGACCGGCGATGTCTTCCACTCGCTGCGCTGTGACTGCGGCGAGCAGCTCGAGCAGGGGCTGCGCCAGATCGCCGCCGAGGAGCGCGGTGTCCTGCTCTACATGGCGCAGGAGGGTCGCGGCATCGGGCTGCTGAACAAGCTGCGCGCGTACGAGTTGCAGGAGAACGGCCTGGACACAGTCCAGGCGAACCTGGAGCTCGGCTTCCAGCCCGATATGCGCGACTACGGGATCGGCAACCAGATCCTCGCGGAGCTCGGTCTGTCGACGATCCGGATTCTCACGAACAATCCGAAGAAGATCACCGGGATCGAGGGCTTCGGCCTCGAGGTCGTGGAGCAGGTGCCGATCGAGACACACCCGACACCCCAGAACGCGCGCTACCTGGCGACCAAACGTGACAAGCTCGGTCACAAGCTTCACCACCAGGATCTGAAGTACGACGCGCTGGAGGACGGAGAGTGAGCGAGCGCTGGCCGGGCGAGCCCTCGGATCTCGAGGAGCTGGCGGAAGGGGACGAGGAGCTCGAGGAAGACCTTCCCGTCGACGAGGTCGAGCAGGAAGAGGAGCTGCCGCGTCTCCGGACCGCGGGAATCAGCGCACAAGAGCACGCGTATGGCGAGCTCGACATCCCGGACGACGTCAACGTGATCGAGGGATCCCCGGACGGGACCCGTCGCGGCGTGGCGATCGTCGCGTCGCGGTTCAACGGCGAGATCACGAACAAGCTGCTCGACGCAGCGGTCGAAGAGCTCGACGAGGCGGGGGTTCGCCGGGAGGCGATCACCGTGATGCCGGTGCCCGGCGCCTTCGAGCTCCCGCTCGCTGCGATGGCGTTGGCGAAGACCCGGCGCTACGCGTGCGTCGTCGCGTTGGGATGTGTCGTGCGCGGCGAGACGCCGCACTTCGACTTCATCGCGTCGGAGGCGGCGAGCGGACTCCAGCTGGCTGCCCTCGAGACCGGCGTGCCCGTCGCGTTCGGCGTCCTTACGGTGGACATGATCGAGCAGGCCGAGGCCCGCGTTTCAAAGGGGGCGGAGGCAGTCCGCACGGCCCTGGAGATGGCCGACGCGTTCGCTCAGCTGCGCGCGAGCGCGGCGCGCTAGTACGTCCAACTCGGGTCGTCGGCTACACTGGCCCGCCGATGTCCAAGGTTTGTGCAGTTTGCGGGAAGAAGCCGGGCTTCGGCCACAACCGAAGCCATTCGATGGTGGCCACGAAGCGCCGCTTCAACCCGAACCTCCAGCGTGTCCGCGTCCTGCTCCACGGGAAGGCCACGCGCGCCTATGTCTGCACCCGCTGCCTCAAGGGCGGGAAGGTCCAGAAGGCGATCTGACCCCCTCCGGCGCGGAGCCACGCGGCCCCGCGCGCATGTGGAGAGAAAGTCACACTTCCGGCGAAACCAGGGTCAGACCCTGGTTTTTGGTACTGCGGTCGCCGGGGCGAGCCGCAACTCGGAGCGGGGTGCCGTGGTCTAATCCGGACGTGGAGGCGGCTTCCTCGCTGTCGTCGCCCCTCGGGCGGATTTCGATTTCGCACGAGGCGGTGGCCCACATCGTCGGTCGCGTCGCCGCAGAGGCCTACGGCGTCGTCGGGATGGCCCCGCGCACCCCGCGCGAGCGGCTGCTCACGCGCGACCGCCTGCGCCAGGGGATCACTGTCCGTGGCAGCGCCGAGGAGGGAGTGACCATCGAGCTCAGCGTCGTAGTGGAATACGGCCTCAATCTCGCCGAGGTCGCCTCGACGCTCCGCAATCGCGTCCGCTACGAGATCGAGCGGCTGACCGGTCTGAATGTCGCCGAGGTCGAGGTGCGGATCCAGGACGTCCGGCGGTCGTCGGCATGAGCCGACGAGTGGAAAGGGAAGGGGGCTCGCGGGGGAAACATGGTTTGCCCCGTGCGACCGAGCCGCAGGCGAGGGAGTCGTCGGCATGAGTGACCTCGAGCAAGTCCTGAAGCTCGCGCGCGCCGCGACGACTGCACTCGAACGGAGCCGGCAGCGCATCGATGATCTGAACGTCTACCCGGTGCCCGACGGCGACACCGGGACGAACATGACCATGACCGCGCACGCGGTCGTCGAGGCGCTCGAACGCTCGACCGCGACCGATCGCCCTGCACTCGTCAAGGAGGTGACCCGCGCCGCGCTGATGGGAGCACGCGGCAACTCCGGCGTGATCCTCTCGCAGATCGTGCGCGGCGCGGCCGAGGTCCTCGGCGAGGAATCCAGGATCGACGCTCCCGTCGTTGGGCGTACATTCCAGGGCGCGCGCGACGCCGCGTACCGAGCAGTGCGCGAACCCGTCGAAGGGACGATGCTGTCCGTCATTCGCGAGCTCGCGGAGGAGACCGAAGCTCTCCCCATCGACGCCGACGTTCCCGCGTTCCTCGCCGCGCTCGTCCGCCGCGGAGAGAAAGCCCTGGCGCGCACGCCCGAGCAGCTGGACGTCCTCCGGGAGGCGGGCGTCGTCGATGCGGGCGGAGCGGGCCTGCTCGAGATTGTCCGCGGCCTGGCGGCTGTGGTGGCAGGCGAGGAGCTACCCGAGGCGCCCGCCGAGCGTGAGGAGCTGAGCTCGGAAGCCATTCACCAGGAGCTCTCGCGCTACCGCTACTGCACCACGTTCGTGATCGAGGGCGACCAGCTCGATGCCGACGAAATCGAAACCGAGCTCGCGCGACTCGGCGATTCCCTGCTCGTCGTCGGTGACGCCGAGGCGCTCAAGGTGCACGTGCACACCGACGAGCTGGGAACCGCACTTGCCGTCGGCACACGCGTCGGCGTGATCGAGCGCGTCGAAATCGCGAACATGCACGAGCAGACTGTCCAACGTGAGGAGCGCCTGCTCGAGGTGGTGGCCGCCGAGCCGGCGGCCACGGACGTCGTCGCCGTCGTCGCGGGTGAGGGCAACCGGCGCCTGTTCGAAAGCCTCGGCGCGACCCGGATTGTCGAGGGAGGCCAGACCATGAACCCTTCCACTGCCGAACTCGTCGCCGCGATCGAGGCGACCCGCTCGCCGGAGGTGATTCTGCTGCCGAACAACTCGAATGTGATCCTCTCCGCGGAGCAGGCCGCCGGCCTCGCAGCGAAGCCCGTCCAGGTCGTGCCCACCGATTCGATCCCGGCCGGTCTCGCGGCGATGGTTGCGTTCGCACCGGACCGCGCCGCGGAGGAGAACGCCGCCGACATGCGCGAGCTCCTCGAAACCGTCGCGACCGGCGAGGTGACGATTGCCTCCCGCGACGTGGACATGAACGGGCTGGCCGTGCGCAAAGGAGCCTGGCTCGGACTCGCCGAAGGCGAGGCCGTCGCCGGAGGTTCCGACTTCGAGGAGGTCGCCGCCGCCGTGGCCGACCGCCTCCTCTGCGAGCCACGTGGGGTGCTGACGCTCCTGACCGGAGCGGACGAGCCGGACCTGGACGGCCTGGTCAGGCGCATCGAGGAGCGTCATCCCGACCTCGAGCTCGACGTCCAGTCAGGCGGTCAGCCGCACTACGCGCTGCTTCTGTCGGCGGAATAGGCTCCGGCTCATGGCCGAGCCGATCCGTCTCCTGCTCGTGGAGGACAATCAGGTGTTCCGGGAGGCGCTCGAGCTCCTCCTCGGCCTCCAGTCTGGGATCGAGGTCGTCGCCTCGGTCGCGGAGGGCTCGTTGGCGGCCGAGGCCGTGAGGAAGCACCAGCCCGACGTCGTCCTGATGGATTACCGCCTGCCGGGAATCGACGGTGTCCAGGCCACGAAGGCCGTGCGTGAAGCGTCGCCCGACGTTGCTGTCGTCTGTCTCACCGCGTCGGCGAACCTCCGCGAAGTCGACGCACTGTACGAGGCCGGCGCCGTCGCGTGTCTCTCCAAGGATCAGGAGCTGGACGAGATCGTCGATGCGATCCGGCGCGCGGCCGGCCCCTGGCTTGGTGCTCGCGACCCAGGCATCCACCAATGAGATCAGCAGGGCCACCACTTACAGCAGAGAACACTGCGATCGTCCTCGACTCCACCGCCGACTTTCCTGAGGCAGCCGAGCGTTTTCCGAACTGGCGCGTCGTCCCGCTCTACGTCCTGTTCGGCGACCAGAGCTACCGGGACTACGTAGAGCTCTCGCCGGGGGAGTTCTACGCGCGGCTGCGCACTGCCGACGAGCTGCCGACTACTTCGCAGCCGACCCCCGGTGACTTCCTGAAGACGTACGAAGAGCTTGCCGAGTACGAGCGGATCTACTCGCTGCACCTCTCCTCCGTGCTGTCGGGGACATACCAGAGCGCTACCACTGCAGCCTCCGAGCTCGGTGACAAGGTGCGCACGGTCGACTCGGAAAGCGCATCCGCTGCAATCGCGATGCTCGGGCTCGCAATCCAGCGCCGGCTCGAGCGCGGAACGAGCGACGAGGAGATCGACGAGCTCGTCCGGCGTTTCCGAGACGGCGCGGGGATGATCTTCACCGTCGACACGCTGGAGTTTCTGCGCCGCGGCGGTCGCATAGGCCGAGCAAGCGCCTGGGCCGGCCAGCTACTGCACGTCAAGCCCCTCCTGACGATCAAGCGCGAGGTGATCCCGCTCAAGCGCGTGCGCGGGAACCAGAAGGCGATGCAGGAGTTCATCTCCGAGTTCACCTCGAAGACCGTCGATACGCCGAGCCTGAAAGTCGGGATCGCGCACGCGGAAGCGCCTGAGCGGGCCGAGCAGCTGAAGAAGATGGTGCACGGCGAGCGACCTCAGGCAGAGGTCGAGATCGTGACGACCCTCGGCGCCGTCGTCGGCACGCATGCGGGGCCCGGCACCGTCGGGTTCTTCTGGTTCGATGACAGGGAGTGACGACCGTCGGAGTACGCCTGCCGGTTGGATTTGGCGGCGCGGATACGGAGCAGTGGCCCCGGCCGCGCACCTTCCCGCGGGCTGACGCACTCGAGCGCGCACTCGACGTCCTTCCGGGCGTCGGCCCCGCCGTGAAGAAGAGGCTCGAGCGGCTCGGCCTGCACACGGTCGGCGATCTACTCGGGCACCGTCCGTTCCGGTACGAGGAGCCGGTTCCCGAGCGGCGGATGGCGGAGCTCGGCCGCAACGAGGAAGTGGCGATTTCAGGCGAAGTGCTCTCGGTCTCGAAGCGCCGGCGCGGGCGGCTGCAGATGCTCACCGCCCGCGTGACGGACGGCAGCGCGACGGTCTCCGCCACGTGGTTCAACCAGCCCTGGCTGGAACGCCAGCTGCAGCCAGGTACGCCCGTCCGGCTGCGCGGACGGCAGGGCCGCTACGGGTTCGACGTCCGTAGTTTCGACATCGGCGGCGGCGAAGCCACCGCGGATTTCGCGCCGGTCTATCCGGCGAGCGAGGAGATCACGGCGAAGAAGCTGCGTGAGCTCGTCGGCGCGGCGTTGCCGAAGTCGGTCGCTGATCCGCTGCCCGCCGAGCTGAAGGAGAGCGAGCACCTCCCGCACCGAGCTGATGCTCTCTGGGCGCTGCACCGGCCCCGGTCGCTGGCTGAGGCCGAGGACGGCCGCAGGCGGCTCGCCTTCGACGAGCTGCTGCTGCTCCAGGTGGGCCTGGCGCGGCGCCGGCGCGAGCGAGAGGCTGAGATCGCGCCTGCGCTTGCGATGCCAGGCGAACTGGTCGCCCGTTATCGCGAGGTCCTTCCCTTCCGCCTGACAGAGCATCAGGAGCGAGCGATCGCCGAGATCGACGAGGACCTCCAACGCACGGTCCCGATGCAGCGGCTGCTGCAGGGCGAAGTCGGCTCCGGGAAGACCGTCGTTGCTCTCTACGCGCTGCTGCGGGCGGTCGAGGCCGGCCGTCAGGGCGCGCTGATGGCGCCGACGGAGACGCTCGCGGAACAGCACTTCCTCACACTCGAGGAGCCGTGCCGCGCGCTCGGCGTCTCCTGCGCCCTGCTGACGAGCTCGTCGCTCAAGCGCGAGCGCGAACTCGCGCCATCCGCGGACATCGTGGTCGGCACGCACGCGCTGATTCAGGAGGGCATCGAGCTCCCCAACCTGGCCGTGGCCGTGGTCGACGAACAACACCGCTTTGGCGTTGCGCAGCGCAAAGCACTCGCCGAAGGCAGATCGCCGCACGTCCTGCACATGACGGCGACGCCGATCCCGCGCACGCTTGCACTCACCGTCTACGGCGACCTGTCCGTGTCCGAGATCACGAAGCCGCCGGCGGATCGCAAGGCGATCAAGACGGCCTGGGTGACCGAAGCACGGAGCGCGGAGGCGTATTCGAGACTGCACAAGCACCTCGATGCGGGCCGGCAGGCCTACGTTGTCTGCCCGCTGATCGAGGAGTCCGAGACGAGCCAGGCGCGTGCGGCCGAGGCGGAGGCGGAGCGTCTGCGGAGCGCCGAGTTGCGCGGCTACCGCGTTGGGCTGCTCCACGGCCGACTGCGCCCCGCCGAGCGGCGTGAGCTGATGGCGCGCTTCAAGGCGCGCGAGCTTGATGTACTCGTCGCGACCACGGTGATCGAGGTCGGCGTCGACGTCCCGAACGCGACGATCATGATCGTTCAGGAAGCAGACCGCTTCGGGCTCGCGCAGCTTCATCAGTTGCGCGGGCGTGTCGGCCGCGGCGCCGAGCAGTCGTACTGCCTGTTGATCTCTCGCGCGCGCGAGGACCTCACGGACTCGGCGGTCGCGCGGCTCGAGGCGCTGGTTCGAACGACTGACGGCTTCGAGCTCGCGGAGGTCGATCTCGACATTCGCGGCGGCGGCCAGCTGCTTGGCACGCGCCAGTCGGGGCTGACCGATCTCCGGTTCGCGCACCTGCGCAAGGACCGGCCGCTGCTCGAGCGGGCCCGCGCGATTGCGGACGAGCTCGTCGACGTGAAGGGGCCGCTCTCGGACGAGGTGGAACGGATCTTCACCGGGCTGGACCTCTCCGCCGGCTGAGCCCGTATCCCGATCGTGAACCGCCGCGAATTCCTCGCCGGTGCGGCCGCGGCGCCGTTCGCGTTGCGCGGAGAGCTCGCGCGTGCCGCCGCGCCTCCGATCGCGCTCGTCACCGCCGACGCTCAGTCCGCGGTCGTGGCCGTCGACCCGTTCCGCGGGCGCGTACTCGGTCGGCGCGCGACCGAGTCGGATCCGCGCAGCATCGAACGGGTGGGCGCGACGGCTGTGATTGCGCATACGGCCGTCGGGGCCGTGACCCTGATGCACGGTCCCTCGCTCGAGATCCGTCACGTGCTCAGGTCGTTCGACGAGCCGCGCTATACAGCCGCCTCCCCTGACGGCCGCCACGCTTTCGTCACGGACTCCGGGCGTGCAAACGTGGTTGTTGTTGACGTCGCTCGCGGGCACACCATCGCGCGCTTGCATCTCGGCGGTTGGCCACGCCACCTCTCGCTCGATCTCGACGGGCGTCTGCTCTGGATCGCTCTTGGAACCGAGGCTCGGGAGATCGCCGTCGTCGACGTCTCGAAGCCGGCGCGACCACGTCTCATGGCCAGGGTCAAGCCACCGTTCCTTGCTCATGACGTCGGCTTCGCGCCTGACGGCCGCCAGGTCTGGGTCACATCGGGCGACCGCGGCGCCCTCGCCGTCTACGACGCGCGCCGGGGGGAGGTCATCCGCCGGCTCGCCGCCGGCGCGCCCCCGCAGCACGTCGCGTTCTACGGCGACAACGTGTACGTGACGAGCGGCGACGACGGCACGTTCCGTGTGCAATCTCTGGGAGACGGACGCGTCCTGCGGACGATCGACGTGCCCCGTGGCTCTTACAACGTCCAGCAGGGGTGGGGACGGATCCTGACGCCCTCGCTCTCCCGCGGAACGTTGTCCGTGCTCGATACTCGGGGACGGCTGCTGCGGCGCCTCCGGGTCGCGTCGTCTTCGCACGACGCCTGTTTCATGATGAGCGCCTGATCAGTCCGTAGGGTTGAGGCTGCATGAAAGCGGCCGCGGTCACCGTGTTTGTGTGTGCGCTGGCGGGGGCGACCTCCGGGCCGGCCGAGGCAAAGAGCCGCTGGACGCTGGCGCAGGCTCGAGCGGTGCTCGCGAGCAAGCACTTTGCGGTGACGGACTGGAGCCAGCCGGACCTCCCCGATTACGAGCTCGTCTTCCGTCGGAGTGCCGCTAAATCGCTCCGCGCGGTTGGCCGCCGGTTCGTGTTCGACGGGCTCGCGCACGACGAGGTCACGGACGGCGACGTGCGAGTCCGATTCACATTCGGGCGCCCGGGCCGGCTGATCGGCTTACGCGGCCCCGCGGCAGACACGTCCCAGCCGCTCTTCCCGATCCGCGCGGCGTTCTACTACGCGTGGTATCCCGAGGCGTGGTCGCGCAACGCGGTCTACCCGTACAGCAGGTTCCAGCCCTCGCTCGACTACTACAGCGCTGACGACGCGGACATTGTTCGGCGGCACCTCGCGGCCCTCCGCTACGCGCACCTGGGTGCCGCCATCTACTCGTGGTGGGGGCCGCTCGGCTACCCGCTGACGGACACCAGGTTCTGGCGCTATCTCGCCGCCGCCCGTACCACGCCCTTCCGCTGGGCCGTCTACTACGAGCGGGAGGGCTACGAGGATCCGAGCGTGGAGAAGATCCGCTCCGACCTCGAGTACATCCGGGACCTCTACGCGACCAAGCCTGCTTACCTCAGGATCGACGGGCGGTTCGTCGTCTTCGTCTACGGCGGTGCCGGCGACTCATGCGAATCGACCTCGCAGCGCTGGCGCGAGGCGAACGCCGTCGACGCATACATCGTGCTCAAGGCCTTCGACGGGTACCTCTCCTGCGGAGTGCAACCGCAGGCCTGGCACGAGTACTCCGCCACCCTCCCGACGTACAGCCTCCCCCCGGACGCATTCATCATCTCGCCGGGCTTCGACGAGGCAGGCTCCGCTGGGCCGAGACTTGCACGTGACCTGACCCGCTGGCGGGAGGACGTCGCCGCGATGGTGGTGTCCGGCGCGCTCTGGCAGCTCGTGCTCAGCTTCAACGAGTGGCCGGAGGGGACCTCGGTCGAGAGTGCGCGCGAGTGGGAGACCCCGTCGGGCTTCGGGGCGTACCTCGACGCCCTGCACGAGGCGCTGCCCTGATGCGGATCATCGCCGGGGAGCGCAAAGGGCACACGATCTATGCCCCGAAGGGCCTGGACACGCGCCCGACGTCGGATCGCGTCCGCGAGAACGTCTTCAATATCGTCGCGCCCTGGGTCGAGGACGCGCGTGTGCTCGATCTCTTTGCGGGCTCGGGCGCGATGGGGCTCGAGGCCCTGTCACGTGGAGCCGCAGTCGTCCTCTTCGTCGAGTCGGATAAAAACGCGGCGCGCACGATCGAGCGGAACTTGGACAAGCTCCGCCTCACCGGAGCCACGGTCTTGCGTCTGGGCGCATCGGCAGCGCTGACGCAGGAGGTAGCGGCAGGCAGGAAGTACGATCTCGTGCTGGTCGACCCGCCTTACGAGATGACCGACTACGACGCACTCGCCCGTTACCTTCCTCGTGTCCTCGCCGAGGACGGCCTGCTCGTGCTCGAGTCTTCCGTGAGAAGCGAGCCGGCACTGCCGGGGCTCGAGGTCCGGACGACGCGCAAGTACGGCTCGACACGCGTGACCGTCTTCGAGCACGAATGAACACCGCGATCTGTCCCGGCTCTTACGACCCCGTCACGAACGGGCACATCGATGTGATCGCGCGCGCCGCCGGGATCTTCGATCGCGTCGTCGTCGGGGTGGTCGGCAATCCCCATCACAAGGAGCCGATGTTCTCGCTCGACGAGCGCGTCGCGTTCCTGCAGGAGGCGCTGAGCGACTTGCCCAACGTGGAGGTGGACGTCTTCTCCGAGCTCGTGGTCGACTTCGCACGGAGATGGAACGCGAAGGTGCTCATCAAGGGCCTGCGCGTGATCTCGGACTTCGAGTGGGAGTTCCAGATGAACCAGCTCAACCGCACGCTCGCGCCCGAGGTGGAGACGGTGTACGTGATGGCCAGTCCGGCCGTCAGCTTCGTCTCCTCAAGCGGAGTGAAGGAGATCGCCGCGTTCGGCGGAAAGGTGGACGAGCTCGTGCCGGAGGCCGTAGCACGCCGATTTGCAGAGCTTTTCCCCGACGGCCGCCCTGGAACCCCGGAAAATCCGCAAGAATAGGAGGCCATGGACGTCCTCGTTCTCATCGACAAGCTCGACGACCTCGTGCACAACGCCAAGGCCGTTCCGCTGACCGACCAGGTCCGGATCGACCGCGAGGAGATCTACGACATTCTCGACCAGATGCGCGCCACGATTCCGGAGGAGATCAAGCAGGCCCGCTGGATCGTCAAGGAGCGCCAGGAGATGCTCGCCGAGGCCAAGCGGGAGACCGACCGGCTGCTCGGCGAGGCTCGCGAGCAGGCGGTGCGGGAGGCGTCGCAGACGGAGATCGTGAAGATCGCCGAGCGGCAGGCGCAGGACATCATCGACGACGCGCGCCGTCAGGCGCGGGAAACGCGGCTCGAGATGGAGGACTGGGCCGACTCGATCCTCTCCACGCTCGAGGTGAACCTCGAGAAATTCCTCACCGCGGTAAAGCGCGGCCGCGAACGGTTGCACGAACGCTCGCAGGAAACGGTCGTCGCGGGCATAGCCGGGGGCGGCTCCACGGACGAGCAGCCCTACAGCCAATAGCTCCCGAGCGAAAGCTGAGCTTTCGCTCGGTTCTAGGGTCGGCCGCTTCGCGGCGAAACGCGCGGGCCAAGCTGTGTAACGGTGATCGGAGCCGGTCGTGTCCGGCCGGCGGCTGAGAGTGCGGGGCGCGGGTTTAGGCTGCGGCCTGTTCTAGCTCGAGCTCGGCGGTGATCTGTTCCGCCGTCTCGACGAATGCTCGTGCCGCGGGAGTGCGGTAGCGGTCGCGGTGCCAGGTGAGCGCGATCATGCGCGGTGGGATCTTTGGCATCTCGATCAGCGCCGTCGCCTCGTCCTCAGGGTCCATCGTCAGACGCGGCACGAGAGCCATCCCGACACCGGCTGCGACCAGGGCCTGGACGGTCTGGTTGTGGTCCGAGCGGAAGACGAACCGGACGGGGCGACCGAATCCGGCCTCGACCTTCGCGATCGTCCGGCAGTGCTTGTGGCCGATCAGGTCGAGCTCGGAGATCTCCCGCTCGGTCGGGGCTGCAGTCCTGCTCGCGAGCGGCGAGTCCGCGGGCACCACGAGCACATACGGGTCCCGCATCAGCTCGACGGATTCGAACGGGCCCTCGATGAGGGGCAGGTCGGAGAACGTCAGGTCGAGCTCTCCCCGCTCGACCAGGCCGAGCAGCTCAACGTCATCGGCGGACTCCGTCAACGTCACGTCCACGAGCGGCCAGGCGTGGAGGAAGCGGCGCATCAGGTCGGGCAGGATCCGCTGTCCGACACTCTGGAAGACACCGACGCTCAACGTCCCCGCCTCGCCGGCGCCGAGAGCGGTGAGGTCTGCCTGGGCGGCGGCGACCCGAGCTGCGATCGCGTCGGCGTGGGTCAGGAGCAGCCGCCCGGCTTCGGTAAGCGAGACCGCCTTCGGCCCGCCGGGCCTCTCCACCAGGCGCTGGCCCACGATTCGCTCCAGGGTGGCGATCTGCTGGCTGACCGCGGATTGGGTGTAGCCCAACGAGGCCGCCGCCTTCCCAAACGAGCCGGTGTGCGCGACGGCTTCCAGAGCCAGGAAATGGCGCAATTCGATGCCGAGCCAGCTATCAGGTTCCATAATCGAACTCCATTGTAACTGGATTTGCCCTAATGGGTGGTCGTGCCGATGATAGAGGCATGGGAACCATTCTCATCCTTGGCTTCATCTTCCTGGTCGGACCGCTGGCCGTGCTCTACGGTGCCGATTCTCGGCCCCTCGAGCGCCGCAGCAGACGCTGGCTCTAAAACCGGCGTGACCGCAGCGTTCGCCCGCCGCTCCCCGGCGGCGGTGGCAGCCGCATTGGCGACGGTCTACCTCGTCTGGGGATCCACCTATCTCGCCATCCGCGTGACGGACGAGACGATGCCACCGTTCCTGATGTCGTCCGCCCGGTTCCTGGTCGCCGGTGCTGTTCTCTACGTCTTCGCGGCGCGCGGCAGGGCCCGGCCGACGCTGCGCGAGTGGGGTGCCGCCGCGATCGTCGGTGCTGCCCTTCTGGTCGTCGGCAACGGCGGTGTCGCGTGGGCGGAGACTCGCATCGAGTCCGGCCTCGCTGCTTTGATCGTGGCGGTCATCCCGCTCTGGTTCGCGCTGATGGACCGCGCCTTCTTCGGGCGGCGGCTGTCGCCTGCCGCCGTCGCGGGTCTCGTCGTCGGCTTCGGTGGCGTCGCCCTGCTCGTGCGGCCCGGGGGCAGCGCGGACGTCGCGGCGGCGCTGGGGTTGCTGGTCAGCACGTCCGCGTGGGCGGGAGGCTCCCTCTACGCCCGCGGTGCGGCCCTGCCAAAGAGTCCTTTGCTGGCCGCGTCGATGCAGATGCTGACGGCGAGCGTCGTGCTCGGGGTCGCCGGCCTGGCCAAGGGAGAGGCAGCGGGCGTTCACGCGGACTCGTTCGCAACCAAGCAGTTGGTCGCGTTTGCCTATCTCGTCGTGGTCGGGTCGCTGATTGCCTTCTCGGCATACGCCTGGCTGCTGAAGAACGTCCGGACCTCCCTCGTCTCGACGTACGCGTTCGTCAATCCGGTCGTTGCAGTCGCGCTCGGCGCCTTCTTCCTGAACGAGTCCATCGGGGTGACGACGGTGATCGCAGGAGGGGCGATCGTGCTGGCGGTCGTCCTGATCGTGACAGCGCGAAGAGCCAAGCCGAAGCCGGTTGTCGAGCAGCTTCCGCAGCCGCTCAGAGCCGCTGCCTAGCGGTACCCTGGGCTCCGTGAGGAGCTTCAATCTCAGGCAGGTCAAGCTCCGCTCGGGGGAGGAGTATCGCGACGAGATCGAGCTCGAGCTGGAACCGTTCGAACTCGGCGGAGAGCGCTACCTGCCCGTGCCGGACAAGGTGCCCGCGGCGCTCGCGATCACCAAGGCGAGCACCGGGACGGTCTTCGAGCTGGGCTTCAAGGGTCGCATGCACGGACCTTGTTACCGGTGCCTCGGCGACGCCGTGCTCGAGCTCTCGATCGAGGGGCGCGAGTACGAGGCGACGAACCCCCAGGGTTTGGATGAGCTCCGGACTCCGTACCTCAAAGACGACAACCTCGATCTGGCCGCCTGGTCTCGCGACGCGGTCGCGCTGGCCCTCCCCGAGAAGATCCTGTGCCGCGTGGACTGCGCCGGCCTCTGCCCCGTCTGTGGGAAGAACCTCAACGAGGAGCCGCACACGCACGAGGAAGAGACCTCGGACTCACGCTGGGCGGCGCTCGAGGCATTGCGCGAGCAGCTGTAGCCCCTCCAGCAGGGTCTGACCCTGGTTGTCAGCAGTGCGTGACGATTCATCCACACAGGTTCGAAACGGGCCTTTAGCTACACTCCCGCGCTCATGGCGGTCCCCAAGAAGAAAACCTCCAAGTCGCGCCGCGACAAGCGCCGTGCACAGCACAAGATCGAATCGCCGCGCCTGAACATCTGTCCTCAGTGCGGCCGGCCGAAGCGCCCTCACCGCGTCTGTCCGACCTGCCAGACGTACCGCGGCCGGGACATCGAGCCGCTCCGCACTCCGGCGCCCTAGTCACGTGATCCGCGTCGCCGTGGACGCCATGGGCGGCGACCGCGGTCCGGAAGAAATCGTCGCCGGCGCGCTCGCCGCAGCCTCGGATGCCGTCGCACCCGTTCTCGTTGGGCCGGCCGGCCTCGAGACACATGGGCTGGAACTCCTCCAGGCGGCTGACATCATCACGATGGAGGACAAGCCGACGGAGGCAGTGCGAACCAAGCCGAACAGCTCCCTGGTGACGGCCTGCCGCGCCGTTGCCGAAGGGAGGGTCGATGCCGTTGTGTCCGCAGGCAACACCGGCGCCATGCTCGCCGCGTGCCTGCGCGAGCTCCGCCGCCTCCCCTCAGTGCGCCGCCCCGCGATCGCCGTAACGATTCCGGCCCGGCGCGGCCCCTCGGTGCTTCTCGACTCCGGAGCAAACGCCGACGCGCGCCCGGAGGATCTCGTCCAGTTCGCCCACATGGGCGCCGTCTTTGCGGAGGAGATTCTCGGCGTCCGCGACCCCGAAGTGCGGCTGCTTTCGATCGGAGAGGAAGCCGAGAAAGGGAACCAGTTCACGCTCGAAGCCCACGAACTCCTTGCCGCGGCCGCGCTGAACTTCGCCGGCAACACCGAGGGCAGGGATCTACTTGTCGGCGGCGCCGACGTCGTCGTGACGGACGGCTTCACCGGCAACGTCGCTCTCAAGTTGCTCGAGGGCACGATCAAGAATCTCCTCGAGGCCTTCCGCGAGGAGATCACCGCGACGACCCGCGGAAAGATCGGCGGCCTCTTCATCCGGCCGGCCGTGAGGCAGCTGCGTGAGCGGCTCGATCCCGATACCTACGGCGGCGCGTACCTCCTGGGCCTGCGCGGGCTCGCGGTGATCGCCCACGGCAACTCCTCCCGCCGCGCGATCGAAAACGCGGTCCGCCTGGCGGCCCGGGGCGTCGAGCACGACATCGTCGGCAGACTGGGGCAGCGCCTGAGCAAGACCGTGTTAGAGTCCGGCCCCTCTACGACCCCGACCCCCACGTGAGGTGAGATGGCAGCGTCGCGCGAGGAAGTGTACGAGCGTGTGAAGGAAGTCCTGACCGAGCAGCTTGGCGTCGACGAGGGCGAGATCACGGAGGAGGCTTCGTTCCAGGAGGATCTCGATGCGGACTCGCTCGACCTCGTCGAGCTGATCATGGAGCTCGAAGACCAGTTCGGCATCAAGATCTCCGACGAAGACGCCCAGAAGATCCAGACCGTCGGCCAGGCTGTCGACTACGTCTCCTCGCACCAGTAGCGCTCCGAAAGGGGACGTCGACGAGCTCGGGAAGCTGATCGAGCAGTTGCCTGAGGAACGAGCCGAGCAGGTCTACACGCATGCATCTTGGGCGAGCGACCGCGCCGCCTCGTACGAGCGCCTCGAGTTCCTGGGCGACAGCGTGCTCGAGCTTGCGATCGCGCGGGCGCTCTACGAGGGCTATCCGGACTTCACCGAGGGAAGATTGGCGAAGATTCGCTCCCACGTCGTCTCGCGTGCGAGTTGCGCGGTCGTGGCACGCCAGCTCGCCCTTGGCGAGCGGCTGCTCGAGCGGTCCGGAGCCGACATCCCCAGCGATGAGCTCGACCGGCTCTCGAGCAACCGCAACGTCCTTGCCGCGCTGCTGGAGGCGGCCCTTGCTGCGCTCTTCCTCGAGCACGGCTTCGAGAAGATCGAGCAGCCCATCGTGAGTGCCTTCGACGGGCGGATCGTCTACGCCTTGACGACCCACGTCGACTACAAGACGGAGCTGCAGGAAACACTCGCCCGGCGCGGGCAGTCCGTCAACTACGCAGTGCTAGACGTGGAGGGGCCTCCGCATGACAGGCGCTTCACCTGCGCGGCCGTCATCGACGGCGACCAGCTGGGGGTGGGCTCCGGAGAGTCGAAGAAGGCCGCGGAGCAGGAAGCTGCGAACGAGGCACTGGCGAAACTGGGGATCGAGGCACCGGCGTCCTAGGACGGGGCCTATCTCGGCGTCCGCGCCGAACGCTAGCCTCCCTTCCGCATGCATCTACGCGCAATCAAGCTGCGCGGCTTCAAGTCGTTCCCGGACCCGGTTGAGGTGCGCGTCGAGCCGGGCGTCGCCGTGGTCGTCGGACCCAACGGTTCCGGCAAATCGAATGTCGCCGACGGGATCGTCTGGGCCGCCGGGTCCCTGGCCCCCTCGGAGCTTCGAGCCGAGAAGCCGGACGACGTCTTGTTTGCAGGCGGCGGCGGGCGCTCGCCGGAGGATTTCTGTGAGGTCGAGCTGGTCTTCGACAACCCGGACGGGGACGGACTGCTCCCGTACTCGGAGCTGTCGGTCGCACGCCGCCTTCACCGTGGCGGCGAGGGCCAGTACCTGCTCAACCGCACGGCTGTCCGGCGGATCGATCTCGTCGAGCTGCTCGCCGACCTCGGGCTCGGAGGCGGTATGCACTCGATCATCGGGCAGGGCCGCGTGGAGGAGATTCTCGGCTCCAAACCCGAGGAGCGACGCGAGCTGCTCGAGGAGGCGGCCGGGCTCGGCCGCTTCAAGCGGCGCAAGCACCGCGCTGAGCTGAAGCTGGCACGCGTCGCCATCCAGGTCGAGCGTGCCCGCGACGTCGAGGCGGAAGTGAAGAAGCGGTTGCGTCCGCTCGCGCTTCAGGCGACGGCTGCCGAGCGCGCGGAGAAGCTGCGCGGCGAGATCTCGGCACTCCGCGCCCGCGTCGCCGAGCTCGACCTCGATGCGCTCCGCGAACGTCTCGAAGAGGGGGAGAGCCGCCGCACCGCGGCCCTGCTCGCGCGCAGGCACGCGGACGGCCGCCTCGACTCGCTGCTCGAAGAGCGGCGCCGCGCGGAGGAGGAGCTCGCCGATGCGGCCGGTAGGCGCGAAGCGGCGACCGCGGTCATGTATCGCCTTCGCAGCGCCCGCGAGCGGCTCGAGTTGCGGCGCGAGAGCGCCCAGGCACTCCTGGACAGGCTCCGCGTCGAGCTTGCGCGCCCGCGGCGCGTCCTCGATGCGCGCGTCCGGGCCGAGCGCGAAACCCTCCGCGAGCAGGCGCGCCTCACGCGCGAGCGGTTGCAGTCGCTCGAGCGTGCACTTGCGGAGCGCGAAGGCTTGCCGCCCGCGGCTCGCGCGCTCGCGGAGGAGGGAGAGAAGCTCGCGCTTTCGCTGCTCGACGTCGAGCCGGGACGCGACCTCGTCCGTGAGCTTCCGGTGGTTTCGAAGGAGGAGCTGCTCCACTCGCAGGTGCCGGCTGTCACCCCCGAGGGTTTCGGCTACGACCCTCAGCGGGGCGAGCTCTGGTTCGCAGGCGAGACGGCTGAGGCCGTCTGGCTCGAGCTGGAAGCGCGCCGTCGCCTGCTCGCTACCGAGGCGGACGAATTGGACGCGCGCACAACCCAACCCATCCCGGAAGGGGCGTACACCGCCGCGCGCGATCCGGTGACGCTCACGCTCGCCCGCCTCACGACCAGGCTCGTCGAAGCGTTGGACGGGATCACGGACGATCGCTTCGACGCGCCACTCCGGGCTCGCGCCGATGCAGGCGCATCCCGCACCGGCGCTCTCGCCGAGGAGCTTCGGCGGCTCGGTGCCGAGGAGGTCGAGGCGCGCAGGGCTGCCGCCGAAGCCGTGGAGCGCCTGGGCGCCGTCGATGTCGAGCGCGCGCGGCTCGAGGCGGAGGCCGACGAGGCGCGCAGGCGGCTCGAAGGTGCAGGCGCAGAACCAGCCGAGGGCGACGATCGCGACGAGCTCGCGGAGCGGATCGAGCGCCAGGAACGCCGCCGCGAATCGCTCGGCCAGGTCAACCCGCTCGCCAAGCAGGAATACGACCAGGAGAAGGAGCGGCTGCTCGAGCTCTCCGCGCAACGCGCCGATCTCGAGCAGAGCCTGACGGAGCTCGAGACCTTGCGCGACGATCTAACACGCACCGTTGAGCAGCGCTTCGCCGAGACCTTCGCCGCTGTGCAGGAGAACTTCGCCGAGGTCGCGTCGACGCTGTTCCCGGACGGCGAGGGACGGCTTCGCCTCACCGAGTCCGAGGACGAGGAGAGTCACCCGGGCATCGAGGTCGAGCTCCGTCCCGCCGGCAAGAAGGTGACTCGGCTCTCGCTCCTCTCCGGCGGCGAAAAGGCGCTCGGGGCGATCTCGTTCCTGTTTGCGCTCTTCCTCGCCCGCCCGTGTCCGTTCTATCTCCTCGACGAGGTCGAGGCTGCGCTCGACGACACCAACATTGGCCGCTTCGTCGAACTGTTGCGGCGCTACTCGGACCGCGCACAATTCATCGTCATCACACATCAGAAGAGGACGATGGAGGCGGCCGATATCCTCTACGGCGTGACGATGGGCGCCGACGGCGTTTCACAGATTGTCTCCCGGCGCCTGCCACGAGAACAAGTCGCAGTCGCGTAGCGACTGCGACTTGGAGTACCCGGACGCGGCAAGACGCGGTCTTGCCACGTCCGGACGTTTGGGCGCTCGCGCGATTGTCCACTTCCGCACGGGCGGCGGCGCTTCGCGTCGCCACCCGCGTCAGTTCGCTCGCTGTTAGTGCGGCTCGCGCCTGCACTAACAGCGAGCCTTTACGGCTGTGGTTAGCGTGTGCCAATGCCTAGGTCTTGGGGGGAGCTTCTCGGCGAGGAAGGTGCGCAGCCGGAACCGGAGGCGGACCGCTCGGGACTCTTCTCTCGCCTGCGCGACTCGCTCTCGAAAAGCCGGCGCGCGCTTACCGCCGAGCTCGCCTCGGCTGCGTTCGATCCGGGCGACGACGCGGCCTGGGAGCGGCTCGAAGAGGCGCTGATTCGCGCGGATGTGGGCGTCCGTGCGACCGCGGAGCTCGTGCAGCGACTCGAAGCTCGGCCGGAATTGACCGATCTCAACGCGGCGCTCGCAGAGGAGATCGCGGTGCTGCTCGGCGACCCCGGCACGCTCGACGTCCACTCCCGGCCGAGCCTGATCCTCGTCGTCGGCGTCAACGGGACGGGTAAGACGACGACAATCGGGAAGCTCGCGGAACGTCTGCGGCAGCACGGCCACTCGGTCGTGCTCGGGGCAGCGGACACGTTCCGCGCTGCAGCCGAAGAGCAGCTGGAGATCTGGGCAGACCGTTCCGGCGCGGTGTTCGTCGGCGGCGAGCGTGGAGCGGACCCGGCCTCGGTCGCCTACGACGCGATCGAGACGGCGACGCGTGACGGGCGCGATGTCATCATCGTCGACACCGCGGGTCGGCTCCACACACAGGCGAACCTGATGCAGGAGCTGGCCAAGGTGCGGCGTGTAATTGAGAGCAGGCTGGAGGGCGCTCCCCATGAGACGCTGCTGGTGGTCGACGCGACGACCGGGCAGAACGGCCTACAGCAGGCGCGGTTGTTTGGCGAAGCCGCCGGCGTTACGGGCGTCGCGCTGACGAAGCTGGACGGCAGCGCGAAAGGCGGCATCGCCGTCGCGATCGCCTACGAGCTCGGGTTGCCCGTCAAGCTGATCGGTGTCGGCGAAAGGCTCGAAGACCTCCGGCCGTTCGATCCAGGCGATTTTGCGCGTGCTCTTGTTGGTGCCTCCTAGAAGGTGGTTTGGACGGACGCGCGAGCGAAGCTCGCACGTCCTCTAGGCGACAGCGCAAGCGCAGTCGCTGTCCCGGCGATTTTGCTCGCGCGCTCCTCTCCGCTTAGCGCTCCAGGCCGAAAGCGATGTTCACGGTCGTGCGATACGTCGTGATGTGGTCGCCTTCGACGACCGCGCTCATCGAGACGACGTCTGCACCCGTGATTCCCCGTAGCGTCTTCGAAGCTTCCTGAACCGCAGCGTCTGCCGCCTTCGCGAAGCTCTCCGGCGACGAGCCGATCAGCGTGATCACCTTCGCAACGTCGGACATTCCGAACCTCCTCAGAGTGGATGAGAGGGGAGTCTAGGAAGCGAACCGCTCCAGTGCCTCGGTTTGATCTGCGTGTCCGCCAAGCCGAGTCGCGCGGAAGCGCTCGTCGGCCCGGGCAATGAGGCTCTCGTCCTCTCGGACGATGCCGAGCGCTCGCAGCGCGAATGGCTCCAGGTACATGCCCTCCGCAAGAAAGGCGGACGCCTCCGACTCGACTCGCTCTCTGTCTCGGAGAGCGGCGAGCGCGTCGAGGCGAGTCGCGAGCGCCGCAAGGCCGAAGGTGAGCCGGTTCGCCTGCTGCAGGAACGCCTCCTGTCCTCTGACCAAGCGTTCGAGCTTCCCGGCATTTCCACGGGCGAGTGCAAGCCGCATTCGCGGAGGGACGAGCGCGATCAGATGACCCTCCATCCCGAAGTCGTTGGCCGCACGCTCGAGCTCGAGCGCGCGCGCTTCCTCGCCGGTGTAGGCGCGAGCCACTGCGCAGAGGAGCGTGCTCCGCGCGTTCCGCACGCACGGCGTGTCCTGGTTTTCGGCGGCCGTCTGCTTGATGCGAGCTTCGAGGTCGAGGACGGCGGGCCAGTTGCCGGCAAGTTCCTCGGTCTCCGCGACGAGACTGATCCCGTGCATCCGGTGGTGCGGTGAGAGTTCCTGCGAGAGCCCGACATGTTCGCGTGCGAGCCGACGCGCCTCGCGAAGCCGCCCAACCGCTGTAATGACAGGGAGAGCCGTCTCTCGGATCTCCACGAGATGGTCGGGGTCGGTGATCTCGTCCTCGATGTCGAATCGGCGCAGCGCCCAGTCGACGGCATCGCCGAGCCGGCCGTCGTAGAAGGCGACGTACGCGCGTGCGGCCCACGCGTACGAGCGAAGCTCGGGATCGGCGACGCGTTCGGCGAGCGTGCCGGCCTCCCTCGCGACCTCGTCGCCGCGCTCCGGGTGCCAGTTCGACAGCGCTAGCAGCGCCCTCACCCGGGAGTGTGTGCCGGGGTCGGTCAACTCGAGCGCTTGCTCGATCCATGCATCAACGATCTCCTCTGCGGGCCGGCGTTTCCACATGCCCGACCGGATCGACGTATGGAACGAGAGCTCGCTGTACGTAACACCGCGCTCTCGCGGATCTTCTACAAGCGCGAGTGATCGTTCCATCGCCTCGATGAAGGACTCTCCGTCGAACTTGAGCGCGCATGCGCGCCCGATGTCCCGCCAGATGCGCCCCTGTTCGGCCGCGTCAGGCTGGAGCACGACGGCTCGACGAAGGAGGGCGATGCCGTCGTCGATGCCGTAGCGGGAGATCGCCGCCTCCGCAGCTCGGCGCAGCCACCTCACCGCTTTCCCGCGCAGACGCTCGACCTCGAGCTCATCGTCGGCCCAGGCAAGATCGACGTCTTCGGGACGGACGGCCTCTGCGTAGTGATGCGCAAGCAGAGGGGCGTGTTCGTCGCGACCTTCGCCAACTCGCTCGATCCACTTGGCGAACGAGGCGTGGAGTCGTGCACGTCTCGCCTTCGTCACGCTCCCGTACGCGACCTCACGTGTGAGGGCATGTTTGAACACGTACTCGACCTCCCCGGCGAGTGACGACGGAGATCGCTGGCGGATCAGGTCGCGGCTCTCGAGCACGTGTAGGTCCGGTTCGAGCCCTTCGACGAGCTCGTAGACAGGGCCGGTCCAGAAGATCCGGCCGATCACCGCCGCCGCCTGGAGCGCTGCCTTTTCGGCCTCGCCGAGCAGGTCGATCCGCGCTGCCAGCACAGCTTGCACCGAGTCGGGAATCTTGAAGCCGGCGGGCGGCTCGCTCGCGCTCCAACCGCCGTTCGCACGCTGGAGCACGCCAGCATCGATGAGGCTGCCGAGCACTTCCTCGACGAAGAACGGATTTCCCTCGGCGCGCTCGACGACGAGGTCGCGCACGTGCGGAGGCAGCGCTCCGGCGAGACCGTCCACGAGCGACCCGGCCGTCTCGGCGGCGAGTGGCTCGAGCCAGAGGGTTTCGCTGTCCGTGCGTCCGTGCCAGCCTGCGTGGCCGTCGACGAAGTCGGGGCGCGCGGTCGTGAGCAGAACGAGCGGGCCCCGCACGTCGCGCGCGACGCGCTCGATCAGATCCAGCAGCGGTTGTTCCGCCCAGTGAACGTCCTCGATTAGGACGACGACAGGCCGATCCTTCGCAAGCTCCGAGAGAAAGGCGACCCACTCGGCGTGCAGGCGATCACGGGCCGCGAGCGGATGCAGCTCGCCTGCGACGTCGAGACCGAGTGTGAGGCCCAGGATCTCGCGGTCACCCAGCCGTTGGCGGACCTCTTCCGGGGGATCGCTCTCGAGGATCGAAAGATGCTCCTTGAGAACCTCGGCCAGAGGCCAGTAGGTGATTCCCTGACCGTAGGCGAGGCAGCGGCCGGTACGCCGTAAGGGCTCCGGAGTCTCGTCCGCGAGCTGCTCCCAGAGCTCGCGCATGAGGCGCGTCTTGCCCACACCTGCGTCGCCGACAATCGTGACGAGCACGGGACCTGATCGTTCTACGGCGCGCCGAAAAGCGGTCTGGAGGCGGTCGAGCTCTTCGTCGCGGCCGACGAAGGCACGCGCAAGGCCACCGACGCCGCGCGTTCGCATGAGCGAGAGCGCGCGCACCAAGCGCCTGCAGGGAACCCCCGCGGACTTCCCTTTGGCCTGGACGCTTCTCGGCTCGGCGAATTCGAATGCGCCTCGCGCGGCACTCACCGTTCTCTCTCCGGCGAGGACCTCTCCCGGCTGGGCGGCCTGCTCCAGTCGGGCGGCGACATTCACGGCGTCCCCGCTGACGAACGAGCTTCCTTCGCGAGGTCGCCCGACGACCACCTCACCTGTGTTGACCCCAATCCGCAGAGAGAGGCCGCCCTCGAAGGTCGCCTCGAGGCGCCTTTGCATGGAGAGAGCCGCATGGAGAGCGCGCTCGGCGTGATCCTCCAGCGCCTCCGGCGCGCCGAACGCGGCCATGACTGCGTCGCCCGCAAACTTCTCGACCGTCCCCCCGGCCGCCTCGATCTCAATCGCCATCGCGTCGTAGAAGCGCTCGAGCCGTGCTCGCGTTCGCTCAGGATCCTGCTCGTCTGCGAGGGCGGTCGAGCCGGCCAGGTCGGCGAACAACACGGTTGCCAGCTTTCGCTCGGACCGATCCTCTGCCACATGCGAAGTCTGGCCGAGACAGGCCCGTAAGTACACTTCGCGGCCGTGTTCGATGCCCTGTCAGACCGGCTCCAAATCGCTCTCGGCGACCTCCGTGGCCGCGGCAAGCTCGACGAGGAAGCCATCTCGCGTGCGATGCGCGAGATCCGGCTCGCGCTGCTCGAGGCGGATGTCAACTTCGAGGTCGTCAAGCAGTTCGTCGCGCAGGTGCGCGAGCGAGCCGTCGGACAAGAGGTGCTGAAGAGCCTGACGTCGGGGCAGCAGGTCGTGAAGGCCGTGCACGAGGAGTTGACGGCGTTGATGGGGGCGGGCAGCTCGAGGCTCGCCTTCACGGGGCGCCCGCCGACAGTGATCCTCCTCACCGGCCTCCAGGGATCGGGTAAGACGACTGCGGCCGCGAAGCTCTCGCTGCTACTGCGCAAGGAGGGTCGCGCGCCCGGACTGGTCGCGGCCGACCTCCAGCGGCCGGCGGCGATCGACCAGCTCGAGCAGCTGGGCCGCCAGATCCAGGTTCCTGTCTACCGCGAGGACGGGTCGGATCCGGTGTCCGTCGTCCGCAACGGCATCGCGCAGCTCACCGCGGACGGTGCCGACACGATCATCCTCGATACGGCGGGGCGGCTGCACGTCGACGAGGAGCTGATGGACGAGCTCA
>WNFZ01003351.1_pt1 | contig 27722 bp, 25 predicted proteins | sample 5400081 | NCBI WGS metagenome assembly WNFZ01 (sample SAMN13153365, study PRJNA577476) | soil metagenome | isolation source: 80 cm soil or saprolite under grassland replicate 1 | place: USA:California | collected 2016-06-15 | reverse complement strand
TCAGCGATTACTTGAAGACGAAGAACTATTCCGACTTCGCCAATGTCGTGGTGAACGGGCGCAAGAACGTCAACACGGCGCAGGAGAGCGTCATGCCATCGTTCGGCACCAATCCGAACGTCATGTGCTACATCGAGGAGATATTCGTCTATTTGCGGGCGCGCGCTAATGACGCAGTTCCACGCGGAAGGCCGCAAAAGCGCGAAGACAAGCCCGAGGCGGTTACCCAAGCGGAAAACAGTTGTCTCGGACATAAGAATTGAGCGCTGCCGGGCAGCGCGTGGAACTCGGCGCGTCCCGACGCTCAAAGGTTCGACGAGAAGAGATGACGAATTTTGCAAACGGAGCGTGGCTGCGGCTGAGCTTGTGCGTATCGTGCACGGCGATCGCGGCCATGTTCGTGTCCGGAAAACTGTTCGCGCAAGCCGTGGACCGCCCGGATTTGTCGATCGAGCTGGTTGATCCCAAGGTGCTCCGGGTCTGCGCCGATCCGAACAACATGCCGTTCTCGACCGAGAGGGGAGAGGGCTTTGAAAACCGGCTCGCCGAGCTACTGGCCGATAAGCTCGGCAAGGGGCTTTCATATAGCTGGTATCCGCAGGCAACCGGCTTCGTGCGCAATACGCTCGCGGCGCACAAATGCGACGCCATCATGGGCGTCCCGCAGGGCGACGATCTGGTGCAGGTCACCAATCCGTATTACCGCACAGCTTACGCCCTCGTGCTCAAACAAGGGCACGGTCTGGACGGCGTGGAGACGCTGGGCGATCCACGCCTCAAGGGCAAGCGCATCGGCATCGTGGCTGGGACGCCTCCTGGGAACAACATGGCCGCTAATGGTCTCATGGCCAACGCGAAGCCTTACCCCCTGGTCATCGATACCCGTGTCGATTCCTCGGCCGCCGCGATGATGCATGATCTCGCGAGCGGGGAAATCGATGCGGGAATTCTTTGGGGCCCCATGGCCGGCTATTACGCCCGACGGACGAGTCCGGGGGCGACCGTGGTGCCGCTGGTCAAAGAGACGACCGGCCCGCGTCTCGCCTATCGCATCGCCATGGGCGTTCGTTACACCGACCAAGAGTGGAAGCGCCAGCTCAATCGCACCATCCAAGAGAACCAGCCTGCCATCAATAAGCTGCTGCTGAGCTTCGGCGTGCCACTACTCGATGATAGCGATCGGGCCATTACGGAGGACTCGATCGCCAGATAGATCATAACGGCTATAGGTTCCAGCGGGCGCCCCTCACTCGAGCGATTGTTGGATCGCACGAGCGAGCGCAAACAGGCGTTGCTCGATGAGAACAGGCACTTCGCAGACGAAGTTCATCGTCTTCTGGCGCTCCTCGAAGATGCGCGTGTCCCATTCGACGCGATTGGTCAATTCGTCGATTCTGCTTTGGTCGGGATCAGGCCGATCCTGAAGCTCACGGAGCTGGAGAATTGTGGATCGGATTTGATTGGAAAATTCTCTTTGCTTGCGAAAATACCGCTCGATCCCCTGCATCACTTCGCCGCGTTCCTGATTGAGAGTCTTGAACAATCCCGCAAATATCAGTTTTGCCTTTTTCCGCCGCTCGGCTTCGGCGCCCGTAACGAGATCCGAAATCGACTTCTGCGCGTCATCGAGCGGCGTGCGTCGTGCCGCGAGCCGCGCGACCAGTTCCTTTATCGTGGCGTCGTCCTCCCAAGCGTTTCCAACGTCGTCGATGGATGGTCCTGCCCACACGGCGGCAACGGAGATTTCCGGCACCTTGACCTGATTGCACGGCCAATCAGGAAAGCGCGGATCGGTGGCGAACGCCATTCCCTGCAAGGCCAGTTCAATGGCGACGGCCATAGCGACGGACGACCGTGTCATGTGCCGCCTCCAGGCTCTCCCCGACGCGCAAGAAATCCTCGCGAGGGATTGTACGCGAGGATCGCGCCGATCATGAACAGAGCTGTGCATCCGCCGACGACCGCGAGCGAGACCCAATTGATCTGGCAGTAGAGCGCAAAGCGCACGAGCTCGACCGCATGGGTGAATGGATTGAGCTCGCACACATAATAGAGCAGAGGACTTGCCTCCCTCACGCGCCAGAGCGGATAGAGCGCGGATGACGCGAAGAACATCGGGAAGATCACGAAATTCATCGCGCCGGCGAAATTTTCGAGTTGCTTGCTGACCGATGACATCAGCATGCCCAGCGCGCCCAGCATGAGGCCCGACAGGACGAGTGCCGGCAACACGGCGATATATCCAAGCGGCGGCGCCTCGATCTCCCAGAACCAGGCGATGGCGAGAAACGTATAGACCTGCGGCAACGATACCGCCATGCCGGCCACGAGCTTCGACGAGAGGAGAAACCACCGCGGCATCGGGCTCACGAGCAGCGTGCGCATGTTGCCCATCTCGCGATCGTAGACCATGGACAGCGAGGACTGCATGCCGTTGAACAGCTGGATCAGGAGCATCAGTCCCGGCGTGATGTAGACTTCGTAGAGTATGTAGGTCTCGTAGGGCGGGATGATCGACACGCCGAGTACTTGCCGAAACCCGGCGGCGAAGATGAAGAGCCAGACTAGGGGGCGTACGAGTGCAGCCACGAAGCGCTCACGCTGATGCAGAAAGCGCAGACCTTCACGCCAAACGATCCCCTTGAGGCAGATCGCGTACTGGACCGGTAGAAATCCGGTGACCCTGGGGAAGGCGGCCAATTCGGCGGTCATGGGGCCTCGATTGCGGCGTCGGCGCCCTGCGTCAGCCGAGTGAAAGCGGTGCGGATATCTTGGGCGTCCGCGGCTTCCAGTATGCGTGAAACGGACCCGTGACCCAGAACCCGCCCCTGGTGCAGCACGATGACGTCGTCGTCGTCCGAGACCTCGTCGATGAGATGGGTGGCCCACAGCACCGAGACGCCGTCCTCAACGACCAGTCGACGCACATAGCCGACGATATCCGCTCTTGATTTGATGTCGAGACCGACCGTCGGCTCGTCGAGCACAAGCAAACGGGGCCGATGCAGGAGCGCGCGGGCGATCTCGACGCGTCGCATCTGCCCGCCGGACAGGTTGCGCACCTTATCATTCGCGCGGTCCGATAGCGCGATGCGCGCGAGCACGTCGCCGGCACGCGCACAGCCGTCGTGTTTGCCGATGCCGTGTAGGGCGGCATGGTAGGTCAGGTTCTGGATTACGGAAAGATCGAGGTCGAGTGTCCGTTGTTGAAATACGACACCGACCATGCGCAAGGCTTCGCTCGAGGCATGTCCGACATCGCGGCCGAAAATCCGAATATGACCGTGCTGGACCGCGTAGAGCCGCGTGATCAGCGAGAACAATGTGCTCTTTCCAGCTCCATTGAGACCCAGCAGAACGGCGAAGGTTGATGGCGTAATGGAGAAGGACACGTCGTTGAGCGCCCGACGCGTGCCGTAGCAATGGCTTACGCCTTCGATGGCGACGGCGTGCGGCTCGGCGATCGTCATGGCGGAAGTGTCACTGCTGTGAAATTGCGATACCCCAAGGAAGCTCGCCCACCTGGATCGTCTTGATGATCCTGAGATTTGCAACGTCGATGATGGAAACGTCGTTCGATACGCCGTTGGTCGTCAGAAGATATTTTTCGTCCGGGGTGAACGCCAAGTGCCAGACACGTTGGCCCACGAGAAGATATTTCTGAACCTCATGTGTCGTAGCGTTGATCACGGCGACGCGATTGGCAGGACCGAGGGCCACGAACCCTGTCTTGCCGTCCCGGGTGATGCTGATTCCGACCGCCTGAATGGCTTCCTTCCGCAGTCCTGGAATATCGAAGGTGATCTTCTTCTTCACCTCGTGTTTCACGGGGTCGATGATGCTCACCGTTCCACCGATTTCGGATGAAACCCAGACCTCCGAGGCGTCGCGCTTGAACTCCGCGAAACGCGGCCGTGCATCGACCAGCACGTTGGCAACGATCCGACGTGTCTCGGTGTCGATGAAATGCGCCATGTTGCTCGTTTCCGATGTGGCGACAAGGATCTTGCCGTCCGGACTGAGGCCCATGCCTTCCGGCTCGACCCCGACCTGGACCTCGCCGAGCGGAATGCGCCGCTCCAAGTCGATTATCGTGACCGTGTTGTCGTTTTCGTTGGCCACATACAGAATCTTGCCGGCGCGATCCTGCGTAAACAGCTCGGGATCTGGACCAGAGGGCAGATTGGCGACGATCTCGTGCGTTCTTACGTCGATAACTTGTATCGTGTCGTCGTCTCCGACGGCCACCAAAATGAATTTTCCGTCCCTGGTCAATTCGATGCCGCGCGGTCTCTGACCGACCTTGATCGCCTTCACGACGGTGAATTTGTCGGTATCGACCACACTGATGGTGTTGCTCTTCTCGTTCGAGACATAGGCGGTGAAGGCGCTCGCTTGGGCGCCGACCAGGACGAAGACGCCCACGGCGAGCAGCCAATTGCGCGTCTCGGCGAAGTGGAAACTCCGTCGCCGCAGAAAACGCCCGGGGCTGGTCTTCGCCGTCATCAGCTATTTGAGCCTGCATTGACTTTCGGGACGATCGATCCCGAGCGTATCCAATTCAGAAACCTGGTGCAGAAATCCTTCCTGCGGAGACACTGAAACGATCATTCTGCCATCGCTCAGAAGGATGGGCTGACGAAGTTGAAGATTCCAGTCGCGTAGCGTCAACCGCTGGCCCTTGAACGCGGCCAACGCGAAGTCGGGCCCTTTGAGGAAATCGAGTATGGCTTTTGGGTCGCTTGAACGCGTTCTGGACGAACTCTCGCCGATCATCCGCACCGCGGTCCAAGCCTGCATGTCGCGTGCGCTCATCCGCCGCGAGAACTGCTTCATGAATCGGTCCTGCAGCTGTACCGCTCCCCATTGGTCGTGCGACCCGTCCCAACTTGTCGGAACGAGGCCGGCGGATCCTGCGACCGGCCTTGGATCCCAGGTCCGGTACGGCAAATAGGACGCAAAAACCTCGCTTTCGTCCGCGGCCACAAGAACATCGTAGGCGGGCGCGCCTTGCGTGAAAACCGGCAGTTGGCGCTGAATCTGGACGACGCCGCTGTCCGTCCTCCGCGCGCCGCCGGTATCCTCGAATACTTTCTCTTGGACAATTCGCGCGCCGAAGCGCTTAGCCGAGCGTCGCAGCGCATCGCCGTAGAGCTTGTCCTCGGCATGGGAACCGACGACCAAAAGCCATCTGCGCCACTGCTTCCAGACCAGATACTGCGCCAGGGCGTCCGCCAGCATCGACCGTGTTGGAGCAACATGAATCACATCGGCGCGGCAGTCCTCCTCCCGCAATCGATCGTCGATCGCGCCAATATTGAAGAACAGGAGCTTGTGCGGGGCGGCTGCGTCGACGGCCTTGAGGAGCGCCTCCGCCGGCAGATCGGCGATCACCAGCGAGATGCCGCGCTCCGCCAGCGCAATGGTCGCGGCAACAGGATCGGCGCTTCCCCCGAGTCGGAAGTCCTCCAGCGAGAACTGCTGATTCAGGAACCTCCCCGTCGTGTTGTTGTCGTCGATCGCGAGCCGCGCACCCGCTATTCCATCGTTGTTGGCTGGCGTTTGGATCAGTGACAGGGTCGGCTTGGGGCCAGTGCCGCGCAGATAACCGATGTTGATCTCGGCAGCATCGGTGGAAGCGGACATCCACGCAAACAGGAAAGTCCCGGCTAACAGGAGACGGATCAGTGAAGCACTCCAGTCGGAGTCAGAGAACTCGAACAAACAGCCATTCTTTATTTAGATCATGATCTTGTGCTTTCGTCCATCTAGCCTAGGACCTGAACGAAGTCAGGAATCAAATCAATGAGCGGGAACTCATAGTCGGGAGCGATCACAGCTTCGCCCGCAGGCCGACATAGACCGAGAGCGGCTGCGCCGGCGTAATCATGCGATGGTCGGTCGGTGGATTGGGAATAGCGTTTGCGATCACCTGCGGGTCGAAGTAAGTACCAAAAGTCGCGAACTTGCGATTGAACAGATTGTTCACGAAGCCGTAGATCTGCAGCTCCTTGGTGAGCTGATACGACCCATGTAGGTTCGCGACCCAGTAATCCGCCAATTTGACATTCTGGTTGGCCTGGTCGCCGATATACCACTGGCTGCCGACCCAGATCACATCGGTGCCGAGTTTGAAAGCCGGCGTCACCGCATAGTCGGCGCCGGTCTTGATCTGGTGCAGCGGGATGCCGGGAATGTGCTTGCCAGGCGTAACCAAGACATTTCCATCCGCATCCGCCGACGGGTTGTTGGGCGAAGCAAGCTTGCCCGTGAACTGATAGGTGGCGTCGACGAGGGCATAATTCATGTAGAAGAGCCATGGTGCCGCCTGATACTGCGCTCCTGCCTCCAATCCCTGTCGACGGGTGCCGGGGACGTTCTGGAACACGCCGCGGCCCTGGATGACGCTTGAGACTTCGATGATGTCGTTTTGGCTGTCGGTTCGGAACAGCCCGAGCTTCCAGTCCAGCCCACCGCCGTTGACCTTCACGTTGCCGCGCAAGCCGGCTTCGCGCGTGCGCGCAACGACCTGCTGGAGCGGCGGATCGGATACCAAGAATCCTTCCAGCAGGCAGGGTTTCGCGGGATTGGCGCAGCCGAGCTCGAGGGGGGTCGGCGCGCGGTTCGCTTCCGAATATCCGGCATAGAAACTCATCAGCTCCGGAAGGATCTTATAGGTGAACCCAAGCACCGGGTTGAAGCGGCTGAAGGTGTAGTTGCCATTGATGTCCGGGCTAGTGCCCAGGAGATCGTTCATGGCGATCTTGGCGACGTTGTAGCGCCCGCCCGCGGTCAGCGACAGCCGCGTGGTGACGTCGAACGTCTCATTGGCGTAGACGCCATAGTACGTGTTCTGCGCATCGAGACTGACCGGGCTGAATCCGAGATTCGCGGCAGTGTGGATGATCTGTCCGGTTCCCGGCACGGCGGAATTGGGTCCGACGAACAGGTCGGGGAAGACGTAGCCAAGCTCGCTGTTGGCCTGAAAGCCGATCTTGCTGCGGTCAATGCTCCCGCCGATGGTGAAATAATTGTTGTGACCGAGGATCTTGTCATCGTTGGTAGCCTGCAGGGTTCCGCCGGTAGTGAGCGCATTGGTCCAGGTGCGGTCGAGTGTCGCCCAGGGTGTCGTGGCGCACGTGTTTCCGCTGCCCGGCGGGCAATTGATCGGCTGGTTGTTGGGGTTGAGAATTTGAAAATTCGCCTTCGGCTGGCTTGGAAATCCATCATCCTCCAGGCACAGCGTGTTGAATAGAGGGTTGCCCACCGTGCCGCTGCAGCGCTCGACTTCGGTGCCGTTGCCGTCGACGTGGGCCTGCTGAAACTTGCGCACATAGAGATTGCTCTGGACGGTCCAATGGTCGGTGACGGCGTAGCGGCCGTTGAGGGCAAGGAGCTGCGCCTGATTTCTCGTGGTCTGCGGCCAGGTGAAGATCGCCCGGTAGTCGTTGATGAGGAGTTCGACTGGGGTCGGCCCGATCACGCCGAAGAAATTGTCGGCGGCGCTCGCGACCAGATGGACCTCCGCATCCGTGCCTTTCCAACCGACATCACCGTAGAAGCGGGCGATGCGCGACGGCGACTGGTAGCGCCAGCCGTCGTCCTTGAGTCCCTGGCCCGCGATATAGAGCGCCCATTCCCCATTCCTGATGCCATATTGCAGCCAGCCACCGACGCGGCCGTAGGAGCCGCCCGAGGCGTCGAATTCCGTGCCGCGATAGGTGAAGCCGTCCTTCATCTGGAAGCTTATCGCTCCGCCGAGCGCGTTGAGACCGAAGGCTGGATTATTGGTCCAGATGTCGGCGCGGCCGATGGCAATGGTCGGGATGAGGTCCCAGTTGACAGTGTCGCCGAAGGCTTCGTTGACGCGGACACCTTGCATATAGACGGCGAGCCCCTGCGGAGTGCCCTGCAAGGGTGAGGCGGTGAAGCCGCGATAGCGCAAATCCGAGGTGAACTCGTTGCCCTGCGCGTCGCTCGTGAAAACGCCCGGAACGCGTTGCTCCAGCGTCTGAGTAACGTTTGGCGAATAAACGCGCGAGAAGTCGTCGGCGGGGAGCGTCTGCACCATGGCCGGAACTTTGTCGCGGTCGAAGCCGAGCCCAGTTATCGGCGTGGTGGCGACAACCTGGAACGCGGGAATTTGGGCCGCGGGTGGCGGTGGGGAAGTGGGCGGCGAGCCACGCGCGGATCGACCCGCACGGGTGGGCGTGACAGCGCGAGCCGCCCGCCGCACCGGCGGCGGGCGCGGGGCCGTGACGGTGACTTCGGGCAACGTCGCCGCCACCTGCCCAGAGGCCACGTCCGCCAACATCAAGGCGCCAGGCAGTGGCAACGCGCCGATCGCGGCGGCCTGCAACAAGCGGCGTTTCGCGGTCGCAAGCCGCGACGCCCCTCGACCACATCCCCCCGCCCCACGCATGGCACCGACCGGCGAATTTCCCTCCAATTCTGGAACATTCGCCAGCTGCGGGTCTCATGACGTTTTGCCAATTCGGATCGGGAACATTTGGCAATGTGGCCCCGGGGACACAGGCTGCAAACCACCACCGCGTGCTCTCGTATCCGGGCCGGAACCGCCAGCGCGCACGTCAGGTTTGTGGAGAGTATTATGTGATCTCCATCGAATCGGAGGACACGAACATGAGCATTCGAGGGAAGAGCGTATTGACTACCCTTGCCGTTACGCTGATCGCCACCACGCCGGCATGGTCGCAGAGCCTGCTAAAAACGCTTGATCCGGATAATGACGGCACGGTCGATCTGGCCGAAGCGAAGAATGCAGCCTCGAAGCTATTCGAGAAGCTCGATCGCGATCATGACGGCACCCTCGACAAACGCGAATTGCGCGGCCGGGTCAATGCCAAGGATTTTGCCGCCGCCGACCCCGACAACGACGGAACACTGGACAAAAATGAATTTCTCGCGCTCGTTGAGAAACGCTTCAAGGCTGCCAACCCCGACAATGACGGCACGATTGACGCCAAGGAGCTCAGGAGTGCTGCAGGCCGTTCCCTCGTGCTACTCCTGAAGTAACCGCCGCTCGTCGCGGAGCTTCAGCCGCGCCGATGTTTGAAATGATCGAGTGGCGCTTCACGCGTGGGTCAGCATCCTCATGACTCGGCCGACACCAGCTGAACCGCCGCGCGGATCAGCTCTGGCAGGTTCTTGGCGTTGAGCTTTTGCTTGAGCTGGGAGCAGGCATTGACCACGGTCTTGTAGCTGACATTGAGCTCCTCGGCGATGCGGCCATAGGGCTTGCCTTCCGCCAACAAGGACAACGTCTGCAATTCGCGCGGAGTGAGGTCGGCGAGCGGATTTGCCCGCACGCCCGTGCGGACCAAAGCGACCTGCATGGCGAGATCATTGCTGAGATAGGGCGTGCCAGAGCGCACCTGGTCAAAGGCCTTCATCAGCTCGTTCGAGTCCTTGAGCACGTAGCCGGTTGCACCGGCCTCGAGCGCGCGCGCGGCGATAATCGGATCGCTGTGCATACTGAACACGAGAATGCGCGAGCGCGGATCGTGCGACCGCATGCGCCGAATCACCTCGAGGCCCCCAAGTCCGCCCCCCTGCATGGCGAGGTCGACGATTACTACGTCGGGACGATGGCGGCGGTAGAGGCGATAGCCGGAGGTCGCGTCGCGAGCTTCGAGTACGGTCTTAACTCCCGCGTCCTCCAGCATGCGGCGGCATCCTTGCAGCACGATCGGATGATCGTCGATGATCAGGACGCTGGTCATGATCTCCTCTCGTACAGCGGGATCATGATGTGGACCGAGGTGCCGCACCCGGTTGCGCTGTCCACCTTACAGCTGCCGCGTAGGGCTTGCACGCGTTCCTGCATGCCACGGAGGCCGAAACCCGGCGCCGCAGCGGGATCTATTCCACGCCCGTCGTCGCGGATGGTGAGCGCAAGCTGCGATGTGCTATTCGCGCTCGCGTTCGGCTCGCTCATGGCTTCGCCGAGCTCGATGGCCACATGCTTCGCCTGCGCATGCCGAATCACGTTGGTCAGGCTTTCCTGCAAGCAGCGATAAATCGTGAGGTCGATCGAGTCGCCGTAGCTGCGCATAAGGTTGTCGGCAGAGAGGGAGAAGTCGATCTGTGGATGCTGCCGCGCGCGATCGCGCACCAACTCGCAGAGAACATCGCGCAAGGGAACGTGGCCCAGGGACATCGGACGCAGACGGTTCAGCATGCTGCGATTGATGGTCTGCAATTCCTCGATGATTGCGAGCATGTCGCGCACGCGCTCGGTCATTTTCCGTGCAGCCTGATCTTCAAGCTCCGCCGCCGCCGTAGCGATCGAAGTTGCATTAGCCTTGAGCCCGAACAAGTTCGGACCGACCTCGTCGTGCAGCTCGAGCGCGGTGCGTCGCCGCTCATCGTCCTGCGCCGTGATCAGACGATGGTTGAGCGCTTCGTTCTCGCCGCGCAAGGCGTCAAGTGCTTGCGCCAGCGCATTGAACCGGTCGGTGATGGCGGCGAGTTCCTGTGCTTGTGGCCGCGGCAGCCGCACTCGGTAATTGCGCCGCTCAAGGTCGGCGAGGCCGCGGGCAACGCCGGTGAGGGGGTCGAGCACCCGCCCGAAAAGAATATAGAGAATACCGATGACGGCAATGTTCACGCTAAGCGCAACAGCCCCAAGCGCGACGGTGTTGTCCCACACTTCCGCGATCTCGTCGCGCGGCTCCGCCACTATCTCGACCGAACCGACGCGCGCCGCGTTGACGATCACCGGCACGTCACGGCTTGCGATCGGAGCAGCGATCAGCGCCGCGAACCACGCCGGTACACGATTGTCCCGTGTGGTATGGGAGGCGCCAGCAGGGGGACGTGGCGCAAGCGGAGAGCCGGCAGCGTCCTTTACAACGATCCGCACATGGCGCACGAGCCGCAATTGCGAGCTGAGATCGGCGAGGAATTTTTCCGCCGGCACCTCTTGCTGCATGAGGAAGACCGCCTCGCTCACGAGCAGCTCGGCCAGCTCCATCGACGCGGCGATCTCGACACGGGTGGACGCGCGCGCCTGGAGGATCGTCACGGCGCCCGCCACCAAACCCGCGATCACGTCGATCACAACGAAAACAATGAGGAGCTGCGCGCGCACTGAGCGACCGTGCCACAACACATTTGACAGGGCGCGCGCCGACGGCCAGGTCAGCGGCCGAAGCAATGGCATCCGGCTTTCGGATGGGGCGCTGATGAACGGTCCTCCCCGTGGCAGATTTGCTGCGATCAGGCCCCAGGACAGAGCCTGGGGCAATGCTAGTTTAGCGGCACTTCCGTGGCGTCCGCGCCGCGGACCGGTACGCGCTTCGATGATGCTTTGGCGGCCGATGCGCCCGCCTGCGCCTCCTCTTCCAGCTTGCGCTTGATGATCCGCCGCGCGGCGAGGGCGGCGCGGTCGAAGGCGAGACTGACGAGCGGCGTGCCGGAAGGATCGCTGTCGATCAGCTGCTGCTGCAATTCGACGATGCGGGCGTCCTCGGCAAACGCAAGATCGGTCATGTCCTTGTAGATTTTGGACACGTTGGCATCGTCGAGCCCCCAAGAGCGCACCGTCGACCAGAAATAGTGCGTCGTGCGCTCGGTCTCCGGCGTGAAGCTATTGAGCACGACGTGAGTCGGCGTGCCGAAGGCAAGGTCGCTCCCCGCCTCGCGGGCGCCGAGCGTGATCCGCGCGTAGATCGGGGGCCGGAACTCGAGGAACTGCCAGCGGTCGATCTTGCCGTGGAGATTTCTCGCCGCTTTGTAGATCGGCGCGGTATCGACGTTGTGCATCAGCCGCTGCGCGCGCACGACGTCGTCTTTGACCTCCACTTCCAGCGGTGTCTCGGCGACTCCACCGCCGGCGAGCGTCGTCTTATGGACGAACACGACGTGCGTGAGGTCGAGAATGTTGTCGATCAGCAGCTGATAGTTGGCTTTGACGTGAAGCAGCCCGTGAACGCCAGTCCAGCCTGGCTTGACGTTCTCGCCAAAGTCGGGGATCAGCGCTGGATCGGCAAGCGAAGGCTCGCCGGGCCAGACAAAGACAAGTCCATGGATTTCGCGCGCGGGGAAATAGCGAGCGCGGAAATTACGGCCGATGGCGGCATTGCCGGGAACGTGGGTGCAAGTGCCGTCGGCGGCGAAGCGGATGCCGTGATAGCCGCACTGGATGTCGTTGCCGACGACCTCGCCGGAGGAGAGCGGCGCCTTGCGGTGCGGACAGCGGTCGCTCAGCACGGCGACATTCCCGTCCTGCCCGCGGAAGATCACCAGGGGCTCGTTGCAGATCATCCGCGCCAGCGGCTTCTCGCCGAGTTCGACGGAAGTCGCGGCGGTGTACCACTGATTGCGAAGGAATGGGGCCATGTGTGCTCTCCCGGCGCGGTAGCGACCCATGATAGCGCTCTCGCCGCAGCAAATGGGAGAGGGATCACTCCCGCTCCAGCGCCACGACACGGCCTTTCTCGATCGCGAGCGAGAGCCGCCCTTGCTTGAGCGCAAGCGCCTTGTTGCCAAACAGCTCGCGCCGCCAGCCGGAGAGCGCGGGTACATCGGCCTCGTCATCCGCGGCGATACGGTCGAGATCGTCGACGGTTGCGATCACCTTCGCGGCGACCCCGTGGCGCTCCGCGGTCATGCGCAGCAACACCTTGAGCAGCTCCACCGTCGCCTGCCCATTGAGCGGCGGCTTGGGGCGCTCGAGCCGCGGCAACGTCTTCGGATCGCGCGCGAGCCCGCGCCGGACCGCCTCGACGATCGCCTCGCCCCATTTCGACCGCTCGAATCCTCTGGGCAGGGAGCGCAGCGCCGCAAGGCGCTCGATGGTGATGGGCGCCTGCACCGCGATATCGCCGATGACGTCATCCTTGAGCACGCGCCCGCGCGGCACGTCGCGCTCCTGCGCCTCGCGCTCACGCCAGGCGGCGACCTCGATCAGCACGGCAAGTTCCTTGGGCTTGCGTACCCGCGTCTTCAGGCGTTCCCAGGCGTGCTCGGGCTCGAAACGATAGGTCGCAGGCGAGGTGAGCACCTTCATCTCTTCACGCATCCACTCGGTGCGTCCGCGCTTCTCCAGATCGGCGGAGAGCTTGAGGTAGACGTCGCGCAGGTGGGTGACGTCGGAGGTCGCATAGGCGAGCTGCGCCTCGCTCAGCGGCCGACGCGTCCAGTCGGTGAAGCGATGCGACTTGTCGAGAGTGTCGCCGGTGACGCGCTGCACCAGCTGGTCGTAGGAGATGGAATCGCCGTAGCCCAGCACCATGGCGGCAACCTGGGTGTCGACGATGGGCGAGGGAATGATGCCGGCTTCGTGCCAGCAGATTTCAATGTCCTGGCGGGCGGCGTGAAATACCTTGATGACGTTCTCGTTCGCCATCAGGGCGAAGAACGGAGCGAAATCGATCCCTTCGGCGAGCGCGTCGATCACCATCGCCTCTTCGGGGCTCGCCATCTGCGCCACGCAGAGCCGAGGATAGTAGGTGCTTTCGCGCAAGAATTCGGTATCGACCGTCACGAAGGGGTGTCGCGCCATCCGTGCGCAGGCGTCCGCGAGTTTTTTGGTCGTCGTGATCGGCTGCATGGGGGCTAAATAGCGCAGACCGCTGGTTTTGTCAGGGGCAGAGGCGAGGCCCCGGCGGACGGGATCGACGTTGTCCACTCCACAGTGCAGATTGCGGCGCCGGCCGACGCCCTTCGCAGGTCCGAGCAGGCGTGCGCCTTACCTCGCGCCGCGCACGCGCGGCATGTGGATGAATTCCCAAGGCGAGGGCATTTGCGGGACCGGCACTTCGATGAGGGTCGGTCCGTCCCGGCGCTTGAACGCGCGCTGGAGCGCCGCCCGCAGCTGTTGCGGGCTGTGCGCACGGTCGGCTTCGGCGCCGAAGCTCTGCGCATAGCGCATGAAATCGGGATTGGTGAGATCGCTCGCGATCACGCGGTTACCGAACTGCTCCTCTTGCGTGCGCCGCACATTGCCGAAGGCGCCATCGCTGAACACGATGACGGTCAGCGGAATGCGATGGTGGACCGCGGTGGCAAGCTCGTTGGACGTGAAGAGAAAGCCGCCGTCGCCCGCAATAGACAGCACCGGAACGTCGGGGCGCGCATGCTGCGCGCCGAGCGCGGTGGCGTAGCCCCAACCGAGGTTGTCCTGATAGCCGGGCGACAGGAAGGTCCTCGGCCTATAGACCGGAAACAGGAGCCGGGCGGCAAAGCCGATCTGGGTGACCTCGTCGACGAAGATGCCGTCCTGGGGAAGCTCCGCGCGAATCGCGTCGAGAAAGGCGATCTGCGGGGCAAGCTTTTCGAGTCGCCGGCGCATCTTGGCTTGGCGCTCCTCCATTTCCGCGCGGCGGGAGGGACGATGGTGCGCGGAGAGCGCATCGATCAGATGACGCAAAATCGGCTTGGCGTCGCCGATCAGTGCCACCGTGGGGCGGGCAAACCGTTCCGGCTCATCGGGATCGGCATCGATGCGGATGACCGCGAGCTCCGCATCGATACCCCAGTGCGCGTAGCCATAAAAGAGGCGCGTGCCGATCCCGAGCACCACGTCGGCTTCGCCCCACAGCTCGCGGCCGAGTGGCAGCGTCACGCTCAGCGGATCGCGGCTGTCGAGCACGCCGCGACCGCGCCGATAGGCGAGCACCGGCGCTTGCAACAGCCGCGACAGATCGGCGACTTCGGCCGCCGCATCTTGCGCGCCGCCGCCGACAACGATCAACGGTCGTTTGGCGCCTGCCAGGCGGTGGGCAGCATCGCCAATCTGCTCCTCGTCGATCGGCGCCTCCGACACGGGAAGAACCGGCGCGGCCGCAGGGACGGGCGCGCTGCGGCCCCAAACATCGATCGCGCATTCCAGAACGGCCGGACCGGGGCGGCCCATGCGCATCGCGCGCAAGGCCCGCGCGACGAGCGGCGCGGCTTGCGTCGGGGCCCCGCGGCCGATCGCGGATTGCGGAATTTGCCCGATCAGCGCGAGCACGGGCGCGTTCATTCCGTAGGCCGTGAGCAACGCGGCCGCGGAGTTGAGCAAGCCGGGTCCGGGCACCACGGAATAGACCTGCGGCTTGCCGGTCGCGAGCGCCGCGCCGAGCGCCAAATAGGCTGCGCCTTGCTCGTGTCGCGTGTGAATGGTGCGGATGCGCGCTGCGGCCTGGAACAGCGCGTCGAACAAGGGATCGTTATGCACACCCGGCAGCGCGTAGATCGTGTCGATGCCGTGCGCGATGAGCGCTTCCACCGTCGCTTCGGCGGCCGTCATGCGCACGGCCGCATCGGCGGCAGGTGTTTTGGGCTGCTTCACCTTGCTCATGATGCTTGAACTTGTGCAGATCGATGCCGCGCTGTCGAGACCTCCAGGATCGATGATGCGTGAGCAGCATCATCGAGGTTGAACCTCATTCCGGAAGCCGCCGACTAATGGCCGAGGCCCAAGCGGAAGCTCGCAATGATCAGGAATTTCATCATTGGTATAAGCCTTGTCGCCCTCGGCGTAATCGTGGTCGGCTCGCTCGAGGCAGCTAGGACTGCGACCTCTCAGTTTGCCATTACGAACGGGTGCAGCCCGATCCACGCAGAGCGCACGGTCCGGCAAATCGGTTGGCAGCGTGATCTTGCGCTCCCGCAACGGGGCGGAGCGGCGCAGCCGGCGCGGATGCCGGCGATCGTCTCGCGGAACTAGCTCCAGCTCGCGGCCCACTCTCCTGAACTCGACGTGGCGTGCCGTTGCAACGGCTGGCGCCATCGCAGCCGCCCGTTCTTGACAAGCGAGCTCGCGCGTGTGCCTTTCCGCGCGGCATCGAGGATCGAGTCATTATCATGCACCGCTATCGCACCCACACCTGCGGCGTCCTACGCGCAGAGGACATCGGCAAGGAGGTGCGCCTTTCCGGCTGGTGCCACCGCATCCGCGACCACGGCGGCGTATTGTTCATCGACCTGCGCGACCATTACGGCATCACCCAAGTGGTGGCCGATCCCGACTCGCCGGCCTTCAAGACGGCCGAGACGCTGCGCTCGGAATGTGTGGTGCGGATCGACGGCAAGGTGCGCCGGCGCCCCGCCGGCACCGAAAATCCGGAACTGCCGACGGGTGCCGTCGAGGTCTACATCAACGAAATCGAGGTGCTGGGCCCGGCCGGCGAGCTGCCGATGCCGGTCTTCGGCGAACAGGAATACCCGGAAGACATCCGGCTGAAGTACCGCTTCCTCGATCTGCGCCGCGAACGGCTGCACCGAAACATCATGAGACGCGGGGCGGTGATCGATTCCATCCGCCGGCGAATGAAGGAGCAGGGCTTCTTCGAGTTCCAGACGCCGATCCTGACCGCATCCTCGCCCGAGGGCGCGCGCGACTATCTCGTGCCGTCGCGGCTGCATCCGGGCAAGTTCTACGCGCTGCCGCAGGCGCCGCAGCAATTCAAGCAGCTGATCATGATCGCGGGTTTCGACCGCTACTTTCAGATCGCGCCGTGCTTTCGCGACGAGGATGCGCGCGCCGACCGCTCACCCGGTGAATTTTATCAGCTTGATCTGGAAATGAGCTTCGTCACCCAGCAGGACGTCTTCGACGCGGTCGAGCCGGTGATGCGCGGCGTGTTCGAGGAGTTTGCAGAGGGAAAGTCGGTGACGCAGAAGTTTCCGCAGATTCCCTATCAACAGGCGCTGCTCAAATACGGATCGGATAAGCCGGATCTGCGCAACCCGCTGGTCATTGCCGACGTCACCGACGAGTTCAACGAGGCGACTGTTACATTCAACGCTTTCAAGAACATCATCAAGGCGGGGGGCGTCGTCCGAGCGATTCCGGCACCCGGCGCGGCGAGTCAGCCGCGCTCTTGGTTCGACAAGCTCAACGAGTGGGCGCGTTCCGAAATGGGCGCAGCCGGGCTTGGATATATCGTATGGGAGGGCGAGGACGGCAAAGGTCCGATCGCCAAATTGGTGCCGGCCGACGTTCAGCAAAGGCTCCGCGTCAAGACGGGCGTCGGGCCGGGCGATTGCGTGTTCTTCGCCGCCGATAAACCGGCAGGGGCCAGCAAGCTTGCGGGAGCCGCGCGCAGCAGGATCGGCGAGGAGCTCGGACTGATCGCCAAAGGCCGCTTTGAATTCTGCTGGATCGTCGATTTCCCCATGTACGAATGGAACGAGGAGGAGAAGAAAATCGACTTCTCCCACAATCCATTTTCCATGCCGAACATGGCGGTCGAGGACTTCCTCGCGCTCGACCCCGCCGACCGCGGGACGATTTTGTCCATCAAGGCGATCCAATACGACATCGTTTGCAATGGCGTGGAGCTGTCCTCGGGCGCGATCCGCAATCACCGCCCCGACATCATGCGCAAGGCGTTTGCCATCGCCGGCTACGGCGAGGATGTGCTGGAGCAGAAATTCGGCGGCATGCTGCGCGCGCTTTCGCTCGGCGCGCCGCCGCACGGCGGCATCGCGCCGGGCATCGATCGCATCGTGATGCTGCTGTGCGGGGAAGAGAACCTGCGTGAGGTCGTGCTCTTTCCAATGAATCAGCGCGCCGAAGATTTGATGATGGGCGCGCCGTCCGAGGTCTCGCCGAAGCAGCTGCGCGAGCTCCACATCCGCCTGGCGCTGCCGGAGAAAAGCAACTGAGCGCAGCCGCACGAGCGCTGCTGATTGGGCTCTCCCGCAGCTCTGCATCATCCGGTAAAATCGGACCGCCGCTCATCAGCTGGGTGTGTCGAGGGGCTCGCCATGTCGGGGTCTGCTGTCATAACGCGCGTCATCGTCGCTGCGCTCATTATAGTCGCCATACCTGTTGCGGGTATTGCCCAACAGCCGGTGAAAATCTTCGACGCGCATCTGCACTACAATCAGGAGCCCAATCCCTTTTATCCGCTCGAGCGCGTGCTCGATATTTTTCGCCGCAACAATGTTGCCGGTATCCTGGCGAATAGCCGACCGAACAAGGGTACGCATCAGCTCGTCGACGCCAAAGCTCCCGGACTTTGGGTCGTGCCGTTCATCCGTCCTTATCGCACGCGCGACGACGTACAGAATTGGTCGACCGATCCCGCGATCTACGATCTGATCGAGGCCGAGTACAAACGCGGCTATTTTCGTGGCGTCGGCGAGTTTCACATTTACGGTGAGGCTGCGCAACGACAGCTGGTCAAGCGGGTCGTCGACTTTGCCGCTGAGCGCAACCTTTATCTTCTTGCCCATTGTGACGAGGCGGCCCTCTCAATTTTGCTGGCGCACAATCGAAGTGCCAAGATCATCTGGGCACATACCGGATTTTCGACGCCGACGGCGCGGGTGAGGGAGCTGCTGGAGACATATCCTGAGCTGGCAGGCGAACTCTCCTATCGCGGCGGGCTCACCGACGGCGAGGGCAAGCTTGCCGCCGAGTGGCGAGAGCTGTTCACCCGTCATTCCGACCGCTTCCTGCTCGGCTCCGACACGTGGATCAACGAGCGCTGGTTTGGCTACGACGCCATCGTGCAGACCTATCGCGGCTGGCTCGCGCAGCTTCCCGAAGCGCAGGCGAGGCGCATCGCCCACGGCAATGCCGAGCGGTTGTTCGGCGGCAAGATCGAGTAAGCCTCCCGCTGAGGCTAGGCCGCGCTGCTTGATTCAGTTGTGAAATCGGCGTTGAATTTTGTGTCCATTTCAGAAGACCGCGATCCTCTCCAGTCACTGGCCAGTCTTGCCGGCGATGGGGAGCGGGCAATCGGGGCGCTAGGGAGGAGATCATGCACGACATGGAACGACGCGCCTTTATGAAGGGCGCGGCAACCGGCGCGCTTGCCTTCACGATCGGCGGCGCCGAAGTACTGCTCACGCCGCGTGCGGCGCGCTCGCAAGGCGTTGCGCTGCGGACACTGACAGCCGCGCAGGCCGCAACCCTCGATGCGCTCGGCGAGACGCTCGTGCCGGGCGCGCGCCAGGCCGGGATATCCCATTTCGTCGATCAACAGATCTCGATTCCGGCGGAGGAGGCGCTGCTCGAGGCGCGCATCCTCAACGTGCGTCCGCCTTATGCGAATTTCTATCGCGCCGCACTGGGTGCGGTCGACCGCGCAAGCCAGGCACTCAACAACGGGCGGCCTTTCGTCGAGCTGAGCGAAGCCGAGCAGCGCAGCCTGGTCGACAATATGCGCCAGAACAAGGTCGAGGGCTGGCAAGGTCCCCCGGGGCCCTTCGTGTATCTGGTGTTGCGCAGCGATGCCGTCGACGTCGTCTACGGCACCATGGACGGCTATGCCGCCCTCGGCATTCCTTACCGACCCCACATCGCTCCGAGCAAGAGGTGGTGACATGGCGAACGAAAAAGTCGACGTTGTCATTGTCGGCGCCGGCGCATCGGGCTCGGTCTTCGCCGCGGTGCTGGCGAAGGCCGGCAAGAAGGTTGTCGTCCTGGAGCAAGGACCGGACTGGCAGCTCGCCGATCTGATCAGCTCGGATTTCTGGGGACGGCGGATCAAACCCGCGAGCGGTCCGTTCCTGCTCGAAGGCAAGAATCCCTTCGGCTACGTCTACCAGGCGGGCTGGGGCGTCGGCGGTGCGGCGCTGCACTACTTTGCCAACTTCCCGCGGCTCCTGCCGAACGACTTCAAGATCAAGAGCGAACATGGCCGCGCGCTCGATTGGCCGATCTCCTACCAAGACGTCGCGCCGTATTACGACAAAGTCGCCCAGGACGTCGGTGTGTCCGGCGATGCCAAGGCGGAGGAAATCTGGCGGCCGGCAGGGGCGCCCTATCCCATGCCGCCGATGAAGACCTTCCGGCACGGCGAAATCTGGCTCAAGGGTTGCGAGTCAGCCGCCATCCGCATGGTGCCGGCAGCGGTTGCCATCACCTCGACCGATTACAAGGGTCGGCCTGCTTGCATTCATGACGGCTGGTGCCACGTCGGCTGCCCGACCGGCGCGCTCGCCAATCCCTTGGTCACCTATCTCGGTGACGCCAAGAAGGCCGGCGCCGAGGTGCGCCCGCGCTCGACCGTTACGCGTGTGCTGAGCAACGCGCAGGGTAACAAGGTGATCGGCGTCGAGTATTACGACGCCAAGAAGGAGCGGCAGGTGCAGGAGGCGAGCGTCGTGGTGCTGGCCGCCTGGTCGGCACAGAATCCGCGCCTTCTGCTCAACTCCGCAACCGATAAGCACGCCAAGGGGCTCGCCAATTCAAGCGGCCTCGTCGGCAAATACATGATGGCGCATTTCGCCTCGGGCACATGGGCGCTGTTCGATGAGGACGTCCAGAATCATATGGGCACGACCGGCGCGCAATTCATGTCTTACGACCGCTACGGCAAGACGAGCCATAAAGGTACCTTTGGCAGTTCGTTCATCGTCGCGGGCTCCGCGCTCAAGACGAGCGACCTGGGCGGCTTCGCCAACGCCCGCCTCGACTTGTTCGGTCCTGATCTCGCCGCGTTCATGAAACGCGCGGCGCGCGGATTGACCCGCATCAATGCTTTCGGCGAAGCATTGCCGAGCATCGAGAACCGCATCGAGCCTGTGAGCGACAAAGACGAGTTCGGCATGCCGCTCGCGAAGATCGTCCATAGCTACGACCCCGACGCGGTCGCGCTGTGGAACGCAAACTTCGAGGAGGGCCTCCAGGTCGCCAAAGCCACGGGCGCCAAGGAGGTCTGGTCGGGACGCGGCAACATGCCGACCATCCACTTGATGGGCGGGACCATCATGGGCACGAACGCCGGCGATTCGGTCACCAACAGCTTCGGCCAGACCCATGAGCTGCCAAACCTCTATATCGCGGGGCCGGGCATTTTTGCGACCGCGGGCGCATCGAACCCGACCTACACGATCCTGGCGCTTTCGCTGCGCGGCGCCGAGCAGTTGGCGGCGAATTGGAGCACGGTGGCCGGGTGAGCCGGTAAGATCGGGAACCTGGGTCCCGGCTCTTCAGCTTGCTCATCCGGGACCCAGCGCAAAAAGCGTGAACTAGTAGGACAGCGCAGGTCAGTTCGCCTTGAGGCGCGGCAAGAGCCTGAGCGCGCTGTCGCGCTCGATGGACTGCTGCTCGGCTGCTGCGAAGCCCCACTCCGCAATGCCGCGGTTGACCTCCGCGCCGTCGCGGAACGGATAATCGGTGCCGTACAGCACCTGCGAGATCGAGACCATCTTCAAGAGCGCGGCGATCTGGCCCGGCGTGTTTCCCTGCGCCAGCTCGTAATAAAACTTCCTGAATTCGGGAAGCGGCCCATCGGGTAGGTTCGCCGGCTTGCGCTCCTCCGCGAGGCGGATGAAACGACCGGTCAGGAACGGCAGCGTGCCGCCGCTGTGGGAGAAGATCCAGCGAATGTCTGGAAACTTCATCGCCGTTCCGCTGAACACGAGGTGCGCGATGGTACGCGTCGAATCGGTGGCGTACTCGATCGATCCAGGCGGGATGCCCGGAACGAGGCCGCGGCAACAAGCGGGCGTGGTCGGGTGGACATAGATGACGGCCTTGCGCCGATTGAGCTCCTCGTAGACCAGAGCAAATGAAGGATCGCCGAGATATTTGTCTTGGTAACTGGTCAACAGACCGATGCCATCCGCCTTGAGCGTGTCCAACGCGTATTCGATCTCCTTTAGGCTTCCCTGCACGTCGGGGGGCGCGATCGCGGCGAACAGGCCGAAGCGGCCGGGATGGTCTCGCACGAGCCGAGCGCCATACTCGTTGAGTTCCCGCGCCAGAGCGCGCGCCTCCTCGACATTATCTCCGTACCAGACCCCCGGCTGCGCGATGGACAACACCGCGGTCGCAATGCCGCTCTTTTCCATGTCGTCAAGCGACAATGCGGGTGACCACTTTGGCGGGGGCCCGCTCGCGCGTCGTCCCGGCGCCATCATGGCATCGACGTGAAATTTCGGAAGGAAGTGGTGATGCACGTCGATCCGCGTCTTGGCCGAGGTCTGCGCGGCCGCAGGCGCGAGGCGCCCAATGGCCGGCAGCAAGCCCAGAGCAGCCGCCCCAGCCAAGAAGCCTCTCCGCGCGGCGTTTGCCGGCGCGTGCGGCGGCTCGCAGCACGTGCAGCGCAAAAACGTGCGTCGTTTGCGATTGGCACTCATCCCTTCCTCGCGGTTCGTCTGACCTTAGCGTCTGCTGGAGCCGTGTTCTAGGCTCAGCCCGGTGCATCGGCAGCCGCGCCGGGGCGCATTAGCAACAGCAGCACAGTCTCGCGAGTGATTCGCGCAGGCGCTGACAATCGCGTTCGCCATTGCCGCGCGATAAAAGGCGGGGCCACTCGCGCGAGTGCGCGGACTTCGGCGCAGCGACGGGTGTGCGGCCGTCTGAGCGCTGCAGCGGCCTGTGCTAGGGGTTTCTAAACCTCTGCGCGGCAGAATCTTCTTGACTCCCGGGGTTTGGGCCTTATGTGGGGGCAACGCCGCTGTGATCTGTCCCCGCTTACGGGCTGATCGGGCGGCATTCGCTTGCCTGACGCCGCCTGTCGGCACTCGGGTTGGATCACTCGGTTGGGGAGGACGGCAATGCGCCAGAACGCCCTCTTGCGATCGGGGAAGGGCTTGGCGACGCCAGGCACCGCCCGCAAGAACGTCTCTCATGTTAGCGTCGTCAAGCCCGCGGCCATCGAGGGCCGCGAAGGACATTTTGCCGTGCGCAACGGCGTGCATTGCGCCGGCGTGCATCTGATTGTCGATCTGCACGGCGCTGAGCGTCTCGACGACATCGAATTGGTCGAGGCGACGCTGCGCCGCTGCGTCGAGGCGGCACAGGCGACCCTGCTGCACATCCATGTGCACCACTTTCATCCCAATGGCGTATCGGGCGTGGCGGTGCTTGCGGAGAGCCACATTTCGATCCATACCTGGCCCGACATCGGCTATGCCGCGCTCGACGTGTTCATGTGCGGCAAGGCCAGCCCCGATGCCTGCATCCCGGTGCTGCGGAAGGCTTTCAAGGCCAAGCGCGTCGAGGTCAACGAGATCTTGCGCGGGCGGGACACGTAGTCAGAGGACACGAGCGCGGATCGGCGGCCTCTTTTTCGATCTCTGCCGCCCGCCGGCTGTCGTCTAGTTTTCGACCATGGCCGAAAAACGCTGGCTTCCCGAGACCCTGTTCGACGATCTCGGCTTCCGCATGACCTACGAGGTCAAGCGGGTGATCTATGAATTGCACACCGAGCATCAGCATCTCGTTCTGTTCGAGAATCCGTTCTTCGGCAAAATGCTGATGCTCGACGGGGCGACTCAGGTCACCACCGCGGACGAGTTCGTCTACCACGAGATGATGAGCCATGTGCCGATCCTGGCGCACGGCCATGCGGAGGAGGTGCTGATCGTCGGCGGGGGCGATTGCGGGGTCGCGGAGGAGGTGCTCAAGCACAAATCGGTCAAGCGGCTGACCCAGGTGGAGATCGATGCCTCGGTGGTCGAGTTCTCCAAGCGGCATTTTCCGGAATTCACCAAGCCGGTCTTCGCCGACAAGCGCTTCGATCTCGTGATTGCGGACGGCATGACATACGTCGCCAAGACCGATCGCCGGTTCGACGTCATCATTGTCGATTCCACCGACCCCCAGGGACCAGGCAAGGTTCTCTTCAGTCAAAAATTCTACGCTGCCTGCAGCCGCTGCATGAGGAAGGGCGCGGTGATGGTCACGCAGAGGGGCGTACCGATATTCCAATCGGGCGAACTCACCGCAGCCATCGCCGGTTTTCGAAAACTGTTTGCCGACGGCTATTGCTACGTCGCGGCGGTTCCGACGTACGTGGGCGGCCATTTGGCCATGGGCTGGGCCACCGACAACGTCAAATTGCGCCGCATCCCGGTCGGGACCATTGCCGATCGATACGACAGGGCCGGCCGCTTCCCCACCAAGTACTGGACGCCGGAGGTGCATGTCGCCGCGTTCGCGCTCCCGCGCTTCATTGCCGAGAAGGTTGCGAAAGCAACGCAGCGCCGCTCGGGCGCTGCGCCGGGCGCCGCCGCGGTTGGAAAATTCAGCGGGAAGGCGTCTCCTTCCCGACGTCGAAATTAAGCTCGATCAACACGTTGTTCGGATCGGTCACGAAGATCTGCCGCCGCGTGCTGTTCGGCACCTCGTTGACGCGGAACGGGACGCCTTTGCCCGTCAGATGCTGCTTGATGTCCTCGAAACCGCGGCTGCCAAAGGCGATATGGTCGATGACCCCGGAGTCCGGCCGTTGCGGCTTGTCGGTGGGCGAGATGTCGTTGAGATGCAGCACCGGATGGCCTTCGCTATAGAGCCAGGCGCCGGGAAAATCGAACGGCGGCCGCGGCCCGTTGACTAAGCCGAGCACCTCTTCATAGAAGCGCACCGTCTCGCCCAAATTACGGGTCGAAACGTTATAGTGGTCGAGCACACCCACGCTCATGCTCATCTCGCTTCTCCTTCCGGCTTTAAATCTGGCGCTGACGCCTGTTAACCAGCTTAGCGCGAAAGCCGCGTGCTGACGAGCCGTCGCTTGGTTCGCGGCATGGACAAGAAGGATCCGTCTCGCGCGCGCTCGCTCCTAGCGCGGCCATGCACGGCGCCCAAACGGCGCGCGTGCGAAACTAAAATGGGAACACGGCCAAGTACTTCAGCAGCGAAATCACGCCGAGAATGATCACGATCACGCGCACGATCTGTTTGGCGCGGCCATCGATCGGCAGCATGTTGACGAGATAAAGGACCAGAATGACCACAAGGAAGGTGATGAGCACGCCAATGACGACGTTCATGCGTGTTCCCTCTCGATATGAAGCCTTTGGGGATAGAATCGGCTTAGAACGGGAACCATAGCGGGATTCGGCGGCGCTGGCACCGGGGTCGGATCACCAGCGCGGCGTGCCAATACCGACGGCGCCCTGATCTGAGAAGCTTGGGCGGCAGCGCCTAGCCGCGCGCTTGCGCTCTATGGCTTGCGCTGTGGTGAGCGCGGCTCCCGCGGCAGCACGCCCATGCGCGCGGCGACTTCGTGCGGCACACGGTAATCGCGCAGGACATAACGCAGGTCACGCAGCCCGCAGGCCTCGCGCTGGACGACGAAATGCCAGAGCGCAACGCTCGCCTCGGCAACCAGTGATGCGCGCAATTGTCGCTCTTCGGCAGTCGAGGCGGCGTGGCTGTCGGCATCGAATTGGGCCAAGGCAGCAAGTCTTGCTTCAAGCGCGCGTCCCAGACGGCCGAGCGCGGCCGCGCGCTCCTGGCGGAACTCGTCCGCGAGTGCGTCGGCGGATGATTGCCTGGTCTTGCGCTGCGGCATTGCTCGATCGCTCTCGCCTCGGATCTGCATCATCCGCCAGCGGTCTGTCGAGTCCCGCGCGCGAGATCGCTTGATGCGCTTGCCGCGATCGGTTCATATGCTCGCTGCCGGCGCTCAAGCGGAGCGCGACCACGGGAGGAGAACAACAATGCCGAGGGCCAGCTTGATCACCACGCTTGCCGCGCTCGCGATCATCGCCGCCGCAGGCCAAGCCGCCTGGTCACAAGAGACGCTGAAGGTTGCGATCCCGCAGCGCGGAGCCTGGGACGCCGGCGTTGCCGAGCTCGGCCAGCGCGGCGGCATTTTCAAGAAGCACGGCCTCAATCTGGAAGTCCTCTATGTCCAGGCCGGCCCGGAATCGATCCAGGCGGTGATCGGCGGCAGCATGGACATTGCAACCGCGGCCGGCGTGTCGGCCGCCGTGGGCACGTTCGCCAAGGGCGCGCCGATTCGCATCATCGGCAGCGAAATGATCGGGGCGCCCGATCTTTACTGGTACGTGCCGGCCAACTCGCCGATCAAGACGATCGAAGACTTCAACGGCAAAACGGTTGCGTACTCGTTGACCGGCTCATCGAGCCATGCCGGACTGCTGGCGCTCATCGCGCAATACAAACTTACCGCGAAACCGACTTCGACCGGCACCATCGCGGCGACCATCACCCAGACCATGACCGGGCAGGTCGACGTCGGCTTCGGCGCGGCACCGTTCGGACTCGATCTCGTGGAGGACGGCAAGATCCGCATCATCGCCACCGGCAAGGATGTCGCCTCGCTCCGCACCCGCACGGTGCGCGTCAACCTGACCAATGTGAACACGCTGCAGAACCGACGCGACGCGATCGTTCGTTTCAATCGCGCCTATCAGGAGACGGTCGCATGGATGTATGCCGATCCGGCCGCGCTCAAGATCTACGGGGAGTACTCCAATTTGCCGGAGAAGATCGTGCTGCGGGTGCGCGATCTCATTCCGAAGGAGAGCATGGCCACCGATCGCGTCGAGGGGATCGACCAGATTATGGCGGACGCGGTGGCGGGGAAATTCATCCCGGCGCCGTTGACGGCCGAGCAGGTGAAGGAGCTGGTGCAGATTCCGAAGTGAACGGGCGCGGCGCCAAGCGCCCCGCTCCGCCCTCCACCTGGCTCAGCGGAATGCCTTGGTCGGCCTCGCCGTAGAGAGGCCGAGCACCGGCGCCTTGATCTCCGCCGCCAGCTCAGAGCGATTTTTCGGGCATCGGCTTGGGTTGGGCAGACAAACCTCCTCTTGCAGCAACCCTTGCTGAGATAGTCATGCGCCGAGCACATGACGGTTGTCGAAGCTCGCCTCGGCCCCTTATTGCGCGCCTGCGGCTCGTTCATGCGCGTGCCGACGAGCCGCGACGAGCGCGTCTGCTGCCTGCTTGAACGACATGCCCCATTCCGGCATGTCGGGTCTGGATTACCTCTGCGTTCAGCATTGATTGATCGCAAGAATCTCCAAAGGCGCACGTCCCCTATCCGAGCACCATTGGGCGGACAAGCCGATGACCGAAGGAGGTTGTGCGGCGAGCGTCTTGCTTTGCTCAACCAAGCGAGGAACCGGTTACGTCATTCCAGCGTTCTTCGCTCGCCTCCCAGCGGCCGAAGGAGGGGATTGTGGCTTGGATCAGCGGCGAGCGGTCGGGATCCGTGGCTGATAAAGCCTCTCTCTTTAATGCGATGACATGGCGCATGCCGGCAAGTCGCGACACAGTCCGACAAACGACCGCTGCCATGGGTCCGGCGGCTTCGCTGAGGAGCAATCCGACTTCTCACAGGAAAAGGAGTTCCTCCGATGTGTGACTACAGTCTGCACCACGTCGCGACCCGACCTGCCAAGGTCGGGGACAAGCTGATGGCGACCAGGTTCCCTAATTCGATCACGCGCGGTTTCGCGGCGGTGGGTGAGCCGCACGTTGCGGTCTGCCTGCTGCCCGGCACGGAAATCGCGTTCGACCAGAACGTCGAATGCGAGCCGTCCTTCGGCATCGGCATTCTGCCGAACAAGAAGATCGGACAGCGGCTTGCACGCTTCCGGCAGATCAACATGGACAATGCCGTGACCCATCACGACGCGCTGGAATTTCCGGACGGACAGGTGGTGCTGGTCACGCGCCTGTGCGAGGGCCAGCACGCGACCGTGCTGCAGTTGCCGGCCGGCGCGCGTCCTGCGAGCCCCGAAAAGGCGGAGCCGCAGCCTCGCGAGCTTTCGTCTTCGCTCTAGCCGGCCGCCCTACCGGACGGCTCACCGCTGCCGCGACCGGAACGGTGACAGCGAATTGGCGCCGTTCTCGGGTCGATCCGCCGTCGGGCGCCAAGTCGGAGAGCGAGTTGCGTTGAATGCAAGAGCCCCCGGCGCCGGCCGGGGGCTCTCCTTGCGGCAGAATGCGTGCGGAACGCAAATACTAGCGGTCGGGAAACGTGACCAGCGTCTCGAACTTATAGCCGCACGCTTCGCATTCCCACAAATGCCGAACGCGGTGTCGGTCC
>WNFZ01006177.1_pt1 | contig 27740 bp, 25 predicted proteins | sample 5400081 | NCBI WGS metagenome assembly WNFZ01 (sample SAMN13153365, study PRJNA577476) | soil metagenome | isolation source: 80 cm soil or saprolite under grassland replicate 1 | place: USA:California | collected 2016-06-15 | reverse complement strand
AGCGCAGACGATACCAACGCTGTTTTGTGCCTTGCTCGGCCTGTCCTCTGTGGCGCTGGCGGCACAGCAGACCGTGAAAGCCGACCTGTCGCACGAAACCGTCGGCGCCGAGCCCATGTCGTTCCTGAGCGTGGTCGGAGTTTGGCGGATCGAAACCGAGAACGGCAGAAACGTCCTCACGGTGGACGGCCGCCAATGGAAGGAGGGCCAATCCTCCGCCGGCCTTGCCGACAAGGCGCGCGCGCTCTACGGCGAGCGCTACGCCGAATTTCTCGATCGCGTTCAGGCCTACGCGTATTTCCCCTATGTGGTGTTCAAAGATGTGCAGGAGTTCCGCAACGGAGAAATTACCGTGCGCTTCGAGGGACTCTCCGGCCGCATCGACCAGGGCGCCGGAATCCTGTTCAACCTGAAGCCCAACGGGGACTATCTGACGATCCGCGCCAATTGTCTGGAAAACAACCTCGTGCTGTGGAAATTCGAAAAAGGCAAGCGCTCGTCGGTGAAATGGGTTCGGAACACGCCGACCGCGTCCCGGCAATGGCACGACCTCAAGGTTCGCATCGCCGGCAACAAGGTCGAAGGCTATCTCGACGGCAAGCTCTATCTCGAGCATACGCTGCCGGCGCCGGTTTCCGGACGCATCGGACTGTGGTCCAAGGCGGACAGCCACATGTATTTCGCCGATTATGCGGCGACGCCCGCGGACTAGGATGGGTTGAGCGACGCGATATGCTCGGCCTCGGCCGGCGCGATTCCCGGCGTGCTCCGGCACCTGGCGAATTGGGATGCTCACAGGAGCTTGCCGCGTGACCCGGACTTCCAGGATCGAAACCGATGGCGGCGCCGCGGGCCACGGCGTCTCCGAGCGCGAAGCGTTGCGGGTGTGGCTGCGCATCGCTTTGCTCAGCTTCGGCGGGCCGGCCGGCCAGATTGCGGTCATGCATCGCATCCTGGTCGAGGAGAAGCGCTGGATTTCCGAGCGGCGGTTCCTGCATGCGCTCAATTACTGCATGCTGCTGCCAGGTCCCGAGGCCCAGCAGCTCGCGACCTACGTCGGCTGGCTGATGCATCGCACCCGCGGCGGCATCGTCGCCGGCGGGCTGTTCGTCGTGCCCGGCATCGTGTCGATCATGGCGCTGAGCTACGTGTACGCCGGCTGGGGCAGAGTCCCGATCATCCAAGCGCTGTTCTTCGGGCTCAAGGCCGCGGTCCTGGCGATCGTGCTCGAAGCCGTGGTCCGCATCGGCAGGCGCGCGCTCAAGAACTCCGTCATGATCGCGCTCGCCGCGGCGGCCTTCGTCGGCATTTTTTTCTTCAGCGTTCCCTTCCCGCTGATCGTGTTCGGCGCGGCCCTGATCGGCTTCCTCGGCGACCTCGCCGGCATCACCGCGTTCCGGGTCGGCGGCGGACACGCTGCCGGCAAAGGCGACGCGGCGTTGCTCGACAGCCGGCTCGGAGACGAGCTGCCCGAGCACGCTCGCCCGACGGTCGCCCGGTCGCTGCGCGCATCCGCGGTGTGGCTCGCGCTCTGGCTCGTTCCGGTCGTGGCGCTCCTGGTCGCGCTCGGCGCCTCGAATGTGTTCAGCCAGATCGCGGTGTTCTTCAGCAAGATGGCGCTCGTGACCTTCGGCGGCGCCTACGCGGTGCTGGCCTATGTGGCCCAGCAAGCGGTCGAGCACTATCACTGGCTCCGGCCCCGCGAGATGCTCGATGGCCTCGGCATGGCCGAGACCACGCCGGGTCCGCTGATCATGGTGCTGCAATTCGTGGGCTTCATGGCGGCCTACCGCGATCCCGGCACGCTCCCACCGATGCTGGCCGCCACGCTTGGGGGGCTGCTCGCAACCTGGGTCACGTTCACGCCGTGCTTCCTGTGGATCTTCCTGGGCGCGCCGTTCGTCGAGGTGCTGCGCGAGAACAAGCCGATCAATGCCGCGCTTTCCGCGCTCACCGCCGCGGTCGTCGGCGTGGTGCTCAATCTGGCGATCTGGTTCGCGATCCATACGATCTTCCAGGAGGTTCGGCCGATGCGCGGCTTCGGGCTCGCGTTCGAGGCGCCAGTGCTCGGGAGCGTCGATCCTTGGGCGCTCGCGCTCTCGGTTGTCGCGATGGTCGCCATCTTCCGGTTCAAGATCGGCATGATCCCGACCATCGCTCTATGCTCCGGCACCGGGATCGTTCTGTTCCTGGCGGGGGTCACGGCGTGACACGACGCGCGTTCACTTGCAGCGTCAGCCTCATGTGGCCCGACTTCAACCGAACCGTCCAATGTCCGGCCGTGAGCATTGAAAGGAGATGGTCATGCGAGCGATTGCCGTCTTTCTGCTGGTGCTGAGCATGTGTGGCGTCAATGATACGGTACGAGCCGAGCAATCGAGCAGCTGCAAACAATGTCGCGATCAGCAGCGAGCCTGCATGGCAAATTATTCGGGAAAAACCTGCAAGACTGAGTACGACATCTGCATGAAGTCCTGCCAGCGGAAATAATCAACAGGCTCCAGCACTATGGGGGAAGCGCAAGGCGACGCGCTTTCCAGGATGGCGCCCAACGACGGAACCCTGCCATGACGTTCGCGATGAAGCCCCTGCCCTGCGATCCGAGCCGCGTGCGCGGAATGTCCGAGCGGCTGATTATCTCTCATTACGAGAACAACTACGGCGGCGCGGTGAAGCGCCTCAACCTCATCGCCGAGAAGCTCGCCGAGCTCGACCCGGCGAACGCTGCCGGCTTTTTGATCAACGGACTCAAGCGTGAGGAGCTCATCGCGATGAATTCGATGATTCTGCATGAGCTGTTTTTCGACGGCCTCGGTGAGCAAAGCGGCCCCGGAGCCGTTCTGCGCGAGGCGCTGGCGCGCGATTTCGGCTCCTACGAGCGCTGGCGCTCGGAATTCATCGCGATGGGCAAGGCGCTCGGCGGCGGCTCCGGCTGGGTCCTCCTGTCGTGGTCGCCGCGCGATCGCAAGCTCGTCAATCAATGGGCGTCGGACCATTGCCACTCGCTCGCCGGCGGCACGCCGATCCTGGCGCTCGACATGTACGAGCATTCCTATCATATCGATTTCGGCGCAAAGGCCGCGACCTACGTGGACACTTTCATGGACGCCATTCGCTGGGACAACGTCGGTCGGCTGTATGCCGCGGCCGCCGGCGCCGCAGGCAGCGCGACCGGCGCCTAGCGTTCAACATGGCCGCGGCGATCTCCGAGCCCTCGCCTGCAGCGCGACGCCCCGACGTCTTCTATCTCTACGCGGCACGGGCGGCGCGGGGCATCGGCGATGGCTTCGCCTTCATCATCCTGCCCGCGTATCTTTCCGAGCTCGGCTTCGATCCGTTCCGAATCGGCGTGGTCGCGACCGCGGCACTGCTGGGCTCGGCCGCGACGACGCTGGCGGTGGGGTTCCTCGCCGCGCGCTACGACCTGCGGAATCTGCTGCTGATCGGCGCCCTGGTCATGGCGCTGACCGGGCTCGCCGTCGCCAATTCTCACGCCCTCGCTCTGATTCTCATCATTGTCTTCATCGGCAGCTTGAATCCCTCGACCGGGGATCTCGGCATGATCGTGCCGCTGGAGCACGCGATGTTGGCGCGCGGCGCGGCGGACACGGACCGCACCCGGATTTTTGCCCGCTACAGCCTGATCGGCACGGCCTCGACCGCGGCGGGCGCGCTCGCGGCCGCCACGCCGGATTTCGCGGTTTCGCTCGGGGCGAGCCGGCTCGGGGCGCTCGAGGCCATGTTCTACGTCTACGCGGCGCTCGGCGCGATCGGCGTGCTTTTGTACTGGCGCCTGCCGCACGCCGCGCCGCAGCAAGCCAATACGCGCCTCGCCGGCCTCGGGCCATCGCGCCGGATCGTCTACAAGCTCGCGGCCCTGTTCAGCCTCGATGCGTTCGCCGGCGGGTTCGTCGTGCCGTCGATCCTGGCGCTGTGGCTGTTCGAGCGCTTCGACCTCTCGCTCGCGGTGGCGAGCGTGTTCTTCTTCTGGACCAACGTGCTCAGCGCGCTGTCCTATCCGGTTGCGGTGCGGCTCGCGCGGCGCTTCGGGCTCGTCAACACCATGGTGTTCACCCACATTCCGTCGAGCCTTTGCCTGGTGCTGGCCGCGTTCTCGCCCAGTCTGCCGATCGTGCTCGGCCTGCTGCTCGTCCGGGCGGCGCTCGCCCAGATGGGCGGTGCCGCGCAGCCTCGCGTCATCGATCAGTCCCACGCTTTCCGGCGCGCTGCTCGCCACCTCGTTTGCCGGCCTGCCGCTCGTCGCCTGCGGCGTGCTCAAGATCGTCTATGATATCGCCCTGCTGCTCTCGTTCCGCCACGTAAAACCGCCCGAAGAGCGCAGCACGAGCGAGGTCTCCTGATGCGCTCGGAATGCGGGCACCGTCGATCTTTGCCGGAGCCGCCGCTCAGGCGATCCCGAGCCGCCGCAGCACCTGCTCGGTCGTTCGCGAGCAGCGGACGCCCGCGAACGGAAACGCATCGGTGAGTGCCGACGCGATCTCATGATCGAGCGCGTCCCGCAGAAGCCGGCGCGCCCGGTAAAGCCGTGTCTTGACGGTCTGCGGTTTGATGGCGAGAACGCCCGCCGTTTCCTCGATGTCCATGCCTTCGACCACGCGCAGCACGAACACCGTGCGAAACGCCGCAGGCAAATCGTCGATGGCGCGCTCGAGGATCCGGCGGATTTCCCGCTGGGCAATGGTGCGCTCGGGATCGACCTCTGTTTGCATCGACGGGAACGGGATGACTTCGGCGCGCGCGGAAGGCTGATCGTCGAGAATCGAAACTGCCAGCATCGGTCGAAGCCGCCGTTTACGGCCCAGCGCCTCGTTCAGCGCGATGCGTGTCAGCCAGGTGGAGAGGCTGGACTCGCCCCGGAACCGGTCGAGATGGGTGAAGGCGCGAACATAGGCTTCCTGAACCACGTCCTCGGCTTCGCTGTCGTTGCCCAGCACGCCGCGAGCGACGCGATAAAGCCGCCGATTGTGCCGCCGCGTGATGAGCCGGACGGCGTCCCCGTTCCCGCCGCGCGCCTGCTCGACGAGCGCGGTCTCGTCGAGTGCTTCGACTTGTGGCTTGCGAGCGGTGGGATCCTTGCGCATTCAAGTCCCTCGAGCGAGACGTTGTCCGGGGATTCGCCGGTTGATGGCGGCGCGCGCGCCTAGCCCGCGTCCTGACCGAAATAGCTGCATGCCTCATTGCGGCTGTCACGATACACGGTGACGCGTCGCACGCGGCCTGCATGCTGAACCCGCTCCCAAATGAATTTCGCGAGATTTTCCAGCGTCGGGGCCCCCAGCGCCTCGATGCGATTGAGCAGCTTGTGATCGAGCATTTGTTGCACATCGCGGATGCTGCGCTCGAATTGCCCGAGATCCACGATCATTCCGGTCTGCGGATCCGGCTCACCGCAAATCGCGATCTCCGCGCGGAACGAGTGCCCATGGATCTCCTCGCTGGCGGTCCCCAAGGTCGTGCCGGCGATCGCATGGGCGGCTTCGAACCGGAACGATTTGGTCAGCTCCCACATCACCGGATTCCCAGCAACTTGTGGGTCTGGAGGCTCAAGCTCCATTGCGGGTGCTCGAGACAATATTCGACGGCCCGCGCGGTGTTCTCCTCGAGTTCCGGACCATCCATCGGCTGCAGCGAGAACCGCTTGAAGCCAAGATCGGCATAAGCCTCGGGCGGCGCCCCGGGCTGCGGGTACACGAGCTTGAGTTCATCCCCGCAGCGGACCCGAAGCTCGGTTCCGGCTTTCGGACTGACGCAGATCCAATCGAGGCTGGGGGGCGGCTCGATCGTGCCGTTGGTCTCGACCGCCACCTCGAATTCCCGGGAATGGAGCGCATCGAGCAAGGGGCCGTCGACCTGCAACAGCGGCTCGCCCCCGGTCAGCACCACGAACCGGTTAATTCTTCCGGTCCCCCATTCCTGTTCGATCGCCGCGGCGAGATCCTCGGCGGAGGCATAGCGGCCGCCGCGGGTTCCGTCGGTGCCGACGAAATCGGTGTCGCAAAAGCGGCATGTCGCGGTCGCCCGATCGGCCTCCCGGCCGGACCAGAGGTTACAGCCCGCGAAGCGACAGAACACGGCCGGACGGCCGGCCTGCGCTCCCTCGCCCTGGAGCGTCCGGAAGATTTCCTTGACCGCATAGGCCACGCGCCGCTCTCCTCCGATTTGCTCGGCAGGCTCGACCGGCAGTTAGGCGCCGGGTGACCTCGCGTTCAATATACAAACGCGTGCGATGCATCGCCGCACTTAGTTCTTCAGGAATTTTAGGATCGTCTCGAAGAACTGCAGCCGGTTCTTCTCGAACAGCACGAAGTGGGTGGCATCGGGAATGAGCACGCTCTGCTTCGCCGAAGCATGGACGAGGTCGTGCATCAGGCCTTCCCGGTCCTCGGGAAACGACCAGGTATCGTAGTTGCCGGCGATCACCAGGGTGGGCGCATAGATGTTCGCCGCGTTCCATAGCGGGCGCCCGGTGGCCTGATAGAACGAGTCCTCCAGCACCCCATTCGGTGCGCGCAAGCTCGCAGGATTGCGGCTGTTGCTGGTCGGATCCGTCGCCATGCACTCCTTCCAGAATTCGACTGGAACCGCGGGGTCGCGATATTCGTCCTTGTTTTCGACCGGGATTTCCCCGTTCCAGCGGCCGGTATTGGCGGCCTCCGAAGCCAGACGATAGGCGCCGAGCGAAAAATTGAACTCGTGCGGCTTGCGCTTGTTCTGCAGCGCGCTGCCCGGTCCCAAATTGGTGTGGTCGTTGAAATTGTAGAGCGGCGCGTACAGCACGAGCTTGTGCACGTTCTCGCTGTGCAGCGAGGCATAATAGCCGGCCATCATCGCGCCCCAGGACCAGCCGATCAACGTCACCTTGCCGACGCCGCGCCGGGACTTGATTTGGTTCACCATGGCCTCGATGTCGCGTAGCGCCAGGAACGAGCGCGTGACCGGGGGATTCTTCGCGGCTGGCTCGTCCATCGCCTTGTCGCGACTCGAATAGCCGTAGTTGCGATAATCGCCCATGTAGACCACATAGCCGCGCTTGACCATCCAATCGGCCCACTCGGTCTTGACGACCTTGGCGTCCTGTGCGGATGCAATGCCGGGCGCCGCAAGCGACAGCGCGAACAGCGCGCATGCAAGTTGGCTCCTGGGAAACAGCCTCATGCGAGACGTCGGGCGTGAACGTTGCATTGCTTCCTTCCCCCTGTTTTTCTGGAGAACATCCCGCATTGGAGCGAACATCTGCTTTGATATCAGATACTAACGCGGTGCCATCCCGGATGGCAAGATCAACGCAAAGCTGCCACGACGCATGACGGCACGCGCCCGGCAACCACCCGGCTGCCGCGCTCGCGCCGGTTCCTGTTAGAAATTCTACACTCGGAAAGCTGGCGGACTGCTTGCGGGCGCACGCCCTACGTGCGCCGGACGTCGGACACTCCGACGTGGTGCCTATACACCAGCTCTTACCGATGCCGGGGCGAAGGAATCGTCGACGGTCGAGTGACGGAGCGAATATTGAATTCCCATCAGGTCGGCGGCGCCCGCTACCTTGGGGAGCCTGAAGGCCGCACGCCGGGGGCTTGGGATCAACCAACGTGAGGCAGTCGTGTGCCAGCCATAAAGCTGGACAGGACGAGCGGGCTGCGCTCGATAGGGTATTCTACCTTCCGATTAAGGCAGATTGAACCGGCGGGTAATAATGAAAAGGTGGAGGTCGACCAGCTTGCGCTGTCTGGCTGGATCGCACCGCCGCTTATTCCTCCAATGGACCGGTCTTTCACAAGGATCGGGGCCGTTTTCTTTGCTGGCGGCATTTCCGGCTTAGAAACCAATGCCGGCCCGGCGGAACTCCGCCGCAAAGGCTCCGCGGAGCATTCCCGCAAACGCATTGCTGCGCCCCCTACGGATCGAAGTGGTCCTGCGGCCGTCGAGAACGACGTTCAGGTTGGACCATGGCACGTACGGAAGCGCTTGCACCGCAAAAAGTTCCAGGCCGCAGCGAGTCGCAATCCTTCGCAGCTGCATCGGCGAAGGGTGATTTGTTGGCGGCGCATCCCGATCCCGGTCGACGAGGCGCTTGACGCAGAAAACCGGATTCCAGGGATGCAACGAGATGACGATCAGGCGGCCGCTCGCCGTCAGCACACGCTCCACCCCAACAAACGCTGCGGGTTGATCAGAAAGATGTTCGAGCGCGCCGATGAGCAGTACGAGCTCGAATCGCTCGCGACAGTTCAGGCAGAATTCAGCTGCGTCGCCGACCTGGAAGCGCAAATGCGTCATCCGGGCGTTCCGCTGCGCGTGTGAGATCATACCTGAACTGATATCGACACCGACTCCACTAAAAATGCTATCGGCGAGGTGAAGCAAAGTTTGGCCGGTGCCACAGCCGAGATCGAGCACACGCGGTCGACCCAGCTCGCGGCAAACGGTCTGAAGATAACTAATACGAGCTGTGAATTCCGACGCGCGCGGCGAAGCGGGACCGTGCTCCGCGTCCCAGGTCGTTGCAATCGCATCGAATTGCCGTCGAAAATCCGGCAATGGAGTGATGTTGCAAGGCCTTGCCACCCAGATCCTCCGCGATCGAATGTAGCCTCCTTCCTTTTTGATTATCGTGGAACTTTCATGTATGCGCTCAGTTCCGCAGAAGAACCAAATTGAGGTTCCCCATAACAGGTAGTCGGAATTGGCCAGCATCGATTTCTGATCGCGATGTATTATCTGTGCGCCTTGTCGCGGTCGGGAACAAAATGTGTTCTTTGGGATTGCTCCGTCGTCCATAGCCTGAAAAGCTGTTACTAAATAGTGCTAAAGCAACCGATCGGGAGAAACAGCACAGTGGCAAAGACGCAAGAACTGGGAGTGATCGGCCTTGGCAAAATGGGAGGCGGGTTGGCTCAACAGGCAATCGAGAAGGGCATGCGGGTTGTGGGTCTGTCTCGTGGCGGCGCGTCTTCCGCGCTGAAACGGGCTGGATTGAATGAAATCAACGATGTCGCGGGATTCCGCGATCAGCTGAACGCGCCGCGGTTTGTGCTTCTATATGTTCCTGCGGGGCGGGTCGTTGATTCCCTTCTGGAGGACCTCGGCAAGTATTTGCAGAGTGGCGACATTATTGCGGACGGAGGAAATTCCTACTGGGGCGATTCCATTCGACGATATCAGCGCCTGCGCCAAAAGGGCATCCATTTTGTCGATGCCGGAACCTCCGGTGGCCTCGAGGGTGCCCGCCACGGCGCTTGTTTCATGGTCGGCGGCGAGCGAGAGCCAGTGGCACGTATCGAGCCCATCTTGCGGGCGCTGGCCACGGAGGGCGGTTATGTGCATGCAGGGGGCCCTGGGGCAGGTCACTTCGTCAAACTTGTCCATAACGGCATTGAGTTCGGCATGCTGCAGGCGATTGCGGAAGGATTCGACCTACTCCAGCGCTATCATCAGCCGCTGGACACTACCTCAATACTGGAGTGCTGGCGGCATGGTTCCGTCATCCGCTCTTGGTTGATCGATCTACTCGCCGAGGCTTACCGGGCAGATCCGACACTTGAGCGACCCAGCTCTTATGTCGAGGACACAGGTGAGGTGAACTGGCTGGTGGACGATGCGCTGCGAATGGAGGTGGCGGTGCCGGTCATCAGCCAATCCGTGATGCAGCTCTTTGCGTCCCGCGATGCGCCGAAGAATTGGGCCCGAGCCATTATCATGATGCGGCATGGTTTCGGTGGTCATCCGTTCGGGCCACAGGAAAGCATCGCGCGCGAACGCCGCGAGGGGCGCGTTGGAGGCGTCTTCCGGCCGGATGACGCCGCTCGCAACTCGTCCAATTAATCTCGTTCGCGAGCCAAGTCAGTGCAACTCCCCATGGCCGGAGTCTCTTCGGCAACCCGCTTGCAGGAAGGCAAAGCCGATAGGGTATTACGTGTGCCGGACGTCGGACACTCCGACGTGGTGCCGATACACCAGCTCCCAGCCTTTCCAGCCGTTGAACAGCAAGAGCAGCACCGTGACGAGCGAAATCCAAATGCCCCAGGGAAATACTCCGGCGGCGGCGCCCGAGCGGTAGCGGATGTACCAATTGATCAGCGTCAAGACGACGGCGATCAGATTGCCGATCATGTGCTGCCACGCGTCGCCGATATCGCGGATGCGCGCATCTGCGAAGAAGTCGGTGAAGCCGGCAAGCGCCGCGACCAGCGCCATGATCACTCCGGCGCCCAGCAGCCACATCGATACCGTGGCCCAATTCGCATTGCCGGTGCTCCAGAAAACCAAATCCGTCACCAACGCCGTGACCATGAACACGACGGGAAACGGGATCAGCATCGGGTGGATGGGATGGCCCGCGATGCTGGCGGTGCTCTTGGGATTGCCGTTCGGCATGGCATGCCTCCTTGGATAACGATGAAAACCTCCGGGACCGCTGCACCAGGCGAAGCGCCCGCGGACCTCGTGCCGCGGGCGCCATGGCGGCGAGCTCAAATGCCCTTCAGATACTCGACGAGATCCTTCTTGTCCGCGTCGCGCAGCTGCAGATTGAGAAACCTGTCGTAATGGTTCACCACGTCGGCGAGCGTGGCGAATCGTCCGTCGTGATAGAACCCGCCCTTCTGGTGGCTCCACAGTCCCGCCAGCGGCGCCGTGCGATATTTGTGGGTCGGCGAGCGGTCGGCTTGGAACGAGTCGACACCGATCTCGTCCGGCGCGTGCAGATTGTTGCCGGGCTCCGTGAACAACGGCGGAACGTGACAGTCCGCGCAACGCGCGGCACCGTTGAAGAGCGCCTTGCCGCGCTCGAACGCTGCCTTGTCGTATGAGCCGGCGGGCGGCTTGGGCGCCGGGATCGAGAGCTGATAGAAATGCAGCGCCGCCAGCTTGCTCGTGATCCGGTCCGGCTTTGCGCGCGTGTTCCCCGCGCCGCTCTTGGCCGCGACCGGGAATTGCTGCGCGTCGTTGAAGCGGGCGTCCCAGAACGTCCCGGCGCCGTGCATCTCGGTCGCGCCCACGTAGGCGTTCCAGTACGGCACCGAGCCGAAGCCGGTCCAGGTGTGGAGGTTGACCCCGGCGAGGCCGAACGCCGGCGGGATCAGGGTGCCGGCCTGCTTGCCGTCCGGCCGCATCGCCTTGCCGTCCTTGTCGAGCTCCGCATCGAACCGGCCCGGGCCCCAGCTGGTCAGCACCTTCTTCACGGTATCGACGTCGACGCCGAGCAGATCGGTGAACGGCGAGAGATTGGGCGCCAGCGACACGATCTTGCCGATGTCGAGGTCGCGGGCGGCCCAGCCGTCGAGCCGCTTGCCGATGCCGGGGGCGAACGAATCGTCGACGGTCGAATGACAAAGCGAGCACTGGATGCCCATGGATTTGACGCCCCCGTCCGGATTGGTGCGCGCCGTGACGCCGACGACTGCGTTGAGCTTGAGCAGCGCGATGGTGGTGGCCGGATCGTTCAAATCGACCTTGCCGGCCTTGAGTTGTTTCTGCAGTGCGGCCGGCACCGCGTCGGCATCGACCTTGAGGCCGACCGCGAGCGCGGTTTTCGGCGACACGCCGGGACCGACCCCGCCCTGCTTCCCGCCCGCGATCGCCTTGTGCAGCTCGAGCGCGTCTCCCCAGAATGCCTCGCTGCCGAAGGTGTCGTAGCGGAAGATCTGCCTGCCCTGTTCGAGCATGGTTTGCGCGTGATCGGTGATCTGTGCGTCGAATCCGGCAGGCGCGGGTCCGACGGCCGCGCCGCGTTTCGGCGGAGCGGCAATGGCGATGACCGCGGAAAGCACGGCAGCCGCGGCGACGGCGGAAACAATCACGAGCTTCGAATTCATGACGCGCTCCCTCGGGCCAATGTCCGCATCTCGCGGACAAGCGGCGAGCCTCGTTGTGAGGCGCGGCCGTCAAATTAGATTGCGGAGATCGAGGAAAGTTCCCGGATTTGCCTGCACCGGTTCAGAAAATGCGCATCTGGGAATGCGCATCACGCAATTTGTGTTACTTTTGTAACACTGCGAGCGGAATGAGTTAGCCCCGACTTGAATTCGCGAAAGCCAAAATCGTGCGGGACGGTTACGGCGAGAGCTTCGCGAGGGCCTCCATATCCAGCACCAGGTGGCCGCGGGCCGTGTACTCCACCATCCCCTGGCGACGAAGCGCATTGAGGGCCGTCGAAATTCGTTCTCGCCGCGCCCCCACCATCTGCGCGATTTCCTCCTGTGTGAGATAGGTCGGAATCTCGGCCCGTGAACCGGACCGCTCGCCTATTCTCGCCGCCAGACTCATCAGGACTTTGGCCAGTCGATGCACGATGTCGTCGAGTGCCAAGGTATTGATTTGCGCATAGGCATCTTTCAATGCCCGGCAGAACCCATCCAGCAGTATCGGCACGAATTCAGGTCTTGTTTGGAGGAACTCCAGCACTTCCTCGGCCGGCACCAGAACCGCGTCTGTCTGCTCCAGCGCCACGGCACGGTCGGAGCGCTGCGGTTCGGAAATGCTGAGCTCGCCGACAATATCCCCGGCCTTTCGCACGTCGTAAATCACTTCATGGCCGCCCGGTGAAATTGCCCCTAGCTTCACGAAGCCATTCTGCAGAAATACGCACGTTCGGTCCCTGTCGCCCAAATTGTAGATCACTTGGTCCTTTTTGAACGTCGTCACCTTCCGGTTCGGCAAGAACGCCTCGCAAAACTTCCCGCGAAAGATCGAAGCCAATGCAGCAGAAAACCCGGCCTGACCACCGAGCGATCGCTCGAATTCCGAGGACAGTTCTCTCGGGCTCGTCCCGGCCGGCCCGGGAAGATCGGCATCGGGTCGCGTCATCGCAGCCTCCCAGCACTGCATTGCGAGTGTTACAAGAGTAACAGAAAATCCGTTCCGCTATTCCATCCCGGCGTTACGAGGGCCCGGATTGCCGAGGAGCTATGAGCGTCGATCGACCTTCGCAAGCGGTCGCGTCCCGTGGGGGCATCATGCCGAGGGCAGCAAGACGCCCGCGGCGAAAGCGATTCCCGTGCGAATACGGAAAGCCAGCGCGGCGTGAGGATTGGTCCGATCAGGCCACAGCTCTTACAGATTGGAAGCGTTCCAACTGGCCGCGCGATCCCATCGGGTAATTGCCTTCGCGGATCAAACATGCTGCTGTAGGCTGCGGCCGTCGTCAATCGGCAAGTCGGGGAGAGCCAATGTTTCCGGGAACGCGATCGATCCATGTCCTGAGCCTGTGCGCGCTGCTCGGCGCCGCCAATATCGCCCTTGCGCATGGACCCGGCCAGCCGGCGCACCAACGTTTCGAAGAGGGCGATCTCAAGCTCGAAAGCGGCGAGGTGATCAAGGATTTCTCCATCTCCTACGTCACGCACGGCAAGCTGAACGAGAAGAAAAGCAATGCGATCCTGATGACCTCCTCGATCGCCGGGAACCACCACCGCATCGATTTCCTGATCGGGCCGGGCAAGGCGCTCGACACCGACAAGTATTTCATCATTGCGACGGATGCGATCGGCAATGGGCTGTCGACTTCGCCCAGCAACAGCAAGAGTCAGCACGGCACCAAGTTCCCGCATTTCACCATGCGCGACATGGTCGAATCGCAGTACCGGCTGGTGAAGGAGCATTTCGGGATCACGCGTCTGCTCGCGGTTTCCGGGGCATCGATGGGCGGAATGCAGACGCTGCAATGGGGCGTGAGTCATCCCGACATGATGGATGCCCTGATTGCGCTCACGCCGATGGCGCGCACGCCGGCATGGTCGGTCGCCGTCAACGAGGCGACCCGGAAGGCACTCACTGCCGACGCCGCCTACAACAATGGCGACTACACCCAGCAACCGGAGAAGGGTTGGCGCGCCTGGGTCGACGTACTGCTCACGCTTGCGACCCGGACCCCGGAGGGCCTGAAGGCCGAATTTCCCAAGAGCCTCGATGTGGTCGATTGGATCCAGGGCTTCGAGCAGACCTGGCTCAAGAGCGGCTTCGACGCCAACAACTGGATTTGGCAGACCTGGGCCTATGACCGCCACGACGTCGGCACGACGCCGGGTTTCGACGGCGACACCATCAAGGCGCTCAAGAGCATCAAGGCAAAGGCGTTGCTGATGAACGCCCCGGGCGACCTCTACAATCCGACCAAGGAGGCCGCGGAAGCCGCCGAGCAGATCGCGAATGCGAAATACGTTTTGATGCCGTCGCTCCAGGGGCATTTCGCCGCTTCCCCGGCAAAGCCCGCCGATGTGGAGTTCATGAACCGGGAAGTCGCGGGATTTCTCGACGTCGTCACCGAGGGCGGCAAGAAGCTGCAGTGAGCGATCCCGGCGAACGCCGGGAGCGCGCTTCCACAACGGCGGTCACGCGGCGGTCCTGACGCATATTGGTGTGTCCGGATGGCGAGCCCGGCCGCTGTAACGGCACAAGGGCCGGCATCGGTATTTGAGCGCCACGATCCGCCGCCGCGAGCCCCGGCAACTACGCCTCTTCGATCCGTTCACGCACGCCAGCAAGCGTTCTCATGCGCTCCCGCGGCGTCAAGCTGAATTTACGGCCGGGTCGTCGGCAACCATGTCGATTTGACGCCGTTGTCCTGGCGGGGCAAGGCGATCGTTTGTTGTTTGGAGCTTGCAATGGAGCAAAAAGAAGCCGGTGCGCCGAAGCGGCGTTATCTGACGCGACGATTCTGGCGCAGCGCCTTGGGATTCTGGAGCCGGCATGGCGATCGCGCCGCGTGGCTGCTCACCATTGCCCTTCTCATCGTCATCGTGACGCAGCTCGCGATTCAGTATCAGCTCACGGTCTGGAACCGGAGCATCTTCGACGCACTGGAGAAGCGCGATGGCCACGCCGTGCTGGTCCAGTCGCTGGTCTTTCCGGCGCTTGCGGCCGTAAGCGTCGTGTCCTGGATGCTCGTGGTCTACGCGCGCATGACCATGGAGCGGCACTGGCGCGCGTGGATGAATGCCCACGTGGTCGATCGCTGGCTCGGCAACGGCCACTATTATCAACTCAATCTCGTCGAAGGCGAGGGCCACAAGAACCCCGAATACCGCATCGCCGATGATCTGCGCGTTGCGACCGAATCGCCGGTCGAATTCGCCTCCGGGATCGTCTCGGCGGTGCTCGCTGCGATCACCTTCGTGGTCGTGCTGTGGACCATCGGCGGCGCACTCTCGTTCGATCTCGCCGGCGCGAGCATCACGATTCCGGGTTTTCTGGTGGTCGCCGCGGTATTGTATGCGTTCATCGCCAGCGGCTCGATGGTCGTCATCGGCCGGCGACTCGTCCGCGCTTCCGAGGGCAAGAACCAAGCCGAAGCCGAATACCGCTACGCCCTCACCCGGCTGCGCGAGAACGGCGAAAGCATTGCGCTGCTCGGTGGCGAGCAGGAGGAACGAACGGGGCTCGACAATTCCTTGCGCACCGTGCTGCTGCGCTGGCGCGATATCTGCTTCCAGCAGATGCGCACGACGATCGTCTATCAAGGCAGCGGCATTCTCGCTCCCGTGCTGCCGATCATTCTTTGCGCACCGAAATTCCTCGACGGCTCCATGACGCTCGGCCAAGTCATGCAGGCGGCTTCCGCCTTCGTCATCGTGCAGCAGGCTTTCGGTTGGCTGGTCGAGAATTACCCGCGCTTTGCGGATTGGAGCGCCTCGGCGCACCGCGTCGGCTCACTGCTGATTTCACTGGATCACCTGCGGCGGGCTGAAGCGGGCGAAGGGTTTGGCCGGATCAGTCGCGACACCACCACCGGGTCGGCGATCACCCTGCGCAATGTCTCGGTCACGCTCGACGACGGCACCGCGGTCGTCAGCGAGGCGGAAGTTTCCATCGCTCCCGGCGAGCGAGTGCTGGTCGTCGGCGATTCAGGGACCGGCAAGAGCACCTTGGTGCGCGCCATCGCCGGGCTGTGGCCGTGGGGGGAAGGTGAGGTGCTGGTGCAATCCGACGCCCGGCTGTTTCTGCTGCCGCAGCGGCCCTACGTCCCGCTCGGAACGTTGCGTCGCGCCACGACCTATCCGGCCTCGCCCGACGAGGTCAGCGAGGAAGCGATCGTCGAAGCGCTGAAGCTCGTCGGCCTCGAGCATCTGGTCGAGCGCCTCGATGAAGAAATCCCATGGGAGCAAACCTTGTCGGGAGGCGAGAAGCAGCGCCTGGCGTTTGCCAGATTGCTCATTCACCGCCCGGATCTCATCGTGCTCGACGAGGCGACCTCCGCGCTCGACCCGCCCAGCCAGGAAGCATTGATGCAGCTGCTCACCGAGCGGCTGCACGCGACGCTGGTGAGCGTCGGCCACCGGCCCGAACTCGAGGCCTTTCACGAGCGCAAGCTGGTGCTGGAGGCCCATGCGGGCGGGGCGCGACTCGTGCGCGACGAGGATCTGCCCAGCCCCGAGCGCAAGCATTTCCGATGGCGCTGGCGGCACCGCTCCCGCGGCGAGGATGTCGACAGCCTCTCCGGCGCACATTGAGCGGTTGCAACCCGTAATACGCTTCGCCTGTCCCGGCCAGGAGCTCACCGCCATCGGTCCCGCAGAGACGGCACGCCATGCCCAAATTGTAGGCGGAACAAACGCTTGTTCAGGCAGTTCGAATTGGGTGCCCGCGCCGCGGCCGAGCTTCCCTGGCGCGCGCCCGACCGAGCATAGCCGATGACCGAGCCGACACCTGCTGATCCGATCGCCGACAACGTGCCTTGGGACAGCGCCGGGGCTGTCGAAATCGGCTTCGATATTCCGGAGCGTTACAACGCGAGCGAAGTTCTATTCCAAAACCTGAGCGAGGGTCGCGGCGATCGCCTCGCCGCCATCGGACCAGCGGGTCGGCGCAGTTACGCGGAATTGTGCGAGGACGCCTCGCGCTGGGGCAACGCGCTGTTGTCGCTTGGCCTCACCCGCGGCGACCGCGTTCTGCTGCTGCTCGATGATACGCCGGCCTATCCGGCAGTTTTCTTTGGCGCGGTTCGAGCGGGCCTGGTCCCGCTCCTCATCAACTTGCTCACGCCGCCCGATCTCCTGCAGTTCCATCTGGCGGATTCAGGCGCCCGCGTGGCCGTCGCGGAGGCCGTATTTTGCGATCGGTTCGACGACAGCTTGCGCAGGTACGAAATTGGAAACCCTGATCATCGTCAATGGCAAGGCAAGCGTCGACGTTCCGGTCGAGACAAAACAAGCCGATGCTTGGCTCTCGACCTTCTCCGACCGGCTGCCGCCGGCGAACACCCACCGCAACGAGATGGCGCTTTGGATGTACACTTCCGGGTCGACGGGGCGACCGAAGGGAATCGTGCATCTGCAGCACGACATGGCCTACACGGCGCACTCCTATGGGCGCCACGTCCTCAAGCTCACTCCGAATGATGTCTGCTTTTCGCCGCCCAAGATCTTCTTCTCTTACGGATTCGGCAATTCGATCACATTTCCCTATTCCGTGGGCGCCACGTCGCTACTGATGCCGGGGAAACCCGAACCGGCGCCGATTTTTGCCGCGATCGCGCAATATCGCCCGACGGTTTTCTTCGGGCTCCCGACGCTCTATACGATTCTAACCAAGGCTCCGGAAATTCGCGAAGCGGATTTTTCCTCGCTGCGCCTCGCCGTTTCGGCCGCTGAAATTCTTTCGCCGGACGTTTTCAATGCCTGGAAGGCGCTGACCGGGCTCGAGATCGTCGAGTGCCTCGGCTCGACCGAGCTGCTGAACGTCTATCTCTCCAATGTACCAGAGAAGAAAAGGCTGGGCGCCGTAGGCGTTCGCGTCCCCGGTTACGAACTCGTGCTCAAGGATCAACGCGGCGAGGACATCGCCGACGGTCGGGAAGGGGTTTTGATCTGTAGCGGCGATCGTTTTGTGCGCGATGCGGACGGCTTCTATTTTTTCCGCGGTCGTGACGATGAACTCGTGAAGATTTCCGGCCAGTGGGTCCATCCGCTCGAAGTTCAGCTCTGCCTCGCCGATCACCCCGCGGTACGGGAATGCGCGGTTCTCGCGCTTGAACTGCCCGATCGTCGCATGACGTTGAAGGCTTTCGTCGCCATGAACGACGATGCCTTCGACCCGGAGCAGGCGACGCGCATGTTGCAGGATCACGTGAAGCAGAAGCTGCTTCCGTACAAATATCCGCGAATAATCCAGTTTTTGCCCGAACTCCCGAAAACGGGAACCGGAAAGATCGATCGGCAAACGTTGTTGCAGAGCGCCGTCATCGACGCCTCGCCGAGTTTGATCCCGACCGCGGTTTATCCCGAGGGTTTCCGCCGTTCTCCCGGTGCGGATCCGAGCGCGACCGCTGCGCTTGCCAAGGGAGTAACTCCGTGAGACTTCCACACCCTTCCCTCACGAACGGTTCCCGGCCGAAGGGCTCGGGCCGAGATAGCACTTGGCTGGCTCTGCACGACAGCAATGGCAGACGGAGGCCTGCATGACCGTGTCCAAGACCAGCGTCGCACTCGGCAATCTGCGGTCGGTCGTCATCCTGCTGGTAATCGGCTTCCATTCCGTGCTGGCCTATCTCGGTTCCAACCCCGCTTCGCCGTCGCCCTTCGACAGCCCCCCGTACAAATGGTTGTCGATCGCCATCATCGACAAGGATCGCTGGTTCGGCTTCGACTTGTTCTGCGCCTTCCAATACGTGTTCCTGATGCCTTTCATGTTTCTTCTTTCCGGACTGTTCGTCTGGCCGAGTCTGTCCCGCAAGGGAAGCAGCAGCTTTGTCCATGAACGCCTGTTGCGGCTCGGCGTGCCGTTTGTTTTGGGAGTCTGGCTGTTGATGCCGCTCGCACATTACCCGGTATACCGCGTCACGGCGGTTGATCCGAGTTGGTCCGCATTCTGGTCGCACTGGATGGCGCTGCCGATTTCGCCCAGCGGACCGCTGTGGTTCTTGTGGGAGCTGTTGGCGCTCGACATCGTGGCGGCCGCGCTTTACCGGTTTGCTCCGCGTTCGGGCGACTTTCTCGGCCGGTTATCGGCTGGCGCCGGCGAAGCTCCGGTCCGATACTTCACCGCTCTCGTGATCATCTCGCTGCTCGCCTACGTCCCGCTGGCTTCCACCTTCAAGCCGTGGCAATGGAGCCAAATCGGCCCGTTCGGCTTTCAACCCGGGCGCTTGCTGCACTACGTCGTCTATTTCTTCGCCGGTGTCGGCATCGGAGCGCATGGGTTCGACCGCGGTCTCTTCAGATCGGACGGAATGCTCGCACGGCGGTGGCTGCGCTGGCTCTGCGCAGCGCCCGCCGCGTTCGCGATTTGGATGCTTGCAACCGCACTGACGTTCAAAGCCGAGAGTGCAAGCCTGCTGCTGTTCGAAATCGCCGCCGAGCTGGCATTCGTGCTGTCGAGCGCGACCGCCTGCTTCGCCTTTGCGGCGGTATTCGTGCGCTTCGCTGCCAGACCGTGGCCGCTTTTCGACAACCTGTCGGAGCACGCCTACGGCATGTATCTGGTGCATTATGTGTTCGTGCTCTGGCTGCAATACCTGCTGCTCGGCGTGGCGCTGGTCGCCGTTGCGAAGGGCGCGATCGTGTTCACCGGCAGCGTCATCCTGAGCTGGGCCGCGACCGCGGTATTGTGTTGCATTCCGATTGGCGCCCGCCTCATACGCGGGCAGGGGCGCGCATTGGCGCGATCGTCGTAGCATTCGGCGAGAGCTGCGGCAGCGGCAACACCGGGGCGAGGTCTTGCGCTGCGCCGCGCGATATCGAGAACGCGCCAGTGAGGAGACCCACGCAAACTGGTATCATGAAAATAGCTCGCGGCGTTCCACTTTCCAACAACGCGGCCGCATGAGGTCCGAGCTGCCGCGGCAACAAGCTCACGAAGCTGAGCCACAGACAAGAACCTCGGGCCGTGCGTCGGCGCGCGTTCCTCGCACCGGATTGCTGCAGCGCGATATCTCCACCGCCGGCAGCCAAGCCGAAAGTTGCGGGCCCACCGCAGCAAGCTATGGGCGCGAATGAGCCGATCCGACGGACCGCTTGCGTTTCCATCCCGGAACTACCAGGAACTTACCTTTTGTGACCCGCGTTTGACTGGTAACACAGAACCTTTGCTCTGCTAGGAGGCAAATCATGCCCAATCCGAAAACCACGGCGCAAATCGCCGGTCACCCGATTCACCCCATGCTCATCCCGTTTCCGATTGCGTTCTTCGTGGCAGCCTTTGTCTGCGATCTGGCGTTCTGGCGCACCGGCAACGCAATGTGGGCGACTGGCGCGCTTTGGCTGATCGGAGCCGGCCTGATCATGGCGGCGCTGGCCGCCCTCGCCGGCCTCACGGATTTGCTAGGCGATCAGCGCATCCGCGATCTGAGCGACGCATGGTGGCACGCCGGAGGCAACGTCGTCGCCGTCGTGATCGAGCTCGTCAGCTGGTACCTGCGCTATTCGCAAGGAACTGCAGCGGTCCTGCCTGCCGGTCTCGTTCTGTCGCTGATCGTGGTATGCATCCTGCTCTTCACCGGGTGGAAGGGGTGGGACATGGTCTACCGCGGCCGCGTCGGCATCGCCGAATCGCCCGGGCCCTGAATCGTATTCCAACTCTGGCAACCTGCTCAGCAATTGTGCCTGCGCGCCGTGTCGACGAGAGCTGACGGCGTTTACCCGCCCATCGAGCATTACGCGATCATCGGCGACTGCCGGACCGCCGCGCTCGTTTCGCGGGATGGGTCGATCGACTGGCTTTGCCTTCCGGATTTTTCCGCGCCTTCGGTGTTTGCTTCGGTTCTGGATCGTGAGCGGGGCGGACGCTTTTCGATCCGACCCGTCGAGGAGTTTTCCGTCAAACGCCGATACCTCGGCTTCTCCCCGGTTCTGTGGACGACATTCCAAACCAACAGCGGCACCGTCCGCATCCTCGACGCGCTTCCCGTGATCGATGGCCTCGACTCGCTCAATCCGATGCGGGAGATCCTGCGAATCGCCGAGGGCGTCGCTGGAGAGGTCGAGCTTGCGATCCGGCTGGATCCTCGACCCGGCTACGGTCGTCACCGGCCGATGCCGAAACGCCGCGGTCGGCTGGGCTGGTGCTACAGCTGGTTCGACGAACTCTTGCTGGTGCAGGCCGAAGTCGAGCTTCATTGCCAGGATTCCGCGCTGAACGGCTCGGTTCGCATCAAAGCGGGAGAGCGAAGCTGCCTCAGCCTCGCCTATGTAAAGGGCGACCCCGGAATCATCCTTCCGCTCGGCGGTGCCGCCGCGGAACGCGTCGATCGGACCGTTGTTTGGTGGCGGTCCTGGACCGATGCTTGCAGCTACGGTGGGCCGCATCGCGAAGCAGTATTGCGCAGCGCCGTCACGCTCAAGCTGCTCAGCTTCGCGCTGTCCGGAGCCATTATCGCGGCTCCGACCACCTCGCTGCCCGAGGCAATCGGCGGCGAGCGCAACTGGGACTACCGGTATTGTTGGCTTCGAGACGCCGGCCTGACGATGGCGGCTCTCACCGAGCTGGGGTTCCACGATGAGGCGCGCGCGTTTCTCAGCTGGCTGTTGCACGCGACCCGCCTGACCTGGCCGAAACTTTGCGTTCTGTATGATGTCTACGGCAGGACGAATCTGGCGGAACAATGCCTCGATCAGCTGGAGGGCTATCGTCGATCTCGGCCCGTGCGCATCGGCAACGGCGCCTACACGCAACTACAGCTCGACGCCTACGGCCAAGTCGTTCTCGCCGCCCACGCGTTCCATGCCGGAGGCGGGAGACTGGAGTCCGTGGAGGGCCGGATGCTCGCCGGCTTGGGAACCGTCATAGCCGAGTGCTGGCGGGAATCGGATCATGGCATCTGGGAAATCGCCGATCCTCGCCGCCACTACACGTTTTCGAAAGTCATGTGTTGGGTGGCGTTCGATTGCCTGCTGAGGCTGCACGAGCAAGGCGCTATCCGGTTACGGCAGCGGCACGCCGAGTCTTTTCGCCGAGAGCGGCAAGCCGTCGCCGAGATGATCGAGGCGAGAGGATACCATGCGGCCAGCCGCAGTTACGCGAGCGAGCTCGACGGCAGCGACGTGGATGCGAGCCTGCTGTTGCTGCCATCGCTGCACTACAAGGATGCGACCGACCCTCGCATGGTCTCGACCTATAAACGCATTTGCGAGCGGCTCGGCCGGGATGGTCTGCTCTATCGTTACGAGGAGGGCTATGACCGGCTCGGATCTCGAGAAGGGGCGTTCGGAATTTGCGGTTTTTGGGCCATTGAGAATTTGGCGCGGCGCGGTCAGGTGGACGAGGCCGTGCGCGCGTTCGAGCATATGCTCGCGTTTGCCAACGATCTCGGGCTGTTCGGCGAGGAGATCGATTCCGAGACCGGCGCGGCGCTCGGAAATTTCCCGCAAGCGTTCACGCACGCCGGCTTGATCAATGCCGCACTCGCGATCGAGAAGGCTCGCGGCGTCCGGAGCTAAATGAATGGGCAACAACTCCGGCTCGCTCGCATATTTGGTCCTGTGGGGGCTGATAGCCACCGTGACCATGACGTCCATTCTCGAGGGCAGCCGCGGCCTCGGCTTCTCCCGGCTGAGCCTGCCGTTCCTGGTCGGAACATTTTTCACCGGACGGCGCCAACGGGGGATGGTGTTGGGTTTTGCCGTTTACACGATCGGCGGCTGGCTATTCGCTTTTCTTTACTTCCTGCTGTTCGCGAGCGTCGGCATTTACACATGGTGGTTCGGTGCGCTCGCGGGTTTCCTCCACGGCTTGTTCCTGCTGGTTGCCGCGCTTCCGCTGCTGCCGTACGTGCATCCCCGCATGGCCTCGGAGTATCACGGCGCCACCTCGATCCGTCAGCTCGAGCCGCCCGGATTCCTGGCCATGAACTACGGTTATGGGACGCCCGCCGCGACGCTGCTGGGGCAGACCGTCTATGGCGCCACGCTCGGCGGGTTTTTGCAGCTGCACAACGCGATGAGCCCATGATGCGGAGCCAGTGATGCCAAGGCCGCAGCCCAGAACCGTTGTCGTAACCGGCGCATCGGCGGGAATAGGCCGCGCCGTCGCTTTGGCTTTTGCTCGCCGCGGCTGGCAAATCGGGTTGATCGCTCGCAGTAAGCACGGCTTGGACGGCGCGAGGAAGGAAATCGAGCTCGCAGGCGGGCAGGCAATGGCGATCTCGGCCGACGTTGCCGATGCCGATGCGATTTTCACAGCGGCAGATCAGATCAACGAGCGCTGGGGCGGGATCGACGTTTGGGTAAACAATGCGATGGCGACGATATTCTCGCCCTTTGCCGAGATCTCGCCGGCAGAATATCGACGAGCCACCGAAGTCACGTATCTAGGGTATGTGTTCGGGACTATGGCGGCGTTACGCTGCATGCGCCCAAGAAACCGTGGGACGATCGTTCAGGTCGGATCGGCATTGAGTTACCGAGCGATTCCGCTGCAGTCCGCCTATTGCGGCGCCAAGTTTGCGATCAGAGGATTTACGGAAGCATTGCGAAGTGAGCTCCGGCACCAACGGAGCGGCATCCGGATCACGATGGTACAGCTCCCGGCCGTGAACACGCCGCAGTTTGATTGGGCCCGGAACAAGTTGCCTTTCCGACTGCAGCCCGTGCCGCCGATCCATCAGCCCGAGGCGGTCGCCGAAGCAATCCTTCGCGCCAGCCAGAAAGCCCCGCGCGAGCTGTGGGTCGGTTTTACAACCATACAAGCGATTCTTGGCAATATGGTATTGCCCGGATTGCTCGACAGATGGCTCGCGCGCAGAGGATACGATGGCCAGCTCACGTCCGAGCCCGAACTTTCCGTGCGTGCCGGCAATCTTTTCGCACCTGTTGCGGACATGCATGCCGCACACGGGCGCTTTGATGATCGGGCGCGCGGCCGGGTATCCGCGTTGAATCCGGCTGTCCTGCGAAGCGCGATCCCCGCAGCGGCGCTCATCATAATCGCCGCTGCGATCATTTTCACGCGCAGTCTCGTTGAGTGAACGATTTAAATGACAGCAAAAAAGCCCCGCCCGATTCCGGGCGGGGCTCTTCACCCTCGATCGAGCCGCCTGCCTAGACCGGAATGATGGCGACGATCTCGAAGGTGAACGGATCCACGATCACGAGCTCATCGTCGAACACGAAGAACCGGAAGTGGCGGAATCGCGGGACGATGAACACGATGTCCTCCGGGATCACGAACAGGCGGAAGCTGCGCGGCACGAATACGCCGATGCGAATGTTGAAATTGACGTTCGTGACCCGAAATCGCGAGAAATCGCGATGCAGGACGACGTTGTGGATTCGCATGCGCTGCTGGCTTGTGAGCGAAATACGGCTTCGCGTGCCGGCCTGCGCGAACGCCTGCGTGCCGCGATGGCTACGCGTCACACCGGTCTGGGTGCCGGTGCGGCTGGTGGTCTTGAGATTTTGTCCATGCATGCGCGTCCGGCCGCGCTGCTCGGCGAACGCACGGCCGCGCTGAGCGTGCAAGGCTCCCGTCTGCATGCTGCGACCTCGGGATCCCAGATGTTCGCTACGCATCGCGTGTTGGGAGCCGACCCCGCGCTGCGCGTGCAGCGCGCCGCCGCCCCCGCCGAACGATCGCGCGTGCGACGGACTGAAGCCGCCGCCGGACCGGCCCTGCATTTGGACGTGGCCGCCACCGCCGCCTCCGCCTCCACCGCGGGCGGAGAAACCGCCGCCGCCCTGACTCTGGTGCATGCGTTGGCCGCCGCCTCCGCCGCCCCCGCCTTGTGCGGACGCGAGCGTGACACCGGCGACGAGCGTCGCCGCTGCCGTCGCGACCAGCAACGAATTCATCCACGTGCTCCTCATGCGAACCTCCCTTTGCTGGATCTCTTAGATTGCGTCTTCACAACGCGCGGGGGGCACGCAAAGTTCTCAGGTGGGTCGGAAAAGTTCCGAAAAAATATTCGATTGTTTGAAAGCGGACGGCCGTTAGGACCTAATTACCTGCATCGTGAACATCCGTTCAGGCTGCACGTCGCTCCAACGATGCAACATAACTACAGATGATTGCCGCCCGACGGACCTGAACAAATGTTCAGGACAACGCCGCAGCGCTTGCGCTCTCGGCACCGACGTTCCGAGTGGCCATGGCGGCAATGCCGCGGGACGGACGACCGGCCGAGCATGTTCAGCTTTGTTCTCGGCGACCGGGGTCGGCATGGCCGAATCCATCGGGCGCTACTTGTGGGCGGCGCCGACATCATCGCGTCATGCCTTTCCCTTCCAGATCAGCCAGCGATAGATGCCGAACATATTGATCAAGGTGATCCCTATGTTCTGGGCCACGAGCGGATAGTCGGCGACCCCGTAGCCAGCGACGACCCAGGCGAGTGAGCCGATCGTCAGCCCGACGAACGCCCAGCCCATGAGTCGAGGTCGAACGCGCGCCGCAATCACGAGGCCCGACCCGAGGGTCATCGCCGAGCCGAGCCATCGGAGAATCTCTTGCATCATGTTTTCGCCCTTGAAATCCGGTACGAGCGTTTCGATCGGCGGACCAATCGCCGGGTCTTGCCCTGGTTCCGGCGTCGGACCCGCTGCTCGCGTATCGTGGCCGAGAATTCGGCCGGCGCGGAGATTGGGTCGCGCCCGCCCGCCTCACGGTCTCGTGCTATGCTGTTGCTGGCTCGGCCCTGCAGGAGTGGTTCGCAAAGCATGGCGCAGTTCGTGAGGGATTTCGCAACGCGCGCCGCGCCGACCGCTGACGGGCGGCTCGACGCGCCCGCGTTCCACCGCAATTGCCGCCCGATCTGGTCGGTCCTCGCCGCGTTCTTGAAGGACAAGTGCGGAAACGTGCTCGAGGTCGGCAGCGGAACCGGCCAGCACATCGTCGAATTCGCCCGCCATGCGCCGAACATCGTTTGGTGGCCGAGCGACTATCTCGAAACCCATCTGGTCAGCATCGCAGCATGGCGGCGCCATGCCGATCTTGCGAATTTGCGCCCGCCGACGCGCATCGATCTATCCGATCCGGATTGGGACTTGCCGCCGGAGCTGGCGCCCCACGGCAAGCTGTTGGCCCTGGTTTGCGCCAACGTCCTTCACATCGCGCCTTGGCGCGTTGCCGAGGGGTTGTTTGCCGGGGCGTCGCGGCATCTGCGGCCCGACGGCCGCATGTTCGTATACGGGCCGTTCATGCGCGACGGCAAGCACACGGCACCGAGCAATGCCGCATTCGACGCCAGCTTGCGAGGCGAAAATCCCGAATGGGGCGTCCGCGACACCGGCGCCGTTGCGGAATTGGCCGCCCGCAACGGCCTTAGCATGATCGAGACCGTGGAAATGCCGGCCAACAATTTGATCCTGATATTCGCGCGCGAACAATCGGCCGCCGGGAGTTCATGAATGTGGATCCCGGAGTTCCCTTACCCATCCGCCGGGGCTGCGTTCCGCTGATCCTGTCTGTCGCAATCGCGCGCGTGCAGCGGATTCCAGCCCGCATTTCTCCGCATGGGCGGATCGATTGATGACCTGCAGATTGGGCACGCCCCAATAGATCAGCAACGCCGGCCAGGTTCTCCCGGCCCGCTCGGCGTCGCGCCACACTTCGAACAGGGGCACGCGGTGATCGACCTCCGCGTCCTTGGCGAGCCGCGCGCCGGTCACGGCGCAGCGATGGTTCTGCAAGCGTCGCAGATGCCGAACGTGATCGCTCGGCGCCGTCCACAGCTTCCAGGCCGCGACGCAGCAGGTGTGCCAGCTCGCATTGCGGTTGGGGCGATCGTCGTCCCACAGATCGCGATGCCATCCGAACCGGAACACCGGCTGGCCGCACACGCAGCAATAGCCCGGGCCTTTGGCCTGGGCTTGCTGGCGAAACGGCGCCGGCGGCGCGCGAAAGCCGAGCGGCACGCCCGGCGAATTCCGGCTGCCGATCCGCCACACCCAGCCCTTCGGCGCGCCGCTCAGCGCCGCGAGCGCGCGGGCGAGCTTATCGGCCCGCACCGGGTGCTGCCGCCAATAGGATTCAATGGCGCGGCGCGGGGTCGGCGGAATGAAAGGACGCGCCAGCGCGTGCAACAACACGGGCGCCGGAAAAATCTCCGGCAGATTGCGCTGCAGGCGCGCCAGTGCCTTGGCGTTTCGTTGCGCTCGCCACGCGGAAGAGGCCATGGGTCGGACTCGGAGGCTGGCTGATCTCGCAGCCGCATCCTGCCAGCAAAGGGTTGCCAATCCGTAGTCGCGCCGGCGAGGGTCCAGACCGCAGCCCTTAGCCGAACCGATCACGCGCGATGACTGCTACGCTGAGCCCGATTTGGACGAATTCTCGCATCATCGACCGTGCTAGCCTCTGGTTCGGAGGCAAGCGGGATGCCGGCGATCGACGTCGTCGTGGTCGGGCTCGGCGCGATGGGAAGCGCCGCGGTCTATCATCTCACCCGCCGCAACCGCCGCGTGATCGGCATCGACCGCTTCCGACCGCCTCACGAATATGGCTCCTCCCACGGCGCAACCCGCATCATCCGCCTCGGCTATTACGAGCATCCCTCGTATGTGCCGCTGCTGCGCCGCGCCTATGCGCTGTGGCGCGAGCTCGAGCATGCCGCCGGATGTCGACTCATGCAGATCACCGGGATCGCCGAAATCGGCCCGGCCGACGGCAGGCTCGTGAGCGGCACGCTCGCGGCGGCGCGCACGCATGACCTGCCCCATGCGGTGCTCGCCGCGCCGGAGTTCATGCGGCGGTTCTCCGCGTTCCGCATCCCGGCCGATTGCGTCGGCGTCCTGCAGCCGGACGGCGGCATTCTGGCGGCCGAGCGCGGCATCCTTGCGCACCTCGAGCTGGCAAAAACG
>WNFZ01001950.1_pt1 | contig 27767 bp, 15 predicted proteins | sample 5400081 | NCBI WGS metagenome assembly WNFZ01 (sample SAMN13153365, study PRJNA577476) | soil metagenome | isolation source: 80 cm soil or saprolite under grassland replicate 1 | place: USA:California | collected 2016-06-15 | reverse complement strand
TGTAATCGCTTTAATTTTTACCACACAGGGATTTTCCTTCTTGATAACAACAAAAAGTATGCTGTCCTCATCGCCTCGCCTACTGAGGCTGGCAAGCAAATGATCGAGAACAACCACAAGCTTCGTGTGGGAGAAATCGGAATTGTAGGACGTGTGGCTGCAACTGGAGAGCCTCGTGTCACGCTTAATACAGGAACTGACGCGGTGTACTTTGACAATCCCTACCTTCCAAATACGCGTTCTGAAATGGCACTGCCATTAAAAGTGGAAAATAATATTATTGGTGTACTTGATGTCCAAAGCGATCAGCCGCAAGCATTCAATGAAGATGATGTGGCGATCATACAAATCCTTGCAGATCAGCTTGCAACAGCGATTGAACGTACTCGTCTGTTACAGGAAGTGGAAAGAAGCCTAAAGGAATTGGAAAGTGCCTATGGTCATTTTACGAACGAGAACTGGAAGAAGTTATCGTCTGCTAGTCTGACAGATAATAAAGGTTATCGCTTCGACAATATACGGATTGAGCCAATTACTGAATTGCCCGACCTAGCAAATACTGCCCTCAAAACCGGAACAATTATCAGTGCTAATGGCAGCCATCCCGGAACAGATAAGGACCATAAAGTCGCTATACCAATTAAGTTACGTGGACAAACAATTGGCGTGGTGAGTCTAAAACTCAAAGAAGGTTATGACAGTAGCACGATTTCTATCATTGAATTAGCCACAGAACGTCTTGCCGCGGCTATGGAAAGCGCACGTCTCTACGAAGAGGCTCGTCTGCGTGCAGATCGTGAACAATCTATTTCACGGGTTACAACAGCGATCAGTGCCTCAACCGAGTATGAACAGATCCTTCAAACGACAGTTAGAGAGATCGGCAATATTCTGAGCGATACTGAAGTTGCCATTCAAATCCTCGAAGAGCCTACAGCCGGAAAACGGTCTGAGCAGAAAGAGGATTGAGATGCGAACCATGTTGCGCAAATTTTTTGCTCCCCCGGTTTTTCCTGAAGATGACGAGAGGACGCGCTCAGCAGCCATTCTGAATGCCATTGGCTGGAGCGCTGCATTTATCCTGGTGTTAATCATCTCTACTCGATTGATTCAAGGTCAAGATTTAAATCTAGTCGAAGTTAATTGGGCATTGACACTTATCATCGTGGGGATCGTGTTGATGCTCTTCCTATCGCGCCGAGGATACGTTAGAGCTGCTAGTCTTCTTTTAGTTGCGATAGCTTGGATCGGACTATCATATGTCGCATGGGTGGCGGATGGTATTCGGGATGTTGCCTTTTTTGCCTATTCCATTCCGATCTTAATGGCTGGTCTACTTCTGGGCTGGCGAGAAGCAATTATCTTTACAATCGCAAGTATTCTTTCGGGCTGGGCGCTGGCTTATGCAGAAACGAATCGGTTATTTACCCCTACTTTGGATACGCCATTGCACTTTGCGCGCGATATGACAGGCATTTTTGCGTTGATTGGCGTGCTTATTTATTTGACGATCTCTAGTCTTCAAAAGGCACTATACAAATCTCAAACATCCGCCCAGGAATTATCTCGGTCTAACAAGGACCTCACAGAATTGCGAGTGGATCTTGAGCAGCGCGTTGAAGAACGAACCTCCGAACTTACGAAGCGGGCAGCCCAGTTCGAAGCGATTTCAAGTGTTGCAAGGACAATTGCATCTGTACAGGATTTAGAAACGCTTCTTCCAGCCATAACGAAATTAGTGAGTCAACAATTTGGTTTCTACCACGTTGGCATCTTCCTCTTGGATGAACAGCAGGAGAATGCGATCCTTCGCGCATCTAACAGCGAAGGAGGCTTGCGGATGATCAATAGGCACCACAGTCTGCTTCTCGATGATCACAGTATTGTTGGATTTTCAACTGCACGCGGTGAGCCTCGTATCGCTCTGGATGTTGGGACAGATTCCGTCTATTTCAACAACCCAGATCTCCCAACCACTCGCTCTGAAGTAGCACTCCCCCTCCGAGTCGCAGGCCGAGTAATTGGCTCTCTTGATGTGCAAAGCACAGATACTAACGCGTTTTCACAGGAAGATATTAGCCTGCTGACAACATTGGCGGATCAGGTTGCCATCGCGATAGAAAACGCTCGTTTATTTGGTGAAGCTCAAAAAGCTTTGAATGAATCAAAAGCAATGTTCGAAAAGTACACACAACAGGAATGGAGCAATTTTATACGTCAGGTAAAACAAACCGGATTCGTTTTCGATGGAAAACAGGTTGCGTTATTGGACCGCAATCTGCAGCGTGAATCAACGAAGGCAGTTATTCAAACGGGCAGCCTCTCGCTGGACAAAGCATCTGCTTCTATCGCAATTCCTATCAAACTGCGTGGGCAAACCATTGGTATATTAGATGTGCGCTCCAAAAAAGGGGAACGCCAATGGAAGCAGGATGAGATTACCTTGCTTGAAGCCGCGGCGGAGCGTGCTGCACTTGCCCTTGAGAATGCCCGCCTAGTTGAAAGTGCCCAACGCCGTGCTGCTCGTGAACGCGCGATTGGAGATATTTCTGCCAAGATCGGTGCAGTCAGCAATTTGGAATCTATCCTCCAAACTGCGGTGGAAGAACTGGGCCGCAAAATCGGCGGCGCGACTGAGGTTTCTCTAGAAATCAGCAGTGAGGATGGAAGAGATAACCGCTAATATGATTACGAATAGGTAAGCCCATGCTGAAACAGGTAAGCACAATTTTCTCTCCTCCCGTCTTCCCTAACGATGAGGATAAAACGCGCAAAGCCAGATATGCTAATGTGATTGCCTTCGCATTTTTGGCAGTTGCCATTGCGTTTGAAGCAGCAGCAAGAGTTTTCGGAAATTATGTTAAGCTGTCTGTTTTGGATCTGAGTTTATTTGTAGTTGCTGCCATCTGTATCATAGGCTTAATGCTATTAAGACGAGGGCGTGTTCGACTTACCTCAATTTTGCTCGTCGTTCTGGTTTGGATATCCTCAAATGGGATTGCCGCGACTGGTTATGGAGCTAGAGACTCATCTTACATTGTAAATTTTGCCATCATTTTGATGGCAAGCCTATTGCTGGGTTGGCAGGCATCCTTGATTGTTACCCTTCTTAGCGTTTTTTCAGGTTTTGGGCTGGCATATGCTGAACAAAATGGACTGATTGGTGTGGCTTCCTACCCAATTACGTCTTTTGCGCGAGATATCATGTTCGTTTTTGGTCTGAATGGTGTTTTCATATACTTGTTGATCAATGGCCTGGAGAATGCTCTGAAAAAATCCAAGATGAACTTAAAAGAACTGGAATCGTCGAACAGCAACCTGAACTACACACAAAATGAGTTACAAAACCGCACTACTGAGTTAATTATTGCAAACAAGCAATTAGAAAATCGCACCCAAAAGCTTCATGCGATTGCCATGGTGACGCGTACAGCCGCATCCATACAGAATTTTGATCACCTCCTTGCCTCTATTACCAGCACCATTAGCAAAGAGTTAGGATACTATCATGTTGGCCTTTTTTTGCTAGATGAGCAGCGAGAATTCGCTATCTTGCGCTCTACCAACACTGACGGTGGGTTGAGAATGCTAAGTCGTGGATACCAGATACTGCTGGGACAAATAAGCCCCGTGGGGTTTGTTGCTCAGACTGGTCAGCCACAGATTGTTTTTAGTGGAAGTCAAGGCTTAGAATTTCGCAGCAGCCTTGATTTACCCGAAACTCGATCAGAGATCGTATTACCGCTAAAGTCTGGTGGCCAAGTTATCGGAGTATTAGATATTCAATCAGCCGAAGCCAATGCTTTCGTTGAGGATGACTTGTCAACATTGTCCATTCTTGCAGATCAAGTTGCAATTACTATTCAAAATTCGCTTCTTTATGAACAATCACAGAATGCCTTTCGAAAGGCTGATATTGCATCTACCCAGAATACTGCTGAAGCGTGGAAGGGGTACGAGAAAGCTATTCAAACGAAAGGATACCGCTATGACGGCATCAAGTCTGAGCCGTTGAAAAAGGCAAAGGAATCAAATAAAGCAAATAATTCTCTGTTGATCCCTATCCAATTGCGCGGTCAAACCATTGGTCGATTCAAATTACGCGCCTCCGATCCCTCGCGTGAGTGGACAGACGATGAACTTATTATAATAAATGCAACGGCGGAACGCGTTGCTTTAGCGCTCGAAGGTGCACGCTTACTCGATGAAGCCCAAAAGCGCGCCTCACGTGAGGCTTTTCTTTCAGATGTGGCAACCAAATTGAGTGCCTCATTCCAATTAGATTCCATTCTACGGGACACGGTTCAGGAATTGGGACAAACCTTGAAAAATTCGACTGTTACCTTTCAATTAGTGAACCCAGCCGAGCCTAGTGCCCCCAAAGCACAAAAAGTTGATGGAAACTCTGCTCACCAAAAGGAACGAGGAGCACGCCATGATTGACCGAACGTTTAGATCCTCACAGAATGAGACCTTGAAATACATCTTTCTGGGTGCGTTATTTGGATTTTTGTTCCCGGTGTTTGCCACACTCATTGAAATGGTGATTCAGAAGTTACCTTTTGGAATATCGAATGCAGTTTATGTTCAGCGTGCAGAACCGTTACTTTGGATCATTGATACCGCTCCTGTATTTCTCGGTCTATTTGCCGCGCTAGCAGGCCGACGCCAGGATGCTTTGCTGCGGCTCAACGCAGAGTTACGCGCTCGTGAGACACATATGAAAATTATTCAGGAGACTATAGAGCAGCAAGTGGATGAACGCACAGCGGCACTCGAAAACGCCAATGCACAAATTACACGCCGTGCATCTCAGTTGCAGGCGATCACCGAATTGTCTGAATCTATTGCGCGGCTGCAAGACCTGAACGAAATTTTTCCATCCACAACAAAATTGATTAATGAGCGTTTTGGCTTTTATCATGTTGGTATCTTCTTGGTGAATCAGGATCGAGAATATGCAATTTTGCAGGCTGCAAATAGTGAGGGCGGAGAACGGATGCTGAAAAGAAGTCACCGACTAAAGTTAGGAGTTGGTGTAGTAGGATTTTGCGCGCAAACTGGACATCCTCGCATTGCTTTGGATGTTGGAGCTGATGCCATCTTCTTTAACAATCCTGATCTACCAGACACTCGTTCCGAGGTCGCGTTGCCGCTGAAAGTTCGAGGGGAAACAATCGGTGTGCTCGATGTTCAAAGCACACAAGCAGGTGCCTTTTCAAGTGAAAATCTAGAAGTTTTAACGGCACTCGCCAATCAAGTCTCCATTGCATTGGAAAGTGCGCGTCTGCTGACTGAAGCTCGGGCAGCATATATTCAGGTACAGGAAGTGTATAACGAATTTACACGAGCTGAATGGGGGCGCACGATCTCGCAGACTCAACAGCCCGGCTTCCGTTATCAGGCTGGTCGCATTGAGTTGCTTGAAAATGAGTTGGAGAAGCCTGAGGTCATGTCAGCAGTGCAAAGCGGTGAGGTGATGGCGAACCAAGCCAATGGGTCGAAAGAGAATCGTGCTGCTGTAGCTATACCGGTCAAGTTAAGAGGCGAAGTCATCGGCATCCTGCATGTCGAATCCAGCGATCCACTCAGAGAATGGCAGGATGATGAGGTAAGTCTTGTACAAGCGGTTGCCGAACGCGCGGCCTTTGCGATGGAGAATGCGCGCTTGTTCCAAGATGCCCGCCGACGCGCAGCGAAGGAACGCTTAATCTCGGAAGCAACGGCTCGTATCAGCAGTGCCTTTAATGTTGAGAATATTTTGCAGACCACAGCAGAGGAATTGGAACGTGTGTTGGGTGGCTCTGAAATATCAATTCAATTCCAGAGCAAGGAGCGATCGTGAATTTGAATCAGACCTCAATTCCCTCTGAACCAGTGTTAAGCAGACTCCACACCCGGTGGTTGTGGCTTAGCGTTCTCGTAACATTATTTTTTGCAGGCTTCGAGTTGGTCGTATTATGGATGGGCGGCAGTGGTCAATTGTGGGCCATTCTGCCGGTTTTCATCGCCACGCCAATCGTTTTTTGGCTTGTAAGGATAGATAAGCACACCTTGGCGAGTGTCATACTTATCATTGCCATTGGTCTTCAATCCATCCTTACTCCTCTGGTACAAAGTGGGCTAGGTGTTCCAAACTCGATCACATCAATGGCATTGATTAGCGGTATTTGTATGGCAACCTTACCACGCAAATATGTTGGTCGCGTCCTCCTGGGCAGTCTGATCGTTTTTATCGCGTCGATTTTCATTGATTTATTTGGAAGTTCTAGCCGGCCTATGGCTGAACTGGTCGAAGGACGGTGGATATTCTCGTTCGTAATGCTTGCTATTTTCGGAGTCTTCTTTGCGAAGGAATTCTTTTCTTTGGATATTCGCACGAAGATCGTAATAGGTATCTTGGGTACCGGTGGAATAGCATTAACTGTGATTATTTTCTTTGCACTTTACCAAAATAAGCAAATCACAAGCACTCTCACAAAAAGACTTGATACAAGTGTTAGCCAGTTGGCAGAAGAACAACTGGCCAATACGGCATTCATGGAAGCGAATCAGGCAAATCAATCATTTGAAGATATTGTGGCAGAAGTTACCGGCCTGACTCAAAACTGGATCTCATTACAAAGCCAAAAAGGAACACTAAATCAAGGTCCATATTGGGATGCCAGTACCGAGCTCGTACAGTTACAAGGAGGACAATATGGCAATTCAGCAACCGATACATCTTCAGTCTTTGTTCCAGTCGGTAGGCAAATAGACGAATCACTAATCGCAGATTTGAACGTTTCTGCTTACCTCGACTTTTCGATACCTGAAGTTTTGAAAGCGCACCCATCCCTGCTTGCAGTGTATGCCATTGATACCAGAGGAGTCACCCGCTATTACCCTAATATCAATTTAGCGTCATTGCTTCCGCCAGATTTTGATGCAACCAAAAGACCTTATTTCTCGATTACTGCGCCTTTACTTAACCCGCAACGCCTTCCTCGCTGGACAGTCCCATATTTAGATGCAACAGGCGGTGGACTTGTCGTAACGGTTGCCGCGCCTGTTTATGAGGAAGATCAATTTATCGGTGTTGTGGCAGCAGATATGCAATTGGCTCAGATCACCGAGCAGGTCAGCTCAATCAAAGTTGGAAAAACAGGATACGCGTTCATGCTTGATGATGCAGGACGTATTCTCTCCATGCCTCCAGCCGGGTTCAATATGTTTGGTATCCGCCCGGAAGATATGAACAGTGAGGAATTTTTCAACCAAACCATTTTGGGATTGGGTGCAGATCAGCTACAAGTGGTAACAAAGCGTATGACCTCAGGAAGGAATGGTCTTCTGATCGTTGATATTAACGGGGTTGACACATACATTTCCTTCTCACCTATAAAAACTAATGGATATAGCATAGCGCTTGTTGTCCCTGTTTCAGAGTTACAAGGCGCGATTGTTTCAGCAAATAACCAAACACAGCAACAAATTCGATCTGCCTCTCAATCAGCAGCAGTGATTCTAATCATCCTGCTTATAGTGTCTGTGGCGGTGAGCTTTGGGCTTGGAAGGATTATTGCCGCGCCGATACAACGTCTCACCCAGGTAGCCAGCCAGATTGCAGCAGGAGATTTATCTGTGCAGGCAGCTGTTACAACAAGGGATGAGATTGGCACCCTAGCTTATTCATTCAATACAATGACTTCACGGCTTCGAGAGACTCTCAATGGATTAGAGAACATGGTTGACAAGCGTACAACTGAACTTTTATCTGCAAATGAAAGGAATGAACGCCGTGCAAAGCAATTTGAGTCGATTGCACAGGTTGCAAGCACGATCAGTTCTGCGAGTGATCTCGACTCTCTGCTCCCACAGGTTACGACAGCAATCAGTCGCGAATTCGGTTTTTACCATGTAAGTATTTTCCTACTTGATGCAACGAAGGAATATGCCTTTCTTAGCGCGGCAAACAGTGAAGGTGGGCAGGCCATGTTAGGACGCGGGCACCGACTGAAAGTTGGTGAAACAGGCCTGGTTGGCTATGTGACAGGAACAGGTAAGCCTCACGTAGCACTAAATACGGGGACAGATGCTACATTCTTCAATAACCCAGATCTACCAAACACACGCTCAGAGGTTACTCTCCCTCTGCGTGTCGGCCAAGAGATTATCGGTGCGCTCGATGTTCAAAGCACTGAACCAGATATATTCTCACAAGAAGATATTAACATTCTATCAACACTTGCCAATCAAGTTAGCATCGCTATTCAAAATGCACAGCAATTTGAACAGACACGTAAAGCCCTGGATGAAGCCGAATCTCTCGCAAAGCAGTTTGTTCAAACTGGTTGGCAGCAATTCACGAAAGACAGAGGCCTTATTGGTGTTCACCATACGGGTGCAAGGTCGACTCTCCTTTACGGAAAAAATGGCAAGGAGAAAGAAGAAACAACCTGGGACAAGAATCCAGCAAGAGCCAGAACTAGAGGCGCGTTTCTTTCTCTTCCGATTCAATTGCGTGGTGAGGTGATCGGCTCAGTGGATATCCACTCGCCAGATAACCGCCAATGGGATCAGGATGAAGTGGACATTGTCACAGCCATCATCGAGCGTGCTGCAATTGCGATGGAAAACGCCCGATTACTACAAGAGTCACAACGGCTGGCTTCCAAGGAAGCCAAGATTGGTGAAGTCACCGCCAAGATCAGTTCATCCATTAACATGCGCAGTGTTTTACAAATAGCTGTCGAAGAATTGGGCCGTGCTTTGCCAGGCTCTGAAGTAATTATTCAATTCCAAAACAAAAGCGATAATGGTTCAAAATAATTTGAGGCAGTATGAGTAAGCTAAAATACTTACAACGATTTTTCACTCCTCCCGTTTTTCCTGAAGATGAGGAAAAGACGCGCGTTGCGAGATTCATCAACGCAATCGTTCTTAGCAATATTCCTATTTTGGTGCTCTTTATCATTGTCCGCATAGCTACAGGTGCAGAACCGTTTGGAATTGATAATATTATTTTAATGGTGATTATTATTATCCTTGCAATCGTGTGGTTCTTAATGAAGGCGGGGCAGATACGCTTTGCTGGCTACCTGCACATTACCACGATTTGGCTAGCTAGTACGATGATTGCACTCACCGGAAGCGGAATAAGAGCCACTGCATTTACGAGTTACTTTGTAGTAATACTTATGGCAGGCTTATTATTGGGTTGGCGGCCAGCAATGGGATTCACGATAATTAGCATACTAGCCAGTTTTGGGCTGGCAGAAGCAGAAAACAGGGGAATGATAAATTATGTTCCAGATCCGGCCATAGGTGTGGCAATTGAAGGTACAGTGCTGCTAATCTTTGGAGCCATCTTCCTCTATCTTATTATCAGCAGTTTACAGAATGCCGTGAAAAGAGCAACGGCGAATGCAAATGAATTGCGCCTTAGTAACCAGCAACTGACAGAACTTCACGCTGACTTAGAATTACGTGTGGAAGAACGCACCATTGAACTGGCGAACCGTAACAAAGCACTCGACAGTGCAAATACACATATCCAGCGCCGCGCAGAACAATTCGAAGCGTTGACGCAGGTCACACAGGCTATTACATCTATACACGATCTTCAGGAACTATTACCTCGCATTGCAGCAGTGATAAGCGAGAGATTCGGTTTCTATCATGTTGGTGTATTCCTCCTTGATGAAGTGAACGAATATGCAGTGTTGAGTGCAACAAACAGTGAAGGTGGCAAGAAGATGCTGGAACGCAAACATCGATTACGGGTGGGCCAAGAAGGTATTGTAGGCAATGTCACTTCAATTGGAGAACCACGTGTCGCCATGGATGTGGGCAAAGATCCCGTTTTCTTCAATAACCCAGACTTACCGAGTACACACTCCGAAATGGCACTGCCCTTACGAAGTGAGGACCGCATTGTGGGCGCGCTAGATGTACAAAGTAAAGAAACTGGAGCATTTACCGATGAGGATATTCAAATGCTCACTTTACTTGCCAATCAAGTAAGCCTTGCGATTGACAATGCGCGCCTCTTTGATGAAACTCGAATCGCACTGGCTGAGGCAGAGGTAGTCAGTCGCCAATTTACGCGCGAGGCTTGGGGACGTCGTTCTGTTGAGCGCAACCTAATTGGCTATCGATACAACATCGCCGGTGCTTCTCCATTGAGTGAACTGATTGATTTAACGGAATCAGATAAGGGCAAAAGCCAAAATAAACAAATGGAAACAAGTCAGATTGTAGTCCCGATCGAATTGCGCGGTGAGGCGATTGGTACATTGGTTGTCCAATCTCCATCGACAAACGAATTGAATCAAGATCAGCTTGACCTCATCAAAGCTGTTGCTGAACGCGTAGCGCTTTCCGCTGAAAATGCCCGTCTGTTTGAAGAAACAACCCGACGTGCAGAACGCGAACGATTGGTTTCAGATATCACTGGCAAGATAAGAAGCGTAAATGATCCACAAGCCATGATCCAGACGGCAATCGAAGAACTGCGTAGTGCCTTAGGCGCCACGCATGTGGAAGTGATCCCACAAGCCGTCAGAGGTACTGAGTAATCATCATGGAGAGAACAAGAGGCAATATGGCATTTATCATTGCAATGTCAAATGAAAAGGGTGGGGTTGCAAAAACGACCTCCACATTATCGTTGGGTGCGGCCCTGGCTGAATTGGGTCATCGTGTGCTTTTAATTGATCTTGACCCACAGGCAAATTTGAGCCTTGCCTTAGGGCTTGAAGCTAGAGAGGTTGAAATCACCTCTGCCAGTGTATTAATCGAAAGCGCAGCAATCAAAACTGCAATTCTCAAAACAGAGGTAGATAACCTCGAGCTGGTTCCATCCAACTCGCGGATCGAAAACGCGGAACAATTTTTGCCAATGCGAAGCCATTATATGTCGACGCTTCACAACGCCCTTCAGGCTGCTACGCTTCCTTATGACTATATCCTGCTCGATTGCCCTCCAGCCCTAGGCGCGATCACCCTTAACGCACTTTCTGCGGCCAATCTACTTATTATTCCAACTCAAGCAGAATATTTTTCTGCGTACGCGTTAAGAAACATGATGGGCATCATTCGCCGCGTGCGACAGGAAAGCAATCCGAATCTTGCCTACCGAATTCTAGTTACATTACTGGATCGACGAAATCGTACACACCGTAACATCTTCGAGCAATTACAAACTACGTTTGGGAACGGTGTTTTTACGACCGTTATTGAGATTGATACCAAACTTCGCGAAAGCCCAATCGCGGGTGTGCCGATTACACAGTACAAGCCCACAAGCCGCGGCTCTCAGCAATACCGCGTCCTTGCTCAGGAGTTGATTGAATATGCCAAAGAAGAAGCCAATCACCAAGCGGCTTAAGAATTTATTCGAAGACGTAAAACCTGAACAGGCTCCTGCGGAATTCAAACCCGCGCTCCATTCACGCGCTTCAGAAGAGAAGTCTCATCAATCCATTGAAGTGAAGCCTGTTACAAAAGCCAAACGAACCGTTGATATCTCAAGCCCCATTTCACGTTCAGACTCTGTCATGTCACTAGCATTCCAGGCAGGGCAAGACTCTTGGGCGACTTTACAAGTATTAGATGAGACAGAGCAACACAAGTGGACTCAAGATGAACAATTACTCGTAAAACAGGTAGCCGATCAGCTTTCATTAGCACTTGAAAATGCAAGATTATTTCAAGAAACGCAACGCCGCGCGCAAGAGACGGCCGCCCTTGCAGAAGTTGGCCGTGAGATCTCTGTTACGCTAGATCTTGAGACTGTAATGAATCGAATTGCATTCTATGCAAGCGATTTATTGCAGGCAGAGACGAGTGCAGTTTATTTGCCAGAGGCAGGGGGCGCGCGGTGGCGCGCTATATCTGTGATCGGCGAAGACGCAGAAGAGATCAAAAATGACCCGGTCTCTACTGGAACTGGCATCTTAGGAAACATCGTTTTGCAAAAAGTTGGTCGGATCGTAAACGATGCTAATAACCAGGCGGGGGCACTTACCATCAAAGGCACGGAAGAAAGACCCTTTGAGCATATTTTGGGAGTTCCGATCTTATCCGCGGATAGTGTGACTGGTCTCATGGCCGTTTGGCGTACAGGTGAGGGCAAAGAGTTTATCCCTGCAGAGTTGCAATTCTTAACCAGTCTTGCCCGTCAAGCAGCGATCGCCATTCAAAACGCGCGCTTGTTCCAGGAAACTCAAAAATCTGAGGCTGAACTGCGGGCACTATTTGCGTCTATGAACGATGTAATCATCGTCTATGACAAAAATGGTCAATATGTTCGAATTGCTCCAACCAATCCGTCCTTGCTCGTACGACCTCCCGAAGAAATGGTAGGCAAAAATATTAGGGAAATCTTACCGCCCGAGCTACACAACCAATTCATAGAGGTGATTCACGAGGCATTGAATAGCAATAAGACGATACGAACTGAGTACCCTCTTAATATTGCTGGAAATAATTTATGGTTTGATGCAAACGTCTCGAAATTAAATGAGGACCAGGTATTCTGGGTTGCGCGGGATATCACTGACCGCAAGATTAATGAGCTTATACAAATTGCCGTCACGCAGATTTCGGAAAGCACTCTTGCCTCTAAAACGATGGATGAATTACTTAAATCCATTCATGATGCGGTTGGGCCGCTTTTGCCTGTAAGCAATTTCTATATTGCACAGTACGACCCAAACACCAATCTGATCACTTTCCCTTACCATTCCGACGAGCTTGACGAGAGTTGGTCTCCGCGAAAACTCGGTCAAGGGCTGACAAGCTATGTGATTCGTACCGGTAGGCCGTTGCGTACCACTCCTGAAATTTTTGCTGATCTTGAGGCAGCCGGTGAGGTGACAATTGACGGCGTTCTCAGCGTAGATTGGCTGGGTGTTCCACTTCGCTCCAAGCAGGTTGTGACCGGTGTGCTCGCCGTCCAAACCTATGATCATAAGATTCGAATAACGGAACAACATAAAGAAATCCTTTCCGTTATCGCGACTCAAGTCTCATCTGCAATTGAACGTTTTCTAGCGGAACGCGAGATCCAGAAATTCAAGCTTGGGATTGATCGCTCGGATAATGCTGTTTTTATCACTGACTTGGAAGGTGGGATTCAGTATGCTAACCCCGCGTTTGAGAAGGTATATGGTTACTCGCCCGAAGAAGCGATCGGAAAGACACCCCGTATTATCAAATCGGGTGTCATCCCTCAGGAACAATACAAACATTTCTGGGAGACGTTGTTATCTGGCGGAACAGTTTCAGGAGAAATTGTCAACAAAACAAAGGATGGCCGGCTCATCCCAATTGCAGGAACGAACAGCCCAATCCTTGACGAAAGTGGAAAAGCGATTGGGTTCCTCGCTGTTCATCAAGATATTACCGAACGAAAATTAGCGGAAGCAACCCTTCAGCGGCGTAATGATTATTTAGCGGCCTCCTCTGAAATTGGTCGCCTCGTCACCTCGACACTTGACCTTAACACGATCTTTACGCGTACAGTTAGTTTGATCAGTGAAAGATTTGGATTTTATTTCGCCGCGATCTATATTATCGAAGAGACGGGATTCAGCGCAGTCCTTCGCGAAGCCACTGGCGAGGCTGGCGAGAAAATGAAGGCGCAGAGACATTCTGTGATCGTTGGTTCTAATTCCGTTGTGGGCAAAGTGGCAGAAAATATTGAACCAATCCTTCTCAATGAGACAGAACTTGATCCACTCTATACCCCCAATCCCTATCTGTTAGATACACATTCCGAGGTTGCGATTCCCCTGCGGATTGGCTTGCGCATCGTCGGTGTGATTGATATTCAATCCGTCCAAACACATGCGTTCACACAGGATGATCTTTCGGTATTGCAATCACTGGCAGATCAGGTGGCGGTCGCGATCGACAATGCTCGTTCGTATGAACTATCACAGCAATTAATTCAAGATTTGCGTGAAATTGACCTCTTGAAGAGCCAATTCCTGGCGAATATGAGCCATGAACTGCGAACACCTTTGAATTCCATTATTGGCTTCTCGCGAGTCATTCTTAAAGGAATTGATGGCCCCATAAGCGAAATGCAGCAGCAGGACCTAACTGCTATTTATAATTCCGGTCAACATCTGTTGGGATTGATCAACGATATTCTTGACTTGGCGCGCATCGAAGCAGGCAAGATGGAATTAAACTTTGAAGAAGTCCAACTCGCGGAAATGACAACAAGTGTTATGTCTACTGCAAAAGGACTCGTAAAAGAGAAATCAATTCAACTGTTACAGCGCATCCCGTCTGATATGCCTGCAGTACGCGGTGATGCCATGCGCGTTCGACAAGTATTGCTCAATCTAATTTCCAATGCCTCTAAATTCACCGACGTTGGATCAATCACTGTGGAGACTCTTGTTCAAAAAGGTCCTACCGGTAAAATGGAAGCGCTGATCAATGTTATTGATACCGGACCGGGTATTTTAGCAGAAGATCAAAAGAAACTGTTCCAGGCTTTCTCACAGGTGGATGGTTCTGCGACGCGCAAGAGTGGTGGAACAGGTCTAGGTCTCTCTATCTGTGCAAACCTCGTACAGTTGCATGGAGGTCGCATTGGCGTTCAGAGTGAAGTTGGCAAAGGTTCAATCTTCTGGTTCACCCTGCCTCTTTACAATCAGCCTGAAAATGAAATCCCGGCAGGCAAGAAAGTTGTGCTTGCAATTGACGATGATCCACAGGTGATAGGATTGTATGAGCGCTACCTAAATCCGCAAGGGTATCATGTTCTGGCACTCACCGATCCACTAAAAGTCAAAGAGCAAGTTTTGAGGATCAAACCGTATGCGATCACACTGGACATCATGATGCCCAACAAAGATGGATGGTCTGTTCTCACAGACCTCAAATCTGATCCAGCCACCCGAGATTATCCAGTCATCATTTGCTCCATCATGGAACAGGCCGACAGGGGCTTCAGCCTCGGCGCAGCAGATTATCTCGTGAAGCCTATTCTCGAAGAAGATCTAGTACACGCGCTCAACCGATTGAACAGGGATGGCACGATCCACGAGGTATTGGTGATTGATGATGATCCAAATGATCTGCGTTTAATCGAAAAGATTCTCAATCAACACGGCCAATACAAGCCGATCCTTGCTGAAGGTGGCCGCAAAGGGTGGGAAGCGATCAACAATCAGGCACCTCATGCAATCATCCTTGACCTGTTCATGCCTGAAATGAATGGCTTCAATATACTTGAGAAATTACGCCAAACTCCCTCGTTGTGTGACATTCCAGTACTCGTTGTAAGCGGCGGGGGTCTCACAAACGAACAACAGCAACAGTTGAATACCTTCGGACAGCGGCTCATCACTAAAGGTTCGCTCAACGAAGGTCAATTAATTGAAAGCATCGAAAACGCATTGAAGCGACTTGGCTAATGAGCCCGGTGTGCTTCTAACAGGATACAATATGTCATTTGTAATCAGGTGTTTGGACTGCGGCCATGCCGCGCCATTTATGCCTCGTTCCATGCACTGTCCAAACTGCAACAGCCAATGGCGTGAAGCAGAGTATGATATAGCGGAAGTAGCAAGGACGTTTCCATCGGAACTACAGAATCGCCCGTTCGATTTATGGCGCTATCAAGAGTTATTGCCAATCCATAATCCAAATCCAACCTTAAGATTGGGAGAAGGAGGCACCCCCCTCATTCAAGCTGCAAACCTGGGTATGATGCTGGGCGTGCCAAATCTCTTCATCAAAGATGAACGGCAAGGACCAACTTCATCGTTCAAAGATCGACAGGCAGCTGTTACGATTGCCGCGCTAAAAGAGGGTGGAGTTACCGAAATGGTTGCTGCCTCTACAGGCAATGTTGCGATTTCCTTATCAGCCTATGCCGCCCGGGCAGGAATCAAGCTCTGGGCTTTCGTCACGAGTCTTGTTCCCGGCGTCAAGATGCGCGAGATCGCTTTATACGGGAGCCAGGTAGTAAAGATCACAGGATCTTACGATCAGGCAAAACAAGTCGCAGCAGAATTTGCCCGCCAACGCGGGTTGTATCAAGATATGGGTGCGCGGACGGTTACTGCAGTCGAAGCAATGAAAACGATTGCTTTTGAGATTGCTGAACAATTAACCATGCAGCAAGGGATATCGACTGCTTCAATGAATGGAACATCAAAGTGGCGCACACCCGATTGGTATGTTCAAGCGGTAAGTGGAGGCATGGGTCCATTAGGTGTTTATAAAGGTTTTCGTGAATTGCAAAAACTTGGCCTGATTGACCGCATCCCTGCTCTGGCACCGATCCAAGCTGAAGGTTGCGCACCGATGGTTGAGAGCTGGAAGAAGGGACTAGAAAAAGCTGAACCTGTTCTTTCGCCAAAGACACATATTGAAACGTTAGCAACAGGTGATCCAGGCAGAACCTATACGATGTTGCGCAAGCAAGTCAATGAAACCCATGGCGTATTTGAGAGTGTTAGTGATGAAGACGCCTTTCGCGCTATGCATGTTTTGGCAAAGATGGAAGGCATATCCGCAGAGCCAGCCGCGGCTGTGGCGTTCGCTGGTCTTTTCAAACTCGTGCGTGCGGGTATCATCAAGTCCACTGATACAGTTGTTGTCAACTGCACAGGGCATACTGTGCCTGCCGAACAGTTCCTTTTTGGCGAGGGCTGGACTCGTGATGTGGATTTACGTCAGCGAGAGGAGCAGGCAACAACTCCACAGGAAGGTTTACTTTCTGCACTCAATAATGTGACGCCAAGCCGCTTCTCGCGCGTTGTGATCGTTGATGATACTTCCGAGGCGCGTCGCCTCATCCGACGCATTCTCCAGTCACAAGGTGATTTCGAAATCTTTGAAGCCACGACTGGACGCGAGGCTATTGAACTAGTGACAAAGGAGCGCCCTGATCTGGTGATCCTTGACTTGATGATGCCCGAAGTAGATGGCTTTGCCGTCCTGGACGCTTTACGGAGCAAACCTGAAACTGCGAACATTCCAGTGATTGTTGCGACTGCCAAAGAACTGACAATAGATGAAAAGAGCCGCTTGCAAGGGCAAATCCAATCCCTGATGTTGAAAGGGGATTTCCTGAACGATGAATTTCTCGAAGAAGTTCGTTCACTCATACAATAAAATTAGCAAGCAACCACGAACACTGAAGATTTACGACAACGACGGGCGTTGCCATTGCCCGTCGTTATTTATCAGTTGAGGATAGCAGGCAAACTATAATATGCAAAATGGTCGAAGCACCGGTATCAATGCTGCTGTGATCTCTGCCCTATTTCTTGGGTTTACGCCAGTCTTTGGCAAAGCTGCCATGGGCGCGGGAAAATTTTCCCCGTTGGCGGTAGTGGCACTGCGCACAAGCATGGCTGCTCTTTTATTAGTGATCATTATCGCAGTGTTCAAACGCCGGATCCTGTATATTTATCCAGCCGGTCTTTTGGGCTGCTTAATGGCGGGTGCAGTCAACGGGATTGGTTCCATTTTTTATTATGTGGGATTGAGCAAATTGAATGCCAGCGTTGCACAAATGCTTTATGCACTTTACCCATTCTTCGTTGCATTCTGGCTTCAGCTTGACAAACAGACGCCTTCAAAATTAACGGGACTCCGAATCATCATTGCCAGCATATCCGCGTTTTTCCTTACAAGAGCTCAGGCAGGAAATATCGACTTATGGGGAGTACTATTCATGCTCATCGCAGCTGCTTTGTATGCACTCCACCTCCCCATCAATCAACGTGTCTTATATGATGTTCCTGCACCCACAGTGACAGTATATACATTGCTTGCAATGAGTTTGATCGTTGTGCCAGCTTACCTTATTTTTGATCGAAGCCTGCCTACAGGAAATGCCCCTTGGCTGCCAGTGTTTGGACTGACTGCGGTGACTTTCTTTTCAAGGTTATTACTATTCCTTGGCGTAAAACATATTGGCGGCATGCAAACTGCACTACTTGGATTGGGAGAATTATTAGTGGCGATCTTTTTCAGCCACCTGCTCCTCGGCGACAGTCTGACGAATTGGCAATGGCTTGGTACTGCTGGGTTGAGTATCAGCCTCCTATTGGCTTGGTTCGAAAAGCCACCACCTAACCCCGCCCATCCCCAGGGTTTGCTAAGCTGGTTGCAACCGCCCGATTTTCCAGCAGACTTTTACAAATACGAATAACCTTCCCCATTCTTGGAGTCCGAACTCTCCCGACTTCGGACTGAATTGTGACTATTACTTTTCCCCCTCGTATAAATAGCCTGTGCCGCGCACGCTAATAATTTGCTCAGAAAGCGTAGGAAATGCTTCGAGTTTATGCCTCAGTCTGCTCACTAGGGGACGTAAAATTTCGGGGGCCTCGCGTTGAGAAGTATCATAACCTTGAACAAGCAAAACCAATTCCCGGTGTGAATAAACGCGTCCTGGGTTTTCAATCAACACGCGCAACAAGCGACCTTCTGCAGGCGTCAAATGGATCACCTGCTCTTTTTTGCGGACCTGGCGACGAGAAAGATCAACGTGTGTGCCATCCTTCAAAGAAAACTCTGACATTCCCTCATCGACATCCGAAGTGGATGGTCCACCACGCATCTTCAGCCGCGCTTCACGGCGTACCAATCCTTTCTTCACGCTGTTTACTACCTGTGACGGCGGCGCAGGTTTGAGCAAATAATCATGGATACGTAAGCGCAGGGCTTGAACAGCTGACTCGGTTGTACCAAAAGCAGTTAGCAGGATGATTTCGGTTTCTGGCGAGATTTGATTGACCACCTGAACTACTTCCAGCCCATCCATTCCTGGCATACGGAGGTCGACGACCATCAGTTCTATGGGGTGCGTACGGATGTATTCCACTGCCGCCTGACCATTTGGAACTGAATTCACTGTATATCCCTCAAGACGAAGAATATCGGTCAGTGATTGGCGTGCAACAGGCTCATCATCAACAACAAGAATGTTCGACTTCATTGCTTATCTCCCACGGGTAAGAATAATCGAAAGCAAGCACCTGGCTCGTTTCCATTCACAAGGTCGAGCGTGCCACCATGTGCAGTGACAATATTGTAACTCACAGTTAGCCCCAAGCCTGTACCACCTTCCTTTGTGCTGAAGAAAGGCTCAAAGATATCATTCCTGTGGTTCTCAGGGATTCCAGGACCTGTATCATGAACAGTGATTTCAATACCATGCTCTAACGAGCGAGCACTAATCCTTAACTCACCGCCTGCAGGCATTGCATCCATGGAGTTCAAGATCAAATTGAAAAATATCTGTTGAATCTGGCTACTTACTGCGTAAATCTTAAGCAACGATTCTGGTAAACCTGCCTTCACCTCAATATGCCGCTGACCGAGTTGTTGCGACGTCAGACTTAGCACATGCTGCAATAATTCCAATACATCTACCTGTTCGACTTTGGCAGCGCCGGGGCGATAAAAATCGAGCATGCGTTGCATGGTTTTCATCAAGCGTTCGAGCTCGTTTTTTGCCAGTTCAAAATACTCTTTACGTTTTTCAGGCTCCAGATCTTCACGCCCCGCCAAATGCAAACAATTTTGCACGGATTGCAATGGTACGCTATGAAGATTGGAGCGCGTGACCGGTATCAGGATCGCCGCGCCCAGCCCGAGCGTAGAAAGAAGCGCTTGCGCGTCTGCATCACCAGGACCTGTAGCATTGATTATGATTGGATTCCCATCTGCATCGACCTGGCTGATAAGCTGCGCGGCGAAATTGCTTCCCTCCACTTGAAGGACGTTGCCTCGTTGCGCGATGACAGCGACGTGTCCATTCTTCACTTCATAATAGGCGACATTTGAACAATGCAAATGTTCACGGATCGCACTAACAATTAGCTCAAGTAACTGGTCACGATCCGTTTCCGCGAAAAGCGTTTCTGTGACATTGAACAACGGACGCAACGCAGAAACACGTGCGGTATCGCGCTTACGCTGGTTATCTGCCAACGCTTGCCGCACCGCCTGGAGAAGTTCTTCACTTGTGTTGAATGGCTTCAACAGCAAACCATCCACACCCTGGCGTAACGCCCGGATCGCTGTTTCGACAGTGCCAAAGCCAGTCATGACCAGCACTGCGATGTCAGGCTGCACCATTTGTGCCCGGGAGATTACGTCAAATCCATCTACTTCTGGCATACGAATATCAACCAACAGCAAGTCGAAATGCTTTTCCTGAAGATCTTCAATCGCCACACGTGGATCTGTTTCTGAGGTGACATCGTAATCCGCGCGACTCAAGATGCGTTTGCACAATAATGCAATGCCGGGTTCATCATCTACAGCGAGAACGGAGATTGGTTTCATGCCTTCCTTGTGTTATTGAGGTAACCAGACGGTAAATTTTGATCCTACGCTAATCTGGCTTTCAACGTCAATTTGCCCGCCGTGATCTGTGATAATGCCATAAGTGACCGAGAGACCCAGTCCGGTTCCACCCTGGTTGCCTTTCGTCGTATAGAACGGTTCAAAGATACGAGCTAGCTCCAACTGTGGAATTCCGATGCCGGTATCACATACTGAAACCATAATCCAATCGCGACCAGCTCGGGAAGCTGATTGAGTTGAAATCGTCAGCTCTCCCCCTGCCGGCATCGCTTGCAACGCATTGTGGACCAGATTCAACAAGACTTGTTTCATCTGGTTTGCATCCACTGAAATCCAAGGAAGATTTTTTTCAAACTCGAGTTTTAGTTCTACCCCGCTGGTATGAATCAAATGACGAGTCAATGCAACTACATCTTCAATCACTTCATTCATCGATGTACGCGCCCGCGCGCTTTCACCCTGTCGCGCGAAGTCGAGCAGTCGACGCACCACATCTCGTGCACGCATCGCTTCACGCATCACGATCTCCAAATCTTTACGAGTTGGACTATCTGGCGGTATAGCATCCAACGCCAATTCTGAGAAGCCGGTAACTGAGGTCAATGGGTTATTCAACTCATGGGCAATGCCCGCCGCCATTTCACCAACAGCCGCAAGTTTTGCAGCCTGAACCAAACGATTTTCAGCCGACCGTTGTGCTTCCATGCGGGCACGCAATTCCACTTGCATGGAACGCAACTGATTGATCGTGACCTGTAATCTTTGATACTGATCGGCGCTGGTAATCACGCTCGCAAGAATACCTGCCAATGATTCAAGCGCGATGAAATCATTATGTGTGAAGGCATTACTTGAGCTGCTCTCCACATCAATGATGCCCAGAATTTTTTCGCCCTCGCGGATCGCCACGCACATTTCAGAGCCAGCCTGCCAACCCTTGATAGAACGATAGCGACTATCCTGCAACACATCATTGACAACGATGCTCTCACCAGTTCCAAACACCTGACCCGTAATCCCACCACTCACCGGATACTCGAAGGATTTCATAGCACGGTTGACAACGCTCTGGCTTGTACCTCCAAAACCACCGATCGTCAGATCACCTTTTTCATCTGCGATAAAGACGGCACAAAGTTCATAAGCAAAATAACGCGCAAGCAGATCAGAAGTGATCTCGGCTACTTCGCGTGGCTTGGTAAGACCAATCACCTGTTGAACTACCTCATGAATGAGACCAAGATTACGGGCGCGCCCCTCTGCCTCTTCACGTAAGCGTGTGTAATCAGCTAGGCTGGCAAGATGACTGGCAATCACGACCATCAGGCTTTCATCATATAGATCAAACGCGTCATTCCTTAGGCTTTCAATGCACAAAACGCCTATTGTCTGTCCACGAAACCGCAAGGGGACATACAATCCCGATAACACCTTATCATACAATGGCAATTGAACATCATCACTGATTTCACTCAATCGCACCTTTTGATTGCTGGAAAGCAAAGGAGCAATTCTGTGATCATCAGCGCTTTGCACAGAGGAAATCATATTGCCCTCAATTGTGCGATATTCAGTCAACAAACGGTTGTCGGACGAAAGCAAATACAGGACAATCAGTTCAGTGCCAAAAGACCGCGCGAGCAGGGCAAACATACGGCGCGCGATCTGATCGAGATTGCGGCCTGAAGAAACCGTTAATGCAAAATCATTCAAGGTAGCCAGGCGACGCAAATGACCAGCCATTTCTGCAAAAGTGATGATCGTTTCAATTGCAGGCGCGACTTGCGTTGCCAGATCCGTCAATCGACTCCATTCATCGCTTTTAAACGCAGTATTGCGCCATAACGTCAGAACACCGATCAATCGCTGGCCAATGATGAGAGGGACACAGACCCATAGCTTCGTACTCGATTTCAAACCTTTGTGCGGAATTTCAGTCCACAATGCGGCATCGCGGTGAACAACCATCGGCGTGAGGTTGCGGCTCAAGCGACGCAAAATTACATTGGCATCCAAAGAAAGGACAAGATCCGCGCATGCTGGCGCATTCCATTGAGCATGCACTTCCAGAGAGTCACCGCGTCGAATGGCAAGCCAGCCTCCCTGTACAGGGACGAGACGTACAAAAGAGGCGAGCGCGCGATCCAAAGCACGTGGCATATCATAGGGGTTCTCAGAATCGAGATTGGGCACTAATAAAGAGGCTGCCACCGAAGAAGAAGCAGATGTATCAGAGGTTGGCGCTTCCGTTTGCATCCCTGATACAACCAAGCGCCAAAGACGCTGCGCCTCATTGGTCAATTGACCCGCGGCTGCCAAAACAACACGCGAGACACCAGGCAATGGAAATGCAAATAACCTCTCAGCGTCCAGCTTGCTGGACTCAGGCAAAGAGACCGAGCGGCTCTGCCCTCCACTTAACGCGCCGCATAGCCATGAATCTACTTCCGTCTTGCTCAGGAACTTCACCAACGCGGGGTGAGTCTTCTTTGCTAGGTGATAATTGGCAAGCACACGCCATTTCCCTGCCTCACGTTCCACCAACGCTGCCCAGGCAGTATATGTCAATTGGCTGGCTTCTTTTAACTGATTTTCAATTGCTATATGAGTTGGCATTCTGGGTTAATTATACAGCAGAGAATCCCTCATTGTGCTCTTTGCAAAGCAGTTCGCTTTATTTAGAGTGGATTAGGGGGATGGTAAAATTAATTTATGAGTGATTTAATGGTAATCGGCGGCGGGTTGGCTGGGAGCGAAGCCGCTTATCAAGCCGCCCAACGTGGACTCAAGGTTCGACTCTACGAAATGCGCCCTGCCGTGCAGACCGGGGCACATCAGACTCACGATCTGGCTGAGCTCGTCTGTTCAAATTCACTTGGCTCAAATCTGCCAGACCGCGCCTCAGGCTTGCTCAAAAACGAGGTACGGATTCTCGGCTCAATACTGCTCGAATGCGCAGAAGCTGCCTCCCTGCCAGCGGGTGGCGCACTGGCTGTTGACCGTGAGCTCTTTGCGCAGCTTGTCACCGAGCAGATAGAAAATCATCCCAATATCGAAATCCTTCGCGAAGAAGTAAAAGAAATTCCAGAATCACTTTCCATCATCGCCAGCGGACCACTTACCTCTCCTGACTTGTCACAATCGATTGCTACATTAAGCGGTGAAGAACATCTCTTTTTCTTCGATGCCATCGCGCCGGTCATCCATGCTGATTCGATCAACATGGACATTGCTTTCCGCGCCTCACGCTATGGCACAGGTACACAAGATGAAGGTGATTACATCAACTGTCCATTCACAAAAGAGGAATATTATGCGTTTGTCGAGGCACTTCTCAAAGCAGAACGTATCGAATTGCGTTCGTTTGAAGAGGCGATCAAAAGCGGTGTAAAAGCAGGTCATTTCTTCGAAGGCTGTTTACCTGTAGAGATTATTGCCGAACGTGGAATCGATTCGCTGGCTTTTGGTCCCATGCGCCCAGTTGGACTCAGGGATCCGCGCACAGGCAAACGTCCATATGCCGTTGTGCAACTTCGTCAGGATAATCTCGTTGGCAGTCTCTATAATCTCGTGGGTTTCCAAACCAATCTCAAGTATCCTGACCAAAGGCGCGTGTTCCATCTCATTCCAGGTTTGGAAAATGCCGAGTTCATGCGTTATGGACAAATGCATCGTAATACCTTTATCGCTTCGCCAAAACTTCTACGGCCTACCCTGCAACACATTCAACGCGCTGATCTATTCTTCGCGGGCCAAATTACCGGTGTGGAAGGTTATATGGGAAATATTGCAACAGGCTTGCTTGCAGGGATCAACACCGCGCGCTTATATCATCATGAAGAACCCATCACACTTCCACAGACAACTATGCTTGGCGCGCTTTGTCATTATGTAACCCACGCTGATCTCAAAGATTTTCAACCGATGAAAGCGAATTTTGGAATCCTCCCACCTCTTGAAGCCACATCAAAAATTGGGAAACGCGAACGTGGTAAAGCTTATGCTGAACGCGCACTTGGAGATTTGCAACTCGCACTAAAGACTATTGCTCCTGCCTTAACTGCTCAAGCCACCGTCTCCGGCAGCGGATTCAGCGCCGAGGATGGCGCTTAGAGCAGATCACATGACAAAAAGATCCATCGCACTCTACTTATCGATCATTGGAATTCTGCTCCTGGGCGCGATTGGGTTGTACAGGTACTCACGTCTTTCCCAGCCAACAGCGGATTCCGTTATATTTGATGGTCAGCACGCCTACGTGGACGTGCAGACTCAAGTCGCGTTCGGATCGCGGGTGACTGGATCTGAGGGATATGCTGAGGCTCAGAAATGGATCCGAGCGGAACTCGTCAAAGCGGGCTGGCAGGTCGAAGTCCAGGAATCCCAAGCATTGGGACACTCTATTAAAAATATCGTTGCCAAAAGAAGCAATAAGTCACCACAAATCATCATCGGTGCTCATTACGACACGCGCATGTTTGCAGATAATGATCCTGATCCTACGCAACACACACATTATGTCCCCGGCGCAAACGATGGTGCCTCCGGTGTCGCTGTCTTGTTGGAACTTGCACGCTCCTTGCCTGATCATACGATTCCAGTTTGGCTCGTTTTCTTTGATGCGGAAGATAACGGCAATATCGAAGGCTGGGATTGGCTCCTGGGCTCGCGTGAGTTTGTGAAAAACAATTCCATTCAACCACGCGCAGCCATCATTGTAGACATGATCGGCGATGCAGACCTGAATATTTACAAGGAACGCAACTCGAACTCAGATTTAACTGATGCCATTTGGAAAGTTGCAAAGGGACTGGGTTACGATAGCAAATTCATCCCTGAATATAAATATTCCATGCTCGATGATCACACACCTTTTTTGCAGGCGGGCATTCCGGCTGTTGACATCATTGACTTCGACTATCCTTATTGGCACACGGTTCAGGATACACCTGAGAAAGTTTCAGCGGAAAGCCTGCAAACCGTTGGTGAAACGCTGCGCACCTGGGTCATGCAACAAAGCAAACAACCCTGATAAAATGGTGTAGGTCACGCTTACAACGTGACGGGAAACATGCCAAAGAAAGCTATACCAACACCCATTCAAAAAGTCTTAGCAAAAATACGCCCTGTATGGATCGCACGCGTGGGGCAGGAAATGGCGCGTGGCATGGAAGTACGCGCGGATTTTGAAGAGCAACTGAGGCGTTTCTTCGATCTGCTCGAACAATCCATTACGACCGGTGACCCAGCCTGGATGGATTCCATTCTGCTTGATTGGGCAAAATCATCCACTGAGACCGATCTCGAAGAGGAACCTTATCAGGTCTCATTCTTGATCAATCGCATGATCGCACTAACGATTCAAGTGGCGCATGAGGTGCTGACGAAGCAACAGGCGCTTGACCTCTTGGCTGCAGTCATTCCGATCTATACCTATGGTCTCGGAGTAGTGGCGCGTTACGAAATGGAGACTCGTGTGGCACATATCTCCAGTGAAATGGAAAAAGTACAAAAGCGGATGGAGCGCGTCGACAGAAGCAAATCTGCTTTTATTTCGGTAGCCGCACACGAGCTAAAGACACCGATTACCTTGATCGAAGGTTATGCATCCATGATGGATGACCTGCTCGAGCAAGGAAAAGCAACGAACCTGGAAAGCTTGCTGGCTGGGATGAACACCGGCATTGATCGCTTGCGTGCAATTGTGGATGACATGATCGATGTTTCAATGATTGATAATGAACTTCTTCAACTCAATTTCCAGCCAATGCAAATTTCGCAAATGGTAGATGCATTGTGCATAGAAGTTGAAGCAATCATACGCACTAGAAAACTGACATTAGATATAAAAGATTTCGAAGGAAACAAAGAGTGGATTTACCTTGATGCGCCGAGGATCATGCAAGCCTTGCGAAATGTGATCAACAATGCAATTAAATATACGCCCGATGGTGGAACGATTACGATCGATGGAAGGACGCTTTCTGGCTTTGTTGAAGTGACCATTACCGATACAGGCATTGGCATCTCTACTGAAGACCAGGCAATGATCTTTGAGAAGTTCGGTCAGCTTGGGCGTGTGGACTTACATTCCAGTGGGAAGACGAAATTCAAGGGTGGCGGTCCCGGTCTGGGACTTCCAATTGCGCGTGGTATTCTCGAGGCGCACGGGGGTTCTATTTGGGTCGAGTCAGAGGGCCACGATGAAATAAAAAATCCTGGGTCAACCTTCCATATCCTGATTCCTCTCCGTACTGAGTCTCCAGACCCAAAGATGACTAGGTTATTTGGTACACTTGGAAGAAATCAGGATTAAGCAAGTTTGCTCGTTCGCCGTTCTCGGCGGATCCTACGCTGGAGACGACATAAGGAGCATTGTTGCGTTATGAGTTAAATTAGAAGAATAGATGCCTAAAAAATTTCCTCAACCAACCAATTCACCCCAAGAACGCGCATTCCTCGTGGGCGTGGACCTCTATCAGCAAAAATCATTTCTACCTTTGCAAGACTCCCTAACCGAACTGGCTTTATTATCAGATACCGATGAACTCTCGCCGCGCCATCAACGCGAATTACAGGAGGAGTTAGGTAGAAACGTCCGCGTGCTGGATCGCACTGCGCTCATTCTCGATATCTTTGCACAGCACGCACACACGAGTGAAGGCATGTTGCAGGTGGAACTCGCGCAATATGAATACTATTTGCCGCGTCTCACCGGTCAATGGACGCATCTGGAACGACAGGCAGGCGGTGGTGGTGGGCGCGCAGGCTCCACAGGTGGTGTGGGATTGCGTGGTCCTGGTGAAACACAACTGGAAGTGGATAAGCGGGCCATTCGCAAGCGCATCTCACACCTCAAAAAAGAATTGGAAAAAGTGCGGGCCCATCGCATGAGGTATCGCTCTCAGCGCAAACGCTCACGCATTCCAACAGTAGCTTTGGTAGGTTATACCAACGCAGGTAAATCTACGTTACTGAATAAGATTGCCAAATCAGATGTATATGTTGCCAATCAACTATTCGCTACACTCGATCCAACCACGCGTCGCGTGGAACTGCCCGGCGGTTATCAGGCTCTCCTTACCGATACAGTGGGGTTTATTCAGAAATTACCCACAACGTTGGTCGAATCCTTTCACGCAACACTGGAAGAAATTGTCGAAGCGGACTTGCTATTGCATGTCGTGGATATTTCGCATCCTAACGCGTTGAATCAATTTGAATCTGTGCAACAAACACTGGATGAACTCGGTGCTCACCACATTCCAATTGTCACTGCATTGAACAAAGTTGATCAACTGCATAACCCGCAGTCAGCGAGAGAGGTAGTAAGTCACTTTTCGAAGGCAGTGACAATTTCCGCCTTGAATGGAGACGGGGTCAAAGACCTACTGAGAGTCATCCAACAAGAGCTGTATGAAACATACGCG
>WNFZ01003709.1_pt1 | contig 27773 bp, 20 predicted proteins | sample 5400081 | NCBI WGS metagenome assembly WNFZ01 (sample SAMN13153365, study PRJNA577476) | soil metagenome | isolation source: 80 cm soil or saprolite under grassland replicate 1 | place: USA:California | collected 2016-06-15 | reverse complement strand
GGGTTCAGGATCTGATTGATCCGCGCCTGCAAATCGACAATGTGCGCGCGAGTGGCCCGGTCACCAGCCCTGGCCAGGGCGACGCGCAGCGTGCCTTGCAGCTCGACCAGCTCGAGCCGAGCCTGCGCGCGCGCGTCCGCAGGCCGCGGCGCCGGTGGGGTGAAGCCGGGGAACGGCGTAAATCCCGGCGGGAACGGCGTCACGAGCGGCGTGCTGATGAGCCGCTCCATCTGATCGACGAAGGCGCGCTGCAGGTTGCGGCGGTAGGCATCGACCCGCACGGCACCCCCGGCCAGCTCGGAAAAGGCGCCGCGCCGCACGTCCCCGAACAGATCGGGGATCGTATAGGCCGTTCCCGCCCCCCCCGGTTGAGTCGCGGCCTGCTCGGCGAGACGCGAGAGCCGCTGGTCCTGGAAGAGCGTATTCAGAATCGCGCTCTGGCGCAGGCGCACCCGCTCCACGAAACCGGTCGGCTCGATGCGTCGTAGGATCTCGGCATCGAAGAAGAACGACGGCGTCGTAAAGACGTTGTCGTTCAGGAACTGCACCGCTTCCGCCTGTTTCTCCCGCGGCACCGGCTGATAGACCCTGCCCGACTGGCTCGCGTACTTCGTGAACTGGTAGACGCCGCCCACCACGACCGCGACGTGGTTCATTTCCCGGGCCCATTGGGCGATCAGCTCGCCGTACAAGTCATCGAGGCGGTCGTAATTGTCGAGCCGGTCCTGGGTCGTCGCCGGGATCAGCATCGGCACGAGCCGCTTGATGTTGCGCACGCCGTAGCCGCTGGCGCGCACGGGGTCATCGCCCAGCGCTTCCGTGATGATGCGCGGATCGACCGCCTCGCCGTCGCCGATCCAGCGATCCCAGGGCTGCGAATCTTGTAGACGCGCGAGCGAGTCGAGCGTCGGGCGCTCGGCATCGGGCGTCGCTGCGCCGCGAATGCGGCGGTAGCCCCAATCGATCGCGAAGAAATCGTAGGGCCCGATGCCCTGCATCAGGCAGGCACTGTCGCCGGGCTGCGCCACGTAGTTGTAGCGCGCGTAGTCCATGATCGACGGGCTCGTGCCCTTCATGCGGCACGTGAACGATTTGCTGCGCAGCGAATCCACCGGATAGTAGGTCGACGCCACCATGTTGTGGCGCAGGCCGAGGCTGTGTCCGACTTCGTGCGTCGCGACGTAGGCCACCATCAGGCCCATCAGCGAATCGGGGAACGGTAATTGCCGCGCGCGCGGATCGCCGGCGCCGGCCTGCGTCCAGTACCACGCCTCCACCAGGCTCGTGATGTTGTGGTAGAAGCCGATGTTGGCGTTCATGATCTCGCCGGAGCGGGGATCGCTGAGCCGCGGGCCGTAGGCGTTTTCGATGGTGGACGGCAGCCAGCGAATCGCCGAGTTACGCGCGTCGTCGAGGTCGAAGTTCGGGTCGTCGGTCGGCGCGACTTTGGCCGTGATCGCGTTACTGAACCCTGCGGCGCGGAACACCGGCTCCCACATTTCGACGCCCTTGATCAGCCAGGGCACCCATTTGGCGGGGGTCGCCGGATCGATGTACCAGACGATCGGCTGGACAGGATCCGAGACGGCGGCGTTCGGGTCCTTCGGCTCCAGGCGGTAGCGCTGGATGAAGCAGCGGCGCGGGCCGGAGACGCGGTCCTCGTCGTAGTTCTCGAACGAGAGGTTGAAGTAGCCCACGCGATCGTCGCACAACCGCGCCATCATCGGATGATCGGGCAGCAGCACCATCGAATAGTTCATCAGCATCGTGATCGAGTTCAGCGAGCGGTTGGGGGGAGCGCCCGCCGGACCCGGCACGGAATCGACCTCGAACGTCTGCAGCGCGCTCACCTCGACATTGCGCGGGAAGGAGCGCGCCCGGTCGACGACGGAGCGCGACGGATCCATGCGGCGGGGCCGGATGCCGGACTGCCTGATGTTGAGCTCAGCGACGTCGGTCGTGAACAGCTTGGTTGTTTCGATCACCGCGCCGCTGTCGGGCGTATGCCAGGCCGCGACGTCGAAGCTCATGATGATCGGCGCGATGTTGGACAGCCGCACGGCACGGGCGACCGGCTGCGTGCTGTCGGCCCGCATCGCGTACGACACGATGCGCAGCAACACCTTGTTGCCGAGCCGTTCCCAGACCACGATGCGGTTGCTGATTTCCTCCCCGGCGTAGCGTATCCCGCGCATCGTGCCCCGCTGATCGGCGACGAGCAGAAACTCCTTGCCGAACATCGCGCGCGGGATTTCGTAGAACAGCTTCTCGCCGATCCGATGCACGATGAACACGCCGGAGTCCGTCACCGCCCCAGGGGTGATGACCTGGTTGTAGGGCTTCGCTGCTACTTCCGGTGCCTGGACGCGGCCGGATGCCGCGTGGGACGTATCTTGATGAGCCGAATTCTGAGCTGGGGTCGGGCGCGTGGGCGCGGTGGGGTGTGTGCAGGCGACGACGCCGAACGTCAGAAGAACGGGCAAAGATCGCATCGGGCTGTACCTTGGGCGGTGGTCGGGAACGGGGAGATTAGGCCGCCCGGCGCATCCCGTCCAGTGGCATTCGGAACGGTGGAGGTTGCATTTTGATCGCATGAAGAAGCGTCTCCGCGGGCTGATCATCGTCGTTATCCTCGCGGCCATGATGTATGGCGCGGCGGTGACGCTCGCGCTCACCGGCAACCTCGGCTCGGCGACGGCGGTCGTGGTGTTGATCGTCGGCGCCGTCCTCGTCCCCGTCGCGCTGCTGATCGTGCGGCGCCGCATGTGGACTCCCCTGACCGCGCTCGAGCGCGGCATCAAGCAGATCGCCGAAGGGGACCTGAGTATCCAGGTGCCCGTGGCTCATGACGACGAGCTGGGCGACGTCACGACGCATTTCAATCATATGACGCGCGTGCTGCGCGATCGCGCCGAGGAGCAGGGGCGATTTGCGGCCGCGGGCGAGCTGCTCGGCGGCGTCGCCCACGAGGTCAACAATCCGCTGATGGCGATCGCCAGCCACGCCGAGCTGCGCCTGGCGGACACGCAGATTCCCGCCGAGCAGCGCAACGAGATGCAGAACATCCTGCGGCAGGCGCAGCGCGCGGCGAAGCTGCTGCGGGGGCTGCTGCGGTTCGTGCGCGCCGGCGAGAAGCGCGCGGCGGCCGTGAACATGAACGACGTGGTGCGCAGCGCCCTCGACCTGGTGTCCTACCGGTTCAGCATCGATGAGATCTCCATCGGGGGGCGGCTCGATCCGGAGCTGCCCATCGTCGTCGGCGACGCCAACCGGCTGGAGCAGGTGATCGTCAATCTGCTCAGCAATGCCCTCGATGCGTTGCGCGGTGTGAAGCCGCCGCGCCGCCTCAACGTGGACTCGTTCATCGATGACACGGGAGGGCGCGTCTGCGTCACCGTGACGGACAATGGGCCGGGAATCGCGCCCGAGATTGCGCAGCGGCTGTTCCGCCCCTTCGCGAGCACGAAAGGGGTGCGTGGCACCGGGCTCGGCCTGTACATCTCGCGCCAGCTGGTGCGTGAGGCGGAAGGGGAGCTCGACCTGGTGAAGCGTGCGGAGCCCGGCGCGCGCTTTTTGGTGTGGCTGCCGTGCGCGCGCGCGTCCGTTCTGTCAGCCCCCGTGGCCGTTCCCCAGCGCACTTCCCCACCGCTGGCAGCCACGCCGAGCCTCGCCGGGATTCGCGTGCTGCTGGTGGATGATGAAGAGCTGATTCGCCGGCCCATGGGGCGGTTCCTCATCAAGCGCGGCGCCGAGATCACCGAAGCGGGCGACGGGCAGGTCGCGCTCGAGCGCTTGCGCGCCGGGTTGGAGCCGCACGTCATCCTCGCCGACTTGCGGATGCCGCGCATGGATGGCGCCGAGTTCTACCAGCGGCTGCAGGAGGAACGCCCGGCGCTGGCCGAGCGCGTGCTGTTCCTCTCGGGCGACATCACGCATCTGGCGGGCCGCGGCCTGGCCGAGGTGCCGCGCGACCGCGTGCTCGTGAAGCCGGTGGAGCTGGCCGAGCTGGAGCGGCGGATCACCGCGTTCGTGCGGGAGAAGGCGGCCTGATGTTGATCGTGGTCGTGCTGTTCGCGACCGTGCTGCTGCGGGCCGCGATCGTCATGGGCGCGGTCTACCTGATGCTGCCGAAGGCGTTCTCCTGCCCCCACTGTGGCGACAGGCTGACGCTGATTCGCCATCCCGTTCTGCGCTGGGTCGTGCCGCAGGTGGAGCATCGCTGGTGCATGGGGTGCGGGTGGAGCGGCATCGTCAGGCGGGTCCGGGAGCGGCGGCATATCCTGCCGCAGTTGCGCGTCAGCGCCGGCCGTTAGTGCTCCTAGCGCGTCACGAGCCGACCGCGCTGCGCGACAACAGATCCTTCGCTTCGCGCGTACCGCGCGCTCGCTCAGGATGACAAGCCGTAGGGCGCTTTGAGAAGAAAAGAAGTTAGACGGGTCGAAACAGGTGCTCGCAGGAAAGTCCGAACTCGGTCGCCGCGCCAGCCGGCTGCCAGGTGAGACGCCCCCGCTCGATCTGGGGGAAGTGCGCGTCGGGCGTCCACACCTCGACCTGGTGCGCGTCACCATCCACGATCCAATAGAGGGGGATACCCGCCTCCTGGTAGCGTCGACGCTTCAGGAAGCGGTCGGCGCGGGCGGTAGACGGGCTCAACACCTCAGCGATCAGCGGCAGTCGCTTGACGTGGACCCAGGCGAGCGTCCGCGCCTCATCGAGCGGAACGACGAAGACGTCGGGCTGGACGAGCACGTCATCGGCCCAGGAGATATCGGCTCGGGAGCCGAGCACGATGCCGACGGGCTCAAGGCGGAGATAGGCATCGAGGGCGACGATGAGGCGCTGGACGAGGACCTCGTGCCACAGCCGGGGCGACGGGGTCACGAGCAGTTCCCCGTACACGACTTCGTAGCGGTTGCCGTCCTCCGGCAGAGCCCGCACCATGTCTGCGGTCCAGTAGGTCGGGGCAGCCATGCCCATATGATGGTCTCCTCGGCGCGACAGGGGCAAGGGTGGGACACCCGCCATGATGGCGTGGGACGCCGGGACCGGCGTCATCCTTTTCACGCGCGCAGGAGGCGGGCGGGCGCAAGGTCGTCGAGATCGCCTATATTCCGGCGCATGATCCATCCTACGCGTCGGCTAGCCGAGGTCGAAGCTCAGTACGGACGCGATGCGTTCCGACACCTGTCGTACGCGGACGCCCTGGACCTGTTCGCCGCGCTCTGGGCTGAAGCACGAACCGTGCAGGGGGCGGCGTTGGGTGCCGATTGGCGCACCGACCTGGAGCCCGACCTCGCAATCGCCCGCGCGGTGAATGGCCTCCCACCCAAAGCCTGATCTCATCGTCAGGCGGGTGCGGGAGCGGCGGCAAATCCTGCCGCAGTCGCGCGTCACGGCGAGCCGCACGCGCATTTCCTAAGTTCGGCTCCGTAGTTCACCAATCAGGCGACATAATCGACTAATCAGACGACTTCGAGGACCAAACTGAGGTCGTCGATGAGCGATCGGCGCGCGTGGATCGACGAACCGCTGGCTCCGATGAGGAATCAGCGGACGCCAATCAGCAATCACTGAGCGTCGATCAGCAATCAGCGGACGGCGATCGCGAATTACCGCACGCCGACCAGAAATCAGGGAACTTTGTTCCCCAATCACCGCACGCCGAGTAGGAATCAGCGAACGCCGACCGCGAATCACCGCACGCGGATCAAGAATCAGCGAACATCGATGAGGAATCAGCAGACGCGGATCGACAATCCGGCGACAACGCGGAGTTGATTGTCCTCAACGAAGGACACAGGCTCGAACCGAGTTGAGCACGAGTTGGAGTGGAACGATTTACGCATACGCTCCGTGGGCGTCGGGAGATGTCCACATTCGGGGCACGGAGCCCGACCGACGCCGTGTCAGTCCTCACCCCTGGCCCCCTCTCCCCTTCGCCTGCCGGCTCAGGGCAGGCTGTTCCGGAGAGGGGGAACGAATGGAAGGAGATTGTATGCGGGCGCAGTTGCGTAGGCGGCTAGAAATGGCCGAGCGAGTCCGTGACTTTCTGCGGGCTCATCAGACGGATGGCGTAGGGCAAGGCCTTGGGCTGGCGAAGCTCGAGGAGCTGGTGCAGCGAGCGCAGGTGCTCGCCGGTCAGCAGCGGGTCGGTGTCACGCTGAGCCGGCAGGCCACGAAGCAGCGGAAAGAAGTCCGGCGTAAGCTGCAGAGCAAGATTCTGCGGTATCTGCGCGTGGTCGGCCGGGTGGCGGCGAAGCAGAACGGAGAACTGTCGAATCAGTTTCCGTTGCCGCCCGGGAATGCCACGCAGCAGGCGCTGCTCACCGCTGTGCGGGCGACGTTGGCGAAGGCGCAAGCGCAGAAGGAGCAGCTCGTGGGTCTCGGGATGTCGGAGCAGGCGCTCGAGCAGCTCGCCGCGGTCCTGGGCGAGTTCGAGCAGACGCTCGAGGCGACACGGGAGGGACGGCGCGAGCATGTCGGCGCGAGCGCCGATCTGGAAGCGATCTTCGCCGAGATCGCCGAGCAGGTGCAGTTGCTCGATGGCGTCGTGCAGTACCGGTTCGGCGACGATGCCGAGCTGATGGGAGCGTGGACGAGCGCTCGCAACGTGCTCGGACCGTTCAAGACCAAGAGCGGGCCGAATTCAGGCGCGGGCGGTAATCAGACGACCAAGGCGGCGTGATGGCGGCGCCGGGTCTTGAAGGAGCGTTACGGCGCGGCAGACTGATCACCTGTCGCGCCTCGTTTTTGCTACCTGTAAAGGGCTGCCCAGGTGGGCGCGACATCAGGCTTTGTCCGCACCACGCGGCCACCCGTATGATCGAGGATCCATTTTTACGAAGCACGACTCAGCGCTTGTTGATCAGTCCTCGCAATACCTTGGACGTGGGCACTTCCCTAAGTCCCTCTCGCAGAGTCGCGGCGGCTTTCTCCGCCTCCCCGCTCACGTGCAAACACCTCCACTGGGCGCCGATTATTTCTTCAAGCTCCTGCTCTCGACTCAAGTAGGCACCTCCGCTTCGAACCAGTCGTGCCGCTGCAGCAAGGGTTTGAAGCGCGTCTTGCCATTGCCCTTCGGCCTCTTGGAGGTCAGCCAAGTCTATCAATGCCCGGACATTACCGGGTGCGATCTGCAGCACCTTCATGACTTCCGAGCGCGCGACAACGAAGTCCTCCATCATCTGAAAGATTGCCGCCCTCAATAAGCGAGCATCGATGTCTTCATCGGAGGCAGAAAGAATCGTTTCGAGCACCTGCAATGCCGACTCGTAGTCGCCGGCAAGCGCAGCTGCCCGAGCATCCTCCAAGAGGGTTGCTCGACTTGGCGAACCGCTGTCATTCAAGCGCTGCTCGGCCACTCGCCATCCTTTTCAACACCCAGTGAGTGTTCCACTACAAGCCACCGGAGGGGAGACTATACTGTTGATCGCGTCCCACACTCCGTACAGAATTCCAATGACACCGGCAACCCTAAACCCTCTGCTGGCAACCTTCAACCATCCCCGAAGGGCCGCAGCCCGGGCACCGGCTACCTCACCCGAATTTAGCGCTTGCCGTACTCTTTCCATCGCGGCCTGGATCTCTTCCGGAGAACTTTGCTTCGTGATGCCCCTAACAAGGGGGTCGTCCATATTGATGTTCTGCTTCCCGTGTTGCGCCAGCGCAATCAATATCGCCGAAGGAGGACTCTTGGCTGAGTCGGGTTCCTCGGGGCACCTCCCGCTCGTTTTCAGAGAGTCGGGGCACGCCCGCAGGCCAAACGGGTCGCTGAAATTGACCGGGTCGCCGTTTGCGAAGCCATACAAGTTGAGCCCGCCGGCCAAACCGATCGGGTCTTCCTGCGTAAACCGCCCCGTTAACGGATCGTATTCTCGGTTACGCATGTACTCTAGCCCGCTCCGATCACGCTTACCCTCCAATAGTGATCCGTGCCAGCTGCGGTATTCGAGGTTGCCCCGATTTCTATTGTATGCTGAGAGTCTATATGGCCAAAAAATTTGAACGCAGCGTTGGAGATTTCCGTCGAGATTCAAAGCCGGGCACGCGGTCTGGTTCTGACCGAGTTGATAAGGATACACGCGCGCCCCTGTTGTCAGTGTCCCATAGGCGGGGATCCCTCGATAGTTCCAATAGATCTGCAGCGTGAAGCGCGGCCAGGTGAGTGACGTCGCGTTCGAGCCTGGTTTGTCCCTGTACTCGTAGCGCGTGACGCTCAGCGGTTGATCCACGGCGAGTCCCGGTCCGTAGACAACCCGACCATAGAAGGGGTTGGGGTCCGCAGGACTAAAATCCCACGGCCGCTCAGAATATCCGGTATCCAATTCCTCGATCGTACCGGGATTGGTAGTATCCACCGGTGATTGAATCTCTGCCAACTCCTGCGCACCATCCCAGATCGTGCGCCGCACATAAGGCGTGTTGCATGCCACACTTTGACTGCTCGGCTCGCAAGTCATAACGGAACGAACCCAAACACGACGCCCCAGAGCATCATAGCGATACTCCTCGAATGTCCGGCGCCTGCCCGTGTAACGCGTATCAGTGGCGAGCAGAACTTCGTTCGGTCCGTAATAGGCCGCTCTCTCTTTGTTGACTTCCGATCCATCGTTTGTGCGTTCGAAATAGGAGCTCCCCGCGGCGTTGTAAGAGTACGTCGTCGCATCCGGACCGTCTTGATGTGCCGTGAGACGTCCGTAATTGGCATCGTAACCGTTTCCACCGTTGTGGGATGACGTCGTGGTGGAGTTTTGATCGTATGCGGTATCTGCGAATTGAGAGGTAATGAGGTTGCCCATACCATCATAGGTGTAGGTATCGCCGGTCGCATACCCCACCGGCAGCCCGGTATACATATCGACCGTATTTTGGTGCGTGTTCGAGGTCTGGAGGTATCCTAAACCAGTGTATGTAGCGTTTACTTGATCAAATTGCGCCGCGTCGCTACTGCTTAAGATCTGGTCACGCGCGTTGCGCACACTCACCGCAAAGTTCCGCAGCTGGGGCCCGGGGTAATAGGGAAACGCTTGACTGCCAGCGTTCTGAATAACGTCTGAACGCCGGCGACCGTCCCCGTCGTAGCCGAAAGATTGATGGATCGAGCCACCGAAATCGATGCGGCTGACATTGTTCACCGCGTCGTAGTTGATCGCGAATGTATTGCCCGCGATATCGGTCACCTGCATGAGCTGACTGAGCAACGGCGCGTAGCCATACCGAATCAGACTACCCGCGAATTGCGAAGGTGCCGCGAGAGTAGAACGTCTACCGTTCAGGTCGTATGTGTAGGCCGTCGCATACGCATGAGTCGTCTGCCGATTCCAGCTCTTGATCTCCAAGACTTCTTTCATGAGGGTGCCAACAGCATGAAACGTTCGCGTCACCGTCGCGTCGTTGTTCGTGGCGACCGTGACTTGTCCGTCAGGGGAATACTGGAAGGTTTGATTGTCCGTCGCCCAGCTGTAGCTGTATGGCGCACGGATGGCTTGGGTCGACGGAATTTGTGTCGGCGGCAAATCGTACGTGACGCCCAGCAATGTCCTCGTTATAAGCCGGTTGAGCGCATCGTAGGACATCGTGATGACGGCGCCCGTCCGCGTAGTATCCGCTACCAAATTGCCGGCGTCGTCGACGCCGCGTCGTTCGGCGCTGCCGTCCGGCTCCGTCTGCCGAATCAGGCGATTCGCGCGGTCATAGTCCCACGTCGTCGTCAGTGCGGCAACGTTGTAGGGATTCGGCAAGAACGTGCGGCTCAACGTATGGAGATTGCCTTCCTCGTCATACGTCTGGGTGACGGTGACATTTCCCCCGTCAGGAACTGTGGTGGAGTGCGACGTCTCCTCGTTCCGAGTCGAGTATTGGATAATCTCAGTTTGTTGGGCGCCCCAATTAGGCTGGTCAGCTGTGCCGATGGGCGTCAGGATTTGCTCGGTGAGGCCGATGGAATTGTTCGTCCAAGTTGTCTGCCGACCGAGCGCGGTCGTCCCTGTCCTTAGGTTCCCCTTGGAATCGTAAGTAAAACTCTGTGCGCCCATTCCGGGCGGTGTAACGCTGGAAACCTGGTTGTCGGGGAAGTACGCGAATACGGTACGCGCACTGCTGCCTCGAGCGTCCTCTTGCCAGACACGGTTGCCCGTCGCCGCATCTATCCCGAAGTCATAAAAATCGCCCTCGGGATTTATAGTCCGTGTGACTTGGTCCCATTTACTGTCCCATATATACCTCGTGGTCGCGATAACCCCCGTGCTGCTGGGCGCGTCGGCAGTCAGGATTCGGCCGCGCTCGTCATAGGCTGCATTAATCGTGTGTCCCGTCAGAGTTGTGAGCTGCGTCGCCAATCCTAGGAACCGCGCATCGCCTCGGACAATCCAGATACGCTGGTTGAGCGCATCAATGATCGTATCAGGTGCACCAAACCGGTTGAGATAGAAGGACGTCGTGTTCGTGGGAAGAAGTGGACCGTCGAGTCTCGTGAGTACATTGTTCAGTGCGACTGCGGCGCCCGGGAATCCCTGACTTGAGGCCTGCTGGAGCGTGCGAGTAATCGCTCCTACATCCAAGTTGGTTGTTGCCACCGAAACGTGATTGCCGGCATCGTACTGGAAATTGGTCACGGTGCCATGCCGATCGGTCCGTGAACTGATCTTATTGTCGGTATCGTAACCGAAGGACACCGTCCTCGAATCCGGCTCAAGAATATTCGTGAGGCGTCCTGTTGTACCGTTGACGGTTAACGTCGCGGTCCTGCTAGTCGGGACGCCGGGCGCCACAATCGTGGCGATCTTTCCATTCTGATACGAAAAGGTGTACGAGAGGGCATCTGAGGGCGGTACGGAGATCGAAACCAAACGACTCGTGACTTGATCATAGGCGAAATTCGTAATGTGACCCTGCCTGTTGCGCGTCCGGATATGATGACCTAGAGCATCGAAGTACACCCAAACACTGTCTGATAGTTGTCGAATGAATTCGCTGCCTGATTCTCGGATTGTGTCGGGATACGTCACAGATGGAGCACCCCACACGCGATTCGGCTGCACGCTTCCCGGGCGCAGCGTGTACGTGCGAACACTGCCATCACCGCCAATCCACAGGCCGGTGCCGGAATTCCATTGCTCTAGTCCGGCGAGCCACCAACCCGCGCCGAAATAACTCGTGCTTCGGTCCACAATTGCGAGCTTGCCTGTCGCAGAGACCGTTAATGGACCGCCGGGATTGTTCTTGGTGACGTTGAATTCGTAGTCGTAGACACCGGTGGCGAGACCCTGAGCAGGACCTGAGAAACCCAATGCAATGCGTCGAGTGGACCCCGCAGTCCACTGATTGCCGGCCCATGTTCCGCTGGCCCGCACAGTCCCGATCTTGAGTTCGGCGGTGACGGTGTTCGGGATCGGGTCACTTGCAGCCAGAGTGAGATCCGCCGCGACACTGGCCCACCCAATAGCTTGAGCGCTGTTATATACCAGCGTCGGCGTCCGCCAGCGGTTCATTGTTCTGACTGCTGGCAACGGATGTACGACGCGAAGATCTCCGCATTCAGATGCAGCCGCTGCGGCAAGGGCAATCGTTAGACACTGCCCGCGCGGCACGACATCGCCTGGATTCTGCGTCACGGCTACGCCAGGTGGGGGCGGCGGTGGCGCCGCTGGTGCCACGGTGATGTTTAGTCTCCCGGTATCGTGAGGCACGGTGCCGGCTTTTGCCACCAAACCGACGATTCCAGTCGCGGTTCCCGTTCCAGCAGTGTAGGTCACGCGTACTGTTCCTGAGGCGCCTGCAGCCAGCGGAAGCGTCGTGGGACTTGGGGTGCAGCTGTTCGTAACCACGCCCGCACCGGTACAAACAGGCGCCATCGTGTACGTCGTACTGCCGGTTCCGGTATTCTGGACTGTGAAATCGAAGACGTTTGTCGAAGACGGAGCCACCCTGGCTACGGCACCGTCCGGGAACACGAGGCCCTTACTCACCACCGTTTCATTCCACTGACCCGACCCTGACGCACCAGTGGGCTGAGTCGAGGTGACCGTGATCTGTACAGTGCCTGCGCCGCTGCTGCCGACGGTGAATTCCGCGGTAATTGTCTGTGACTGTCCTGGAATCAAGATTCCAGTGACGAACGGGCACGATGTGATTGTGACGACCGATCCTGTGCGCGTGCAACTCGTGGTATAGCGCGTGTCCACGCTTCCGGTATTCTTAACCGTGAAGCTGACCTGGTTTCCGGTGGTGTTTTCGAGCCGCGTGATGGGGTCTGCTTGGCTACTCGGAGTGACGTTCACGCCGACATCAAAAGACCGCGGCTGTGAAGCCGTATTCAGCCCCAGGAGCGGCGGCACAAGCGGACTGGAGGGTTCGGTTGGAGTTGCCACGGAACCGGCGAAAGCAACCAGCAGAAGCGAAACGAGGGACCGAGCGACCACGGCGAGCTCCGAAAGAGGTTTCCCGCCCGAGGAGCACGCGGCGTGCCGAATGTTCTCTATATGATGTTGTTGAAGCGTCGCAACTTATGGAGTCGAGCTGGGATCTGTGTCCGGTTTTCCGGTGGGGTTCCGGTGGACGTCCGGTGGACTGCCGGACGGCCGAAACGATTCCAACGTGATTCCCGCTGCCTTGAGGCGCGCATACATCGCTGACCGACGAAGCCCCAAGCTGGCGGCGACGCGCTCCGGATTGCCACGGTGCTCCTGGCAACGTTTCACCAGCTCAATCCGGGAATGCTCCGGCCTGGTCGTGCAACGCTCCGATCCTCGCCGTCTCCGTTCTGTCGCTCGCCGATCCCAGAGCTTCCCGAGTGCAATCGCGTCCTGAACCGCGCTAGGCGGCAATGTCCCATTTTCCACGAGACACCCCGCACGCTCGATCGCGAGTCGCAACTCACGAACGTTGCCGGGCCATCCGTGGCTCTCCAGTATTTTGGCTGCTGCCTGTTCCAGCTGCTGACCCTGTGTTGCCGCGAAGTGCTCCGCTAATGGCACAATGTCCTCAGGTCGATCGGCGAGCAGGGGCAGCTCGATTACGATCCCGGCTAGACGCTGAAAGAGATCCTGTCGAAACATTCCACTTCCGAGACGTTCCGCCGCATCCTCCTGGGCCGCGGACACAACTCGGAAATCCACGCGATCCTTGCGACCCGAGCCTAGAGGCTGAACCTCTCCGTTTTCGATAACCCGGAGCAACTTCACCTGGGCCGATGACGAGAGGTGCAGGACTTCATCCAGGAAAAGCGTGCCACGGTCCGCGCGTTGTAGGTGTCCCTCGACTGACTCGACAGCCCCGGTAAACGCCCCGCGCCGATGCCCAAACAGCAGGCTCTCGGCGATTTCCTGCGGCAACGCGCCGCAATTGACATCCACCAGCTCGCCCCGCCGGCCGCTGCAATAGTGAATGTGCCGCGCGAACAGCTCCTTTCCCGTGCCTGTGGCACCGATGAGCAGGATTGGGAGCGACGTCGGTGCAAAGCGCTCCGCGAGTGCGATCGCCCCCTTGATCGCAGACGAGACACCGATGATGTGATTAGGTGAGAAAGCAGTCACTGCTGTCCACTCCTCTGCAGCCTGGGTACGGTGACGCTATCGGCGTCGGCATCGGTTCTGAGAATCCGCGGCGTGAGAAACAGGTACAGTTCGGTGCGATTCGCTTTTCGGTCCACGCTCCCGAACAACCCGCCGATCAGCGGAATTGCTGACAGAATCGGTACCCCGCCCCGGGTGACATCCTTCTGTTGATCTCTGAGTCCGCCGAGCACAATCGTTTGCCCATCCTTGACGAGCACTTGAGTGACCGCTTCGCGCGTCGAGATCACCGGCGCGTCGAACTGCACCTCGCTCGTCGCTTGATTGATCTCTTGCTGAATAAGCAGTGACACATACCCGTCCTGATTGATCGTCGGCCGCACCGTGAGCTTCGTCCCGACGTCGCGGTATTGGATCACCTGGTCCCGGCTGGGCGTATCGGTGGGCAAACTGCGACTAACCTGCACAAACGGTCGCTGCGAGCCGACCAAGAACCGCGCCTCTTGATTGTTGGACAGGCGAATCACGAGATCGCCGAGTCCGCCCCCGACTGTCTGTCCACCGGCAGTGCCGTTCCCCTTGTCCACTGACTGCGGCGGCACGAGGAAGTCCGCGCCAAGCGAGAAGCTGCGATCCTGCCGCGCCTCGACGATGAGGACTTCGATCAAGACTTGCAGCGGACGGATGTCGAGCTGATCGACGGCTTCCTTTATCACGGCGAAATCGCGGTCGGACGCACGAATCAAGAGCGAATTGGTCAGCTCATCAGGCACGATGGTGACAGAGCCGGACAGGGATGATTGGCGCACCGTCGGTTGTGTTTGCTGCGGCTGCGCGCCCGCCGCCGGCACGACGTTGCGTCGCAACTCGTCGGACAGCGTGCCGGCCGACAAGCCGGACCGTCCCGAGAACTCACCGCCGCCACCAAACAATTGATTCACGGTCGCCGCGACATCGCCGGCGCGCGCGTGACGCAGCCGAATAACGAACAGCTGCACCGGCCCGGAGTCTGAACTGACGGCCCCACGGCCGGACGGTCGGTCGGCCTGCTTGTTGTTGATTCGATAGAAAGACGAGTCCTCCACGAATTCCAGATTCTGCGATTCTACCAGACCGCGCAGCAGCGCCAGTAGACGCACGCGATCCACAGGGCCCGGTGTCTCGAGCGTCACGCGGACAGGCTGAATCGGCCCGACGAGGACCGGCTTGGGTAGATAACGACCGATGGCTTGAATCACGGCGCGTATATCCGTCTCGACGAATCGCACCACAATACTGTCATTTGTGAATCGGACGCCGCTGGTGTCCTGAGCCGCGAGTGGGGCGCCAAGCATGAGCATGGACAATGCCATTGCCGCCCTTCGCCGCCGCAGTACCATGCCGCCGCCGTACCACGCCGCCCTCAGTTCTTCCACGGTTCCCTCACCTCCAACACCCAGGTGGTATCCATTCCGGCGATCACGACTCGACCGTTACCGATTTGTTTGACCTGAAGGCCGGCCACGACGTCCCCGACGCGCATGACGCGCGATCCCTCGACACCGGGGAGGCCCTCGATGACCGCTGAAGGCTCCGCCCCGGTGACCACACCCACGACGATTAGTGCGGGACGCTGCGGAGGCGGTGCGAGCTGTTCTGCCAGCCGCAGCGGGTCGTACGGAGGAAGCGCGGGCCGCCGCCCTATCCGAAACGGGTCCCGGGACACGATAGCGTTCACCGACTCCGCGCCGACTCGGCGCACAGCCTCCGGCACGCCGCGCCCGACCTCTGCAACTGCCGACGGCGACAGGCTGACGCGCGCTAATGGCCAGGCCAAAAGCCGGGCTACGGCGAGCAGCCCGAGAACCAGGCCGAGGATCAGCGTCAGGCGTACGTAATTCGGGTTCACGTCTCCGGTTTCCCGTTTCTCGTTTCCCGCGGTTTCACGTACCATCCGCTCACCGTCATCTCGATCTTCAGGATCTCCGGGCCGCGCGTTGCCGCTCCGGGCTCCGGCGCCTCTACTCGCAGCTCGTCCAATTTCAGCACCTCATCGCCGGCATCGATGGCGCGCAGCAGCGAGATGAGGCCGCGCACGTCGGTCTCCAGCTCAGCATGCACTCGCACGCGTCCCAGACGGCCGTCGCCGCTCGAGTCGGGCAACGCGTCGACCCGTTCCACCCTCGCCGGCGCGCGTGACGCAGCGAGGTTCATCCTTCCAGAGAGATCCGCGCCCGCTTCGGCGGGAGTCGAGCCCGACAGCACCTGCGGGGCGAGCGCGATGAGCGCCTGCGACAGGACCGCTGCCGAGTCGCGCAGCCTGGGAAGCGCCGCCATCTCGTCCCGCGTCCGCGCGAGGAGTTGAGAGCGTTGGTCGAGCACCTGATAGGCACCTGTAGCGCGACGCACCCCCGCCGGCACCACGCCCAGGACCATGACGGCGGTGCCGATGACCAGCCCGCCCACGATCAACGCGCGGCGATCTCGGGGAATCATGGGCCAGCCTTCCCAAAGAGGATCGTGAATCGCTCCCAGTCGTGGCCGGCCAGCGTCTCGCGCACGACGGCGCCTTCGATTCGCGGCGTGGCCACCGCGCGGGTCCGCTCGACCGCGGCCAGCACATCCGCCGCTCGACGTCCTGCGCCCGCCACCACGCCCGAACCGTCGGCCCGCCAGGTGTACGCGGTGAGCACCGTCGAATCGGGAAGCGCACCGCTCACCCGTGCGAGCGTGGCGAGCGCCTGCCCACGCGCACGACGCGCCTCGGCGAGCCCCTGCACCATCGATTCTGCGGTGCGCATCTCGCGTCTCACATCACGCAGCGCCGCGAGCGGCGCGTCCGCGGCTGCCAATTCCGCCTCGACCGCGCCGCGTTCGATCACGAGGCGAGCACCAAACAGCACTCCTGCCAGCAGCCACGCGGCGAGTGCGGCGACGCCGAGCCGCACGACGGCCCGCCGGCGCACCCGCGCGCGCACCGCGCGCTCCGCAGTCGGCAGGAGCTGCAGTTGTGGTGACGTGCCGGCGGGGGTGATGCGCTCGACAACCAGGCCCGCCTCCCTCGCACCGGCGACAATCGCGAGCACCAGCGGTTCCTCCACTGCGGCCGCATTGGTGACGCGACCGTTACCACTCGTGACCCACACGGCGTCGGTCACCAGGGCTGCCCCGTTGCGCCGGAAGAACCGCCCGGCCTGATTCGCCACGAGCGCGGCGAGCTCCCGGTCACGAACCGGTGGGAGATCGGTGAGCGTCCGTGTCTGCGCCGGCGGCCGCTCGAGGGTCGCCTCCAGACGCCGGCACCGCACCGCCGGCGCCGCGGCGAGCCGCGCCAACACCTCGGCGAGATCGTCGGGCGATTCGTACGTCGCGTCTCCCGCCCAGATCACCGCGCCCCCCCCCGCGCTGCGCGCTTCCGCGCGAACGCGCGAATCGCCCACGACGACGTGCAGCACGGGCGAACGCGCGAGCTTCACTCGGTCTCTCGGCGGATGATGGCGAGGCGGCCGGGCACCGGCACCATCGTGAGCGTCGCGCGTGCCACAATCGCCGTGCTGCGCACTCCGCCCTCGACCGTGGCGATCAGTTGTGGCGGCGCGAAGACGGCGGCACGGACAAACTCGGCGTAGCTGTTGAGAAGAATGGTCCGCGAGGAGCGCGACACCGCACCGGCCAGCTCGTCGGCGCTCTGCAACCGCCGCGCGTCGCGTCGTCCTATCAGGATGAGCACCGTTTCTTCGGTCACACCCGTCAGGGTGAGCAGCACTTCGCGAGGCGCCGCGTTGACATTGATGACGCCCGTACCGCGAGTCGTCACGTAGGCTGAGAGCCGAGTCACCATTGAGGAATCAAGGCCCGGCACCTGGCGCACGTCGTAGATCGTTCTGCTTCGGCGGAGCGCGACGACCGAGTCTGCGATCGCTACGTCAACCCCAACCTGGGCAAAGAGCCGCGCGAGCACGTCCCGATCGGCGGTATTGAGATTCACTTTGCCGGACGGGTCGTGGATCGACGCCCGGCACCACGTCCCCCGTCCCAGGTCGATGGGCTCGAGCGCACGGACAGAGGCATCGGCGGCAAAGCGGGCCAACAGGATCTCGCCACAGGCTTCGCGGGCCCATTCCGCCCGGGCAAGGAGCACGCGGTTTCTGGTGGTTGTGCTGCCGATGCGCGCAACGAGCAGGCCCGCCCCGGTGAGCGCCGTGAGAGCGGTGATGACCCACAGGACAGCAAGCAACGCAAAACCGCGGCGGCTCATCCGCGCTCCTTCACGAGGAACAGGAGCGTGTCCACACATCCCGCATCCCGCTTCCCGCATCCCGCGACCCGGATGCGCACCGCGAGCGGAGCGCTCACCGGTGAGATCCACTCCCGCACCCACTTCGAATCAGCACCGGGCTCGAGCAGGTAATCGAACGCGAGGTCACCGACGCCATCCGCGAGCTCGAGTGACGCGCCGCCGCTCGTCCCGACGAACCGGTTGCCATCCAGCGACAGCGTGGTCGGCACGTGCTCAAACCAGCCCCCGGAGGACAGCTGCCACGATGTGAAGGACGCCCGGTCCGCTCGTCCCTCGAACGGTGGCTCGAGCGAGAGAAACGTGGCTTTGAGCCAGCGGCGCGCATTGGCACTGCGATCGAGACGCTCGCGGGATGCTTCGACCGCCTTCGCCCCGTCGGCAACGCCGGTGAAGATTCGATGTGCCGCAACGATGACGAGGGTCGAAATAACCACGGCCACCATCACCTCGATGAGCGTGAAACCCCGGGCTGATAGCCCGGGCTCGGCGCTGTGTGCGCAAACCCGGGCTAAGAGCCCGGGCTCGGCATTGCGTGCGCCCTGTACAGGGCGCACAAGAGCCGAGCGCGCCCTCTTAGGGCGCGAACACGACGGCGCTGATCTCATCGGTCCTCCTCTCGCCGATACACCACGGTCACGAGATCTTCGACCTGCGGAGACCGTTCCTGAATCAGCGCGATGCGGTACAGCGTCCGCTCCGGTCGCTGGACAGCTACGATGAATTCCCCGATCCGCCGGCGACCGATGCGCTGATCGAGCTCGCGACGGTTGAGGAGTGTCAACGCCGTCAGCAGCCGTTCCTCGTTCGCGAGCCTGCCCTCGCGCTCGCGGGCCTCGCGCTCCGCGCGCAGGCCCGCGCCCACGATTTCGGTCAGCGCTATTCCCGCCGTCGCGAGGATTACAATCGCGACCATTACTTCGAGCAGCACGACGCCGCGGTCATTGCGCATGGGGAATTCCGGTCAGCGGGTCGACATTCGCGCCGATCGCGCGGCCATCGGGCAAGAACAGCACGCCGTGAGAGGTGCGCCGCTCGCCGGACTGAATCGCCTCCGCGCGCGCACGTCGCATTTCCGTTACCGACTCCGTCTCTCGCGGGACCCTCAACGAGGCCAGCGCGAGGCCACTCACCCCGAACAGGACGCCCAGCACGGTCAAAACAACCAGCAGCTCGACCAACGTGACGCCCCGCGCACGCATCAGACGCCAGGCCTCAACGAGTACACCGCCTGCAGCAGCGCCGCCGCCGTAAACGCGACCAAGCCGCCAAATGCCACGATCAACGCCGGCTCCAGAGCGGTCACGAGCGCCCGCAGGCCTCGTTCCGCCTCCTGCGCCGCGAGATTTCCGGCACCCAAAGCCATCTCCGCCACTCGTCCGCTCGACTCGCCCACCATCATGAGCTGGAGTGCGCTCGGCGTCAGCGCAGCTTCACGCTCCAACGCGAGCGCGAGCGGTGCGCCCTGCATCACGCGTTCCCTGCTCCGCGCGAGCCGCTCGGCGATCGCGAGGTCGCCCGCCGCCTCCCGCGCCGCGTCCAGGGCCGGCAACAGCGGCATACCGGCGCGGAGCATGCCGCCCAGCGCGCGCATCACGCGCGCGGTCGCAAGCGCTCGGCGCACGGACCCAATGAAGGGGATTCGCAGCAGCGCTTCCTCGAGCCGCTTGCGTCCCGCCGGCCGGCGGACCCACTCGATGGCGGACCACGTCGCGGCAACGGTGACTAGGAGCAGCGGAATCCAGAAGCGCGACAGGAATTGCGACGTGCCGAGCAGGACGCGAGTCGCGGGTGGCAACTGCTGTCCCAGATCGCCGAGGATCGCCGCGAAACGTGGGACGACGACGGTCGTGATTACCAGCACCGATGCCACTCCCGCGACGGCCAGGAACAGTGGATATGTCAGCGCCTGGCGCACGCGGCCGACGAGATCGGCCTCCTGCTCGAGATGCGCGGCGACCTGATCGAGCGCGGTGCCGAGCTGGCTGCCTCGCTCCCCAGCGCGCACCATGCCGATGACGAGCCCGGGCACGACGCCGCGCCCCATCGCAAGCGCGTTCGCGAAGCTGGCGCCTTCGCGCAGTCGTTCGCGCGCCGTGGCCAGCGTTTGGCGTAGCGGTCCCGAAGCGAGCGGTTCACTTGCGGCGACGGCGCGCTCGAGGGGAACGCCCGACGAGACCAAGGCCGCAATGCCGCGAAACACGATCGCCAGGTCCCGGCGGCTGGCAGCCGCACGGTGGGCCTCCGCTGCCTCCGCGACGGCAATCGGAAACAGCCCGCGGCTCGCGAGTGTCGCGGATGCCTGACCGTAACTGTCGGCTTCGATGGCGCCGGTGACGATCGCGCCGTCCTGGCGCGCCGCTCGATAGGAGTATGCGCTCATGGCCGCCGGCTGCTGTCCCACGAGGTCACGTCGGCGTCTTCTCCCGTCCCGCCGAGTTGACCGTCGCGTCCCAGGGAGAGCAGGTCGTAGCTGTCGCGATTGACGTCGCCGGGAGACTTGTAGGTGTATGACCGTCCCCAGGGATCGAGCGGTATCGCCTTTCGGAGGTACGGCCCACGCCAGTTCCTGGCCTCCGGCTCGCCGCCGGGTCGCTCGCGCAGCGCCGCGAGCCCCTGAGCCGTCCCGGGATAGAAGTCGTTGTCGAGGCGATACTGATCGAGCGCGAGGGCGAACAGCTCGATTTGTGCGTGCGCGGCGGAGACTTTGGCGTCGCCGACGTTACGAAACACCATCGGGCCCACGAGGCCGGCGAGAATCGCGATCACGGTGATCACCACGAGGAGTTCTATCAGGGTAAACCCCACGCACGACGCACCACGCACGACGCACGGCCTTTTAGTGTACGGTGACACGCAGCACCTCCTCCACGGTCGTGATCTCGCCCTGCACCTTCACCCAGCCGTCGCGCCGCATAGTCTGCATCCCTTCGTTCTCCGCGAGCTCGCGCAGCCGGGCGAGCGGCTCCCGCGCCGAGATGGCGCGATTCAGGTTCTCGGTGACGACGAACAGCTCGAAGATGCCGATGCGACCGAGGTAGCCCGTGCCGCGACATGTCTCGCAGCCCCGCCCGCGCACAAGCTGTCGCCGACCTTCCGGTTCGCTCGAAACGAACGACACGACCTGCGGGTCGGGACGATAGCGCTCGCGGCAATGCGGGCAGACCCGGCGCACCAACCGCTGCGCCAGAACGCCATTGATCGTCGCCGCGATCTGGTAGGGGGCGACCTCCAGATCGAGCAGCCGTGTAACGGCGCTCGGTGCGTCGTTGGTATGGAGTGTCGAGAACACGAGGTGCCCCGTCATCGCAGCCTGGACCGCGACCTCGGCGGTCTCGGGATCACGCATCTCGCCGACCATCATCACGTCGGGGTCCTGGCGCAACACGCTGCGCAGGGCGGAAGCGAATGTCATGCCGGCTTTGCGATTCACAGGGATCTGCGTGACACCGGAAAGGTGGTATTCGACGGGATCCTCGACCGTGATGACCTTCTCGGCGGTCGTGTCGCGCATTGCGAGCGCGCTATAGAGCGTCGTCGTCTTGCCGCTGCCCGTCGGGCCTGCGGCAATGACGATGCCGGTGGGGCGCGCGATGATACGCCGAAACTGCTCGAGTGTCGCGGGCGCCATGCCCAGTTCCTCGAGACCGACCGGCTGCCCGCCGCGATCGAGCAGTCGGAGCACCACCGATTCGCCGTACAAGGTCGGCACGGTCGAGACGCGGATGTCCAGCTCGCGTGATTCCAGGCGAATGCGGAAGCTGCCGTCCTGGGGCGCGCGCCGTTCCGCGATGTCCAACTCCGCGAGCAGCTTGACGCGACTCACGATCGCCGCTTGTGCCTGCGGAGGCGGCGCCAGCGCATCGGCGAGCACGCCGTCTACGCGGAAGCGGGCGCGCAGGCCCTGTGGCGTCGATTCCAGGTGGACATCGGAGGCGCGCGCATCGTGGGCTTCCTTAATGAGCAGATTCACGTATTTGACCACGGGGGGCTGCGTGGCGAGATCACGTGCGTCGGCCAATTCGCGGTCTTCGCTCGCGAATCCGTCATTCGCGCGCAGGTCGTTGACTACCTCTACCATCGATTCCGCCGCCGCGTAGGCGCGACGAATCCTATCAGCGAGTTCTTCTTCACTAACGGGAACCACCTCGACCGCGCGACCGAACTCGCGGGAGAGATCCGCTAGAACATCGGGATCAGGCTCCCCGGCGACCGCGATGCGGACGTGAGTCTCGGTGAGCTCGAGCGGAAAAATCCGGTTGTACTCGAGGTATTGGACCTCGAAAGTATCCGGAAGAGAGAGTTGCGAGCTCAGCGCTGCACACACACATGCGCCCCATCAGGAAATGATGCGCCTGTCAGAGGCAGGGAGTATGCCAGCCGAAAACAGGGCCCGATTGTGCTTGGAGAGCGCGGGCAACGGGGAGCGAAGTTGACACAGTGACAACTTTGTCCCGCCAAGTTGTCACTCGAGACGCCCGACATTCGTGCTCAAAAATGGGCGCAGTGATCACATTGACAACTTCGGACCCGCGAAGTTGTCACTTTCGACCCCCTTTCGACCGCGCGTTATAGCGAAATCCGGATGGCACGGTGAGTGCCTAGGCGAAAAGCGTCCCGGGCATCCGGATCGCGCGACTCTTTTCGCGGGGTGATTCGATGGTCTGCCGGCGGAGCTGGTTCGTGGCACGTCTCCTCACGCTCGTCTCATGCGGGTTCGTCGTTTCCTTATCCGATGTCCAGGCTCAGGGGGGGCGGCCGCCTCAGCCTTTGCAGGGCGCGTGTGGGTTGCCGGGGAATCCACCTTGTAAACCGAGCATCACTTTCCAATCGACGACGTTCACACCGGTGACGCGCTCGCCGGAGACCGGCCCCTTCACCTACGCGATCACGGTTTCCAACAATGGGACCGCGGATGGCACGGTGACCGTCACCTGCACCAATCCGAGTCAACTGTCGTGCGAGACCCCGAGTCCGCAGACGTTCTTCCTCGGACAAGCGACGTCGAGAACCGTGACTGTTGGATATCGCACGGTGGGGATCGGTCAATTTCAGCAAGCACACAGGTTCGACATCTCGGCCAATGGCGACGTTGTGGATGCAACCGTGACCGTCACCTCCTCCCCTATCACGGTCGTCGGGGCGCCCATTGGGGCGATCATGACGCCGACCGAGGGACAAGAGTTCAACGCCGGGGATCACATCGAAGCGAAGTTTCATCACCCGAGCGGCGTCACGCCGGCGACGTTCCGCCTGATCCTGGACGGCAGCGTCATCGGCGCCACCGCCACGGCCGATAGCATTTACACCCCGGGACTCAATCTCCTCGGCGGCGAGCATAGTGTCCGCGCGTACGGTTGCGCGGTGAACGGGCGCTGCGATACGGTGCCCAGCGTCTCTTTTCTGGCGCTGGGTCCTGCCACCACGTTCGATCTCGATGATCAGTTGCCGCTCCCCACGGATAGCGGGGGGTTCAGCGGGACCTTGCCCGGAGGTCTCCCTGTCCCACCGGTGGGGTTGCGAGGCTGCCCGGTCAATATCGATGATCCCGAGATCCGCCTCACCAGTCCGAATTCCTACTTCAATCAGCTCGGCACGCCGTCAGGCATCATCTTCCTGGCGGCGATCAACTATGACAGCGCGCTCATGGTCAACACACTCAATCACGACTACAAGGCGAGTGATGGCGTGAGCTGTGCGGACCCCAATTACGTCTACCTGCAAGACAACCAGTACGACTGGAGTTTCTGGAACATCCCTTCCACTCCCCAGTCCGATTCAGTCTGGGCCGTCTATCCGTACGGCGATCTGAGTGGCGGCGCTCGATTGGTAACAATCTCCACGTCCTCCGAAAAGCCTCAGGGCACGCCGCCCGGTGGCCAGGTAACGCCAATGGCCGCGGCGGCCGGTGCCATTGACCCGAGCTCCTTCCAACTCTGGCTCAACGGAGTGCTGATCGTCGATCATGACGCGCCTGTTCCCGCCTATGCTACCTACGTGCGCAAGACAAGCTCCGACGTATTGTCCCAGCAGTACAGCATCAGTGGTCTCCATCCCAAGATGCATCGCTACGACCCGCTGAATTTCGCGAGTGATAGCGGCGGCTGGAACACGCTAGAAGCAAGTATCGCGGATTCGACCGGCCATCGCACTTCCGTGCGCGCCCGATTCGTTCAGGTGAAGCCGCGCCCGATTACCTCGCTCACCATCACCGCGCTGCACAACTTCGACAAACTGGAGCAAGGAGAGTGCGCGGCGTTCGGCGCGTTTCAGTGCGGCGGCGTCTTTCTTACTCAGACGATCCCGGGTTTTGTTTCGCGAGACCACGACCGCAGCCTGCACCTCGTTTACCGGTCGAATTCGCAACAGGCGCCGACGGCGTTGCCATTCAACCTGCGTATGAGCTCCCTGCAACTGGCGCCCGATTCGATTCGCATGAGCATCGCCGAAGGCGGTGTATCGCGTGGCGACACCGTGCGGTTCTTCGGAACGAAGAAGCCCGCCAACGCCCCGCCCAACGACCCGGCGCTCTGGGACGCAACGACCGGCGACTGGATTGTCGGCGCCGAGCTGCCCGCAGCGACGACGCAGACGGCGGTACGCTCGGTGCTGGTCGGCATCACGGGCCTATACGGGGCCCAAGGTCCTCGGACCAACACGGTTCCCCAAGAGGTCGTGCAGATTGCGCTCACCGATACGACCGTGACGCGCTTTGGACAAGGATGGCAGTTGGCCGAGCTGACGCGACTTTCGCTGGGGCACACGTCGCAGGGCGCGCCCGCGGCCGTATGGATAGCGGGCGATGGTTCCTATGCGCTGTGGCGCAAGCCGAGTGCTACGTGGGTTGCGCCGGTTGGCGAGACGGCCAAGCTGATGGACGCTCAAGTGTCTGGATCGAGCTACGTATTGTACCTGGATAATGGCGCGAGCATCGGGTACGACGCCACCGGCCGTCATATCTGGACCGCAGATCTCGTAGGCAATCGCACGAGGTTCGTGTACGTCGGAACGACGTCGCGTCTCGACTCCATCGTCGATCCGGCCGGCCTCGGATACAAATTCCAGTACACCAGCCGCGGACTCGTCAACGAGATCTGGCGACGCGGAACCGGATCGAACGCGGCGCTCGCGGCATCGTTGACCTACGATCCTTCCCTACCGCGGCTCACCCGCGTGAAGATCTGGCGGTCGGCTACGCAGGGCGATTCGACTCGCTTCCATTATCTGGGCTCGACGAGTTACGGTGCGTACGTCGATTCAGTTTACGACCCACGGCACACCACTTCTAATCCGATCGTCAGCGCCTTCAATTATGACGCAGTCACATTCACGCCGACGGGACATCGTCGGCCGGCACCGAGTGCCGGCGCGCTAGCGGGGTACGCCCAGATTCGAGACGCCTGGCGTCGTGCCGTGCCTCGAGCGGGACGCGGGCGCCCAGGCCAGATGGCCGAGCGGACCATCTGGGCTACTCAACTCGCCGGCACATTTGTGCCCTTTGCCGGTCGCGTCGCGAACTATAAGGTCGATCCCTTCGGGGAACCCACGTGGGTGCTCCATGCGGCGCCCCAGCCCGTCATCACCCCCGATTTCCGGATCATTTCGCGCGGCGCGGACGACGAGCGCCGCATCAGTCGCGACTCGGCCGGGCGGGTGACAAAGGTCGTGCGAACGACGACGCGGGCGCAACAATCAGGGACGGACGTGCACACCGACTCGGTGATGTACACCTATCACGCGCTCGATCGAATCGAGCGTGTCATCCAGCCCACGCGGGTTTATCCCGTCCTGCCGACATCGCCGCTGTTCGACACCACGACATTTTCGTGGGCGTACAAGACCCTGCCCGCGGGTGGTGGTTGCACGGTCCTTACACGGATCGTGGACGAAATGGGCGCGCATACCGTTTTGAGCTACGGCACGACGGGGCCGGCGCAGTGTCTGCCTACGACGATCGCCGGGCCGGGTCCGACCAACGGTCAGGCGCCCGATACCACGACGTTTTGGTACGACGCGCTCACACCCGGCACGCACGCCGGTCCGCGGCCGATTCAGGTGCGTGACCCGGCCGGTGTGGCAATGTCCATGGACTACGCTGATGCCAGCTGGAACAGCACGACGAGTACGCGCGTGAGCGACAATGCCACGAGCCGCGCGTTTTACAATCCCTTCGGGTGGGCGGATTCGACCAAGGATGCGGCGACGACGCGCGCGTTCATGGAGTACGACCAATCGGGGCGCGTTGTTCGCGCCAAGACCGGCAGCGGCTTGACCGCGCCCACCGTCGCGACGTTCTATAACGCCGGTGGACTCATCGACAGCACGAGAGTTTACGCGTCGTCGGATGCCGAACTCATCAGCGTCCAAGGGCCGGTGCAAACGACGGTCAACTTCTACAATCGCCTGGGATGGCTTGACTCTACGCGGACTCCCGGTGGTCGGAGCCATCGGTATCAGTTGTTCGACAATTGGGCCAATCCCGTGTGGGAGTTCCCGGGGAATGGTGCGTTCATTACCCGCACGTATGACAACTACGGCCGCCTGAGCTGGGAGAATCAGAGCGCCGCGGGACCGAGCTACACAGGTGACGGCCGCCCATTCGCCGAACCGCGCGCCGATTCAGTGTACAAGAGCCTGAACATGAGTTTCAATGCCACGTTGTCACAAGGACAGTTCCAGTCGTTCTCCTACTCCGATTGGGGTGGCGTCAGCCGTCGCCAGTAATGCAACGATGCTTGTCAGAAGCTATGGCTACTCCCCTACCGGTGCGCTGATCAACGACTCGTTGCAATTCACCAACGGTCCCACCGTGTCGCGCAGCTACCAGTACAATCGCCGCGGCCAGCGCACCGTCGCCGCCACAACGATCAGCGGTGTGACGATCAACGAGCCGCGTGATTCGTTGCTGTACCACTACGATTCCCTGACCGCGCGTCTCGATTCGATGGTCGGTAAGGTGGACTCGAGTGGCTGGCGCAATTACGCTGCCGTGCGTTGGATCTACGGGCGCGGCGGTCGGGACAGCGTCGAACGCGTGACGGTGCACAACGGGGCGAGCTCCACCGCCCTCACCACGCTCACGACCTACGATGCCTCCGGACGCGTCAGCACGCAGACGGGCACCAGCCCGACCGCGACCTGGTACACCTTCAGCAGTCCCATCTACAACCGCATGGATCAGGTCAAGAGCTTCGCGAGCCGGGAACCCGCCTCCGCGAATCCGCCGGGGAATTGGCAGAATTGGGGGACGACGCTGACCTACGATTCCGCCGGCGGCACGTGGCGGCTGTTGAGATCGGAGAAGGCATCGGGTGCATCGCGCATTTACGACTACCACTACGATCTGTTCGGCAACCGCCAGTACGAATTCCGCACGTCCGGCTGGGAGAGTGGCTGTGCCCAAAACGGCTCCGACACCTCGAGCTTCGGCCCCGATAACCAGCTCGTGCGGACCCTGAATTCCTGTTTGGCGCAGAGCCATTACTGGTACGGGCCAGCTCTTCTTCTCCATGAGTCCCACCGCTCAGGTGGGCACGTACGACTATAACTGGCATTGGTACGACGCCACGGGCCAACGCATGCTCACCTGGCGCACCACGGGCTTCAATTGGGCGCCCAATTCGCTGCCCAGCGGTGGGACCCGCACGTTCTACGTCTACGACGGCAACGATGTGGCGCTGTCCCTCATGCGCACGGGGACGGGGGCGTTCACCGTCCGGGCCCGCTATCTCGTCGGTGGCGTGGACAACGCCATCGCCGGCCGCTTCTACAGCGAGAACGGCCTGACGCGCAGCCTCGCGCTCATCAATGATCGCCAGGGCACGACGCTCGCCGCGATGCGCGGCGACGGCACGTCGGAAGACAATGTCAGCTTTTTCACCAAAGATCCCTTTGGCGGGCTGATCGGCGCGACGAGCCAGGGCGGCCCGCTGAACACCGAGACCGGCTTTGCGGGCGCCTCGACGCCGAACGCGAGCGGCGGGTTC
>WNFZ01002168.1_pt1 | contig 27833 bp, 26 predicted proteins | sample 5400081 | NCBI WGS metagenome assembly WNFZ01 (sample SAMN13153365, study PRJNA577476) | soil metagenome | isolation source: 80 cm soil or saprolite under grassland replicate 1 | place: USA:California | collected 2016-06-15 | reverse complement strand
TTCTGCCGGGTGACCACGGACTTCGGCGACATCGACCAGGCCGGCTCGCCCGCCGCGTACACCCACAGCGTCGGCAGCGGGCGGGCGGTGCTGTTCCGGGACGGGCGCCGGATCGAGGGCAGCTGGCAGCGGCCGGGACCCGGCGAGCCGACCAGGTTCCGGGCCGCCTCCGGAGGCGATCTGCTGCTGCGGCCGGGCAGCGTGTGGGTCGTGCTCGCCGCCACCGGCAGCCCGCTCACCTCTGGGTAGCGCCACGGCGGCCTGTGGGTCCGCCGCGGCCAGCCGACCCTGCCGGCACCCGGGGTTAGGTGAGGGATCGGGATCGGCGGCCGTTTCTGACCGCTCAGGCTTCGTCAGATCGTACAGGAATGATGCGTCGCTTCCCTCCAAGAGGAGGATAAGCTGGGTCCTCGGTCGGGTCAGGGCCGTGTAGAGCAACTCCCGACTCATCAGTCTCGACCGGCGCGGGAGCACGACGAGCACGGTCCCGAAGTCGCTGCCCTGCGCCTTGTGCACGGTCAATGCACACGCGAGCTCGAGCGGGCCACCACCACCGGCCGGGAACTGGCTCTTGTAATAGGCAAAGCCCTGGCCGTCCCTGCCGGTGAAGCAGGAGGCTTATTCACGGACATGTTCTGCCTGTGTTGCGGCGTGTCGACGTGCGGTATGCGATACTGACATCGGGCGCCCTTCTGTCTGGGTGGTGTTAGCTTGGTAACTCACACCCTTCCAGACGGCCAGACGGAAGGTCACCCCCCAACGCGTGACACGCCGCGAAAAACGAAACAATCCCGAAAATGCCGTGTCTCGAGTATTGGCGTACGGCAATGGCTGGCCGGTACCGCTCGCCCCCATGGATTGCCGCCGACTACCCACATCCTATTCATGCTATTCATGACACCCGTGTCGGATGAGGTTCCAGCGGCACGGCACGAAATCGCCGCGTCTCCGACGCTCCGAGGGCGGCCGGATCCCGCCGTCCCGTGCGCGGATCTCCACCGGCGTCACACCAAAAGCGACCCGAGCAGAGCATGATCGTTACGTCACGGTAGGACGCCAACGCCGCTACTCACCGTTCAAGATCGCAAACAGTAAGCGATCATGACGTTGCCCTGGGTGCGGGCCCTATGAAACTCGCTCAATCTCGATCGCCAACACGCCCAACGCTTCCTTCTCCGGCGGGTAAATGTCGCGGATGGCACGGAGCAGGTCCTGCCTGGACTCACCGAGTTCTCCGCCGATAGCACGCATATCTTCGTGGTCTAACATCTCCTCGAATGACGAGTAGGTACGTACCTCTCTGACTCGGGTGAGGCAGGTGTCGTCACCGGAACGAAAGAGAATCTCCCAGCCTGACTGGATTTTTTTCATGTTCTCGTAGGCCACACGCACCTCGATCGTCTTGGTGCCATCTGCCAGGAGCTGGAAGTATGGCTTCTTGAGGTTCATGTCCTTGTGCTGGGCGGGCTCGCTCATCTCTGCCCTTCAGTCAGCTCGCGGTACTGCTCGTTGAAGGCGTTGGTTTCGGGCCAACGCGGGTAATGGCGCATCAATGCGGCGTTGAGGTCGCCAGCCCGACCTCGCACCGAATCGACGAGCCGGGGTGAGTTCAAAGCCAGACGGCCTTGCGCAATTGCTTCGTCTGGCGAACCCAACTCGGCCAAGGCGATGCCGAAATCGAGGTGGGCAATCGCTTCTCGGCTCGGCGAGCGCGAGGCCGCTGGTGCCTGCTCGTGAATTAACAGCGCTTCCTGGGCGTGACGCTTGGCAGCGTGGAAGTCGCCCAACCACAGATATGAAGAGGCGGGGTAAGCCGTCAGGGCATACTCGGCGAGTGTGCCAGTGTCTACGGCAAAGCGGGCCGGAGGATTGACCGGAAGCCGATCGTACAGGTCCTTGGCTTCCGCAAAGAAGCTGTCGCACTCGTCACTACGCCCGAGCTTGGCGTAGGCGCGGGCCGCTTGGGCACGAAGACGCACCGCCAAAGGGTGGGCGCTCGGCGCCTTCTGGATACCTCTGCGTGCCGCAAGCACGGCACGCTCGGGCCGATGGGCATATATGGCAATCGAGGCCATAGCGTCGCTCGCCCAAGCGCACAGCTCATCGTGGCCAGCCTGATCGGCGTGCTCATAACAATCAATTGCGTAGGCTTCGGCGACAAACGGCTGCCCGAGGTCATGAGACAGCCAGGCCAACATCTCCGATAGCCAGCCAGCGTAGACGTAAAGCTGCTGGACTTCTTTGAGCGTGTGGCGTCCTTCAATCAATTCCTGGACATACGTCCGATAGGCGCGAGCCGCAACAAACTGCTCAGCAGGCAACGCCTGAGAATATGACCGATCGAGGGCTGTGACGACTGCCTCAAGCTGATCGAATGTGCCGCGCCCGACGTCTGTCATACCCGCACGCCGCGTAAACTCCAAGGCCTCAGCGGGCGCAGTATCCAACATGTGGGCGACCAATTCCGGGGCTGCTGTTGCCGACAACAGCCCTAGCTTGAGGACGTCGCGGCGTTTCGTCGAATCCCCTTCACTGGCTACCAGCGCATCTTGATGCGACAGGGCGTCTAGACCGTTGTCATGTACCGTCGCCGTACCAAGCGTCCCGTCCGCCCCCAGCCAGGCGCTCAGCTTGGCGGCGCGCGCCGCACGTTGGACGGCTGCCGCCTCCTCGTGCCGGCGGCGCACCAGCTCGGCAACCTCATCGTACTGTGCTGCGAGGCTGCCTTCGGTGTCCAGGGCGGCGTCGCAGCGCTGCCAGAAGTCGCGAGGCACGTTCTGCCGGCCGACCTCGACGTTGGCCAAGGTGCTGCGTGAGTACGTGGCCAGCGGTGCGAAGGTCTCTTGGCTGAAGCCAGCAGCCTTGCGAAGCGCAGCGAGCTGCCGGCCAAGGGCTGTGCGTGCGGCGGCTACGGCATCGGCCTGCGTCACCCGGTGACCTCCCGTCTGCGGACAGTGCATGGATTGTCGCACGGCGTTGTCGGCGGTGTGCGACAGCGGTTAGCAGGTAGAGGGTGGTGACTGCCCGAGCAACGGTGCCGACCTCAGGAGCCTTGGCCATGACCCGGACTTCGACGAATATGCCGGAACGTCAACGCCTCCGCCTCCTGGCCCAGCGCTACCACATCCGTGCTGACACCACGCTCCGGCCGGTTGCTGACGTGGTGTACGACCTCCGCTCCCGGCACGGCCTCCAGCTCAGCATGGGCCAGGTCATCGACCTGTTGAGCCGGAAGGCAGCCCGGTGATCGCCGCTACCGATGCCGGCCTGCATCCCGTGGACAACCTGAACGCTGAGCTGGCGCACCTGGCCCAACTCGCCACGGTGGTGCTGAATGAGCACACCAACGACCAGGGGTTGTGCGCGGTGTGCGCGGGCGTGGCCTTCCCGTGCGAGCTGGCGGTGACAGCCGAACACAATGCCGCCTTGCTGTAGCGGCACCTGAGACGGCAGCACCGGGAACGGTGAGCGCTGCGGGGGCAGACCTCGCTCCGGTAAGTCCTCCGCCATATGCCCGTTTCCGGTGCTGTCTTCCAAAGACTGGAGGGTGTTCCGCTTGCCGCGACTCACGTTAGGGGAAGGCGTGGGAAACGAGGGCCGGAACATCCTCCTTGAAGAAGTCCCGTGGCTGGATGGTCTCCACAAGCGGCTGGCCGCCGGGGGTCACGGGACCGGCGGTCCGGTGACTTGGTGGGCTCCCTCCGGATGAGGACACGAGTTGCGGCTTGCTGAATATGAGGAGCGGTCAGTCAGGAGAGATCAAGGCTCCCCCGAGAGAGGCTAGGCTACGCACCGCTCCTTGCCTCTGACCACGACAGCTAGGAGAGGAATCCGCTGTGAGCGCGCCCCGGGTTTTCGGCTATGTGCGGGTTGGTAGTGCACACAAGGCACGGGTGGAACGCTGGCGGGGGCGGATTGCCGACTACTGCCAGCAAGAAGGGCTGGCGCTGGAGTTGATGTTTGCTGACTTGGCCGTCAGCGATACCGAGCTGGTGCGGCCTGGGTGGACGGCGCTGCTGGATGTGTTGGGACAGACCGGCGGACAGGTGGTGGTGCCGACGGAGGATCACCTGTCGCGCGACCCGGTACTTCGGGCTGACTTACGTGCACAACTGGCAGCGGCCGGGGCGATGGCCTTGGTGATGCCGGCCCGTGGCCGCAGCACCGAACCGGGAACCACCAACGAGCACCGACGGAGCTGAACCAATGGTGACTGCACCGTTTCCCTGTTCGCGGTGCGGCGAGTTCACTTGCCACTGCCCTAGCACCGCGCCGCCGAAGCCTCTGGCGGAGCCGAAGGAGCCGGGCACGTGAGCGCTGAGACGGCCGCGGTGCCGCCGCTGCCCTCGGATGCGCCCGATCTTGCGGACGCCACACGAGACGAGCTTGCTGCCCACCTTCGAGCACGGTATGAGACAGGGGTCAGCATTCGGGGACTCGCCGCAGCGTATGGCGGGTCGTATGGGCTGATTCACAAGCTGCTATTCTCTTCGCCGCTCGCCATCCCGACCGCGCCGATCGCCAGCAGACTGCGGCAGCGCTCCGGTTCACCGGCTCAGCGCCAAAGACCGGCGGCGGACCGCGCTGCTCGCTTCGGTCTACCGCACCCTCGGACCGGTGCGGCCCCTGGTCCACGCGCTCGTCGACGCGCTGCTCGGACCCGGCACCCGCGCCACCGACCCCGAGGGTGCGGCACTCGTGGCCGACGCGTTCCGCCGGGCCGACCGCCGCGGCATGTACGCGGCCATCCGATGCCTCAGCCTCCACCGACCGGACCTCACGGCCGTGCTGGACACGATCGACACGCCGACGCTGCTCACCACGGGCAACAACGACCCGATGTGGACCACGACGGACGCCCGCGCGGCAGCCGCCCACCTCCCCCACGGCGGGCTGGTCATTCTCCCCGCCGCCGGCCACATCGGCCCGCTCCTGCACGCCGCCCCTCTGGCCGAGCTCGTCACCGCCTTCTGGCTCGATCCGAACGGTACGGTCGTGCGCCGCGCAGGCGCCACCACATCGGGGCCGGCCGCGACCTGACCGCGATCGACCGCAGCGGCCCCGCCAGCAGCGACGACGGCTACCCGCCGAAGGCGGTCCGGTGATCGGCGGCGAACTGGTCGAACGTCCGCGGGGGCCGACCGGTCAACCTGGCCACCTCGTCAGTGACCGTCGCCCCGTCGCCGGCCGCCAACAGGGTGTTGCCCACAACCAAGGCGTCGACCAGCCAGCCGGGCAGGCCGGCGCCGGCCAGCGCCTGCCCGAAGGCATCAGGCGGCAGGTTCACGTAGCGGACCTGGCGTCCGATGGCGGCCGACAGCCGTTCGGCCACCTCCGCCGCCGACAGGGACTCAGGCCCGGTCAGCGTGTAGCTGGTGCCCTGGTGCCCAGGGCTGGTCAGCACCCGTGCGGCCACCGCCGCGATGTCGCGGGCGTCGATGTAGCCGACCCGGCCCTCCCCGGTCATGCCGTACAGCACACCCTGCTCGGCCACGGGCTGCGCCGACATGAGGAAGTTCTGCATGAAGTAGCCGGGCCGCAGCAGGGTGTGCGCCAGACCCGATTGGGCCAGGTACTGCTCGATCTGCGCGTGCCAGCGGCCAAACACCACCGGGGCGTGCGGGTCCGCCCCCGGCGCCGACAGCTTGACCACGTGAGCGACGCCGGCCCGCCTGGCCGCGTCGATCACGTGTTGTTCCTGCTCGGGCTGGCGGGGACTTGGCGGCGACAGCAGGAACAGGTGGTCGCAGCCGGCCATGGCGGCATCCAGCGTGTCGGTCTGCTCGAAGTCGCCAAGGGCGGTTTCAAGGCCCAGGCGCTGGATCGGGGCGGCCTTGTCCGGCGAGTGGATCAGGGCCCGAGCGGGCGTGCCACCTTCGGCGAGCAGCCGCACCAGCTGCGAGCCGACGTGGCCGGTGGCACCGGCTACCAGGATCACGGCTTGCCCCCTCCGGTCAGCCGGTCGCCGCAGCATCCACCCAGCGTGCCGGTCCCGCCCGCCACCAGGATCATGACCTCACCCCGGTCGTGTCCGCGCCGGCGGCGGTGGCGCCCACCACCCGCTCGGTGAAGGCGTTGACGTCGCCGCTGGCCTCCTCGACCGGCTCCAGATAGAACCGCACCGAGGTGATGGCGGCGTCGGTGACGCCGAAGATCGCCACCCCCCGCATCAGGTGGGCGGCCCCGTCGCGTCGGGTGCCGGAGATGTCCCACTCGGTCCAGACCGTGTCGTCGTCCACGGCGATGCGCGGCAGCCGCGCCCGCAGATCGGGCACGCCCGCGAAGATCTGGCTCCAGTTGCGGCGGACCTGCTGGTTTCCGCGAAAGCCCCGGTGGGGATGGGCCGGCCACTCGTTGACATAGTCGTCGGCGAACAACGCCACCATCGCCTCCAGATCGTGGGCGTTGATCGCCTCCAGCAGCCGCTCCACCACCGCCGCCGGGCCCTGGCCCGCTCGGTCCATGACAACCTCCCCCGTATCTGTTACATTTGACTGTAACTGATACAGGAGTATGGAACGAATCATTGGCCAACGTCAACCCCAAGCGCCGCTACAACTCCAGCGGCCGCCAGGCCCAGGCCCGCCGCAACCGGCAGGCCATCCTGGACGCCGCCCAGCGGCAGTTCCTGGAGGGCGGGTACGCCGCCACCACGATCGCCGCGATCGCCGCGGAGGCCGGCGTGTCGGTGGAGACCATCTACAAGGCCTTCGGCGGCAAGCCGGGTCTGGTCGGCGCCATCTACGAACGCGGCCTGACCGGCCGGGAGCCGGTGCCGGCCTTCGAGCGCGCCGACGCGATGCGGGAACGCGAGACCGACCCGAGGACGATCATGCGCAACTGGGGCGCCCTGACCAGCGAGGTCTCCTCGGCCGTGTCACCGATCGTGCGGCTGGTCCGCCTCGCCGCAGCCAGCGACCCCGACATGGCGGCGCTGCTGAACGCCAGCAACGACGACCGCGAGGAACGCGCCCGGCACCACGCCCGCTTCCTGAAGCAGCGCGGCTACCTGCGCGAGGGCGTCACCCTGGCCGAGGCGACCGACCTCCTATGGACCTGCACCTCCGACGAGCTCTACGACCTGCTCGTCGTGCAGCGCGACTGGTCCCTGCCGCGGTTCGCACGGTTCCTCGCCGACTTCATGATCGCCGCACTCCTGCCCCCGGCCGAATGAGCGATGCCGGGGGGCGACCGCCGTCGCCGGTGCCGCGACCCGGCTCCGCAACCGACGGCGCGATCCCACCGGTCGTGATCGTCGCCGCGGAACGACGCCAGGAGGCGGCGAAACTCGGCGATGATCACCGCGTTGGACGGCCGGCGGCGCTCGCCGCAGGACCCAGGGCAACGGCGCAGGCGGGCGGAAGACAGGACTACGCGCGGCCGGCGCGGCGCCATTCGAGGGGGGTCACCCCGTGCCCGCGCTTGAAGGTCCTGATGAAGTAGCTGACATCGCGGTAGCCGATCCGGCTGCCGACGGCCTCCACGGTGAGGTCGGTCCCGGCCAGCAGGCGACGCGCCTCGGTCATGCGCCGTTCCGCGATCCACTGCTGCACGGTGCGTCCGGTCTTGCGGCCCACCACGGTGGTGAGGTGGCCGGGTGACAGGCCCGATGCCGCCGCGACGTGCTGGAGCGAGATGGGCTGGTGGTAGCGCGCCTCGATGAAGTCGAAGACGGTGGCGAGCAGCGGCTCGTCCTTCAGCTTCAGGTCGCTCGCCACGTCCGCGGCGAGCCGGGACACGCTGACCAGCAGCAGCGTCAGGTGCGCCAGGACCGCTTCGTTGTAGCCGTCGCGCCGCTCGCGCAGTTCCCCCTCGAGCAGTGCGAAGCGCTCGGACCAGCCGGCCCGGTCAGCGGGCGGCACGTGCAGCCGCTGGGCGCCCCCGGCCGCGCCTCCGACGAACGGGAACAGCAACGGGTGAGCGCGCCAGGACTGGAACGCCGCGGTGGTGCGGGGCTCGAGCACGTCGAGCGGGAAGAACACCGCCCAGGCCGCGGCCGTCCGGTGGCCCGTCGTCTCGCCGGCCGCGACCACTTCGCCGGGTGCGATCACGAACGCGTCTCCGGCGACGACCGGCCACTCGCGGTCGTCGACCCGCAGCGAGCCACCGCCAACCTCGATGTAGGCGAGCACGAGGAAGTCGTGCGCATGCGCGTGGGTGGGCGGCAGCCCACCGGCCGGCAGTGTCGCGCCCGGGAACCGCACGACGCTCACCGGCGGCAGCCCGGGCAGCCGCCGGTAGGTGTAGAGCGGCGCGCCGCCGGACAACCGGCCCGCCTCCCTGGTCGGGCCGCCTGCGGCCCCCGGAACCAAAGATAGTTCCACGACGGCCGAAGATACTCTCTTGTAGCTGCGCCGGGAGCCGCCAAGACTGAACGCATACCGGAACATCGTCCGACCGGTGTTGTACAGGATCGAGTGAACAAGACCCGGAAAGAGGCACCGAACCATGGCTGAGCCGACCAGGCGGGTCCCCCCGACACCCGAGGAGGGCACCGCAACCGCCGCACCGGGCCGGAGCTACCTGCCCGCCATGGGCCGCGACTGGCTGTTGCCGCTGTACGACCCGTTCACCCGAGCGTTGGGCGTCCGCACCGCCCACCGCCGCCTCATCGAGCAGGCCGACCCCCGCCCCGGTTACCGGGTGCTCGAGATCGGCTGCGGCACCGGCAACCTGCTGCTCCTCCTCAAGCGCCTGCACCCCGACGCGGTCGGCACCGGGCTCGACCCCGACCCCAGGGCCCTGGCCCGCGCCGGGCGGAAGGCCCGCCGCGCTGACCTGACGGTTCGGCTGGACCGCGGGTTCGCGAGTGAACTGCCCTACCCGGACGCCAGCTTCGACCGGGTCGTGTCCGCGTTCATGTTCCACCACCTCGAGCCCGCCGACAGGCTCGCCGCCCTTCGCGAGGTCCGGCGGGTCCTGGCACCCGGCGGATCGCTGCACCTGCTCGACTTCGGCGGGGCCAGTGAGGGCTCCGAGGGGCTCCTGGCCCGGCTGGCACACCGGAGCCACCGCCTGCAGGACAACTTCGGCGACCGCATTCCCACCCTCATGCGCGAAGCCGGCCTGGTCGATCCGGCCGAAGCCGGCCACCGCGTCGCGCTGTTCGGCCGGTACACCTACTGGCGCGCAAACCGCTGACCGCCAGGCGCCGGCCAGGCGCTGGCCAGGCGGCACGAGGCCGTTCACCACCCCGGTCCGGAGCGGGCCGAGGTGGTGAACGGCGCGGCGGCTCCTCCCGGTCACCGGGCCTGGTTGCGACCCGCCGGACCACCCGCCGGACCTCCCCGGCTACGGGGACCGCGGGAGCGGGCACGCGGCCGGTCATCGCGGATTTCTGCCCTCCGCCTCTCCCGCCTCGGGACCTACGGCCTCCTCCGTACCGACCGGTAACCGACAAGCGTGAAGGGCAGGTGATGACGCGGAGGTAATGACCATGTCCTCCGGTGCCCGCATCGCCATGGACAGCGGCACCGAGAACATGGACTGGATCGGCGCGGTGCTGCGCCGGTTGATCGAGTTCACCCAGGCGGGCGGCGAGGTCAACGTCGTGGTAACCGGCATCAACGTCGGCGCCCAGCCGTACTGGAACGCCGAGGCGACGATGCTGATGCACACCAGGGGCATCCTCGTCATGACCCCGAACAGCGCGATGGTGCTGACCGGCAAGCAGGCGCTGGACTTCTCCGGCGGCGTGTCCGCGGAGGACAACCTCGGCATCCGTCCGCCGACACGGCCGTGGGCCGGGCGGCACGGTGCGGCTCCGGTGCCACCATCTCCGGTTCCGTCCGCGCTGGCTTCTCCGCGGCCGCAGCCTTCTCCGGGACCGCAGCCTTCTCCGGGACCGCAGCCTTCTCCGGGACCGCAGCCTTCTCGGCGGCCACAGCGTTCTCCGCAACCACAGCGTTCTCCGCAACCACAGCGTTCTCCGCAACCACAGCCTTATCGGCGGCCACAGCGTTCTCCGCGGGCGCAGACTTCTCCGGGCTCACCGAGGTCTCCGAGCTCACCGACGTGTCCCGGCTCACGGGCGTCTCCGGGGCCGCCGGGCCGGCTGGGCTCACCAACCGCAGCGAGCTCTCGGACCGGGCACCGGCGGACCGCCGTCGCCGGACAACTGTCAGACCCGCAGCGCCACCAAGGCCCAGCACCGCGGCGCCTCCGGTGATCAGTACCAGCGGGGGCCTGCCGCCGCTGGCCGGTGCCGCCGCTGGGCTGTCCGCAGGGCCCGGGACGGCGCCGGCACGTGCGCCGGGGCTCGTGGGCAGCGGCCCGAAGTGGACGCCCTCACCCGAGGCGTCCGCGGGGAGTTTGAGGACCGACAGGCTCCGCCCCTGCCGGCTGGCCGGTGCCCCCCGGCGCCTCGTCGGCGTGAACGACCCGTACCGGGCCAGCCAGCAGCAGGACGAGAGCCACCAAGGTGACACCCACCACCGCAGCCACCCGCCACAGGGACTGCGCGGCCAGCACGCGTCGAGCGACACCGCACGCGTCGGTCATGACGTTCACCCACTTCGACAGGCGCCAACGGGTCACCAGCAACACGAGGACGGACCGGATCCGGTTCGATCCGCCGCCACGGTGGGTACCCGGGCCGGCACGGACCGTTTCATCGACCCGACCGGCGACGGTCGCCGGCAGCTGCCCGGCAGGGCCGCCGGCAGGGCCACCGACAAGGCGATCGGGACGCAGGCGCGGCCGACGGGGCAACCGTTCTCATGCAGCTGGGACCTCCCGGACCAAGGTGTCGTACCCCTGATCGTGAGGTCCCAGGCCTGCTCGCTATCAAGACTGAAAGCGGTCGCGGCACGGTCACCGCGCTTTGTCGGGAAGCCGTGCCGGCTCCTACAGGCAGCCTCGATGGTCGGCGTAATCAGCGCTTATGCAGCCAACGCGGTCCGAACGTCAGCGGTTGTACATCTCCCTGAGCTCCTGCACGGTCGGACCATTGCGCGCCTCGTTGATCCACTCGGCGCGCTCCTGCGCGTACCTTTGGTGTCGCCGTTCCCGGGCTTCGAAAATCCAGCGGACCAGCCGCGAAAGGGCGGAGTCCGATTGGTCGTGCTGCTCAAACGCGACATAGACGCTCATGGCTCGGCTCCTGCCTTTCAATCACCCGGAACAGCTTCCTGCATAGAAATACGGATGTCGGGTGGGGTGAAGTTCGGTCGAATCGTGTGACGGCTGCCACGGGGACCGGGTTCCCCTGGCAGCGGCGGCCCACCCGCCCGCCGCGGGCGTGCCCGCGCTGATCGCTGGCACGCGGGGTAGGTGTATCGCATCGTGCCCGACGCCGCGGGCCGGCAGCGATCCGGGCATGATCGGCTGCCGGGGGTGCTCAGTCCAGGGCGCGGACGAGGTCCAGGGCCCGGCCCAGCGTGGTCAGTCGGTCGTTGAGGGTCTGGCCCGCGGGGTAGAGCCGGACGGTGTTCACGCCGGCCTCACGCCAGGCTCGCAGCCGTTCGCTGACCATCGGCTCGGTGCCGATCAGGGTGGTGGCCAGCACCATCTGGTCGGTGACCAGCCCGGCCGCGCCGTCCCGGTCGCCGGCCTGCCAGCGCTGGCGCACCTCGGCGGCGACCTCGGCCCAGCCCTGGCGGCTGTACGCGTCGTTGTAGAAGTTGGTGTTCGCCGAGCCCATCCCGCCCAGGCTGAAGGCCAGTTCCCTCCTCCGCCCGGACACCATCTCGTGCAGTTGCTGCTCATCGGCGGCGAACGCGACCTCCGCTCCCTGGCAGACGTCGAGGGCGGCACGCGTCCGGCCGGCGGCGGACAGCCCGGCGTCGAGGTGTTCGAAGTACGCCCGCGCGCCCTCCGGCACGAAGCTGGTGCCGAGCCAGCCATCGGCGACCTCTCCGGTCAGCCGCAGCATCTTCGGTGCCAGCGCGGCCAGGTAGATCGGGATACCCGGGTCGGGTGGCACCGACAGCCGCATCGGCCTGCCGTCACCGCCCGGCAGCGGGATACCGAACTCCTGCCCGGAGAAGGACACCTTCTCCCCGGCGAGGACCTGGCGGACGATCTGCACGGTCTCCCGCATCCGAGCCAGCGGCCGGGCGAACGGCACACCGTGCAGGCCCTCGATCACCTGCGGACCCGAGGCGCCGAGCCCCAGCAGAAAACGGCCGCCGGACAGGTAGGACAACGTCAACGCGGTCATCGCGATCGACACCGGGGTTCGGGTACCGAGCTGAATGACCCCGGAGCCCAGCAGCAGCCGCTCGGTCCGGCCGGCCAGGTACCCCAGCGGCGACGGCGCGTCGGAGCCCCACGCCTCGGCGACCCAGCAGATGTCCAGGCCGAGCTTCTCGGCCTCCAGCACGAAGTCCACCGTCTGCTGCCAGTTGCCCCCCGCCGACGCCTCGATGGTCGTGGCGGTACGCATCAGGCGTCCCCGTCTTCGGCCAGCTTCTTGATCGCGGCCAGATTGGACGTCATGCCGGCCTCGAACTCCCGCATCCGGACGAAGACGATCTTCTGCTCCTTCTCCGGCATCCGGTCGATCGCGTAACTCAGCCCGGACCGCGCCGGGCCCATCTGCACCCATTGCCGCAGCACGGTCCCACCGCCGTCCGGCTGCAGCGCGAACCGCCACACCGCGCTGGGATACGCCGGATCGGACACCGCCCACGCGAACACCCTCGGCGGCTCACACTCGATGACGTAGGACGTCGTCGTCCATTCGCCCATGGCGGCATGCGCGTTGCGGCCCACGAACCTGTTGCCGACGGCCGGGCCGGTCGCTCCGTCCAGCCACTCCACCGACTGGAGCTCCGCGCTGATCGACGGCATCAGCATGATGTCGCTGACCAGCTCCCACACCCGCTCGGGCGGGGCGTCGATGTAGGTCTCCACCCCCACCGTCGGGGTGTCCGCGTACCGCTGCCCGGTCCACTCCATCGCTGTCCGCTCCTCCTGAGTCCGCCGGGGAGTCTCCGGCCTCCGCTGAGGTGCTCGCCGCGTGCCGCACACCCTAGAGCGCGTCGTAGTGTTCGGCGGCGACCTCTACCACCGCGACGCCGTCCACCCGCCGGGGTACCGTGACGCGGCCCAGCCAGTACGGGTCGATGTGCACCTCGACCGCCCAGCCGTCGGCCGCGGGGATCAGCCCGGCGCCGGCGAACCCGGGCAGGTCGCGCAGCAGGGCCACCACGTCGCGCCGCGCCCGGTCGGCCTGCTCCATGTCGGACAGCGCGGTCACCTCCCGGTCACGGCACCAGGCTCACACCCAACAATCCGAGGGTAGCCGGCAGCGGCGCGATGAGCGTGCCGGGACCCGACGGGCCGGCCGAGGATCCGCCGGCGACGACCATGCCGATGGCGTCGGTGCCGGCGGTGACCAGGCTGCCGCTGTCGCCGGGGGCGGAGAACGGGATGCGGGGCCCGACCCGTACCACGCTGACGTCCCACAGCACGACCGCTGCCGGACCGCCGACGTGCGCCATGCTGACCGGTACCGGGCCCAGCCGGCGGGTGCCCAGGGTGCCCTGCGCCGAGGTCACCGGACCGCACACGTCGACGGCCCCGGTGACCGCGAGCGGGTCGAGGATCCCGGTCACACCGACCCCGATGCCGGCGAAGACCGCGGACGGGTCGGTGCCCACCGGCAGGGCGACCAGCGCGGCGTCGTACCCGGTCGCGCCCGCCCCGGTGATCGGGCAGCTGTCTGCCAATGAGCCGGTGTGGCCGGGGCCGCCGCACTCGGTCACCGTGACCGGGTCGCCGACTACGCGCTGGTCGCACCCGGCCGCCACATGGTTGCAGGTCAGGACCTCCTTGCCGCGCTGCGGATGGCGGGTGACGCAGCACATGGCACCGCGGTTGACCCGGACACCCAGCTGGGCGGCGACCTGCACCGGCCGGCAGAACGCGCCGACCGTGCCGAGCCAGTGCACCGCGGCCGGCCCGGTCCCGGCCGCGGCGGTGATCCGCCGCCGCCACAGCTCGATGGTGCCGAGGATCTGGCCCGGTGTTTCGTCCACCGTCATCTGCCCGGCGGCGATCAGCTCGACGCCGACGCCCCAGTCCTCGCGGTACCCGTCGAGCCGTACGACACCCGCGGCCGGCACCACCATTCCTGCGTGGTAGGAGTCCAGCACCTGCTCAGCGGCCGTCGCCGGCCCGTGGAACTGCTGCCGGATCGCCTGGGCGGCGCGCTCGGCCTCCGCAAGCCTCATCTCAGGCCTCCTTGCCGGCCGGGCGGTACCACGACGAGATCGCCGCGACCAGTCCGGCGCCCGCACCGGAAGCCACCGCGGCCGCGAGCAGCTTGAAGTAGTCGGTGGAGGTGCCGAACGTGGTCGACGGCATCCAACTGGTGAACATCACCGAGACCACGGCTGCGGCCACGATGACGGCCACCGCCAGGACGTTGACCAACCTGAGCGTGTCGGGCTCGGCCGCGAGCAGGTCGGCGAGCACGGCGGGTGCGGCCGGCTCAGCGGCCCCGGGTTCGGCGAAGGCGGCATACAGGTCCACGTCGGCGGTGAGAAAGGCCTCCTCGGCGGCGGTGACGGTGGCGACCAGATCGGCCCGGTCGACCGGGGAGGTCGCCTGGGAGAACCGGTGGATGGCGAACCTCAGCCGGTTTGTCGGCGTGGGCTTGTCGGTGAGCCCGGTGGCCAGCGCCTCGAGGTACGCCAGCCGGAAGAGAACCTCATCCGGCGTGCGCAGATCCTCGGCGTAGCGCTGCGCGGGATGGACCACGTCCTTGCCCTCGGCGTCGACGAAGTCTCCGACGACGTGGTCGGTACGGGCCGCCTCGGCGTCGGCGGCCGCGACGATGCCGGCGTTGCGGGCGCCGACCCGCTCGCCGACCGTGTCCAGCAGGGTGCACAGCGTCCCGCGCAGGTCCCTTGTGTGAGCGGGGCCGTTCCCGGCGATCTTCGCCACGATCCCGAAGCGGGAGGCGGCCGGCATGCCGGCCGACCTGGCCGCCTTCGACCACTCCGACAGGCCGGTCACCGTGTCGGCGGCGGACCGCTCCTTCTTCGCGGTCCGGTCGATGGCTGCTTCGTCGTTGGCAGCCTGCAGTACCCGCCGACCGGCGATCAGGGCGCCGCTGCCGAGGATGCCGAGCAGGACCGCCAGCAGCGGCACGCCGAAGAACCGGTGCCGTGCGGACAGCGTCACCGCGACCTTGCCCGACCGGCCGTCCGCGCCGAACGCCAGCGAACCCGCCGCCGCGCTGCCGGCGCGCAGCCCGGTGATCCGTACACAGACGTGCTGCGTCGAGTTCGGCAGCCCGGTACTGACCGACCGGGCCCCCGAGCAGGTGTCGCCGGACGAGACGGTGGCACGGTTGCCGCCCGCCGGGTCGGCGAACTCCGCCGGGGTCAGCGGACCCGGTGCGAGCAGGTCCAGCATGAAGACCGCGTCGCCGTCGCCGAGCAGCGCGGGCGAGGTCAGCGCGACGTCCAGCTTGGACCCCGGCGGCTTCGCCGGCTCGGCCGCCGGCTTGATGACGAACGCGACGACGACCGGCGCAGCCAGGGCAACCAGCGTCGTACCGGCCAGTTCAGTGGCGCGCATCGGCATCCCCCCCAAGATCCCGCAGCCAGTCTGCCAGGCGCGCACGAACCGGGAACCACCTCACCGGACCCTCCGCGTGTCGTAGCCGACCGGAGGATCTGCCACGTCAGGGCAGCGGAGGCTTCTCCACGCTCCCGAGCGGACGCCGGGCGACCGGCCGGCTTCGCACCCGCCTCGCCTGCCGGCTGGAGGTTCTCATTTCGGTTACTACTGAACGTAGTGGCTTGACTACGAACAGTGATCGAGGCATCGTGACGCTCGGCGCGGCCGCGGTATGCGTCGTTGCCGGGAGCTTCGTCGAGCCGGGGGCGTTCGATGGGTACAGCAGCGTGGCTGAGGCGTTCGCGACGGTCGCTGGCACGGCCGCTGGCAGCCCTGACGGTGGCCTGCCTGACGTCGGCCTGTGTGGTGCTCGGGATGGCCACGCGGGTGCCGCTGGCCGCTGCGGTGGACGCCCAGCCGTCCGGCAGCCTGGACAAGGCCGGTCAGGACCTGGACACCGGCTCGACCACGCAGGTCGGGGCCGGCGACACGGTCCGATGGGTGGTGTCCGCGCGGAACACCTCCGGCGCGCTCGCCGACGTGGAGGTGACCGACCCGGTCGGCGCCGGCCAGACCTACGTGCCGGACTCGTTCCGGGCCCCACCGGGGTACCACCGCCAGTGGTCCACCAACCAGGGCGGCAGCTACTCGGACACCGACCAGGGCACCGCCACCAACCGGGTGCGGGCCAGCGCCACCGGCGTACCGGACCAGGGCACCGGCACCTCCAACGGCATCCCGGCCCCGGCGACCAACTTCGGCGTCGGCGCGGACGGCGGCGACGGCTGGGAGACGATCTTCTACGCCGATGACGTCTACAACGTGCACCACCACCGGGGAACGGCCGGTACCACGACGTTCTTCGACTGCCACGCCAAGAGCGGCGGGGCGTCCTGCCCGGGCTTCCCGACCGGCGGCACCAACGCCTCGGCGACGCCCGGCACACGGGTCGGCACCGGGTCCGACGACTACCTGACCCCGGAGTCGTTCCGCTCAGTGGTGTCCCCGGCCGGGCGGATGTACACCCCCGTGCAGCTCACGAACACCACCCGGACCGGCTTCGCCTGCCTGAACCTGGCCGTCAGCCCTCCGGTGTCCTGCGGCTTCCTGCAGTTGGCCGGCAACGCGCCGATGTCCGCGCCCAACGGAGGCTCGGCGTCCTCCGCGCTCGGCGGCGGCGCCGTGGTCGGTACGAAGCTGTACTCGATGACCTGGGACGGGCGGCTGGCGTGTGTCGATGCGGCGGCCGGCGGGTTCTGCGCCGGCTCGGTCGGCGGCATCGTGGGAGCCATCGACCCCGGGGTGGCCACCCGCAGCCTGGGCGCGCCGCTGCTGCCGTCGCAGCACGCGCAGTTCTTGGTCGCCGGCTCGATCGTCGCCGGCATCGCCAACACGCGCAGCGGCACCACCGGAGCGCGGGCAGCGGACGTGCTCTGCTTCGACCTGGCCACCAACGCGCGCTGCGCGAACTATCCGGTGATCGCCGCCCAACCGGTCTTCGCCGGCGGCGTCCTGCCGGTGCTGAGCAGCACCGGGCAACTCACCGGGGTGTGCAGCCAGCACCGGTCCGCGCCGTTCCGGATCTTCTGCTACGACGTTGCCGGCAACCCGATCCCGGACCCGTACCCGGCCAAGCCCGCGGGCACCACCACGCTGGGCGCCTTCGGGCTCGGCGACCCGGCCCTGGTCGGCACCAGGGTGTACGCCCCGTACAGCGACACCGCGACGCAGAACTTCTACACCTGCTTCGACTTCGCCACCGGTGCGCCGTGTGCCGGGTTCACCACCAACCACACCATCTCCCACGCGCGGCCGTACACCCTGCGGCAGGACCCGTACCTGCCCAACTGCATCTGGGAACTCGGCGACGGCCGCATCTTCGAGACCTTCGACGCCACCACCGGGACCAGCGGCTGCTCCGACACCCGCGGCGAGGTCTCGGCCAGCCCGCAGTCGTTCTACTGCGACAACGCGCCAGGGCACGTGGACGCCTGGGCGGCGCTCAGCGTCGCCAACCTCGGCACCGGGCAGTACAGCTCGGCGCGGGTCACCGTCCTGGACGCGAACGGCCGCCCGGTCGACGGCTTCGTGGACCGGGCGCTACCGGCCTCCCGGCAGCTCGACCTGTCGGCGATACCCGTGACCGGCGCCACCGCGTCGCTGACCGCGCGGCTGTCCATCTTCGGCGCGAACCCGGCGGCGTGGCACGGCAACCAGCCCACCGCGGTGCTCACCTTCCGCGGCGACGCCCCGCAGGTGTGCCTGCGGACGACCGCCGCCACGATCTGCAACGACGCGCCGGCCGCGCTGACAGACACCGCGTCGCTGGTGGTGAGCCTGCCCTCGGGCTCGGCCACCCGGCAGGCCTCGGCGTCCCTCGACTACCTCTTCCCCACCGAGGACTGCCCGCGGCGGCTCGCCTTCGCCAAGCGGGCCGACCGGGCCACGGCCACCCCCGGTGACACCGTCAACTACACGATCACGGCGACGAACACCGGCAAGGTCAACTTCACCGCGGCCGCCCCGGCCTCGTTCACCGACGACCTGTCCGGCGTGATCGACGACGCTGCCTACAACGACGACGCGGCGGCCACGGCCGGCACGGTGAGCTACGCGGCGCCGGTGCTGTCCTGGTCCGGCCCGCTCGCCGTCGGTGCCACCGTGACGATCCACTACTCGGTCACGGTCAGCCGGCCGGACGCCGGTGACCACCTGCTGGGCAACGCCGTGGTCGGACCGTCCGATGTGGACAACAACTGCCCGGCCGGCGGGCCGGCGCCGGCCTGCCGCAGCAGCGTGCCGGTGGCGGACCTGCGGGTGGCCAAGACGGTCGACAACCCGCGGGTCGATCCCGGGCAGACGCTGACCTACACGATCACGGTCTCCAACATCGGCAAGGTGGACGCCACCGGCGCCAACCAGGCGTCGTTCACCGACGACCTGTCGCAGGTACTGGACGACGCGGTCTACAACGGTGACGCCGTCGCCAGCCTCGGCACCGCGACCTACACCGAGCCGACGCTGTCCTGGCAGGACGACGCGACGTACGACAACAACGCCACGGCGACCGCGGGCACCCTGTCCTACGCCGCCCCGATCCTCACCTGGTCCGGCCCGCTGGCGGTGGGCGCGAGCGCACAGATCACCTACACGGTCCTGGTCCGCACCCCGGTCGTCCCGGGTGACACGGTCACCTACACCATCACGGTGACCAACGACGGCGCGGTGGCCTTCACCGCGGCCAACCCCGCGGAGATCGCCGACGACCTCAGCCAGGTGCTGGACGACGCCGTCTACCGCGACGACGCGGCGGCCTCGGCCGGGACGGTGAGCTACACCGCACCGGTGCTGCGCTGGTCCGGCCCGCTGGCCCTCGGCTCCTCGGTGACCATCACGTACTCGGTGACCGTCAACCGTCCCGACGCGGCCGACCACCTGCTGGCCACCCGGGTGACCGCCCCGCACAGCAACTGCCGCGAGGGCTCCACCGACCCGGTCTGCGGTGCCCTGGTGCTGGTCCGGGACCTGTCCCTGGTGAAGACCGCCGACCGGCCCACCGCGGCGCCGGGTGACCGGGTGACCTACACCGTCGTCGTGTCCAACACCGGGCAGGCGGACTACAGGACGACGCGACGTACGACAACAACGCCACGGCGACCGCGGGCACCCTGTCCTACGCCGCCCCGATCCTCACCTGGTCCGGCCCGCTGGCGGTGGGCGCGAGCGCACAGATCACCTACACGGTCCTGGTCCGCACCCCGCCGGGGGGCGACGCCACGCTGGCCAACGTCGTGATCGGGCCGCCCTACTCCACCTGCCCTCCCGGCTCGGGCGACCCGGCGTGCAGCGTCACCGTCCCGGTGTTCGGGCCACCGCCCAGTGGACCGATCCAGCCGCCCCGCCACCTCACGCCGCCACCCGGGAGCCTGCCCAACACCGGCGTGGACGTCCCGCCGCTCGGTCTGTCGGCGGTCCTGCTGATCACGCTGGGCACCCTGCTGACCGGCCTCGGCGCGCGCCGGCGCCGCTCACCGGGCGCCGACCCGCTGAGCTGACCGTGACGGCCACGCCGGCGTGTCCGATGACGGGGGGGCACGCCGGCGTGACCGGGTCGCGGAGGTTGCGGCAGATCGGCATCGTGGCGGCCACGCCGGCGTGACCCGGGCGGGAGGTAGCCGCAGATCGGCATCGTGGCGGACCTCGGGGTCGTCGTCCGGGCGGCCCGACCCCGGGCCGCCGCCACCCCGGCCCCGCGCCGCCATCACCCGGCCAGAGCCGCCGTCACCCGGGCCCGGAGCCGCCGTCACCGGGAGTGGCGCCGGGTGGCCGAGGCGGCCGGGTGCGGCGACTCCGAGGGCCGGTCCGGCGGCGTGAACGGCAGGGTGACCACGAACCGGGAGCCCGGGTCGGCCGGCTCGTACCGCACCTGCCCACCGTGCGCGCGCGCCAGTTCCTGAACGATCCACAGGCCGAGGCCGACCGAGCCGGGGCTGGTGGTGCCGAACCGGGTGAACAGCCCGGCCCGCCGCTCCGGCGGCACGCCCTCGCCGTGGTCCCGTACCGAGATGCGCACCTCGCCGTCGGCCGGTTCGGCCCTGATCACCACCGGCGGGCGACCATGGCTGAGCGCGTTCGCGGTCAGGTTGACCAGGATCTGCTCCAGCCGGTCCGGGTCGGCGTGCAGCACCAGGTCGGGGTCGATGTCGATGACCACGTCGTCGGTGTCGAGGTACGTCACCGCCTCGTCGGCCGCCGCCCGCAGTGCCACCTCCTGCAGGTCGAGCCGGAGCGCACCCTGGATGTCCACCCGCTCCACGTCCAGCAGGCCCTCGGCCAGCCGCTGGATCCGCGCGGTCTGCCGCTGCGCCGCGACGATCAGCGCGCGGCGGCGGTCGGCGGGCAGCCGTTCCGCCGCGGTCTCGAGCAGGTGCAGCACCATCCGGACGGCGGTCAGCGGCGAACGGACGTCGTGCGCGACCGTGGCGGTCAGCGCCGCCCGCCAGCGTTCCACCTGGCGGACCTGCTCCCGGGCCTGGCACAGGTGCGCGACCTGGGTGGCGATGATCCATCCGACCGCCACCGCGATCGGCAGCAGCACCACCGCGCTGGAGACCACCTGCCGGGACTGATTCGTGACAACCAGCGGCGCGACGTAGGCGACCGCCGCCGCGGGGGACAGCGCGACCACCGTCCAGGCCGGGTAGTGCAGCCCGACCCAGGCGAACAGCAGCACGAAAAACGGCGCGGTGCCGCCGGCGAACCCGCCGAAGGCCCAGGTCGAGAACGCGAGGATGACGAAGCCCGGCGCCGACAGCGCCAGCGGGCCGTACCGGCCCCAGCGCCGCCACGGCAGCCACCACGCCAGCGCGGCCACCCCGAGATCGGCGACCGCGATGAGCACCAGGTCCCGCCAACGATCGGGCTGGGTCCCGATGCCCGCGACCGCCAGCACCCCGGCCAGCGCGAACAGCAGCGAGGCCTGCCGGGCCGCGAACTCCGGTCCTTCGCCCAGCAACGGCCGACCCACCGCGTCCGTGACGTCCCCCTCATCCCGGCCCGCTCGAGCCGCCCGCGTACTGAGCAACCCGACATCGGTGCGAGCTTACGACCGCATCGGCCTTCCTGCTGCAATTTGCGACAAGCTGAACGCGGTCAGCTACCGGCCAGTACCAGTACGGCGTCGCCCACCGGCCGTTCGCCGGCCGCGTCGGAGGGAACGTTCACCACCCGGTCGCCTACCACCATGGTCGTGGACCCGCCCCCGTCGAGGTTGACCGCCTGCCACAGGCCGAGCGCACCGGCCACCGCTCCGGTCTCGGTGATGGACAGCCCGAGGCTGCCGGTGCTGCGGCCGTCGATGGTGGCGAACACGGTCCGACCAAGCCCGTCCACCCCGGCGATGGTCCGCGGGTTCCGCTTGGCGGCCCAGCCGTAGTAGAAGCTCGGGTCACCGGGGCGGACCATGCCGTCGGTGGCCGGCGTTACGTACAGCCGGCCGTCCCGGACCAGCTCCGGCCCGCCGTTGACCACCATGCCGGAGGGGGCCGGCAGCAGCGGGCGGCCGCGCTGGTCGACCAGCCGGGAGCCGACCTGCAGCGGCCGGCCGGGCGCCGCCAGCGCCCGCAGCAGCGGCACGTCGTCGCCGGTCGCCTGCACCGAGCCGCCGCCGGCCGGCAGCGGGCCGCCGCGCGGCGAGCGCAGTTCCGCCACGATGCCGCGCCGGTCGAGCACCGCCTCCAGGCCGGGGCCGGCCGGCGACCGCGCCCCGAAGTCCGGGGTGAACGCCACCAGCTCGTCCGGATCGGTGCAGGTGGTGTCGTGCAGCGGCCGGCTGGTGGGCAGGTCGTCAGCGGTGCCGCCGCAGTTGCGGATCAGGCCGGGCACCCGGTCGATGCCGTCCAGCGGCAGCCGCTGCCCGTACCGGCCCTGCACGGTGCCCGTCCAGGACAGCCGCAGCACCTCGCTGTCCCGGCCGTCGCGGCCGAACACGAACGCCGGCCGCCCGTTGACGGCCTCGGACAGCAGCCGCCCGCCGTACACCCCGACGCCGGCCGGGTCGCCGGGCGCGCCGGACGCGGGGTCCAGCACGAAGAAGCCGGCGTTGACGGCGGCGACCGCACCGCCCGCCGCGGCCAGCGCGCTGGTGGTCTCCCGGCGTTCCAGGTCCGGGCCGTAGGAGGCCGCGAGGCTCCCGGTGAACACCAGCGGGTCGATGGTGAGCACCTGCACCCGCCACGGCCCCTCGTCGGTCGGCGAGCCGTCCCAGCCGGTGAACACGCTGGACGCGGTGAAGCCGGCGGCGCGCACCGCTGCCAGCTCGGCGGCGGCCGCGGCCTGGTCGGCGTGCCGCCCGACCCGGACCCGGTACCCCAGCGTGCCGCCGGCGTAGTCGGCGGTCGCCGGCACGCTCACCTGCTCCACCCGCGGGTCGAACCCGTCCGCGCGCAGCAATGCGGCCAGCGCGTCCGCGTGCGCCCGGTCGGCCAGCGCGGTCGGCGGCGCGTCCGGATCGGGCGAGCCGCTGCCGCCGGGGATCGCCACCTCGACGGTCCACACGTCGGCCGGATCGGGCCGGCCGCGGACGATGGTGGTGAGCGTGACGCCAGGCGCCAGCACGCTGGTGGTCCGCGTCTCCGGCAGGTCCGCCGGGCCGAGCGGGAGGCCGGCCCCGGTCGGCTGCCCGCCGACGTCGGTGGTGGCAGCGGTGCGGGCGGCGGTGCGGGCGGCCGTGAGGGGAGCGGTGGGGGCGGCGGTGGCGGTTGCCGGCAGGCCGGACGCCACCAGCGCCGCGGCGGCGAACGGCAACATTCGACGTATGCGCATATCGGTACGCTACGTCCGAATCGGGAGACCGGGAAGGCGGCCGGACTGGACGTCACAGGCTGTCACACAGCAGGCTGCTGCCGTGACTCCATTACTCGATCTCGACCCCGACGCCCTGCTGACCACCACTCGCAGTGTCCGCAAGCGGCTCGACCTCACCCGGCCGGTGGACCTGGCGCTGGTCCGGGAGTGCCTGACCATCGCGCTGCAGGCACCCAGCGGTTCGAACGCCCAGCGCTGGCACTGGCTGGTGGTGACCGACGACGGCCAGCGGGCCGCGATCGGCGCTCTGTACCGCCGGGCCGTCATGGACTACCTGGACTCCTCCGGGTCGGTCACCCGCCTGTTCGCCGACGACCCGGCGCGGGCTGCCGTGCAGCAGCGGATCGGCGACAGTGTGGTCCATCTTGCCGAGCACATGGCTGAGGTGCCGGTGCTGGTGATCCCGTGCCTGCAGACCACCTTCCCCGAACTGCCCGCGGGGAACCAGGCCGGGCTGTGGGGTTCGCTGCTGCCGGCCGCGTGGAGCTACATGCTGGCCGCCCGGGCGCGCGGGCTGGGCACCGCCTGGACCACCCTGCACATGGTGTACGAGTCCGAGGTCGCCGACCTCCTCGGCCTGCCGGCGGACGTACACCAGGGCGCGCTGATCCCCACCGCGCACACCCTGGGCACCGACTTCAAGCCCGCCGCCCGCGAGCCGCTGGAGCGCGTGCTGCACCTGGACCGGTGGTAGCCGCGGCCGGCGGGGCCGTGTCAGGGAGCGCGGTGAGGGAGCGCGGTGAGGGAGCGCGGTGAGGGAGCGCGGTGAGGGAGCCGTCAGCAATGCCGGCCCGAGTTCAGGCAGGCCACCACCGCCGCCATCTGGGCGTCGGTCATCACGTTCACGAACCCGGCGTGGTCGGTACGCGGGCTGTGCCGCTGCGCCGGGAAGCTGTCCACCGCGTACCGGACACCGACCGGCACGTCGTACGCCACCTCGATGTGCAGTTGCGGTATCGGGAACATGCCGTGGCCGCAGACGCCGTTGGCGGCGGGGAAGACCATGTGCATGCGGTGCGTGGCGCTGTCGGTGCTGCGGCCGTTCCAGCAACTCGGGAAGTCGAAGACGCGGATCACCTGGCTGCCCGCGGGACACATCGGGTACCGGACGGTGCGCCGGTCGGTCCGCCCGGAGCAGGTCCACGCGGTGCGGGTCGGCCGCGGCGGGTTCGAGGTGAGCGCCTCCGCGTCGCCGGTGATGATCCGCAGGAACCGCGGCATCGGCACCACCTTGCTGTACGGGTTGCCGCGGTACTGCACCAGCACCGACGCCGGCAGCAGCGGCGGACCGTGCCCGCTGCCGTCGCCGACCAACCGCAGCACCGGCCAGTAGTACGAGGACCGGTCGCCGTTTGCGCACGTCGTCGGCGCGGCGGCCAGGCTCCGGTCGGTGGAGTTGGCATTGGTGGACAGGTTGCCGACGTAGTCGTGGGTGTGGTGGGCGCCGGCCGGCTGGCCGGCCATGGTGATCAGGTTGTCGCCGTTGCGGTGACCCTGCTCGTCCCGCCCGCAGGCGGACACCGCCGTACCGGTCGATCCGTCCGGGCCGGTCGCCGACGCCGCGTCGGCGACCGGGACCGAGTCGATCTCCACGAAGTCGGACGCGACGGGCCCGCCGTCGGCGTGGGGCCGGCCGAGTCCGGCCAACGCGGTGACGCCGACCACCGCGGCCGCGCCGACGGCGAGCAACACCAACGGCCGGCGGAGCCGGCGCCAGGGTACCCGAGCCGTCATCGGCACAGTGTGGCAGCAGTTGGGTGACGGAGTCACTACCCGATGTAACTCCAGGGCCCATCAACTCCACCCAATGGCCCTCAACCGAACGTGCGCTGCAGGTTGTCCGTCCGGTCACCGAACCCCTCGCGCAACGCCCGGAGCGCGTAATACGACCGGGACTTCACCGTTCCGGGCGGGATGCCGAGCACCCGGGCGGCCTCGTTGACGCTGCGGCCGTGGAAGTAGATCTCCACCAGCACCTCGCGGTGCTCCTCCGACAGCCGGCCCAGCGCCTCGAGCACCACCACCGAGTCGACCACGGCTTCCGCGTGGTCCTCCGCGACCGGCTGGTTGAACACCGTCTCTGCCACCTCGGCCGGCCGCGCGGCCCTGGCCCTGGCGCGGTCGGTGATGATGTTGCGGGCCACCGTGAGCAGCCAGCCGCGTACCGAGCCCTTGCCGTTGAGCAGCGACTCGGGGTGCCGCCAGGCGCGTAAGAGCGTCTCCTGCGTGACGTCCTCGGCCGCCGCCCGGTCCCCGGTCAGCCTGGTTGCGTAGGCCAGCACGGCGCGCCCGTGCTCCTCGAACAGTGCTCGGACCAACGCCTCGTCCGCGGCCTCCTGCCGGCGGCGGGTTGACAGACCGGGCATCGGCGAGGCCTAGACAGAGACCGAGACGAACCGCTGACCGTCGAAGTTCTCCACCTGAACCGCTGCGACGTCGGCGGGCGCGATCAGGGCCGAGCCGTCCAGCGTGGTGCCCTCGCGGGCCCCCTTCGCCGAGACCAGCCAGCTCCCGGCGATCTCCCGCCTGCCGTCCTTGGCGACGACCACCAGCCGGCAGCGCTGCCCGGCCGGGATGCCCGCCACGGCGGCGCTCACCCGCACCCAGCCGGCCGCGGGCTCCACCCGCACGGTCAGCCGCGCTCCGGTGGCCGGGTCGGCGAAGGATGCGACCCGGGTGCCGGACGGCGGGGTCGGCGCGGTGCTGCTGACGGCGGGCTGGGCGGTCTGCTGGGTCGTGGTGCTACGGCCGACCAGCGCGCCGCCCCCGATCGCCACGACGGCCAGCACCGCGGCCGCCGCGGCGCCGATCACACGTTGGGAAAATCGCCTCCCGGCGCGCTCGCCGCGCGCCGTGCGCAGGGTCCGCTGCAGCAGCAGGTCCGCATCCTCCGGCGGCCCGTCCAGCCACGCCTCCGGGGGCAGCCCGTCCAGCGCCATCCGTACCTCTTCCAGCTCCTCCAGCTCGGCCTGACACCGCTCGCAGGAAGCGACGTGCTGCTCGACGGAGACGCGTTCGGCCTCTTCCAGCGCACCGAGAGCGTGCGCGGCCAGCACCTCCCGGTCCTGCTCGCAGTAGACCACCGGGCTGCCCTCCCTTCGCGTCACGTAGACGCCTCCATGTTCGCACCATGCGGGGCATTAGTCGTCCCGTCCACCACAACGGCACCCACGCAGGTTCGGTTCAATCGGTGAGCTGCCTGATTGCTGCCGTGGCCGCGAAGATATGGCCGGCCAGCGCGCCGCCGCCCCGCCCAGCGGTCGCCACGGGCGGGCAGGCCGCGCCGTACGATTTGCACGTGTTGGACGAACGGACGGTGACGCTGGCCGGCGGGGTCGACGTCCCGACCGTGGGGCTGGGCACCTGGCAGCTTCGCGGCGGGCCTGCGTACGAGGCCGCGCGGTACGCGCTGCAGGCCGGCTACCGGCATATCGATACCGCCACGATGTACCGTAACGAGGCTGAAATCGGACGGGCGCTGCGGGACTCCGGCGTCCCCAGGAAGGACGTGTTCCTCACCACCAAGCTGCCGCCGTCGCGGGCCGGCCGGGCCAGGGCGACCCTCACCGAGAGCCTACGCGCGCTCGGCACCGAGCACGTGGACCTGTGGCTGGTGCACTGGCCACCGGGCGGCCGGGCCGACCCGGAGACCTGGGGGCAGTTCCTGGCCGCCAGGCGCGACGGCCTGGCCCGGGCGGTCGGCGTGAGCAACTACACAACCGGGCAGATCGACGAGCTGGTCCGGGCGACCGGGGAGGCCCCGGCGATCAACCAGGTGCCGTGGAGCCCGGCCGACCATGACCCCGTCATGCTGGCCGAGAGCCGGGACCGCGGGGTGGTGGTGGAGGGGTACAGCCCGCTCAAGCGCACCAACCTGCGCAGCCGGGTGCTCGCCGGGATCGCCGAGGCACACGGGGTCACCCCGGCCCAGGTGGTGCTGCGCTGGCACCTCCAGCACGGCATCGTGGTCATCCCCAAGTCGGCCAGGCCGGAGCGGATCGCGGCCAACCTCGACCTGTTCGGGTTCTCCCTCAGCGCGGATGAGGTGGCCATGATCGACGGCCTGCGCTGAAACGCCGCCGCCCTGGCAGGTGAAGGGGGGCGCGGCAGTTGGGCCCGGCGTATCGATGAACGGCGAGGCGTCACTTGGCGCGGTGTGCCGATGAGGATCGCCATGGTCGCCGCGCACACCAACCCCCTCGTCCCCGGTGGTCTGGGCGCGCATGTCCGCGGGCTCACCCTTGCGCTGGCCGGCCGCGGGCACCAGGTGCGGATCTACGCCGGCTCGGACCGGACGGCCGGGGTGACGCCGTGGCCCCAGGTGACGCCGTGGCCCAGGGTGACGCCGTGGCCCAGGGTGAACCCGTGGCCAGGCGTCGAGGTGGTGCACACCCCCGCGGCGCAGCCGGGTGCGGTCCCGCCCGACGGGCTGGTCCGCGAGATGTCCGACCTCGGCGCGTTCCTGGCGACCGACTGGCTGACCGACCCGCCGGACGTCGTGCACGCGCACTACTGGCTGTCCGGGCTGGCCGCGCTGATCGGCGTCGGCGAAGACCCGATCCCGGTGGTGCAGACGTTCCACTCGCTCGGTTCGCTGTTACGGCGGCACCAGCCGGAGCCGGACACCGGGCCACGGCAGCGGATCCGGCTGGAGGCGGCGATCGGCCGCAGCGTGGCCGGGGTGCTGGCCAGCTCCAGGCAGGAGGTCGAGGAGCTGGTCCGGACCGGGGTACGGCGGCCGGCCACCGTGGTGGTGCCCCGCGGGGTGGACGTCGGGTGGTTCAGCCCGCACGGGCCGGCCGCGCCGCGCGGTCGCCGGCCGCGGCTGGTCGCGGTCGGCCGGCTTACGCCGGGGGCCGGGTTCGGAACCGCGATCAGGGCACTGCGCCAGGTGC
>WNFZ01000963.1_pt1 | contig 27879 bp, 23 predicted proteins | sample 5400081 | NCBI WGS metagenome assembly WNFZ01 (sample SAMN13153365, study PRJNA577476) | soil metagenome | isolation source: 80 cm soil or saprolite under grassland replicate 1 | place: USA:California | collected 2016-06-15 | reverse complement strand
CGCTGTCTTCGACCACATCGTGCAGCACGGCGGCGATCATCGCGGCCTCGGACTCCATCCGCATCATCATTCTGAGCGGGTGCAATATGTAGGGCGCTCCGCCCTTGTCACGCTGGCCCAGGTGCGCTTGCGCCGCAATCAGGATCGCTTTTTCCAGGGTCGCCATATTTCACTTCTATATCTCTTGTATTGTAGTTACCGAGGAAATCAGTACGACCGCTTACGTAGCCATTTCGTTCCGCTTCTTCAAGATTCGCAGTTCCTTCGGATTCGCTTTCCGAACAGGCGTCTGAGAAGATCGGCTGTACTTGATTCTTCGATTGCCGCAGCCACAGTGACGCCGAGCGGTGAGACGTATGCCGTCAGTTTCTTTTGAAGATTCCGGTATGTCCAGTGCTTGTCCTCAAAACCGCTATTGGCAAAGTTACGCACGACTTGGCCGCCAGAAAACTCCATAGTCATGTCGGATGATTCCGGATCAATCGTGCAGCTTACGAGTTCGGCCCCCCATAAGCCATCAGTGAGTGAGCAAAGATGATGGAATCTCTCTTCGTACGCTTCTTTAGAGTCGAAGTTCTCCTCATCAATCTGAAGGTCATAGCTGCCGAGAATTATTTTCCCGTTCTTTTGATAGCGCCAGGTCGGATCTACAAATACGCTGATTACGCTGTCATCACCAGGCTCGCCGAAAAAGTAAATGATGATACTGTTGGCGGCAATCCGTTTGAATGTGACAGTTTGATGAATAAGGCCGCTCAACTCAGTTTGCAATTCTTCGAGGGTCATTCTTTTGAAGTCATTCAGACATCTGCCATCCCATTACAATTCATTGTTGATCAAATCTTCGTAGCTATCCCGCTTCCTGATCACCTGAACTTTGCCGCCTTCCTCAACCATTACCGCCGCAGGAAACGGGCGTCCATTGTACGCCGTCATCTGCGACATTGTATACGCGCCGGTGTTGAGCATGGCGATCAGCTCGCCGACCTCTACGTTGGCTGGCAGCAGCCGGCAATCGGGCAGGCGGCCCTCGCCGTGCAGGTCGAAGTAAACGTCGCCCCCGTCGCAGAGCGGCCCGGCCATCCGGTAGCGCGACACGGGAGGTTCGGCTGCGCGCGAGGCGTCAATCGCGTGGTAATACCAGTGGTACATGACCATCGAGAGCATCAGGTTGTACCCGGCGTCGGTGAGCGCCCAATTCTCGCCGGTTTCGGGACGGTATTTGACGTTGCGAACCTTGGTGAGGATCGTGACGGCGTCGGCGATGACCGCGCGGCCCGGTTCCATCACGATCTCCAGGTCGTCCAGCAGGTATTCGGCCCCGGCCTCTCGGGCGGACGAGCGCACGGCTTCAATCGCGGCCTCCATCATCTCAGCCGAGGTCAGGTCTGCGCCGAGCATGTCGCGTTCGGCGTCGCCGATCTCTTCGGCGTGCATGTCGTCGCGCAGGTAATTGACGGGAATGCCCCCGCCGATGTTGATGTGCTGCAATTTGTGTCCGGTCTCCCGATGCAGCCAGAGCAGGTGATCCCACATCGCCGCCAGGGCCTCGACGTAAGGTTCGGGATCGGGCGTCTGCGAGCCTACGTGAATGTGCAGCCCGACGAGGTTGATCAGGTCGCGGCGCTTCAGAGCTTGAATCATCATCTTGCGGGCGTGGGCCGGCGAGACGCCGAACTTCGACGTGTAGAGCGCCGTCTGCAAAGCCGCGTGCGAGCGCGTGCCGACGCCAGCGACAAGGCGGATCGTCGCGTTGGCGCGTTTACCCGTTTTCTCCGCGACCTGTTCGATCAGCTCAAGCTCGAACGGCGAATCGACGTTGATCGCATATACGCCGGCGTCAATCGCCTCGGCGATCTCGCGTTCGGTCTTCGAGATCCCGTTCATCTCGATCTGCTCGGGCCGGAATCCCGCGCGCAGGGCGCGAAACAATTCGCCGCCGGAATTGACCTCCACATCGATGCCCGCGTCGCGCACGACGCGCAGCACGCCGAGCGTGTTGTTGGCCTTCGACGCGTAGCAGAGCTTGATCTTTTTGTGATGGCTAGCGGCTTCGAGCAACCGCGCGATGTTGTGTCGAATGCGCGGCGCCGAGACGACGAACAGCGGCGTGTCGAACTCTTTCGCCAGTTCGACGGCGTCAACCCCGTTGATGCGGAGGCGGTTGTCCCGAATTTCCAGGTAGCCGGGAATCGCCCAGGCCGGTTGGGAAGAAGAAATAATGTCAGTCACTGAAAGAGACCTCTCGGCGGTTTATTTTCGATTTCAACATCGGCCACATCTCTCTGGCAGTAGCGACAAACTTTCGCAGCCTTTTGGATCCTCTCCGCACAGTGCGGACATATCTTGCCGCCGCCTGAGGCATTCAGGTATTTCGCCAGAAAATAAATGGCGGCGAAGATCACCCCAATGACGCCAAACAACAAAAACAGAATCACTATAATCTCGCCAATTCCAATCGCCATAGCTTTACCTCCGGTTGGATTGTCATTTGTTCAGGCAAGCAGATACGCCACTGCGCGAGAGATTGTATACCCCGACTTCTTCAACGCGTCTTCGGCCAGTTCGCGCGTCGCGTTAGCTTTGACCATGACGATGGCCACGCGCAAGTCCCAGTCGGCGATTTCGAGAAAGGATTTGGCCGTGGCTTCGTCGAGACCGCATTCGGCCATGACGATGCCTAGCGCGCGTTGGCGGAGTTTGGAGTTGCGCGTCATGAGGTTGGTCATTCGGTTGCCCGTCACGTAGCCGAGTCGAACCATCGTCATCGTCGAAAGCATGTTCAGGACCATCTTCTGCGCCGTTCCTGATTTCAATCGGGTCGAGCCGGCGATGACCTCCGGGCCGACGACCGGCTCGATGGGGATTTCGACTGCGCGCGCGAGTTCGGTGTTTTCGTTACAGGTGACGCAGACGGTCAACGCGCCTACACGGCGGGCGTATTGAACGGCGCCGATTGCGTAGGGCGTGCGCCCGCTGGCGGCGACGCCAACGACGACGTCGTTTGCGTTTACCCCGCGATCCTGCAGATCTTTCGCGCCGGCTTCGGGGTCGTCTTCGGAGGCTTCGACCGGGCGGTAACACGCCTCGTATCCGCCAGCGATGACGCCCTGAACCAGGTCGGGCGAGACGCCGAAGGTCGGCGGGCATTCGGCGGCGTCGAGCACGCCGAGACGGCCGCTGGTCCCCGCGCCTATGTAAAACAATCTGCCCCCGCGTTCGAGGCGTTCGGCGGCGCCGTCGACCGCGCGCGCGATCGCGGGCAGGACTTTCTCGACGGCTTCAGCGACCTTTTTGTCTTCGTTGTTGATGATACGCAGCGCTTCGAGCGTCGGCAGGCTGTCAATTTCGGTCGTGTTTGGATTGATCTGCTCAGTAATAGTCATTCTATAAAAAGCTCGCCACATTGATAGATTAACCATGCATTGCGGCGCGATTCATGCGGAGCGCATGGCCTTCGCCATCTTCGCCGCCCCGATCACCGGCGGGTCGATCGGCGGCGCGATTTCGGCGCGCGGCGCGAAGGCCTGAATCTCTTCGCGCAGCGGATCGAGGATCAACCCTCCGGCTTCAAACACTCCGCCGACGTAGGCGACATGGAACTCGTCGCGCTCCATTCTGAGCTGCTCGATGACGGCGATGGCGGCGACCGCCAACTCCTTCGCGGCGTCTTTCAAAATCCCGCGCGCGACATTGTCGCCTTCTTCCGCCGCTCTGACGGCGACCTTCGAAAGCTGCGCGATCTCGCGCATGGCCTTATCCGGGTCGTCGTAGATCGCGGGCGGCAATTCGGGCGGCGATGCGACTCCGAAATGGCGAAGGATCGGGTCCATCATACTCGTCGGTTCGCCGCGGTAATCGTAGGACATCATGACCGATTCGAGAGCGCGGCGACCGATGTATGACCCGCTGCCTTCGTCACCCATCGTAGGCCCCCAGCCCCCGGCGCGGGCGAATCGCCCACGCGAGTTGACGCCACAGGCGATCGAGCCGGTCCCGGCGATGATCACCACTCCGGGTCTGGCGCCCGTGGCGCCGGCCAACGCCACTCGCGCGTCGGTTTCGAGCGTAATGTCGGGGATAGGCAAAGCCTCTTTCAAGGCGGCGAGCATCTGGCGATGGTGATCGGGGTGGGAGACTCCGGCAAGACCGATGCAGGCGGCGGCGACCTCTGACAATTCGATCTCAGCCTGCTGGCAAGCCTGCGTCACGGCCTGTACGACGTGGTTGACGGCGGCGACCGTCCCTACCCGAATATGATTTGCGGCTTCGGCGCGTCCTTCCCCAAGGACTTCGTCATTCGCGCCGAGAACAGCCGCGCGACAATTGGTTCCGCCTCCATCAACGCCCAACCAGAATTTATCTATATGATTGCGCAACACTCAAAGTTATTCTTTAACTCCGCACAGCTAAACCTCGATATTTCGGAGTGATATTATAAGCGCCCCGAACACTTTTGTCTTTACAAGAGGGAGCTTGAATCATACACTTGCGTTGTCAATAAGCACAATGTCCTCATCTCCCCTTGCAAGTTCAATCTCGCCTGGGTTCTTGTGGGGCGCCGGCTTCCATCCCAGGCGGAACCAAAGGCCAGAAAAAAAAGGCCATAGAGAGAGTGTTATGAAAAAAAAGTATAAATCGTGGGACTCTAGGAGATCGGCCCAGGCGGCCCTGGCTGTGGTGATCCTGTTGTGCGTGGGGTTCGCTTCAGCAACCCAGGTGTTCGCCCAACGCCGGTTAGGCCGCCCTCCATCGGGGCGCGATCTGGAGGGCACGCCGATACTGGCCGCCGGAACCACTGTGATCCCGGACGGGACGGTCTTAATAATCGAGATGGACACGAAGCTCAATTCGGGCACGGCGCAGGTCAGCGACCGTTTCATTGCCCGCATTGCGACCCCCGTGGTTGACGCGGGCGGGCGAACGTTGCTGCAATCAGGCGCGATCGTCGAAGGCCACGTCGCGAGCGTCAAAAAAGCCAAGTGGGCGCATAGGTCGGGAGAATTGGGGTTGGCTTTCGACTACGTCGATTTTGGAGACGGCAGAAGAATCCCATTGCGCGCCACGCTCATCAGCGGGAGCAATCCGATTGATGAAGAGGGCGATCTGAGGGCCAAGTCGTCGGCTAAACGCGACGCTCTGGTTACAACCGGAGGCGCCGTGGCGGGCGCGGGTGTGGGTATGCTCACCGGGGTAAGCATATTGGCCGGCGGCGGGGCGGGCGCGGCGGCCGGGTTGACCGCCGTGCTGATAATGAAAGGCAAGAACGTTGACATCGACCCGGGCGAAAGATTCAATCTGCAGCTGGTGCAGCCCATGAGCCTCTCTTACAGGGGACGTGTAGGAACAAGGACGACCGGGATAAGAGGAACCCGAAATGTAGGGCCTATTCCGCTGCAAATTCGCCAGCGAAACAACTCGACCAGACTGGGCTATGGGTCCGACGTGGGGCCGCCGTACGGCGATCCAAATTCGATCAGGACGCAATGGTCGCGAGTCCCGATCTACGACGCCCGCGCCGAACGCGACCGCGACGGTCTGCTGCGGGTTCTGGTCACGGCGAAGACCTCAACTACGGGCTGGCGCATTTACACCAACCATGAAGTTCAACCCAAAGATACGCTGGACGTCCGGCTCATGGGAATTCCGCCTTCGCAATACGGCGCCAGACGAACTTCCCATCCTTCCGCGCCTGCGATCTGCGTGGAAGATCGCAACAGCGAAATCCGCCGCATCGTCATTCGCGGACTAAATGGCGCCAGATATCTGACTATCGGCCAGGGGGTGACTTCGGCGAAGGCAGAAGCCTATTCACAGTCGGCGCCGCCAATCCGGCAACCCTATTATCCGTCCATATCTCAATCCACCCGGCCCAGAACCAGCGCCGGTCCGTCGGACGGGTCCTTTGGCAGTCTTCCGCCCCCCGCGTCTTCAACCGGCAATCTATCCTCGCTGGCCAGACAGGTCGCCAATCAGATCGAACTCCTGCGATCGAATTACGCGGCGGCTGTCGGGCTGTGGATGAATAATGACGGAACCGCCGAGTCGTTCGGCTCGCGTAGAACGTCGCCGACCGAAAGGCAGTTGTATGACACTCTGACTTTCCTGTTGACTTCCGCCATGAATCTTGCCGCGCCTTCGTCCGACGCATACAACAGACAACGCGCAGGTCGGCAACTGCAGGCCGACACTCAAACCGCCCAGCAGATGTGGCAAAGAGTGAAAACGACCGGCGTCATCTCTCAGGACCTGGATAGTCAATGGGTGAACACGTTAAGCAGCCTGCGCACGCTCGGTAACGCAGCCATTCGTTAAAGAGGGGCGAGGATTGCAGATTGCGGATTGCGGATTGCGGATTGATAAAACTTTCAATTCGATTTCGCGTCCGTGGTTGAACGTACTCACAAATCCGCAATCCGCAATCCGCAATCCGCAGTCCGCAGTCCGCAATCCCATTCCCCATTCCCCATTCCCCATTCGCGGTTTATTTCTTCTTGAGCAGACTGCAGGCCTGGAAAGCTGCTGACGGGTCAATCGCCGTATTGCCTTCTTCGATATGGCGAATGACGCCTTCCTTGTCGATCACGAACGTGGCGCGCGAGCCGACGCCCTGGGCCTCACTGAAAATGCCGTAGTCCTTGACGACCTTGCGTTGCTTGAAGTCGCTGAGTAGCGGGAAGGTCAACCCTTTGGTTTCTGGAGCGAGTTCCTCGGACCAATGTTTGAGCGCGTATACGCTGTCCACGCTGATGCCGAAAACCTGTGTTTCAGTGTCGGTGAATTTGGCGATATCAGCCTGATACGCCTTGATCTCCTTCGTTCAGCCGCCGGTGAAGGCCAACACGTAGAAGGCCAGCACGACGTTCTTCTTGCCTTTGAACTCGCTCAGCGTGTATGTCTTGCCGTCGGTGGCCGGCAATGTGAAATCGGGGGCGGCGTCGCCGACTTTCAAATGCGTCTTCGGCGCCGGAGGTCTTGCTTGCTGGGAAGGTTGTTGCGCCAGGAGCGAAACTCCCGAGGCGATCAACAATCCCAGGCAAAGAGCCGTTTTAAGCATGTTTTTTTCTCCCAGATTCGGAACAGGCCGGAGCGGGAAAGACATTAATCTGTCCGTCGCATAAATGGGGACAGGCGGATTAATGTCTATCCCACTCTGACCTGCTCTGATTTAGATTCGGAACACTTGGGGTGCGGTAGAACTCTGCGCGCGAGCGCCCTCGCGGCGGGGATGATTCTATCATCATTGGGGCGGAGATTGGTACGGTACAGGGAGCGGTAGCGACCTGGTCCCTGCGTTATGCGCTCTCGTGAGTTGCGGCAGGTCGCTACCGCTCCCTGTACCGTACCGATTCGCGCCCGCCCCCCGCCCCCGTGGATTAGCTTTAATCTGTCGGCTTTGTTGCGGCGTTTCGGCGCATTGAGCTAATATGCCCGCCGTTGTGATTTCCCGCCGCGAACCACACTAGGAGGTCAGCGGCGGACAAAATTGTTCAAAAAGAGAGCAACCGCACTAAATAAAGTGGCATCACAGGCGCCGAAACGCAGCGCAGAGGTTCTTGAAAGCCCGTTGATCCTGCGCAGCCCCACTCCTCAAATAAAGTCCGTGATGCCCGCTTCAGGAGCAGGCGAAAAGCGTGACCACAGATGGGACGAACAACGTCGCGCCAGATTCTCTTTCGGATTATGAGTTGGCGCAGGCGTCCGCGCGCGGGGATATGCAGGCGTTCGAGACGATTTACAAACGTCATCATCGGCGCGTTTACAGTCTATGTTTGCGGATGGTGGCCAACGCCACCGAAGCCGAAGACCTGACGCAGGAGGTCTTCATCCAGCTCTTTCGCAAGATCGGCAGCTTCCGAGGCGAATCAGCTTTCACCACGTGGTTGCACCGTCTCACGGTCAACCACGTCCTGATGCACTTCCGCAAACGCGGGGTTCGGCTCGAGAAGACGACCGAAGAGGGCGAAATCGGCGAGATCCAGGATTTTCTCCAGGCCGGCGCCGAACGACCGCGCTTTGTCGACCGCATAGCGCTGGACAAGGCCATCTCGGAATTGCCCCCGGGATACCGGACGGTCTTCGTCCTCCACGACGTCGAAGGATTTGAACACGAAGAGGTCGCCAACATGCTGGGAGTCAGCGTCGGCACCTCGAAATCCCAGTTGCATAAGGCTCGAATGCGGCTGAGAGAGTTGTTGAACAAAAAAACAGAGACGAAGAAAGAGACAAAAAAATAAGGGGACAAAAAAATGATGAAAGGGCAAGAGAGGAAACCGGTATGGAATGTCGAGCAGTTGTAAGTTCGTTGTCCGACTACCTCGACGGTAGGAATGTTTGGGCATCGGACGACGAAGTCGAACAGATCGAAACGCACCTAGCCAACTGCCCCGCCTGTCGTAATCTCAAACTCGAATTGAGCGAAATCAAAAACGCCGCCCGTGAATTGCCTCTACACACCCCGGCGCCCGCGCTGTGGGCGCGAATTTCAAAAGGGATAGAAGCCGAGATCTCAATAGAGAACGGGCCCGCCCGCGAGACTCAAAACGGCTCGGGCTGGTGGGGCTGGTTGAACTCGCGCAAATTCACTTTCAGCCTGCCTCAGTTGGCGGCGGCCGGCGCGTTCGCCGCGATTTTGATGGTCGCCGGGATTTCCGGCATCTTTGGCGAGAAATCCTCGCAGTTGAAATTCAGGGACGTTCAAAGTTTGCTGCTGTTGCCCGAAGAAGACGAGATCAAAGCGAACCTGGAGCGTCGGCTGGGCGCGATCAACGCGCGCAAGGCGCAATGGGATTCGCAGAGGCGCGCCGATTTCGAACAGCGCCTGAACAGGATCGATGAATCGTTAAAACGATGCCGTCACATGTTAGAGGACAATCCGAAAGACGCATGGAGCCAGCAGACGGTACGCGCCTTGTACGACGAGAAGCGCCAGCTTTTAGAAGACGTCGAAAGACTGAAATGGTGAAAGAGAATCCGAGTTCCACTCAATCTTCAAAATCGGCCGCAAAATTTCTGTCGGGGCTGGCGGGAGGCTTCCTGGTTTTAACCGCGTCAGCCACTTCGTCCGGCGCTCAAACTTTTAACCGGGCCTTCGCCGTGTCGCCCGAAAGGAGCGAACTCGAAGTCGTGAACCAGGCCGGGACAATTAAAGTGACGGCCGGCGCCAACCCCAACAAGATCGTGATCAACGCCAGACATAGTGACGGCGCGGCGAAGGTCGAAGCCACGCAAAACGCCATGGGAAAGGTCAAAGTCGAAGTGACAGGGCGTGGAAGAGTCGATTTCGAAATCGCCGTCCCCGCTTCGAGCAGCATCGACCTGCTCTCTTATCAAGGCGCGATTGTGGTCACAAACCTGGCCGGGGCGGTTCGCGCCCGCGTCACCGAAGGCGACATCCAGATCACCGGATTGCGCAGCGCGAGGGTCGACGCCAGTTGCACCCAGGGCAACGTCAGTTTCAGCGGAGAGGTCTTGCCCAGCGGCCGTTATACGCTGAAATCTTTTTCGGGCCGCGTTGACGCCATCTTGCCGGCCGACGCCGATTTCAAACTCTCGGCTACCTCTTTTCGCGGGGGAATGGACCTGGGCGCGTTCCAGATGAAGTTCGATAAACACTCGAGCCAGTTAGTGGAAGCGTCGCACGGCGCGGGCCGCGCTTCAATAAGTTTATGGACTCAGGAAGGAAGCATTCACCTTCGCCGCAAACCCTGATTACGGAATGCGGAATGCGGAATGCGGAATGCGGAATGCCGTGAGTCGAATTAATCCCGACGGATAATCTCATCATGCAACGTATCTTATTGCTCGCTGTTTGCCAGGCGACGGTATGCCTTGTCATTCCGCATTCCGCATTCCGCATTCCGCATTCCGCGCAGGACCCGCCGAAGCGCGAAATCATTCTTACGGAGAGCATCAGGCTGAGCACCGATCTGGTCGTAATCGACGCGCAGGCGCTCGACCGGAAAACCGGACGGATCATCAACGGACTGAAAGCCGCCGATTTTGAACTGTACGAAGACGGCGTCAGACAGGAGATCACGCATTTCAGCCAGGACGGACTTACGCTTTCGGTGATCCTGTTGATGGATTTGAGCGGCAGCGTCAGCCCCGTTCTCAAGGAGATTCAATCGGGCGCCCTGCTGGCGTTGGATAGGTTGAAAGAGAACGACGAGGTGGCGGTGATAGCCTTCTCCTCAGACACGCAACTGGTTCAGGATTTCACCGTCGACCGGAAGCTGATCGTCGAAAAGATCGGCCACATCGAAAAGACGCCGGTCATAGGGCAGGGGACGTCGCTCTTCGAAGGTTTGCGCGACGCCGCCGTTCACATGAACAAAGCCAGCAACCCGATGAGCCGCAGGGCGATCATCATCGTCACCGACAACGTCGCCTGGGAGTACCATTTCTCAGGCCTTTCGGAGAAAGAAGTCGCCGATAAGGTCTTCGAATCAGGCAGCATGGTTTGCGGACTTGTGGTCGAGGGCGCGATGACCAGGACCGAAAAGATCTTCAATTGGAATCGCCCAGGCGCCGACGTCTATCGGCGAAGAATGACTGTAGACCCCTTCGCCGCCCAGACCGGAGGCGAGGTGATCAAATCGGACAAGACCGAAGTCAACGCGCGGCTGGCCCTGCTGATCGATCATTTGCGAACCCGCTACAGCCTCGGCTTCATCTCGAAAAAGGAGCAGTCCGACGGAAGTTTCCGCCGAATCAGCCTGGCCCTGACGCCCGAGGCCCGGAAGCGCCTGGGCGACGTAGTGATCAGAACCAAGCAGGGCTATTACGCGCGCCCGCAGAAATAGAACCCCGCCACGCCAGGGTATTCCCTAACCGCACACCGTGCTATATTAGAAATGCGCTTGCTTGGGATGGAGCGCCGACCAAACTGAAAGGGGACGCACGATGGACACACCGACATTGGAAGAAGTTTTGGAGCTGGCGCGAAAGCTCTCTATCGCCGACCAGCAACGCCTAGTCAGGCTCCTGCACCCGCCGAAGACTCTTGAGCAACTCGCGGAAGAGCAGGGAGTCAAGCCCTTCAATTGGGATGAGGCTGTCGAGCGGGCCAAGGGCATCTGGCCCGAAGAAGACAGCATTGATGATTTCCTGGCGTTTCTCAGGGAGTCGAGACGCGACAGGGCGCCGGAAAGAAGGATCGAATAATGCGCTCGTTTATTGTCGACACCGACGTCGCGTCGTTTCTCTTCAAGGGGGACACGCGCGGCCAGTTCTACAAGCAGTATGTCAACGATGACGCCGTTACGGCCATCAGCTTTATGACGCTGGCGGAGCTCAAGCAATGGGCCGTCCTGCGGAACTGGGGGCCGGCAAAGCGCGACGAGCTGACCGGATTCGTGAGCGACAGTTTTATCGTGGTCGACTCGAACGAGGCGCTGTGCGAAATGTGGGCCGAGGTCCGGGGCCTGGCGCAGCGCGCCGGTCGGCAAATCGACGTCGCCGATGCATGGATCGCCGCGACTGCGCTTTTGTATAATGCGGAGCTGGTGACGCACAACGCCGGCCACTTCGACTTTCTGCCCGGACTTCAGATCATCACGGAGGCTTGATGGGCAAGGACCAGGACCAAACAGGGCTATTATGCGCGCCCGCAGAAATAGAGCCACGCCACGCCAGGATTACTTCCTAACCGCACACCGTGCTATATTCGAGATGCGCTTGCTTGGGATTGAGCGCCGATCAAATTGAAAGGGGATGCGCGATGGACACGCCGGCACTGGATCAAGTTTTTCAGGCCGCGAAGCTATTGCCGATAGCCGACCAGCAGTTACTGGTGGAACTTCTCAAACCGCCGAAGACCTTTGAGCAACTGGCGGAAGAGCAGGGAATCGGGCCGTTTGATGTCGAGGCCGCGAGGGCCAAGGCCACTTTTTGGCCGGAGGACGAGAGCATTGACGACTTTCTTGCGTTTCTAAGAGAGTCGCGCAACGAAGGCGGCAAAGAAAGAGAGGTTGATTGATGGTGTCCTTTCGGTGACGAGTCTTGACTTGAGCCATGCGCTTACTGCAGATCTTTTCTGGCGCCACTTCCGCTCACCGAAGGGACACCCTTTTAGCTAACTATTCCGATAAGACTCAGGTAGAGTACAATCCAAATCGATTTCCTGAAAACCTTTCTCTTTGTTGAATTTGAATGTCGCAATTCGATATTTTCCTTTTTCACGATCAATCGCTTTAATGAGCATCGGGTATTTGCCCAGGCTGGGACAACTGCCAAGAATGTAGAGTGTCCAAGCTCTATTGTGCCCTCTCAGACTACCAGTAATTCTGGTTATGCCGCCTTCGTTTTGTTCCACTGTTGTGCTGAGAAATGGCTCCCATCCATCTTTCTGCCATTGGTACTTCTCTATAGAGAGAGACCTCGTAGCTTTGTAACGGATAGAATTATCAGTACATGGATGTTTGGGCCAGGGAGGGCCTAGCTCGTCAAAGAAAACTCGCCCTCCATATTCTGATTGATAGAAGAAGACCTGTTCACCACAGACAGGGCAGTGAGCGTTAGGATTGACATAGCTTTCATACCTCAGTGAGGAACGACGCAGTGGCTGGAAACCGCCCAATTCTGATGGATTGTTTGAATTCTGCCAGCATCCTCCAGTAATGTGGATCGGGGTAACGACACCATCAACAGTTCTAAATTCTATTAGACCGCCACAGTTGTAACATGTATCCATGTTTTATCTCCCCTGCTCAAAGGTGAGCTTTCGGTGAGCATGTCCTTTCAGGGGTGGGATTGACATGACGATAAATTAGTCAATCCCGGCCCCCGAAAGGACACGATTGATGCAGACATCAGTAGCTGGTGGTCAGTTGTCTCACAGCGTCTGATTGATAGCGTGATCAAATGTCGCCTGCGCGCGCGATCAGGAAACTGAGCGGGCGCGCAGTGGCGCCTCGCAACCGCCTGGCCCAGGAAGTTTGAAGTTGCGGCCATTCGGACGGCGGCAGCGATCCATACTCGACGACCTCAAAGCCGCCCGCCCGGTAGCGGGGGATCAAAGTCGCCTCAAGGAATTCGAGCGAGAGCGGGCTGAGTCCGAGCCTTTCGATCTCCGCGCGATCGCGTTCGGGATCGAGGGCGATGACGACCTCCAGCCGGGCGTCGGGCGCGCAGACGCGCCGTAGATTGCGCAACACCCCTTCGTCGCCGAGCGCCAACGCGCGCAGCAGGCTCCCCCATGGAAAATGCGCGTGGATCTCGTCGGCCACGCCGTCAAGCTCCGGGGGCAGGTCCTCGACCGCCGCCTGGATGAAGAGAACGTTAGTCGCCCCGCCCTTCGCCGGTTTGCGATGGATCTTCTCGGAGACCTTCTCCATCGCGCTCGACTGCGCGTCTATTCCGATGTAAAACCGATCCGGATGTCGCCGGGCGGACTGGTAGACAAAGCTCCCGTCGCCCGTCCCCAAATCTATAATCACTCCTCCGCCGGTAGGGGGCGAGGAGGTCATGGAATGTTCATCAATCAAGAGTGTAGAATCTTTTGCCACGAATCACCTTTAGCATAAGACACGTCCTTTCCGGCGCGCAGTATAGCGGCAACGAACGGCGGGCCACAACTGAAGTTCTGAGTCCCGCCTTCAGGCGGCTTTTGTTGTGTGGGCCGGCCGCCTGAAGGCGGGACTCGGAACGAGAAAACTGGATTGAAATCCTATGAACTGGCTGATTGCGCTTTCACTGATTGTTATTCAACTCGGAGCGGCGATGATGGCGAATGCTGAAATCAAAAATCAGGAATTGTGGGGCGAAGGCGTCTCGCGCGAACTGGCGCGCCGTCGCGCCGCGAACATCTCTGACCTTCGTTACCGATTAAGTTTCGACCTCGTCCCCGGCGCGACGAGGATCAAAGGCCGCGAAGAGATCAGCCTGAGGCTGAACGGGGCGGCCGATCCGGTGATTCTGGATTTTCGCGACCTCGACGATCAAGGGCGCGTCGTCGAAGGCGCCGTCGGCGAAGTGACGGTCAACGGCTCGGTCGTGGGCGACATGCGTCAAACGGGCGGCCACATCGTCTTGCCCGCGCGCCATTTCAAAAGCGGCGAGAACATGGTCGCGATGAATTTCGAGACCGGCGCCGCCGCCGCCAACCGCCCGATCATCCGGTATCAGGACCGCGACGACGGCAGCGAGTACGTCTACACGCTGTTCGTGCCGATGGACGCGAGCCTGGCGTTTCCCTGCTTCGATCAGCCCGACTTGAAGGCGCGATTCACGCTCACAACCACTGTCCCAACGGCCTGGACCGTCGTCACGAACACTCGCGAGCAGACGGTCACCCGCAACGGCAAAAACTCATTTTGGGTTTTTCGCGAGACACAGCCGATCAGCACGTATCTGTTTGCCTTCGCCGCCGGGCCGTTCAAACAGATCGCGAGCGACGGCGGTTCGGTTCCATTGCGTGTCTTCGTTCGCCAATCGAAGCTTCAGCGCGCGAAGGAGGAATGGCCCGAAGTCGAACGGCTGACGCGCGAAGGGATGAAGCATATGATCGAGTTCTTCGATCAGCCTTTTCCGTTCACAAAGTACGATCAGGTGTTGATTCCGGGTTTCGCTTACGGCGGCATGGAGCACGCGGGCGCGACCTTCCTGCGCGAAGACTCGGTCCTCTTCCGAACCGTCCCGACGAAGAATGACAAGCTGGGCCGCGCCTCGCTCGTTCTGCACGAACTGGCGCATCAATGGTTCGGCGACCTGGTCACGATGCGGTGGTTCGACGACCTGTGGCTCAAAGAGGGCTTCGCCAACTTCATGGCCTCTCACGCGATGGCCGCAATGGAACAACGCCGCGACCGTGATGGGGCGGGGGAAGCGGCCATCTGGAAGCGGTTTTATCAAACGCACAAGCCGCCGGCCTACGCCATTGACTCGACCAAGGGGACGACGCCGATATATCAGGAGGTGCGCAACCTGAGGGACGCGAAGTCGGCCTACGGCGCGATCGTTTATCAAAAAGCGCCGAGCCTGCTGCGCGCGGGCGCATTCGTCATCGGGGAAGAGAATTTCCGCGACGGCGTGCGGCTGTTTTTGAAAGAGCATGCCTACGCGAACGCCGAATGGGGCGACCTGATCGGGGCGTTCGAACGCGCGTCGAAGCAGAAGCTTCAATCGTGGGCCGACGCATGGGTCAAACGTCGCGGCGCCCCGAGAGTCGATGTCGAATGGAGTTGCGACGGTCGAGGGCTGATCGACAATTTTGAAATCAGGCAGCGCGACCTTCTGGACGAGGGCGGCCTATGGCCGATCAAGACTCGGTTGTTGCTGGCTTACGACGACGCCGAAGCTCAGCGGGTCACCGTTTCATTCGACGGCGAACGGGCGACGGTCCGCGATGCCGTCGGTAAGAAATGTCCGGCTTATGTCTTCGCAAACGAGGGCGACTTCGGCTACGGCATATTCATGCTCGACGCGAAGAGCCGCGCGGCCGTGATGTCTAGAGTCGGCGGGATCGGCGATCCGTTTCTCCGCGCGATGCTGTGGGGGGCGCTGTGGGACGCGGTGCGCGAGGCCGAAATGAACCCGCGCGATTACATAGCGCTGGTTTTGAAGGCCCTGCCCGCGGAGGCCGACCTGGAGCTTACGCAGAGCCTGCTCGACCGCGTGACGCGGGCGTTCGAGCGATACCTCTCGACAACGGAGCAAAGCGCAATCGCGCCGCAGATCGAGTCGCTCTTTTTTGACCGAATGATGAAGGCGGGACAAGCCGATTTGCGGATCACCTACTTCAGGGCTTTCCGTTCGGCGGCGACTACGCCTGAGGCGCGAGGTCGACTGAAAGACTTGCTGTCGGGCAAAACGCGCGCGCCGGGAGTCGAGATAAAGCCGCTGGATCGCTGGCGCATAATCGCCGCGCTGCTCGCGCGGCAGGACGCGGAAGCCGAAAGCCTGCTCGACGCCGAACGCAAACGCGACGCGAGCGACGACGGGCGCAAACAGTCCTACATCGCCGAGGCGGCGCGAGCGGACACGGCCACGAAGCGGAGGTATTTCGACGACTATCTGGGCGTCTCTCCAAACGGGCGCTCCACGCCCGAAGACTGGGTGGAAGGGAGTCTGGCCGCGTTCAATTCGCCGAACCAGTCGTCGTTGACGCTGCCCTATCTTGGGCCTGCCCTCGAAGCGCTGCCGCAGGTGAAACGCCAGCGGAAGATATTCTTCACGCTCGCCTGGCTCAACGCCTTCATCGGCGGCCAGCAGAGCCGGCAGGCGCTCGATCAGGCGCGAGAGTTCTTACGAGCCAACCGGCTCGACCGCGATCTTGAATTGAAAGTTCTGGAAGTGACGGACGAACTGGAACGGACGGTGAAGATCCGCGCGAAGTTCACTACGCCAGGATGATTGAGGATTGAGGATCGAGGATCGAAGGTCGAGGATCGAGGATCGAGGATCGAGGATCGAGGATCGAGGATCGAGGATCGAGGATCGAGGATTGAGGATCGAGGATTGAGGATCGAGGATCGAGGATCGAGGATCGAGGATCGAGGATCGAGGATCGAGGATCGAGGATCGAGGATCGAGGATCGAGGAAAGGAAATATGCATGTCTGCGATAATGAGCTTTCGGGATTTGGAGGTGTACAAGCTTGGTCTGAAAGAGGCCAAAACGATTTTCACCCTCACGAAATCCTTTCCGAGCGAAGAAAAATACTCATTGACAGATCAAATCCGGCGCTCGTCTCGCGCTGTTAACGCATTGCTGGCCGAAGCATGGGCGAGGCGGAGATATGTCGCTGCGTTTGTCAATAAAGTGAACGAAGCATTGGGTGAAGCGATGGAAACACAAGCCTGGTTGGATCATGCCTTGGCTTGCGATTACATCGGAAGGGAAAGGCATCGTGAGCTTGATGACGCCTGGCAGCATATCGGCGCAATGCTCAATCGGATGATCGAGCGCGCTGACGATTTTTGTAAACAAGCTACGAAGTGAGGAATGATCTTCTATCCTCGATCTTCTATCCTCGATCTTCTATCCTCGATCTTCTATCCTCGATCTTCTATCTTCTATCCTCGTGATTTATCGCGCCCCCCACTCAATCAGCCGCTCTTTGACGACCTGGGCGTAGGGGTGTTCGGCGATCTCGAAGAGTTCGAGCGCGATTTCGGCCTGGGCGATTGCCTGTTTGCGGTCGCCGGTTTGATCGAGCGCGAGGCTCAGGTTGAAAAGGGCGTTGGCCTGGGCCTGGATGTCGCCGATCTGGCTGGCGATGTTGAAGGCGCTGGTCAGTATGTCGGTGGCGGTCTGGTAATCGCCCGAAGCGACATGGGCTTCGCCGAGGTTGCTGAGCGCGATGGCCTCGCCGCGGCGGTCGCCGAGTTCAGAGGCAAGACGGAGTTGTTTGTTGAGCAATTCTATCGAGCGGCTGATATTGCCGTCGAGGTATTCGGCGATTCCGAGGCCGCCGAGCGCGCTGGCTTCGCCGCGGCGGTCGCCGATCTCGCGCGCGACCAGGAGCGCCTGTTCGTGGAAGGCTATCGCCTGCCGGTGGCGCTTCAAGGCCGCGTATGCGGACCCCAGGTTGCCGAGCGCGCTGGCTTCGCCGCGCCGGTCGCCGATCTCGCGCGTGATCGCCAATTGCTGATTGAAAAGTTCGGCGGCGCGTTCGGTGTCTCCCATCGCGTAATGCGTCGTGCCCAGCCCGCCGAGGGCCTGCGATTCGCCCCGCCGATCGCCGATCTCGTGCGCGGCTTTGAGTTGTTGGTCGAAGAGGATCAAGGCGTTGCGCAGGTCGCCCGTCGCGAAATAGGCCAGCCCCAGATTGCCGAGCGAATCGGCTTCGCGACGGCGAGGGCCGACCCGGGAGAAGAGCTCCAGCGCCTCCCGGTGTAAGTCGCAGGCGCGTTTCAGTCCGCCTCCGAGATAATGGGCCGCGCCCAGCCCGCTCAAAGCCTCGGCCTCGCCACGCCGGTCGCAGGCTTCGCGCGCGATCTCCAGGGCCTGTTCGTAACACCCCATGGCGTGATGGACTTCGGCAAGGTCGTTGTAAGAATCGCCGAGCGCGACCAGGTGACGGACGGCGGCGTTGCGCTGGTTCAATTTCTGCGCGGCCGTGAGCGCGGCTTCGCTCCAGCGAATGCGTTCGCGCGGGCGCTGGCGCAATTCCAGCACGTACTTGCCCGCGTCCGGATAGGAGTTGCACAACTCGCGGGCGGCGTGATCGTCGTCGACGTGGGTCGCCGCCCAGACCTGCCCCTCCTGGATGTTGCGCCATTCCAGGTCGACCAGTCCCAGCCCCCGCCTCAGAGACTCTCCGCCCTGTTCGTAGAGCGCGTCGGCCTCGTGCAACACGCTCTGGTAATGCGCCGAAAAGCGTTGGCGCGCGAGGGTCAACTCCTGATCGTTCGAACGGGTCTCGGCGAATCGCGCCATCAGGTCATGCAGGCGATAACGCCCGGTGGCCCGATTCCGTTCGATCAGGCTGTAGGCCATCAAACGGTCGAGCGCGTTGTTCGTCCGGACCGGGGTGATCTGCCAGAGCGACGCCGCGGCGGAGACGTCGAAGGTGTCACGGAAGCCCGCCAGCATTCGCCAGAGCTTTTGCAATCCGGGTACGAGCAGGTCATAACTCAGACTCAGCACGGCGTCTACTGGATGAAGTGGCGGATGGAGCGGCGAACGCGCGGCAGGGAGCGACTGGCCCTGGCCAATCGCGGCTCTGTCCGATGTGAGACTGCCCCATTGCAATCTCTCCATCCGCTGGACGTAATCCGCGACTTTCAGATCGGCGCTGATCAGGAGCGCGCTCGCGGCCAGCCGGAGGGCGAGTGGAAGATACTCGCATAGTTCCGCGACCTTGGCGGCCTGACCGTCGATGCGCGGGACGATCCTCATCAAGAAGTCGCGCGCCTCGGACGGCGACAGGCTCCCCAACTGTTTGGAGAACATCCCGGGCAGCGGCATCTGATCGCGCGACGTGACTATGGTTATGCACCCGTCCGAGGCGATTAGCGGGGCGACCTGCTGCGCGCCCGCCGCGTTGTCGAGCAGGAGCAGAACGCGTTTGCCCATCAGCACGGAATGATAAAGGCGGTCCAACTCGACCTCGTTTTCTGGCAGGCAGACGGTCGGCAGATAGGCGCGGATGACCGCCGATTGGGCTTCGACGACCGAGAGCGGCTGCGGACTCGCGCCTTTCAAGTCGAGGTAGAACTGCGCGTCCGGGTAATGGGTCTTGAGTTGATCGGCGAGCTTCAGGGCGAGCGTCGTTTTACCGGCGCCGCCCGGGCCTTGAACGCTCAGGACTCGCACGTCGTGGTTGGCGCGCGCGGCGTATAGTTCGACCAGTTCCGCCGACCGCCCAACGAATTCCGGCAAGGGAGGAGGTAGTTGGTGAAAAGTGGCCATTGGCGAAAAGGGAGATTCGATCAGATGGCGATAACGCGCAAAAACATCGTCATCAGTCGAAGAAACGTTGTCCTTGTTTTCGCTCCTGTAATTGGCGCGATCCGCCGAAAGCTCACGGACGGTTTCAGCCGTCACAGGCCGCCTCTCGCCACGGGCCTTCTCCAGGGCTGCGTTAGATACGGCCGCGGCCAATCCCAAACCCTCGCTTTCAACCGTGGCGGTAGTAAAGGCGGGCGATCGCCCTGAGCCTCGCCCGTTGGTAACCCCGTTGCGCTCGTCGGCCTGATAATTGATAGGCCGTTCGGGGAGACCTTCCGTTTTGAGACCGGGCGGTTCGACCTCGTCGCTGATTATTAAATCACTGTCCCAATTTTCAGACTCTTCGACCCATTTCCGCGCGAGCTTCGTTTGACGTCTCAGGTTGAACGTGATCAGAGTTATAGACGCAAGGCTGATGGCCAGCAAAACCGGCGTCAGTCTGGCCAGCGGCTGAATCAATTCTTCCGCGACGGCGCCCAGCCCGATTATCGGGAGGACTACCCTCGCAAGCATCGACGAGACCGCGCCCAGCAAAACATAAACCAGAATTACGTTTATCCACCTGCTCATCTTTCGCACCAGGGTCGGCGTCATGGAAGACGCCATTGTCATCTTTTATCTGTCATCTGTCATTGGCCGTTTGTCGCCGCATTAGAGGTCATCCGATTAATGACAAACGACGATCGACCAATAGCCAATGACAATCGCGACGAATCTCGCGCGTGCGGAGGATCGGCGCCTAGGCCTCCTCCTCGGTGTTGATGGCGAACTCGTCGTCGAATGGCATTGCCAACTCCGTATGAGTGATGCGCCAGATTTTTACAGATTTTGCGGTTCAAAGCCATAGGATCGCGTCTTTGAACATGGGCGCGCGCGCGCCGAGAACCATAGCGCGTGTGAAGGCGGCGAAGATGGTAAGACTTTTGACTGAATGAGGCAAGGAAAAGCGGACGCTCCCGGACGGGGCGTCGCAATCGCTCGGCGGCGGCGTTGGACTTTTTGTGGCGAGCTTCAAAGCCTGGCATTCTTTCTGCTTAACCAGTTCTCAGGGGACCACGCCAGGATTTCCTTATTAAGCGCTTCGCGGCGATATATTGCGATACGTATGGATAATAGCGACATGCGTTTTTATGATTGAGCTACAGAGTCAGCGTAAAGGGCGGCAATTTGCCGCCCCCCCACCGCCTTTTATGTCGCCCCTGATGGACCCGTGGATAAGCCCGGATCGGTTCGATGAGGTAAGAGACGAAACAATATGGAGAACGGCAACAGAGGAAGAAAGGGCTGGATTGAGGGAGCGCATCGCGTCGCGTGGCTGATCGCCATCGTTTTCGCCTCCGTATCCATCGGCGTGGGTCTGTCCTGGCGAATGCCGGAGCTGGATTCGGCCGCTCGCGACTGGCTAGTGCGCAGCCGAGGGAAGATCGCCCCCCCTCCCGAGATCGCCATTATTGCGATTGACGAGGTCAGCATTGCCAGGCTAGGGCGCTTCCCGTGGCCACGCGCGTTGATGGCGCGCGGTTTGGAACTAATCAGCGCCGCGCGACCGAAGGTGATCGCGCTCGATGTTCTTTACAGCGAGCCGACGATGCCGGCCGATGATCAAGCGCTCGCGACCGCAATCGCCCGCGCGGGCAATGTCGTTGTCGCTTCGCAACTGACGAGGACGACCGGGGACAATGGCGAGAGCGGTGTGGTCTGGCTGCGTCCGTTGCCCGAGTTAGAAAGCGCGGCGGCCGGCGTGGGGCATGTCAACGTCGTCCCCGGCCACGACGGGATCGTGCGCGCGTTGCTCTTGCGTCAGGCGGATGACGGGGGAGCGGCGGTTTGGGCAATGGCCGCGGAGGCGGCGCGCGTAGCCGACCGTGAGAGAGGCGGCGCGCTGCGAGAATCGCCCGGGGCGGCGCAAATCGGCGCGCACAGAGTCCCCGTCTATTCCGACGGCGACGAAATTATTCTGGGCGCGCAAAATGACGGCGCGCGTTTCGAGAGACTACGGCCGGCGCGATTGCATATCGATTACGTCGGCCCCGGCGGATCGTTCGCGGGTCAAACCTATAGCTTCTCCGATCTGCTTGAGGGGAAGATCGGGCAGGATAAATTGAGGGACAAGTACGTGCTCATCGGCGCGACGGCGGCGGCGCTAGGGGACAGGGTGGCGACGCCTTTCGCATACGCCGAAAGCGATCCGGGCCTGCGGGCCGATGAACTGACGCCGGGAATCGAGGTTCTGGCCAACTCGCTGAGCACGATTTTGCGCGAGCGTTTTTATAGAGAGCTTCCGGATTGGTTGATGATCTCGCTGACGTCGTTGTCGGCGATGAGCGTTTATCTTTCGTTGACTCTTTTGCAAGGGAGGCGGGAAGGGGTCAAACAGATTGCGGCGATGGTCGGGTCGGTATCGATCTTATTGCTGACCGCTTATTTCGCTTTTACGCGTTGGTTAATCATCCTGCCCCTCGTTCCGGTCATCGCCGCGGGCGTGACGGCGGCGATGCTGTCGTTGCTGCGCCGCTCGCTGGCTGTGAGCGCAGGGCTTGACGCGCGCATCTCCGAATTGGCGCTTTGGGACAGCCGGCCGTCGGACGAAGGGACATTGTCATCGCCGCTCCCGAATGCGCCGACGCGTGTGATCGCGCGGTTGAGCGGGGCTGAGGCCGCAGCCATTCTCTCTTGTGGTCACGGCGGCGAACGGCGGCTGGTAGCCTCCTATGGCGCGGCGTTTCGTCGTCTCAAGCGGCGGACGGCGGATCGAGAGGCGGCGTACTCGGCCTCTCAAGAGTTGTCGCAGGATGAACCGGCGTCCGACTATTTCGATTTCAATGGGAATGATCATTCCGTAAATCGGCGCGCCATGATCTTACGGCTGGGGGGGCGACCGGGTGACGACGGGGGCGCGATGGGCGAGTTGATTCTCGCTTACGCCGCGCGACCGGCGAACGAAACCCTGGCGCTTTGCAGGGAGATCGCCTCAAGCTTTCTCGCAGCGGACCTTCGAACGGCGCCCTGTGACGAGGCGAATTCGGCCTGGCGCCGGTTGAGCCATTTGAATTGGTGGCCGCGCGGCGCAGCGTGGAAGGCCCAGGCGCTGGCCTGGCTGCAACATCGTATGATCGCGCGCTCGCTTTTCGTCGAGCGCGCCCTCCGCTCGATCGAGGACGGATTGCTCATCACCACTGCGGACGGACGCATCACCTTCGCGAATCCGCGCGCCGCCGCGATCCTCGGCATGTCGGAACGCGGCCTCATCGGCGGCGACCTCTTTGAGCGCTTGAGCGAGGGCGAGCAGCCTCGAAACGGAGCGGACCCCGCCCCCGCGCCGCGCGAGACGCTTTTTCGCTTACTGGTCGAACGTTCCCCGGTGGAGCGCGAGATCACGATCCATGCGGCGGGGCATGCCCGTCCGCGGCAATATATCTTGCGCATGTCGGCGGTCAGCCAGGGCTCTCGCGGCGCGCCCGGGACGGCTTCGGCGCTCGGCATAGTCGCGACGTTCTCGGACGTGACCAAGCAACACGAGTTGCAGAAGGCGAAGAATGATGTGATGGCTCTGGTGTCACACGAACTGCGCACGCCTCTGACCGCCATTCAGGGCATCAGCGAGGTGTTGACCAAATACGAGGTCGAGCCCCAACGCCGTTACGAGATGCATCTGGCGATCAATGACGAGTCGAAGCGTCTGGCTCGAATGATCGACGAATACCTGGACCTGACCCGGCTTGAAACTGGCGCCCGCCCGCTGCGGCTGGAGTCTCTGTGTGTGACGCAACTGCTGGATCGCGCCTTGTTGCTGTTGGAGCCCGGGCCGCGCAGCGCGAAATTCGTGTAATTCGGCGCTTTGCGCCGAACCTTCCGGCCCTGACTGCTGACGCCGACTTGATCGCCCGCGCCGTAACCAACCTCCTGGCCAATGCGGTGAAATTCAGCCACCCGCGTCATGACGTGGTCGTGGAAGCCTTCGCCGAGAGTGACTTACTACGAATCGAGGTAAAAGATCAGGGCTGCGGGATTCCGCCAGAGGCGATCCCCTTTATCTTCGAGAAGTTTTATCGGGCGCCGCGCCTGCCCCCCCTGGAGGAAGAGGCCGATGCGCCGGGCGTCGGCATGGGGCTGGCTTTCGTGCGCGACATCGCCCAACTGCATAGAGGCCGCATCACGGTGGAGAGCGAGGTCGGCGTCGGTTCCGTCTTCACTCTGCGCCTGCCATTCATTCAAGAGCGTTTTGATAACTCCAAAGAAAATGTTTTTAGCCACAAATGAACACGAATGAACACGAATCTTCTTTCAGATCTCGATAAGTTGTTTGGCCGTCATTCTCTTGTTTCTATTCGTGAATATTCGTGTTCATTCGTGGCTAAAATTCCTTCTCTTGAATTCTAGAGAATAAAGATGACAAAACCGCATGTCTTAATCGTTGATGACGAAAAATCCATCCGCCTGGCGTTGGAGACCGGCCTGTCACTGGACGGCTTCAGCGTAAGCAGCGCCCGCAGCGGGCGTGAGGCCATCTCCGCGGCGCGATCGCAGAAGTTCGACGTCGTCGTCTGTGACATCTTCATGCCCGACGGCGACGGCCTGGATTTCGTGCGTGAACTTCGCGCCCACGACGCTCACACGCCGGTCATCCTCATCACCGCGCAAGGCTCGCTCGAATTGGCGATGCGGGCCGTCACCGACGGCGCCACTGACTTCATCGCGAAGCCGTTTGAGGTCGGCGCGTTGGCCGAATTGCTCCGCCGCTCCATTAATGCGCGCCGCGAAGCTAACAACCCAGAGGCTGAAACGGACGCGCTCCTGAATGATTTCACGCGGTCGGGTCTGATAGGGCGCAGCCCGGCGATGGTTACTGTCTATAAACTGATAGCTCACGCGGCGCGCAGTGACGCGACGGTCCTGATCACTGGCGAATCGGGAACGGGCAAGGAATTGGCGGCGCGCGCCGTGCACAGCTTAAGCTCGCGGGCGAATCGTCCCTTCATCGCCGTCAACTGTTCCGGTTTGACCGACACATTGTTGGAAGCCGAATTGTTCGGCCACACCAGAGGAGCGTTCACTGGCGCGACGAGCGACCGCGAAGGACTTTTTGAAGCGGCTGAAGGCGGCGTTCTGTTTCTGGACGAACTGGCTTCGACCAGCGCGACGTTTCAGGCCGGTTTGTTGCGGGTTTTGCAATCGGGCGAAGTAAGGCGCGTCGGCTCCACACAAACGCGCCGCGTCAATGCCCGCGTCATCGGCGCTAGCAATGCGCCTCTGCGTGAAATGGTCGCCGCCGAAAAGTTTCGCGCCGATCTTTTCTACAGGCTGAGCGTGCTCACGATAGACATGCCGCCGTTGCGCGAGCGCCTGAGCGATGTCGAGATGCTGGTACAACATTTCTTGCGCCGTCAGGCCGGAGATCGCCCCTGGCGCCTGACAAGAGAAGCCGCCGAGGCGTTACGCCGCTATCAATTTCCGGGCAACGTGCGCGAGTTGGAGAACGCCTTGATCCGCGCCGTCGCGCTGGCGACCGACCATCTGATAACGCTCGATTGCCTGCCCTCACACGTCGTTCGGGGCGGCTCGTCCGGCTCGGCCGAATCGCCGCGAGACATTGTGACGGACCGGCCGACGATGGATGTGCTGCAACGTCGCTACCTGCAACTTATTCTTACCGAATCAGGCGGCAACCGTCGCCGCGCCGCGAAGGCGCTCGGTCTGGATCGTCGCACTATCCAGCGCCTGATCGCCAAATATCGGCTCGCGGAATTTACCGACCCAGAGACAGAAACCATGTGATTAGCAGTCGGCGCCCCCTGCCAAAACCTATGATCAAAGGAGAAGATCAGAATGTTGGTAATGCGAACCATGTTCAACAACTCAGATCCGCGTCAAACAGCCTCCCCAATCTTTTTGTTGGCGGCGGCCATCTTCTGCTTGTGGATGAGTCACGCTACGGCCGCGGCGCAGACTCACGGCGGGCAGGCCTGGGTCTCTCGCGCGGCGCCCGGCGCGATACTGTACGGCGGCGGCCTTACCCCATCAGCGCTCAGGAAGGGCGACACTCTGCAGCCGGGTGACGTGATTGATACCAGAGGAAGTGAGCGTGTCGTAATTGCTCTCGGCGACGGCAGCCAGGTGGTCATCTTTCCAGGGTCACTCGTCGAGATGAAAAACTTCCAGGTGGGAGGTTCGTGGCGTGACCTGCTCAAGGTAACGGTAGGACGGGTTCGCGCCACGATTAACCATCAAGGCAAGCGCCCCAATCCGTATCGAGTCTTCAGCCCGGTAGCCTCGATCGCAGTGCGCGGAACGGATTTTTTAGTCATCGTCGAACCGGGCGGCGAAACGCGCGTGTTGGTATATGAGGGGCTGGTTGAAGTAGGTAGCCTTGTTAACCCGCAAAAGACGATTCTCGTTCGGCCGGGGCGGAATATCATCGTCAGACCCGACGGAGACATCAGCCTTGTGACGTCCGCGCCCAGAGGCGAGTTGAATGAAATCAGAAGTCTCCTGATTGGTTGGAATCAAGAGGCTAGGTTGCGTGGCGCTTATAATAGCCATGGGAGCAGTTACACGGGTCTTCGGTCTTCACGCTTCACGGCCTTCAGCGATTCGCACCTGGACGGCCTGCAAAACCCGGCCTACGCCACCGAATTCAGACAGCCCAGTGGCCGACTCTATTTAACGCCGTCTTTCAGTCCAAAGTATGGGACCATCCCCAGCAGTTACACACTCTCGCCACAAGGATCATATTTTATGCCGCTCGGTTCGAGGAGCGTGGTTGGCGCCGGGGCGGCGGTGACCAAGACAGATATCGGGGGCGCCGAAGCCGAAAGTTATTTCAATCCCCTGAATCAAACCGCCGGGTATAGAGATTTTGAAGGGAACGTTAAGTTTACCACCGCCAATCTGTCTCTCATCGCCGCACGCCGGTTTGGCCAGGCAGGGCGCACGAGTTTTGGGGTCAAATTCGATTATCTGATAGACCGAAGTTTGTATTCGTTTAACAGGGACACTAGCGATCCAAGGAACTCCGAGCCCGCTGTTGAGGAAGGCGAAGCGCGCGGTCGTCGCGCCGGCTTGTCTGTTGGCGTCACTCAGGATATCGGAGACGACAAAAAGCTAGGGGCATACTACCGCTACAGCATCGGTTCGGTTGAAAATAATTACAGACGCTCAGGGTTTTGGGGCTTTCTCAACGGTATTCCTCACTATTTCCCCGGCGGCGCCGATTTCCGCACACGGCCTGGCCATAGTTCAGAGGCGGGCGTTCTGTTTCGTGGATCAGCGACGCGCCGGTTATTTTACGGCGCGGAAAGCTCAATACTCTTTGGACGAGATCAAGTAGAATCTCAGAGCCCATTTTCAAACTCACTTGGCGCCATCACCTATAACTCAACTCAAACCTATCTAAACAAGCGTCGAGTCAGACAAGGCATGATCGGCCTCGGAATCGGATATGCTCTGCGCCCGCGCACCGTTCTGAGCCTGGATCTATCTACAGGACGCGCCAAGGAGGATTCTCTGGGCCAGACACATTATGCCTCTCTCCCCCCCGGTATTCGCGTTTACTCCACTGATGATTATGCGCACGAGCGAACTTCTTTCAAAGCCTGGCACATCGGCGGACAAACGGATGTCTGGCGAAATCTCTTCGCCGGCGGGGCATTGTTCAACATCTGGGAGTGGAAGCGCTCTGGCAGCGGGTTATATTTTCCGGAAGAACTTCGTATGCCACAATCTACTTATTCTATTGAGTACTCGTATCGCGAGAAACGCAAATTGTTAAACTTCAGCGCCGGTTGGCGCCTGACGCCGGGGTGGATTACTCAGTATGTCTATTCCGCTAGCTCTTCCTATAGCTACGGGCGCAACGCGCCAAGCCACACCCTTATGTTCCGTTATGAGTTCGGGCGGCGGGAAGATGAGTGAAAGCGCTTACTTCAAAACCGACGCCGGTAATGACCATGCCGGGGGGCAATTTGCCGCCCTTCGCCCTGTCGACCTAAGTTTCAGGACGCTAACCTCAACATTCTGCGCGTAAATCCGATAGGCACGATTGTTGCTCGATAATCGGCTGTCGTCTCACGAGTTGGAATGTTAGCTCGACAGGGTTTCAATTGATCTACTATGTCTGGTAGCGATTCGGACATGGTGTTATCATCCCGCTCATCCTGAAAAGACCGTGATCAATTCTGGAGCTGACCCCCTTGGCTTCAGGACCGAGAAGCACTCGCCGAAGTGGAGGGTTACATGATCGCCAGAATGATTGTCACGGGTCTGCTCGCGCTCTATCTGTCGTCCGCCACGAGCCTCTATTCAGCCGGCAAGACGCCGACCCCGCGGACGACGCCAGCCCATATTCAACAGCCGCAACCGCCGCATCCTTCGAAATCGCTGCGCATCTTCATAGAGGAAGATTTTTCGACGGCGCAGATGTTGAGAAGAGAGTTGACAGACTGGTCCGGCAGAATAGGCATACCCATAATTTTCGTGGAGAAAGAC
>WNFZ01001312.1_pt1 | contig 27908 bp, 30 predicted proteins | sample 5400081 | NCBI WGS metagenome assembly WNFZ01 (sample SAMN13153365, study PRJNA577476) | soil metagenome | isolation source: 80 cm soil or saprolite under grassland replicate 1 | place: USA:California | collected 2016-06-15 | reverse complement strand
GGGCCACGAAATCGCACCCCTCGATGTTGGGCTCCAGGTAGAGATCGAGGACCGGGTTGATGGCGCGGGCGATCCCGATGGCGGCGGACTGGAGGTCGGCGGCCGGGACGAGGCTGCGGGCAATCAGCGGCACCCCCGGGATGATGAGTGCGATGCGGCGATGCACCCGCGCCGCCATGTTGACCAGCGCGAGGGTGGCGATCTGCCCGGCCCGGGTAGCGGCGACCTCGGGATCGACCATGATCAGGATCGGGCGTTCGAGCGCGTCATCGGTAGCGCCGTACTGGCGGGTGCGCCGGTCGCGTTCGGCGTAGAAGGCGTCGCGGCGGCTGGTCACCGGGTCGCCCCGATCGTGACCAGGGCCGGTACGACGATGAGCGCGTCGTTGGTGACATGTACCCACCGGCCCTCCTGGAACTGGTGCAGCCCCGAGCTCTCGGCCTGGAGGCGCCCGCCGTGCCCGTAGTCGCCGACGACGAGGGAGAACATGCCCTCGTAGGGCATCAAAATCAGCTTGTCGTCGCCGTCGGAATGGTGGGTGTCGTCACCCGGGTGGCTGTGCACCTGGGCCACCAGGCCGAGCCCGACGGTACGGGCCGCCCGGGTGGTCGCCAATACGGCCCGCTCGTCGACGAAGACGCCGTCGACGCGGTGCTCGGTGGGCGGCACGGCGACCGCGAGGACGAGCGTGTCGGTACCCAGGTTGCGGCCGAGCCAGAAGGCCAGCCCCTCGTGTGAGCGGTGGCGGCCACTGCTGGCCTGCAGAGCGGACCGGGTCGGAGACAGGACATGCTCTGCGACCACGAGGCGGCCGGTGGCCGGACCGGTCGGCAGCGGGGTACGGCGCGTCACGGTCACGGCATGATCCCGGGGCTGGCGGCCAGGTGCAGGTCGATCTGGCTGACCATGTCGGCCAGCGTGTCGGCCTTGGTATAGCCGGCAGCCGCATCCGTCCAGTTCGTCAACGCGCCCCAGTCGCCGTGCGGCCCGTGGTTCTCCTGGTAGGCCAGCCGGTTCCAGGGTGCGCAGATGACCCGGTTGCCGTGGAAGATTGACCCCCGGATCGCCGGGCGGAAGCCGGGCTGCGGGAACGGGGCCCCGGCCGCCTCGCCGGTGCCTGGGTTGAGGAAGCGCCAGCCGGGCGCGACCGCCCGGTAGCCCTCCAGGTCCGCTTGGATGAGCAGGGGCGTCCCGGTGGCGGGGTGGTTGGTCTTGACGTCGAGCCGCAGCGCGGGGTCGTCGAACTCGACGGTCCAGCCTGGGCGGCGCGCCGCCCAGGCCAGGACCGCCGGGAGTTCCTCGGCGACCACGGCGCGCGTGATGACCGTGGGGATCACGTCACACCCCACCGCCGACGTCCACGAGGTGCAGGGTGTCGCCGTCGTGCACGTGCTCGGCCGCAAGGCTCTTGTCACGGTCCAGCACCACGTTCTCGTCGTTGGCGAACGACGGGTTGCCGGCCGTGTAGCCGAACGCGTCGGCCGCGACGCGGGCGGCCGTGCCGACCAGCTCGTTGTGCCGGAACTCGAAGGTGCGCGGGTGGTCCGGGTCGCGGGGCGCGACCACCTGCACGGTGATCTGCCCGTGGTCCGGGTGAGGCGCGCTCGCCTCGGACCTCGGGCCGTGCTCGCCAGGCGTGGGCGCGATGTCGGCGCCCACCTCGCCAAGGGACATACAGTTACCTCCGAAGCTCGGCCGCGATGCCAGCCCGCTTTCTAGCAGGGGAGGAGCTGGACTGCGGTGTGCGGGTCTCTCCCTCGGGAGAGGCCGACCGCTGCTTGGTCGGCTGCATGCTACTGTACCAGAAGGTTCCTGTACCAGTCCGGTAAACGATCAGGACCAGGATGGAGATCCAGTTCCACACCGCCCAGCTCGCCCGACTCTGCAACAGCGAAGCTGCCCTGAACAGTCGGTATGGGCCAGACTGCGCGAAGCGGATCCGTCGTCGGCTCCAACAGCTCGAGGCCGTAGAGTCGCTTATGGACATGACCTTTGGACGCCCCTGCGAACTGGAGGCAGAACAAGCTGGGCAGATCAGTCTCGACCTCGTCGGCCCGCTCCGGCTCATCGCCCGGCCGACAGCCGATCCCCCGCCGAGAAAACCCGACGGCGCGCTGCGGCATTCCAAGGTGCGGAGCATGACCATCCTCGAGATAGCCGACACCGACCACCGACGATGAAGGGAGGCGAGAACATGGAGACATCCGCTTCGGGCAGTGACAGGGCTTACAAGCCTGACTACGCCGTTTCGCCCGGCGAGACCCTAGCCGAGATGCTCAATGCACGCGGTATGAGCCAGGCGGAGCTTGCCCGAAGGACCGGAATCTCCACAAAGCATATCAACCTCATCCTGAAGGGATCGGCTCCGATCAGCCCGGAGACGGCGCTAAAGCTCGAACGAGTCTTGAACGTGTCGGCGCGGGTATGGAACGCCCTTGAGGCAAACTACCGAGGACACCTGTCGCGCTTGGAGGAGAGCCGGCAGCTCCAGCAGCATGTCGGCTGGGCGAGCAAGGCACTGGTAAAGGAGCTAATACGACGCGGCTGCATCAGCCAATTCGCGGACCGCGTGGAGCAATTACGGGAAGTCCTGCGCTTCTTCGGCGTCGCAAGCGTGGCGGCTTGGAATGCGATTTGGGATCAGTCTGCCGCGACGGCGGCCTACCGGAAGGCCAAGCTCGAAGGGGACCCAGTTGCCCTCGCGGCTTGGATGAGGATCGGTGAGCTACGCGCTGGAGAAGTCGCCGCGAAGCCGTTCGATCGGGAGAGGTTCCGACGTGTCCTTGAGGAAGTCCGTCGTCTGACGCGCGAGACAGACCCGGAGGTGTGGTGCCCGCAGCTTGCGCAGCTATGCTTATCAGCCGGCGTGGTCGTCGTCATCGAACCGGAGCTGCCAAAGGCTAGGGTCAATGGGATCGCACGGTGGATCACCCCCACCACGGCGCTAATCCAGCTGAGCCTCAGGTATCTCCGCGATGACATATTCTGGTTTACCTTCTTTCATGAGGCAGCTCACCTGTTGTTGCATGGCAAGCGGGCCGGTCCGAAAGACGTCCCTCAAACCTTCATCGACATGAAGCCAGATCTGCCGATGTTCGTCGATACTGGAAAGTCGGCGGGACAACGCGAAGACGAGGCCAACGCCTTCGCGGCTAACATTCTTGTGCCCCAGGAAAGGGCGGCGCGACTGCCGTTCATTACCACTCTCGACGACGTCCGGACGCTCGCTAGTGAAGTTGGAGTGTCGCCGGGGATCATCGTCGGGCGTCTCCACCACGAGCAGATCAAACCCCACAACTGGGGTACCGCGCTCTTTGTGCGCTACCGGTTTGTCGGCTGATGCCCGCCCCTCAGCGACCCGGCAGAGCGAACCCTCGTGGGAGCCGGCAATGACCCCGTGGGGTGCCAGAAGTCGGGGTTCATGCTGCGTACTCGTACCCGTGGATCAGTCCACCGAGGACGTCACGGCGGCGCAGTCTGGTCTCCTAAACTGGCAGCTACGTGGCATCAGGCACCCTCAGCAGCGGGCAGTTTGGCAGGCAGCCATAGTGGCCTACAAGGGGACCCTGACCGACGTATGGCGACTTCGCTGATCCGGTAGGCGTCAAGCAGCGAACCGTCGCGCAGGGCACCTGCGTGCTGGACACTGACACATCTTTGCTGTCATAGGGCGGGTGTCCTTCGGTAACCGTGGCGCCGAACCTTGCCGTGCTGGCCCGGCAGGCGGATGACTGGGCCGTTGACCAGCGGTGTTGCCGGTGTTGGGGTGTTCGGATTGTGGCAAGTTGGGTGCACCAGTCCGTACAGCATCCGAACCTGTACCTGCTGGTCGCAGACCCCCGGATCCGGCTGCGGCCTCGCCATGCCAAGGTCCGGCGGGAGGGGTACCGGCGCTGAGCCGGTCGGCAAGCTCCTCGGCAGGCGCAACTTGAGGCTGGCCGGGCGAGACACATGGTGCCGTGCGGTCGGCATGCGCGCAGACCCGCCGATCAGTGCGCGCAGTGGACCGACGCCCTACCGACTGCGTGGGTACCGACGGATTGATGTGGGCGGCTCCAGCTTTGAGGTGCCGGCGGCGGCACGACCCCCGATCGCCGTGGTGAACGGGGGCATGCGCGTGCGCTGGCGGACCGCTGGTCCGATCGGAGCCCGGTCCGGTTGCCGGGTCCGCGGGAGGGCGAACGGCGGCGGCCAGCACCGTCACTCTCGCGCGGAGTCGCGGGCTCCGCGGACCGTGATGACCGTGACCCCGGCGGCGAATACCAGGGCAGCGCAGAACGCCGCGCCGAGGTCGTGTGGTGGCCGGGCCGGCCAGATCCATGGGGTGGTCCAGGCGGCGCCGAGGGCATGCAGGGTGACCACCAGGTAGGCCAGCGGCCCGGCCCAGGCCAGGGAGCCGCCGAGCAGGGCGGCGGCCAGCAGGGCGATGCCGGTGAGCCCGGCGAGGTCGCGCAGCATGCCCAGGCTGCCGCCGCCAAGGTGTGCTGACGCGGAGCCGGCCGCCAGCGCGCCGACGGCGGCCCCCGCTACCGCCATGGTGGCGCCCAGCCGCAGGAACGGCAGCCAGCGACCGGTGGCGCGTTCTGGCTCACCGAACGGGCTGCGGGTGGTCACGCCGATCACCGCGGCGGCCCCGGCCTCGATGGTCAACGGGAGCTGCCGTGAGGCCACCCCGCTGCCTGGGATCCAGTGCAGCGCGGTGCGCAGGGCGACCGCGCAGGCCGCCAGCGCGAGCAGGCAGGTCAGCGCGCGGCGGCTGGCCAGGTGCAGGCGCACCAGGCGGGCGCCGGTCGCGGCGGTCACGGTAGCTCGCTGAGGGCGATCCGGCCGGCCCGCAACGCGGTCAGGTGGGCGACGAGCCAGGCGTGGCGGGCAGCCGCCGGCAGCGCGGCGAACCGCTTGGCCGCGGCATCGGACGGCGAGCCGGGCGCCAGCGCCGGCACCTCGGGGCCGGGCGGCACACCGGCGGCCTTGGCCAATCCCGCTTCGATCGCCTGCTGTGCCAGCAGCCCCTGGGTCGGCCGCTGTGCCGACTCTTGCTTGCCTGGCTGGACCTGCCCGACTGGCGGGCGCTCCTCACCTTGTCGCCCGCCGCCAATGAGCGTGTCCAGGATCATCACCCAGACTCGCCGCCGCAGCTGGTCAATGAAGCCGGCGGTGGTGGTGTGTCCCTCGCCCGGCAGCGGGTCGGTGAGGAACAGATGGAACACGGGCGGGCTGCCGCTGATGGGCTGGCCGTTGATCTCGATCTCGACGCCGTTGCTGCCTCTTTGCTGCACGCGCGTGATGGCGACCTGGGAGACGCGGGCGGGTGCGCCGGGCAGGCCGGCCACCTCGCTGAGCACTGGACCGAGAGCGGCCGTCACGGCCGGCAGGAATGACCGGTAGGCCGGGTGCAGGCAGACCGGGACCGCGGCACGGTTGCAGACCGGGGTGTACGCGATGGGCTTGTCGCTGGCCGCGTCGTGCAGCGCGGGGATGACCACGCCCTGTGCCTCAAGGCGTGAGGTGCCGGCCAGCCTGACCCCGGTCCCGGCCGCCAGCAGCCCGGCCGCTGCGGCGGCCGCGGCGGCGCAGCGCAGCCACCGCCCGCCGGCGGCGGCCGGCAGGCCCAGCGCCGCCAGCGCCGCGGCAACAAGCCCGGCCAGGAACAGCATCTGGGCGATGGCAAGGTCGGGGAAGTAGGGGTAGAAGACCCCAAACGAGTCGGGCGGGAGAGCGCCTTGCACGTCCAGCGGCCAGATCTGCGCGTACGTATTGTTGTGCTCGATCGCGATCGCGCCCGCCCCGAGCGCGAGGAACACGGCCACCGCGACCAGTGGCGCGCTGAACCGGCTGGGAAACAGCGCCCCGACAGCGAACCCGAGGGCACAGGACGCCGCCACGCCCACGACGCCGACCGCCACCGGCCACCATAGCGCGCCGCCCCCGGTGGCCTGCCGCGCCGTGATGCCGTACACGACGGCCACGCAGCCCAGGTAGGCCACGATCGCCCAGCAGGTGGTGGCGGCCCAGGTGGCAAGCTGGCCCGCCCAGCGCGGCCGGGCGGTCACCCGCACCAGGTCGATGATGCCCCGCCGGCCGTCCCGCGATCCCATCCAGGCGGCCACGCCCGCCACCAACGGCGCGAAACCCAGCAGGGCCTGCTGCATCATCGCGCCGCGCAGGTTCCACAACGGCGGAACGGCCATGCTCGGGCGGTAGATGCCGAACCAGAACAGCGCGCCGAGCAGCGGCAGCATCCACAGCATCGCATTGCGGCGCAGCTCCAGGCGCAGCAGCCGCCCCGGCAGCACCGGGCGAACACGGCCAGCCCGCAACGGCCGGGCGGGCGCCGGAGCTCCGGCGGCGGTCATGCCCGCGCCTGCGCGAGGACCGCGCTGTAGCCGCGCTCCAGCGGGGCGTCGCCGGCCGCGGCGGTCCCCTCGGCGCGTGCGGTCAGCTCGTCCGGGGTGCCGTGGAAGACGATCCTTCCCTGGTCCATCAGCGCGACCTGGGTGCAGGCGGCGCCGACGTCCTCGACCAGGTGGGTGCTGACGATCACGGTGGCGCGCTGGCCGAAATCCCGCAGCAGCTCGCGGAACGCCACCCGCTGCTCGGGGTCCAGCCCGGCTGTCGGCTCGTCCAGCAGCAGCAGTTCGGGCTCGTTGACGATCGCCTGCGCGATGCCGACCCGGCGCAGCATCCCGCCAGACAGGGCGCGCAGCTTCGAGCGGGCCTTGTCCCCCAGCCCGACCCGCTCGACCGCGGTCGCCACCACACCGGGCACCCGCGCTGCCGGCATGTCCTTCAGCAGCGCGAAGTACTCGACGAACTCCACCACCGTGAAGCCCGGGTAATAGCCGAGGTTCTGCGGCAGGTAGCCGAGCCTGCGGCGGATCTCCTTTCGCGGGCCGTAGGCGCTGGGATTGCGGCCGAGCAGCCGCAGCCTTCCCGAACTCGGCGGGATCACCGTTGCCATCATCCGCAGCAGCGAGGTCTTGCCCGCCCCGTTCGGGCCCAGCAGCCCGAACACCCCGGGCCCGGTCTCAAGGTTCACCCCGGCCACGGCCTGGGTGCGGCCGAACCGCCGGGTCAGATCGGTGATCTCGACGTTCATGACGTTCCTCTCGGGATCCGGGTCGCGTACCAGACGATCACGCCGCAGCAGGCCGCGAATGCCAGGTAGGGAAGCACCAGGGCGGAGTCGGTGACCGCGGCGGTGAACCGCCCGCCGGCCGCCCGCCCGGCCAGGACGGTGATCACCCAGCCGGCCAGCCCCGCCGCCACCCCCACGTTCGCCGACCGCGCCAGCGTCGCCGCGGCCAGCGCCAGCGCGCAGACCGCGGTCATCGGGACCAGCCAGCCGAACGTGACCGCAGCCGCAGCCCCCGACGCGGCCGAGGCGGCCAGCCCGAGCGCCGCGTTCAGGCCGAACACCGCCAGCGCCCGCACCAGCAGCACCATCCGGTCGCCGACCGCCATGCTCCGCGACAGCTCCCAGGCCGGGTCGATCCCCGGCCCGTAGGCGTAGGCGATGCCCGCCGCCGCGACCGCAGGTGCCACCAGGGCCACGTACGGCGTCCCGGTCCCCAGGGTGGCCACCACCCCGGCGACCAGCACCACCGCGCTGGCGATGATCCACCCGATCAGCAGCGACGGCGTGGTCACCAGCGCCCGGGCCAGGCCTGGCGAGCGCAGCAGCCGCCCGGCCACCCGCTCCAGCCAGCCCGGCTGGCGCCGCCACACCTGCGCGGCGACCCCGAGCCACACCCGGCTCACATCAACATCGGACGGCACTGCCTCCCGGCACCCTCCCAGCGAGGCGGCCAGACCATCCCGGCCCGCGTCAGGGTCGCTCATCGTGTGCCTCCCTCCGCAGCCGGGTCGCCGCCCAGCGCGGCGCGCAGCAGCCGCCGCGCCCGGTGCGCGCGGCTCTTCACTGTGCCCTCCGGAACGCCCATCAGCTCCGCCACCTCCGCAACCGGCCGGTCCTCGACATACATCAGCTGCCAGACCTCCCGGTCCGGACTGCCCTCGGGCCCGAGCGCGGCGACCGCGTCGGTCATCTGGGCTCGTGACAGCGCCGCCTCCGCCGGGTCGCTGGCATGCCGTCCGTCCGCCGCGACCACGACGGGTAACAGCAGCGCGGCAGGGCCACGGCGGCGCAGGAACAGCGCGGCCTGCCGGCGCGCGATCCCCCACACCCAGCTACCGACCGAGCCACCCGGCCGGTAGCCTCCCGCGCCCTTCCAGACCGCGAGGAAGGTCTCCTGCAGGACGTCCTCCACGTCGGCGGCGGGCAGCACCACGCGCAGCCGGGCCGCCAGCCACGGCGCGTGCCGGAAGAACAGCTCCCGCAGCGCCGTGTCATCGCCTGCGGCCACGCGAACGATCAGCCCGTCGTCATCCATCGCATCCCTATTGCGCTCCCACGGCGATCGGTTCACGAAGAGCACCAAGAATCCGCCACTGACCCAGCAGCGCAGGCGGCCCGTCCATCCCCCCATCGCCACGACCGGGACGCGGGCGAGGCGGCCGGGCCGGGCAATCTCCAGCAGCGCGAGGTTGGTAGGGCCCGATGGCGACCACGGTCGCGCCGTGCTGGATGCTGCGGTCCAGCAGGTCCAGGGCAGCGCCCGGCGGCGAAGGGCGGGCAGCGATGCCCGCCGGCCAGTAGCGCGCGTCACCGGTGATGGGGTCGGCGGATCGGCATGTGGTGAGCGATACCTCGGCACCGGCCGCGACCGGGATGTCGGTGCGGCCGGCCAGCTGCAGGCAGTGAGCGACGTACCCGGCTCGGCGGCCGCCATGGTCGATGGTGGTGGTGATGCCGACCAGCTCGACGCCAGGCCACCCCAGCAGCATCACCAGGGCGCAGGCGTCGTCGGTGTCGCCCCCAAGATCGGTGTCGAGATGGATCCGCACCCAACCAGCATGCCCGCGATCCCACCAGACCGCCGCGTGCGTGACGTTCGTGGCGCCGGCTGGGTGGGCGACTGGGGCGGCGGCCAACAACGTCGAGCTGGCCGAGACCGCGTGCCAAGCGGGACCCGGGGTTCAAGGGAACCGTGCCGGGCAGGTACGTGGGCCTGTACCGCCTTGGCGACTTCGAGCGTGGCCTGCGCTCTCGTCAGCAACTGCGCCGGTACCGAGGCAAGAGCCGCCGGGACCCGCTGGTGATCTTTCTGGCGATTCTGACGGGGTTGGTCTTCGTGACGATCCTGCTGGGCGCCGATGACTTTTCGAGTCGGCCCTGGTCCAACCGTGTAGCGTCACGTGGTAGCGACCGCACGGAAGGACGACTCGCCATGCCTGACTCCGATCCGACGATTCACACCCTGGACGTGCCTGGCGCACGGCTCTACTACGAGCGGCGGGGCTCCGGCCCGCTGCTGCTCATGCTCGGCTCGCCGATGGACAGCACCGGCTTCGCCCCACTCGCCAACGCGCTCGCCGACGACTACACCGTGGTGACCTACGACCCGCGCGGCATCGGCAACAGCAGCCGCGAGGACACCACCCAAGACGTGACGCCCGAGCAGCAGGCCGAGGACGTCCACCGCCTGCTGAGCGCGCTCGGCGGCGAACCAGCGTACGTCTTCGGCAGCAGCGGCGGAGCCGTCGTCGGGCTCGCGCTGGTCACCGCCCACCCCGACCAGGTGCGGACGCTGGTCGCCCACGAACCTCCGGTAATCGAGCTGCTGCCCGACAGCGCGCAGGTGCGCGCCCAGATCGAGGACATCTACGACACGTACCGCGCTGACGGGGCCGAGAAGGCGATGCAGAAGTTCATGGCCCATGCCGGCCTGGGCGACGCGCCCGGCCAGGAGGCGGACGCACCGCGTTGGGAACCTTCTCCGGAGGAGATGGCCCGGATGCGCGCCACCACCGAGCAGTTCTTGGCGCACCTGCTCCGCCCGACCACGCGCTACCGGCCCGACATCGAGGCGCTGCGGGCGGCGTCGACGCGCATCGTGGTGGCCGGCGGGACCACGTCGAAAGGGCAGCTCGCCAACCGTACGGCCGTGGCGCTGGCCGAGCGGCTCGGCACGACCGTGGTCGACTTTCCCGGTGACCACGGCGGATTCGTGGCCCTCCCGGAGCAGTGCGGCCGCGTCCTGGACCAGGTGCTGACCGAAACGACCTGAGCCGGCCACACCTGAAGGTCAGAGGTGGTCGCCTGACCTTCCTGGCCTATGGCCGCAGGTCTGCGCCGCCACCCAGCCATGCTGGCGATCGACCCTGCGGTTTGGGGGCGCACCAGGTAGGCCGACCGACGTTGACCTGCGCGTTTAGGCGCACGGCGGTTCGCAGGTCTGGGACGTGCCCTGCCGTGGGCACGACCCGTACATTGTCCGAACACCCCTGTCCAGGGCCGAGGGCTGGGCCCTGGCACCCGGAACACCGGGAAGATCGCATCGCGGCCCTAGACCTGCACCTCATGGACCATGATGTGCAGGAGTCGCTTGCGCGCCAGGGTCGGCCGTCGGCCACCGCGACTCGGACCTGCTCGGCAAGGCACCTCCCGCACATGGCACCTGGGGCTCCCCAGCTCCAAGTTAGGTGCGGTAGCCGAGTAGGGGAGGTCTTGATGCCGGGAAAGAAGCCCCAGGGCGCATCTGACGGGCAGCGGGGGCGCAGCGTGATCACCGGTCGGTTTGTGAACCAGTCCACGGTTCGTCGCCACCCGGACTCAACCGTGAACGAGAGCACGCGGCGCGGGAAGGGGAAGCGGTCGAAGTGAGCGATGCCAAGACCGGCCCCTATCCTGGGCGGAGCCGTTCCCTCTATCTCCTGGCGCAGGTGGCGGATCTCGGTGCCCGCGGACTCAAGGCGGCGTCGGAGCGAGGCGTCCGAGGCACGTTGTCGGGCCGGGATCGGTGGTGCGGCCGAGGTGCCCGGGCGCGGGCTGTCAGGTTCGGTCAGGCTGCGTCCAACTTGGCGCCGAGCTTGGCCACGAGCGCCTTCTCGAGGGCGGGGTCGGGGGGTTGCTGCACGTCGGAGAAGCTTGCCGTCAGCTCGATCCGCTCCTTTCCGAGCAGGATACCGTCCTGGTAGACGGTCACGGACTGGCCCTGCACCAGCAGCTTGACGGTCGCGCGGAACCCCGCCGAGAACTGGAGGTCACTGTCGACCGGAAGGGGCGCGACGGCGACGGACCGCACCGATGCTCCCGCGAGCTGCTGCAGGGAGCTGGTCAGAACACGCTTGACACACGGAATGAACTTGGGGCCTTGGACGGCGTCGACGTCCGCGTTGAAATCCGCAACGGTCCTGACCAAGAGCGCCTCTGAGCTGACCTCGGCGTCGCCGCTGGCAAAGTCCTGGCTGTTGGCGCGTGCCGTGAGGTAGGCGGTGGGGCTGGGCCTGCCCAGGCAGGCCGCCAACTGGTCATCGAACTTCTTGTCGGTGGGGTCGTTCTGGTGTGCTGTGGCCTTCCACCCGGCGGGCAGGTCGGAGCGCGTGAACACAAGGGCGCGCGCCTTGGCCTTGTCGGCGGCGACGTTGACGGCGGTGGTTGTGGTTGCGGCAGCGGTCGTCGCCGTGGCGTCCGGGGCCGCGGACTCGGTGTCAGCGGTGTCAGTTGCGCCGCCGCAGGCGGTCAGTGCCAAGGCCGCCGCAGCCAGCATGACGAGTCGTCTCACGGGTATGCCTCCTCGACGGGCGATCACGGTGGTCGGTCGGCGAGCCCTCGCAGGCGATCGCGAACCGTGGCCATCTGGCGCTGTGATCGGCCCCGTGCTGGGCCTGTACTGGGCCTGTAGTGGAATCAGGAGGATGATTGACGCGCGCTCGGCCCAGCTATCGTCTGTTCTGACTATGGATTTCTCTGGGTCGTCCCCCGCGCGGGTGGGTGCTGCAGCGCCGGGCTTCGTCGTCTTGCATACCGTGACCCGTGGAGCGGTCGGCGCTTGGTGGCTGTGGACAGCGAGGTCCAGCGCGGGGCCACCGGTCAGGCAACTCGCGCAGCGTGTCGGGGAGCGGCGACGTCGAGGGTAGCCGGGGCCTGTCGCGGTCGTGGCGGGCGAGGACGCGTCCATGGGTCTTGGTGAACCAGCACGACAAGGCCCGGCCGCGGCGGGCTGCTTGCTTGTTCGGCTACTGCGAGCTCGGTGTGCTGTCGATGAGGAAGTCCTGCGGGTCCCGGCGCAACGCGACGTACGCCCGCTCGGCCCGGCCCACCTTCAGCCAGTCCGACTGGTGGTTGGTGTTGGTCTTGAGCAGCACAAGTCCACTGGCGCTGTCGATCCCCTGCCGGTAGGTCTTGAGCACTGAGCCGGTGGAGCGGGCACTGAACCACTGTTTGGGATTGCCGTTGCGCAGGGTCCACTCGACGAGACGGCGCTTCAGGCCGTCGGTCCCTGTCTGAGGGATGCTCAAGCCGTCGCGGTGGGTTCTTCGTTGCCGCTCGTTGAACCGGAACCAGATCCTCGTCAGCACCTCCACCTCGTCCGATGAGACCTGGCCACGTAGCTGTTCCGCCTCGGCAGCGGTGAGCAGAGGTCCCGTGTAGGGTTTCCGGTTGGTCTGCCGTCGACCGATGGCGTCGGCTAGTGGGTCGGCGCGTGTCGTGGCGTTCGGGCGGAGCATGATCCTCGCCACCGGTTTGCGCCCCGTTGAGAAAGGCAGCCGTAGCGGATGTCGTTGCTCGGTCGATGCCCCTGAGTGCTGCGCCCGGCCTTCAGCCTGCGCCCGAAGGGCGGAGTCCATGTCGTACTGGAGGCCCCAGCACAGAATCTCTCGCCGCTACTGTTTCGACGACGCCATCCAGCCGGCGATCTGGGCACGTGAGTTGAATCCGAGCTTGTTCAGGATGCTGCGGACGTGGCTGTCGACGGTGCGTTCGGAGATGAACAGGCGCGCCCCGATCTGCTTGTTGCTCAGACCGTCGGCGACCAGCCGTGCGACGTCGGCTTCGCGCTTCCCGAGTGGCGCCACGCTCCCGTCGTCTGAAGCCGCGGCGGCGGCATGATCCGGCTGGCCGAGCGCCAGCCGGATCGCGGTGTCCCGGCGCAGGCCTTTTCCGGCCTTGAACTCGGCCTCGAATCTCGCTGTCCCAAGCGCCATGATCGCCGACTCTTCGGCCCGGGCCACGAGCGGAGCGAGGGTTGCGATGAGGGTCGCACCAGCCTCGGTTCGCACGGTTTCGGCGGCGCCGAGTAGCTGCGCCGCGAGCCGCGCCTGGCCAGCGCCGACGGCGCAGCACCCCAGTGCGTCGAGCAGGCAGTATTGTGCCACCCGGTCATCGATCTGCTGACCGATCCGCAGCGCTTCCGCGAACAGCGGCTGCGAGCGATCGAGATCACCTGCCATCAGCGTGGCGACGCCGAGGTTGAGCAGCATCATTTCCAGACTGTAGAGGTCGCCGGCTTCCCGGCTGAGACGCGCGCCTTCGGTCGCCGCGGCGCTGACCGCCTCAACGTCGCCCTCGAACATGCCGTTGAGTGCTCGCGCCTGGAGCAACGAGACCGTCGCGGCGACGTCATCGAGGCCCGACGTCACGGCGAGATCCTCATCGAGCAGGCGCCTGGCAGCGGCGCGATCACCGGCCATGTTCGCGGCGACCGATGTCATGGAGAGCGCGTGGGACAGCAGCGGGAGATTTCCTGCCGCTCGCGCCGCCAGTATTGCCCGTTCAAGCGCTGGCCTGGCGGCTGCCGGATCGCTCTGCAGCACGGCCAGGAATCCGCGGATGAAGTACGCCCACCCGTTCACCGCCGCGTTGCCACCTCCGGACGGTGCAGAGGCGAGCAGCTCGTCGAGCCACCGAACACCTTCGGTGGTGGCGCGCGTGGCCCAATACCAGCCGAGGGAGCAGGCGAGATCGATTCCACGGAGGAAGTCCGCATGCATCAGGCATCGCTGAAGGACTGACCGGATGTTGTCGACCTCCAACTCCATCCATTCGAGCCACCCGAGAAGCCGATACCGGTTTTGCTCCGCGAATTGCCGGCATATGGCTACGTAGTAGTCGGCGCATCGCCGTTCGACCACTTCCTGCTCGCCGGCCTCCCGGACCTTGAGGCTGGTGTATTCACGCATCGTCTCGTGCAGCCGGTAGCAGGCGCGGCCCTTGGCGTCCTCTTTCGTCACCAGGGACTTGTCGACCAGCGACGACAGGAGATCCAAGGCTCGTGGTGCCGGAACCTCGCCAGAAATGCAGACCGCCTCGACGTCTTCCAGGGTGAACCTGCCCGCGAACACGCACAGCCGCCGCAGGAGCGCCCGCTCGCCTGCCTCCAGCAGATCGTGGCTCCAGTCGATCGTGGTCCGGAGCGTCTGGTGCCGGGGGAGCGCGGCGCGGCTTCCTCCGGTCAGCAGACCGAACCGGTCGGTCAGGCGGTCAAGGATCTGTTCCGCGGTGAGGACTCGCGTCCTGACCGCCGCCAGCTCGATCGCCAGCGGCAGGCCGTCGAGCCGGCCGCACAGATCCACCACGGCCGCCTGGTTGGAGGCGGTCAGCTCGAAGTTGCCCGATGCCGCCGCCGCCCTCTCCAAAAACAGCATGACCGCCTCGTTCTGCCGCAGCTGCGCGAGCGGCGGTGGGGCGGCGGCGTGTGCCGCAGGCAGTTCGAGCGGCGGAACGGGGATCACCTGCTCACCCGACACCGACGCGGCTCGCGGCTGGTGGCGATCACCCGCACGCGCAGCCGTCAGCGTGGTTACCTGACGCTGTCCGGTCGAGCCGCCGAGTTCGAGCTCGAACTGCCCTTCGGGGTGTTCACCGACGCGCTGGAGCATCACCTGCCTGCTCCGTGCCGTCCGGGCGCTGCTGGAGTCCCTTGCGGGCACAACCTGCATACCATGCGTCATGTCTTGCGGTAGCCGCCGCGGCGGGCCTTGGCGTGGTGGCCCGGCAGGCGGACCACAGGGCCGCTGACCAGCGGAAACGCTGATGACGGGGTGTTCGGATTGTGGCAAGTTGGGTGCACCAATCCGTACAGCATCCGAACCTGTACCTGCTGGTCGCCGGTCCCCGCATCCGGCTCCATCCGCGGCATGCGAAGGTCCGGCGGGAGGGGTACCGCCGCTGAGGCGGTCGGCATGCGCAGGTTGAGCGTCGACTGGCCGAGACCGGCCCTGCGCTGTTGACGCCACCGCCGGGTGACCACAAGCGCAGGTATTTGACTCGAATGGCCGAACTAGCGGCCCCAATTGCCGGTCGAGCGTGGCTCGCCAAGCCGAGGATGCCCGACCGGATCACCGATCCGCCGCCACCGGAGGTCGCTGCCCAGCTCGCCAACCTGGCGGCCGCGCTGGACCAGGTGATTCCCGCAAAGCAGCCCGGCAGCAACCTCCTACTGGAGACCTGGAACGTCCGGGCGTTTGATCGGCCAGGCCACTGGCCTGGGGCTTGATTCGCTCTCCGTCTGGACATACCGTCGCAGTAGGCTCGTGCGGGATCGGACAAAGCGGAATCGGACAAAGGGGAGGCACATGCTCACCCGTGAGCGCATGATCGTGCGAGAGGGGACCCGGTACTGGTGGGTCTTCCTGGTGTCCGGGATCGCGTGGCTGCTGATCGCATGGCTGGTGCTGCGCCTGAACGAGCGGTCGATCACGACCGTCGGGGTCCTGATCGGCGTGGTGTTCCTCCTCGCGGGGATCAACGAGGCGGGCCTGGCTGCCCTGGTGCCCGGAGGCTGGAAGGTCTGGCACTACATCATGGCGGTGCTCTTCGTACTGGCTGCGCTGTGGGGCTTCATCCGGCCGGTCAACACCTTCTTCGCGCTCGCCTCCGTCCTCGGGCTGATCCTGATCCTCTACGGCACCTTCGAGATCGTCCAAGGAGTAGCCTCGCGTTCGGTAAACCCCTACTGGTGGGTCAACCTCATCACGGGGATCCTGCTGGTTCTGCTGGCGTTCTGGGTGTCCGGGTCCGACCGGGTGTATGCCCTGGCCCAGCGGACATTCTTGATCCTGTTCTGGGTGGGCTTCTTCGCGCTGTTCAGAGGCTTCACGCAGATCATGCTGGCGTTCGCAGTCCGCCACGCAGGAACGGAGGCCGTGGCCGTTGATGCTGCGGGCCCGCGCTGAGCGTGCGCCATTCTCGGTCGGCTGCCTGGGTGGCGCGAACGGGCACGAGTGCGTCTTGGTGGTGCGCGGGGATGGAGGGAGAAGTTCGCGCTACTGAATCAGCCTGGACGACCCATGTCCGGAGTGCGATCGGTCTGAACTTGCGGGGGGCCGAGGGCTGGTGCCTGGGCCGGCAACGTTGGCCCTGTCCGTCCGAAATAGCTGGTCGCACACTCGGCCGGCCTCCTGGCCGAGAACGTACACTTCCGACCGCGAGGCTGCGTCGCGTGGTAGCCGAATGCCCGTGTTGCTGCGGAGAGTCTGGCAGCTGCCTTTCGCACCGCTTTGTGAGGAGGGACGACGATGACCAGTGAAGGCACCGGTGCCCAGACGATCACCGAGCACGAGCTGGAGCAGTGCCAGCGCGCGAACACCACCGGGCGCCAGCCGGTGGTGTTCGTCCACGGCCTGTGGCTGCTGCCGAGCAGCTGGGACCGCTGGGCCGCGCTGTTCGAGGAGCACGGCTACGTGGCGCTGACGCCGGGATGGCCGGACGACCCCGAGACCGTCGAGCAGGCCAAGGCCCATCCCGAGGTGTTCGCCGGCAAGTCGATCGGCCAGGTCGCCGACCACTTCGAGACGATCATCCGCGGGCTGGACCGCAAGCCGGCGATCATCGGGCACTCCTTCGGCGGGCTGCTGACCCAGATCCTGGCGGGGCGCGGCCTGGCGGCGGTGTCGGTGGCGATCGACCCCGCGCCGTTCCGTGGGGTGCTGCCGCTGCCGATCTCGGCGCTGAAGTCGGGGTCGCCGGTGCTGGGCAACCCGGCCAACCGCAACCGCGCGGTGCCGCTCACCTACGAGCAGTTCCGCTACAGCTTCGCCAACGCGGTCAGCGAGGAGGAGGCCAAGCAGCTCTACGAGACCTATTCCGTGCCGACTCCCGGGAAACCGTTGTTCCAGGCCGCCACGGCCAACCTCAACCCCTGGACCGAGGCCAAGGTCGACACCGCCAACCCCGGCCGTGGTCCGTTGCTGATCATCTCCGGCGAGCGGGACCACACCGTGCCGCCGGCGATCGCCAACGCCTCCTACAAGCAGCAGCAGGACAACCAGGGCGTGACCGAAATCGTCCAGATGCCCAACCGCGGGCACGCGCTCACCATCGACCATGGCTGGCGCGAAGTCGCCGACACCGCCCTGGCCTTCGTCAAGCGGTTCACCTAGCCACCGCGCGCAGCTGGGCGTGCTGGAGCAGCGCCGGATTGATGGATATGGGAAGCGCGACATCGCCGTCGGTGCGTTTAGGCCCCGGACTCCCGAAGCCCCGGCCGGCCGCAAAGTAACTCGCGGGTAGGTCGCGGTTACCACCGGCGCCGCGCGGCGGGGTCGTGGCGGGCGACCGCTTCGGCGCTGGGTCGTGCGTAGCGTTCCAGCGAGCGGACCGAAGCGTGGCGGGATCGGGCGAGCAGCATCGGCGTGTTGGTGTCGTCCTCGGCCTCGTGGTCACGGTCACCCCTTCCGCTTCATGAGGACACGGCCAGCCGGCAAGCCCGAACCAGGGCCTCACTCAGGTCTGGGCCGGGACTCCCATTGACAATGGTTTTCCAGTATGCATACTGGAAAACCATTGCTGAGTAAGTATGGGGAGAGGGATGTCGCTCAAGTTCGGGATTCTCGGGCTCCTGGCCGAGCAGCCGCTGCACGCCTATTCCGTCAAGGCGCGCTTCCAGGACCTCCTGGGGGGGTCGTGGGAGGTCAACATCGGCCAGGTCTACACCACCTTGCAGCGGTTGGAGCGGGACGGGTTGGTCGAGCCTGCCGAGTCCCGGGGCGACCGCGGCAGGCTTCCCTACCGCCTGACCGAAGCGGGTCGCAAGGCGCTCGAGGCCTGGCTGGCCGAGCCGGAGTCGGAGCCCCAGCAGCTGCGGGAGGAGATCTACCTCAAGCTGCTGCTGGCGGCGCGGGTCGCCGACGGCGGCCTGCCCGCCCTGCTTGCCCGCCAGCGCCGGGTCTACCTCCAGCGGCTCAAGGACCTGGCCGTCCTCGAGGAAAAGGCCAGGTCCCAGGGCCGCGACGACCTGGTCCTGCTGTACATGGGGGCGGTCCTGCACACCGAGGCCGACCTCAATTGGGTGGATGCCTGCGCTCAGGAGATCAAGACAGGAGATGACAGGGGATGACGGCGCTGGTGGAGCTGACGGAGGTCAGCAAGACGTACGACGGGGCTGGCGGGCGGGTCGCCCTGGACGGGGTGAGCCTGGCCATCGAGGGTGGCGAGTTGACGGCGATCATGGGGCCTTCGGGGAGCGGGAAGTCCACCCTGCTCAACCTGGTCGCCGGGGTCGACCGGCCGAGCGGTGGCCGGGTGCGGGTGGCGGGGGAGGACCTGGGCCGGCTCAGCGAAGCCCGTCTGGCCCGCTTCCGGCGCGCACGACTGGGGTTCGTGTTCCAGTTCTTCAACCTGCTCGGCAACCTGACCGTGCTCGAGAACGTCCTGATCCCCGCCCAGCTCCAGGGCACCCGACCCGCCCCGGCCAGGGCCCGAGCCATGGAGCTGTTGGCCCGGCTCGACATCGCGGAGCTCGCCGGCCACTACCCGGCCCGCCTCTCGGGCGGCCAGCAGCAGCGGGTCGCGGTTGCCCGGGCCCTGATCAACCAGCCGCTCCTGCTGCTCGCCGACGAGCCGACCGGGGCGATGGACACCCATAGCGGCGGGCAGGTCATGGAGCTGATCGAGGGGCTCAACCACGAGGGCCAGACGGTGCTGCTGGTCACCCACGACGCCAAGCTGGCCACCCGCCACGCCGGCCGGGTCGTGACGCTGATCGACGGCCGCGTCGTCGACGACACCCGCCTGGAGGGCGCCAGCCCGCTGCGCGAGAGCGTGGTGGAGGTTCGGATCCGGGAGGGGCAGTCATGAGGGCGATCTTCACCAAGGCCTGGTCGGAGGTGCGCCGCCGGCGGCTGCAGTCGGCGGTGATCGTGGTCATGGTCGCGCTCGCCAGCGGCACCATCACGCTCGGGCTCAACCTCCTCCAGGAAGCCCGCAGCCCCTACGACCACGCCTTCGAGGCGCAGAACGGCGCCCACCTCAAGGTCTTCTACGACGCCCGCCGGGTGGTCCCCGGCCAGCTGGCGTCCACGCCCGCGACGATCGGCGCCAGCTCGTTCGCCGGGCCATGGCCCGACGTGTACCTGACCGTGCTCCACCGCCAGTCCTCAAACGGGCGGTCGCGCTACCAGCTCGACCTGGTCGGCAGGGACAACCCTCAGGGGCCGGTCGAGCGGCTCCGCATGACCTCGGGACGCTGGGTCCAGGCGCCGGGCGAGGTCGTCGTCACCCGTGCCTTCGCCGAATCGAACCGGGTCCACCTCGGGGACCAGCTCGTCTCGCTCCACACCGCCGGCAAGCCGGCCCTGACCGTGGTCGGCGAGGCCGTCGACATCGGCCAGACCTCCGCTGGCGCCAGCATCACCACCACCCAGCGGGCCTGGGTGCTGCCCGCCCAGGTGGCGGACCTGGCGGGAGGCAGCGGCCTCGGCTACGAGGTGGCCTACCGGTTCCCGTCCGCTCCCAGCCAGGCCCAGCTTCGCGACGGCATGGAGCGGCTCCAGGCAAGCCTGCCGCCGGGAGCCGTCAGCGGATCGCTCAACTACCTGGCGATGCGCGACGCCTACAACGCCCTCAACCAGTTCCTGCTCACCATGATGATCGCCTTCGGCATCATCGCCCTGGCCGCCAGCCTCGCCACCATCGTCAACCTGGTCCTGGGCGCCGTGCTGGCCGGCTACCGCGAGATCGGGATCATCAAGGCGCTCGGCTTCACCCCGCTTCAGGTGGTCGCGACGCTGGTGGTCGGCATGGTGATCCCGGCGCTGGCCGGCTGCGCGGTCGGCATCCCAGCGGGAACCGCCCTCAGCCTGCCCCTGATCGACCGGGCTGCCCGGGGCATGGACCTGCCGGCCCATGCCGCCGTGTCGCCCCTCGCGGGTCTCCTGGCGCTGGCCGGGATTCTCGTCGGCGTGGTGGTGGCGACCGCGCTCGCCGCCCTGCGAGCGGGCCGGATGAGCGCGGTGGAGGCGATCGCGGCCGGCGGCGCGCCCCGCTCGCATCGGGCCTGGCGGCCGTCCCGGCGGCTCCAGCAGCTCCGGCTGCCCCGGCCGCTGAGCCTGGGCGCCGGCGACGCGTTCATCCGTCCGCTGCGCGGCGGTCTCACGGTGCTGGCGGTCCTGGTCGGGGTGACCACGATCGTCTTCGCCTCCGGCCTCCGCGGGAGCGCGACCGAGTGGGTGGGGGCCGTCTCCCGCCTCGACGGGGACGTGTCGGTATCGCGCGAGAGCACCGTGAGCGACCGCCGAGTCATGGAAATCCTCAACGGCCAGCCCCAAACCCAGCAGGTGCTGGCGGTCGGCCACGGGTCGGTCGTCGTCCCGGGCCTCGCCGACCCCGTCGACGGCGTCGCCGTCCGCGACGTCGCCCGCAGCCTGGGCTGGCCGACCTTCGTGCTTCGCGGCCGGTGGCTGGGCGAGCAGCCCGGCGAGGTGCTGCTGCGCCGAAGCGTCCTCGACCAGGCCCATCTGGACGTGGGGAGCACCTTCGACGGGATCATCGCCGGTCGGCCGCTCCGGCTCCACGTCGTGGGGGAGCTCGCCTCCATCGACTTCGGGGCCGCGCTCAACTGGTCCACCCTCACCGCCGCCGAGCCCGATGCCGAACCCGACCGCTATGCCGTCCAGCTTCGACCGGGCGCCGACGCCGACGGGTATGCCGCCGCCGTCCAGGCCCAGGAACCGGACTTCCTGACCGTGACCGCGACCCCGGCTGCGTCGGACTCGGACGCCGACGCCATCACCGCGATCATGTCCGTCCTCGCCGTGGTCCTGGGGCTGGTCGCGGCGGTGGGCGTCCTTTCCACCATGCTCCTCCAGGTCCGCGAGCGCTCCCGCGACATCGCCATCCTGAAGGCGGTTGGGATGAGCCCCGGGCAGCTCCTGACCATGGTGATGGCCACCAGCGCGGTCCTCGGCGTGATCGGCGGGCTGGTCGGGATGCCGGCGGGCGTCCGCACCCACCACTGGCTGATGACCCAGCTCGCGCGGCAGACCGGCAACAGCAGGCTCCCGGCGTTCGCGTTCGATGTGTTCCACCCGATGACGCTCTACCCGCTGGGGTTGGCGGGGCTTGCCATCGCCCTCGCCGGCGCCTTCCTGCCCGCCCGCCGAGCCGCCCGCAGCCGGGCCGCCGCGATCCTGCGAGCGGAGTGAGGCAGCGTGCGTTCCGAGGAGGCGACAGTGACCCGATCATCCCAAATCGCACGCTTGCTGGCAGGCCGCCGACCCGACGACCGAAAAGGGGTGATTGGACGGATGCCGGCGCGGAACCTGGAAGCGCGAGCCCGCGAGCTGTTCGCACCGCTCGGGCCGACGTACGACCGCGTTGGCGCCGCGCTCTCGCTGGGACAGGACCCGCGCTGGCGTCGCTTCCTCGTCTCGCGCCTTCCGCGCGGCGGTCACGTTCTCGACGTGGCGACCGGGACGGGACTGGTCGCGGCGGGGCTCCTGCGGCAGGGATTCGGGGTGACCGGCCTCGATCAGAGCCCCGAGATGCTGGCGGTCGCACACCGTCGCTTCGGCGACGAGGTCGAGCTGCTCCAGGCGTCGGCGGAGGCGCTCCCGCTCGATTCCGAATCCTTCGACCACCTCACGTTCACGTACCTGCTTCGCTACGTCGCCGACCCGGGGGCGACGCTGGCCGAACTCGCGCGCGTGGTGCGTCCGGGTGGCGTTGTCGCCTCGCTCGAGTTCGGCGTCCCGCAAGGTCCCGCTCGCCCGCTCTGGGACCTCTACGTCCAAGCGGTGCTGCCGCTCGCCGGCCGTCTCCTCCGCAACGGCTGGCAGGAGGTCGGCGACTTCCTCGGAGGGTCGATCCGCGACTTCTGGCAGCGCCACCCGCTCGAGCGCCAGCTCGAGTGGTGGCACGCGGCGAGCCTCCACGGGGTCGAGGTGCGGCGGCTGAGCCTCGGCGGCGCCGTCGTCATCTGGGGACGGAAGACGTGAGCGCGCCCGACCGTGCGGCCCAGGGCGTCATGACGCGGGCGGTGCAGCCGGTCTCCCGTCCTGCCTGGTACGCGCTCGAGCGCGGCGGCTGGCGGGACTACGTGACGCTGCTCCATCCTCCCTACACGGCGTGGCACCTGTCGTACGTCGTCATCGGCGGCTGCCTCGCGCCCGTCGTCGCCTGGGAAAGGCACGCGCCCGTCGGCGCCTGGGGAAGGCTCGGTGCCGTCGTCGCCGCGTTCGCACTCGCCGTCGGAGTCGGTGCGCACGCCCTCGACGAGCTGAATGGGCGACCGCTGCGCACGAAGATCCCCGATAGGGTTCTGGTCGCGCTCGCCGGTGTCTCGATCGTGGGCGCCTGCACGATCGGCCTCGTGGGCACGGTTGCCTTCGAGGCCTGGCTCGCGCTGCTCATCCCACTCGGGCTCTTCCTGGTGCTGGCGTACAACCTGGAGCTGGGTGGGGGGCGTTTCCATTCGGACGTCTGGTTCGGGCTCGCGTGGGGCGGCTTCCCCGTGCTCTGCGGCTACGCGGCCGTCGCGGGCGACGTCGGGGGCGTCACGGTGCTCGCCGCGGTCTTCGCGGTGCTGCTCTCGCTCGCCCAGCGCGTGCTCTCGAACCACGTGCGGTACGTGCGACGCCGGGTGATCGCGGTTCGCGGCGAGCTGGAGCTGGCCGACGCGAGCAGGGAGCCACTCGACGCCAGGCGACTCACCGCTCCTGCCGAGACCGGACTGCGGCTCCTCTCGCTCGCGACCGTCGTGCTTGCCGCGACCCTCGTCGCCTTCCGCATCTGATCGGCCACTACGATGGCTGCTTGCCGCTCGTCGCGTACATGAAATCATCTGGCGAAAAGCGGATCTGCGTGATCGGCGCAGGGCCCTGCGGTCTGACCGCGCTGAAGAATCTGCTTCAGGCCGGCTGCCGCAACGTCGTCTGCTACGAGGAGAGCAGCGGCATCGGCGGCAACTGGGCGTTCACCGACGATCCCCACCGGATCAGCGTGTATGAGTGCTCGCACCTCATCTCGTCGCGGCGCATGTCATCGTTCGACGATTTCCCGATGCCGAAAGACTATCCGGATTTCCCCTCGAACCGGCAGCTGCTCGCCTACTTCACCGACTATGCAAGAGCGTTTCAGCTCGAGCCGCACATCCGCCTCGGCTCACACGTCGAGCAATGCACGCTTGGCGCCGATGGCCGATGGACGGTTCGCGTCACCGCCAACGGCCACACAAGGGCTGAGCTCTTCGACAGCCTGCTGGTCTGCTCCGGCCACCACCGCGAAGCGTTCCTGCCTGCATACCCGGGTACGTTCACCGGCAAGATCGTTCACTCCTCGGCCTACAAGCGCCCCGACCCGTTCCGCGGCCAGCGCGTGCTCATGGTCGGCGCGGGCAACTCCGCCGCTGATATTGCCGTCGACGTCGCCCGCCTCGCCTCGCGCGCCGCGCTCAGCATGCGCGAGGGAACCTACTTCATTCCGAAACTGATGTTCGGGCAGCCGGTCGACATCGTCTATGCGTTCTGGAAGCGCAAGATTCCAAGGCCGCTGCTCCAGTCGGCACTGAAGCTTTGGCTGCGGCTCGCGGTCGGCAAGCGCGCCGCTCGAGAAACATCCGACGGTGAATTCCAGCGTCCTCGAAGCGCTACGCCATGGCCGGCTCGTCGCGCGCCGCGGCATCGAGCGCTATGACGGACACACCGTCCACTTCACCGACGGCGCCCAGGAAGAATTCGACGCCATCATCATGGGGACCGGCTTTCGCACCAGCTTCCCGTTCCTGTCCAAGCAGGTCGCCGACTGGGACATGGCCAAGACGCCGCCGCTCTATCTGAAGATGATGCATCCGACGATTCCCAGCCTGTTCTTCATCGGCCTGTTCCAGCCGATCGGCTGCATCTGGCGGCTCGCCGACTACCAGGCGCGCATCGCGGCGCTGCAGATCAGTGGGCGGCTGAAACGCCCATCCGACATCGATGCCCGCATCCGCCACGAAGTCGCACGCCCGCATTATCGGTTCGATCCGTCGCCCCGGCACGCGATCGAGGTCGACTATCATGCCTTCCGGCGCGAACTGATGGGCGAGCTCGCCGCGGCTGAGACTTGAGCCACAATGGTTCGCGGCCCTGCTGACCCGAAGGGCCCACGACCCAGGATCGACGGGAGCCAGACGCCCGCCGGCTCGTTGTATCTGAGGTCGAACTTACCTCCAGCCGGGTGGCGCACGGTCCGCCGGTACCTCCCCTGCTAGGCTCGCAGGATGTGTGAGCTGCGCAGCGGGAGCGGGGTCGCCGAGGCTCGACCGGGCGATGGTTCCGACCGCCCGGGCGCCCAGGTTCGGGAGCGCGACGTCCTGCTGGCGACCAAGCTCCGCGTCCCGCGGAGCCGCCGTGACGTCCTTGTCCGGCCGCGCCTGCTGGACCGAATCGAGGAGGCGGCAGCGCGCGAGCTGCTGTTGGTGAGCGCCCCTGCGGGGTTCGGGAAGTCGACCCTGCTCACCGAGTGGGCTCGGACCACCACCCGTCCGGTGGGTTGGGCCTCCCTTGACTCCGACGACAACGACCCGGTGCGCCTGTGGCGGTACGTGGTGGCCGCGGTCGAGCAGGTGCATCCGGGACTCGAGGAGCGGGTCCTCCCGCTGCTCGACACGCCGGACCAGCCGACGCCCGAAGCCGTGGTCACGGCCGTGGTGAACGAGCTCACGGCCGGCCCGAGCGAGTTCACTGTCGTCCTGGACGACTATCACCCACGAAGAGACCGTTGCCCTCCTGCGGGAGGTATGGGGCCTCGACCTGCCTGAGCAGCGCGTTGCGTTGCTGGAGGAGCGGACGAAGGGATGGGTCACCGGCCGCTCGGACGGCCAGCAGCTGCTCGAGGACCTCGAGCGGGCCAACCTGTTCCTGGTTGCCCTGGACGGGCAGCGCCGCTGGTACCGCTACCACCGCCTGTTCGCCGACCTGCTGCGGGTGCGCCAGCGGCAGGAGGGGGGCGCCGAGCGGGTGGCCGGGCTGCACCGGAGGGCCGCCGCCTGGTCCGCGGGCCGTGGGCTGGTCGACGATGCCGTGCGGCATGCCATGGCGGCGGGGGAAGCCGGCTGGGCCGCCAGGATCGTGGAGCACCGCGTCGATGAGGTCCTGCGCCTGGGGGAGGGAGCGACCCTGCGGCGCTGGCTTTCTGCCCTGCCTGAGGAGGTCGTGCGCGCTCGGCCGCCTGCTGCGTGCGGTCCGACCGGCCCCCGCGGGCGCCCGACCCGACGCCCAACCACGCACCCGGATGGCGGCGGCTCTGGTCGAGCCCTACGTCCAGCGTCGCCCGCACCGGGCGGGCCGGCTGGAGTCGGCAGACCCATTGGGTCAAATCATGTTCCTTGGGGACCAAGGATGAGGTTGGCCACCTCCTGTGGCTGGTCGACCTGGACGTAGTGGCGGCCGGGAACCAGGGACAGGTCGGAGCCTGGGAACAGCTTGTGGAAGCGACGGGCGACTCCCTTGTTCAGGTAGGGGTCGCGGTCACCAAAGATGATGCGCACCGGCCTGGTGAACTGCCGCATCTCCGGAATCCTCCGCGTCCGGGAAACAACGGTCCCAAGCAGGTCGTCGTTCAGCGCCCAGAAGGCAGGACGCGCGGTCCGGAACGCCTGGTACAACGACGGCACCAGCTCCTGTCTGGCCGAGGCGTCCCCGATGAACCGCCCGACCTGCCAGGTGTAGAGCCTGCGGTCAAGGAACTCCCAGGTCCGGGCGACAAGCCGGCCGGCGTTGCGCAGCAGAGGCGTCGAGTAGAGCAGGATCGCCTCCGGCGGCCGCAGCGTTGGCATCAGGCAGTAATAGGTGTTCAGCAGGATCAACGCCGACACGCGGTCAGGGTGGTCCAGTGCCCAGTCGATGGCCGGCGGACCGGAGGCATCGTGCGCGACGAGCGTCACGTCGTCCAGTCCCAGTTGGCTGATGACGGCATCCAAATCGCCCGTCTGGTTCGTGGCCGTGTAGGGATACTTGGTGGGCTTGTCGGAGGCACCCCAGCCCAGGAAATCGAACGTGACGACACGCCTGGACGGGCTCAGGTGTGGGACGAGACGGTCATACAGATGGAGATTGTCGGGGAACCCGTGCAGGAGGAGGATCGGTGGCTGCTGCCCCGGATAATCCCGCGCGTAGATCCGGTGGCCGTCGCGGCCGATCCACACCTGTGTGTACTTCATCGCGTCACCTCCAGTCGGCCCAGCCTGGTCGAGCGTCAGCGCTCATTACACGCGGTCTTGCGCGCCGAGCATGCGTTCGGGCCGGCGGCCGCGACCGCGACCGAGCTGGCCGCCGGCAGCAGGCAACACGAGCCAGACGCCGATGACCCGCCACGGGTGACGGGCGTTGCCTCGTGCGATGGACTGCGCGGATGGCCTCACGAGCTTGCCCTTTCCCTACAGCTTACGACGACCCTGTCCGGGGATCGCGAGGTTTGCCTCTCTCGCCGAGTCGGCGGTGGGCGGCCGGGGCGGCGAGCGGCCGTGTCCGCCGCCGGTTGCCAGCCACCAGCACCGACACCAGCAGGATCAGGCCACCGAGCGTCCAGGCGGCCAGCACCGCGATCGGCCCAAGCGCCGCGCCCGGGTCGAAGTAGTCCACGCGCCCCAGCGCCTCGGTGGTGGCGCCCGGGGGCAGCGCCGGGCTCAGCTGGCGGTAGCCGCCGGGCAAAAAGTACGCCGAGACCACGCCGCCGCTGGTGGCGTTGCCCAGGATCACCAGCAGCAAGGTGGCCAGCACGATGCCCGGGTCACCCAGCAGCGCGGTAAACGACATGGTCACCAGGCCGGTCGCCAGCGCCAGTAGCACCAGGATGCCGGCCAGGGCCACAAACGGCCCGGGCAGCACGCCCAGCAGCGGACCAGCGATCAGCGCGCCGGCCAGCCCGGCCAGCACCCCGAACAGCAGCGCCTGGACGAGCCGCTGCCCAAGCGACAGGCGCTTGGAGTACAGGTGGCTGGTCTGGCCGAAGATGAACCCGGCCAGGGTGACCCCGAAGATCACGTAGAAGCCGGAGAACCCGCGCGGGTCCTCGGCGCTGAGCGGCACCACGTCGTCGACCTGCAGCCGCGTGCCCTGGGCGCCGGCGACGCCGGTGAAGATGCCGGTCACCGCCTGGCTCACCGCCGTCCCCTGGGCGCCGGCCACCAGCAGCCGGCTGCCCTGGCCTCGGCCCTGGCCGGGCAGGTAGGCCGCCACGATGTGGCCCCGCTTGACCTGGTGGCGTGCCGCGGTGACGTCTGCGGCGGGCCGCAGCACGACCGCGTCCCCGGTCCGTGCAGACAGTGAGCGCTGGAGCTGGGCCACGACGTCGGCGGGCGCGACCACTCCGACGGGCAAGTTGTGGGGCTGCGGCTTGTGCAGAGCGGTCAGGTAGATCAGCACGAAGGCAAGCGCGATCAGCAGGCCGATGCCCACCGGCTGCACGAAGGCGGTCACCGGTCCGGGTCCGGGCGAGGGGTCTGGCGCCGCTGGCTGCTGCGTCTGCATAGCACCTCCTTCGCTAACTACTTCCCCATAAAGGAACTCGGCATCGAAGTACCCGCTGAGCTGCGGGAATGCGGCCAGGGTGTAGAGCGACACCTGAGATGGTGATGAATGGCGACACGAACCTGCACATGACGGTGAACTCACGCCGCAGGTCACAGGCTCACCAGCGATCGGAGTCTGATCGCCAACAACGTGTCCACCACGATCGCGTCCGTGGGCGCCGGCCCGGCGCGGCCGCCTGCAGACGGCAATGGCGGGGCGACCCGTGCTCGCCTGCTCGTGGAGGACGTGGCGCCCACCGCTTCTTGGTGCGCGCAGCGCGTGAGCGAGGGCGA